>ERZ869907.281-NODE-281-length-19150-cov-12.629851_pt1 | contig 19150 bp, 37 predicted proteins | sample MGYA00579309_ERZ869907 | MGnify/ENA primary metagenome ERZ869907 (study PRJEB32216, sample SAMN09231814) | wastewater metagenome | place: USA: Maryland | collected 2016-07-30 | study: EMG produced TPA metagenomics assembly of the PRJNA472060 data set (Reclaimed... | reverse complement strand
ACGTCCAGGTAGTCCTGCCCCATCGGAGATGCGAGCCACTTGGTGCCGTAGGCGATGGTGTCGTCCATCGTGTTGGTGTCACCGGCACGCATGGCCGCCGCCAGACGCGGGTTGGCCGGAGCCTCACGGATCAGCTCGCCCGTGCTCTGATTCCAGACTTCGAGGCGGCCGTCATCGTAGATGACTTCCATCTCCCCGTTGGTATTCCAGCGCCGATAGGCTGCCATGTCAGTATTCTCCCTTCAGCGGCATCCGTCCGCGCGTCTGGGTGATGTCGGTGCGTTCGGGGTAGCAGCCGTAGGCCCGCTCGTGGGTGTCGGCAAAAGGCCAGTGACCACGGAAGCCCTCGTTGTGCGCGCGCTTGCTGTAGACGACCAGTTCGACCGGCCGGCCACACTCGCCACACGCCAGCAGCAGCCCTCGGAACGACATCAGCCAATCTTTCTCATCGGCAACGCCCTGAACGCGCAGCGCGCAGCGGCAGCCTTGTTGCGGTGATACCGATGAGCGCCCGAGTTACAGCGCCACGCCTTGTCGATGCGTTCGACCTTCACGCCGTCCTCCAGCATCCTTGCCAACAGTGGACGAAACAGCGCCTGTTCTGTGAGGCGCATAGCTTCCAGCATCGTCAAGGCCATCTCAGCACGCCTTTTGCTGGATCGCATCGGGATGGTCGGATTCGCACGTCAGGCTGTCGAGGAACTGAATCTTCAAGGCGATAAACCGTTCATCAAGATGCGACAGGCCAGATAGGTTCGTCGAGAAACCTTTGCTCAGGCCATGCGGACAAGCAACGCACTCATGGGAAAATTGCCCATCCTTCATTTTCTCGGTACACAACTCGTGCGCCATCTCAGGACACCCCCTGCGGCTGCGGCGGTGGCAGCATCGGCATAGACTGCTCAGGCATCTCGGTCATCGGCTCCCATCCACCCGCCGCCAGTTTCTCGGTCGCCTCGCGCTGCTGCCGCGCCGACACCCGCTTCCAGACATGTTCGGCCTTCCTGATCTGCTCGTCCAGGTCAGCCGTTCCCACCGTGTAGGTCAGGTGCCTGAACGGGTACTGGGCCAACTTCTGCCGCATCTTGACCTCAGTGGCGATCTGCTCGGGCGACCACATGGGCGAACCGTCATCGTTGGTCTGTGCTTTCAACTCTTCGACCGTGGACATGGCGATCTGCTGCAAGTTCTCAGGCGTGACGTTCGGGTCCATCCGCGTCCACGCCTCGTACTCGTCGTCGTCGTCCACCTTCTCGGAGTCGGGCGGGCGCCCCTGCACGCCAGCAAGGGCGCGGCTGTACTGCTCCAGCATCGTCTCCCGCTGGCTAACAACCACATCCTCGAATGCAGGGGTGGACTTGCGCACGGTCACGCCATTCCCCCTTGCAACTGCATCTGCGCCTGAGCGTCAGATGTGCGGCTGGCGGTTCCCATCTGGCCGGCGATGGCGCCGTTCAGGCTGGCGTCTACGGGGTTCCCGATCTCCGTCGCGCTCGGCGGCGCCGAGACTGGCCCATTTTCCGCGCCGCCGTCGCCCAGCGCAGCCATTGGCGAGCCGCCAGCGGTCGCCTTCTGCGCCGCGACCGCCGCCATCAACTTCTGCTTCTCGATGTCGCCGCGCAGTTTGGCCGCGCGCATCTGCATCTCGGCCTGCCCCTCGGGCGTCTGGGTGAGCCACTTGTAGTTCTCGATCTTGGCGATCTCTAGTGTGACGTTGCGGACGCCCTTCTTTTTGAGGACGTTCTCGATGTGCGAGAACCCCGCCAACGCCAGATCCTTCTCCAGGGCAATTTCAGCCAGGTTCCCGCGCTCGGGGAACTCAGCCTTCAGGTCGTACTGACCATCAAGCCAGCGCTCTTTCAGTTCGATGACGGTCATCCGCGTGCGCTCTTCCCCGCTGGGTAGCACTTCCTCGTCAGCCTTGAACACCGGCCAGTCGATCCGTCTCTCGCCCTTTTTCGGCCGGTGCTGCAAGTCCGCGATGTACAGCTTGGCCGAGGCGATGGCCTGGGCGTCCCCGAGGATGCCGTCTCGCAACTGCCGCTTGCCCGACATCAGCAGGTCGTGCCCGACCACCTTCGAGTGGCCCGACTCGCCAGGGGCGCCGCCGCCGTACTGCGACTCGTCAGGCGAGGCCATCATCAACTGCTGCCGATGCTCGGCAAGCATCTTGTACGCATCCTCGCCCGATCTGGCCTGCTCGACCGGCACGATCTCGCCGTAGATCGGCTTCGTCTGTCCTGGCGCCGGGTCTTCCCACGCCTTGAACTGGCCGTGGCCGTCAAGGTACGCGGTGGGCGGCACGTTCGGGTCAGGGCGGATCACCTTGCCCGTGAACGAGTTCTTCCAGGCGGCGGCCCCGAGCGCCGTCCTGATGCCCTCCAGGTTCAGCAGCGTGGGCACCAGCGGCCAGATGAACGGGACGCCTCTGAACGCCGGGTCGTCCTCGAAGTGCAAGCCATAGCTGTAGTTCCAGGTCTGCCGCTCCAGTCCGTGCGTGTCGTACAGGTCGATGACGGCCTCGCGCTCGCCCACGGGGGTGGTCATCCAGGTTTCTTCCCCGCCCACGCTGTACGTTCCAAACGGCATATCATCTACGCCTTTGAGGTACGCCTCATAGACGTAGACCATGCCGCCGTCGCCGTACTTCGAGTCGGTTCCGAACTCGCGCGGGATCATCTCGCGCTTGTCCATACCCGCCCACTGCCAGCCCCGCGCAATCAGCGCTTCTGGCTCGTAGCGCGTGCGGATGACCAGTCCCGTGCACTCCCAGCGGCGACGGCCGAACCCGCGCGTCATGATCGGCGCACAGTCGGTGGCCGAGATCAGCCGCGTTTCCCAGCAGGGATTCTTCGCCAGCCAGCGCTGATACGCCTCGTCGTAGGCTTTGCGCGACTGCCGCTCCGAGCGGCCAGCGTAGCCGGCGCGGTCGGATGGACGGCCTCGGTCGTCGCGGTCGTAGGATGCGCGCGGCTGCAAGATGGTGACGTTGCCCTTGTCGTCGGACTTCCGCGACTCCATGTAGGACGGCGGGCGCCGCATCCCAGCCATGCGCGGCAGCACGAGTGAGGCCCATTCGCCATCCTGCACGGCGAGGCCGGTCATGGCGTCGTAGTCGGTTCCGCCCAGATCGTCCGCTTCGACGGCATTGATCCACGACTCGCACTCTTCGGCGTCTTCCTGGGCCGTGTCAGTGGTCCCGAGCGGCGTGCGGTGGAAGACGGGCACGTCCTCGCCCAGCACGTTCGAGAGGTTCAGGTCAAGCTGCCAGCGCTCAGGGACAGCAGACTCTAGCCATTGGCCTTCCAGCCCCTTGAGCCACGTCTGCGGGATTCTGACGGTGAACAGCCCGCGACGGATCGCCCGACAGATGGCAATGCGCCGCCGCGACGGCGCCACCAGCTCGGCCATCGAATCCCACAAGTCCATGACCTTGCGGTGGTCGGCGTTCTTGACGCTGATCGGCTCCTGGCGCTGGCTGATAATCACTGGCTCACGCTCCTACCATGTGGCCTTTCCCAGCCAGTCAGACTGCTTATCGGCGCTCTGGGCCGCCCACGGCGCGCCAGGACGCTCTGAGGGCGCGTTCCACGGCATGCGCATCTCGTCAGGCGTCAGCACGTTGGCCGCCTGTCCCTGCCACGCCTGCGTCAGCATCTGCTCGCCCAGCATCGGGGCGAACAGCAGCATCAGCATCTCTGCGCGGTCTGGCGACTTGATGCCCCGCTTCACCGCGTCGTCCTTTGACTCAATCGCAACCTGATTGCGGTGGTTATGGGCGTAGCGAATACTTGCCAACTGGCTCATCATCAGCGGATCAGTCAACCCGGCCACGTCGCCATCCTGAAACCGCTTCCGCAACGACCAGTAGAGTTCGGCCTTCAGGTTGGCAAAGCGTTCGTCCGCTGTCTTCCCGTCCTTGTCAACGGTGTCAGACGGCTTCGAGCCAACGTTGATCGGCACGACCTCAACGCTGGCAGGCAGATGCTCACGCAGGTACAGCGCGAAGTAATGCCCGATGCCGGCCGAGTCAACCTTGACCCGCTTCAGCCCCTTGTGCAGCCACGGCTGGAGCGCTGCAAGCACGGGCTTGGTGGCGTCCGCATCGTTGTGCGCACTCATTTCTAGAAGCCTCGGTCCTTGCCGCACACCCACCACGGTTTCCGCTTCGCCCGGCCCGGCCACATCGACCGCCGCCTCTAGTTCGCCACCCCGCTCTGACCACTGAGCAGGCCGCGCCTTCGCCGCAATGAGCCACGGGCGCTGGATGAGTTGTCGCGCGTCTGCCTGCAAGCCAATAGAGAAGTCGCCGTACAGCATCTGCGTGCGGAGCGGTTCCTCCATGCCCTGAAGCGTGGAGACGTAGCCCGTGCGTGTCAGGTACGGGTTGTCGGCCAGTCGCGCGGGGATGAACGTGCGAGAGAGTGGATAGACCGTCTCACCCTTGTGGTCGAACGGCTCACCGCTCTCGACTTCCACGTCCTTGCCGTCCAGCACCGCAAACCAGCGCAACTCGCCCGGCTCGGCTGGGTTCGGGTGTGACTCATCAAGCCACGGCCCCCAGTAGCGGATGACCCACTCGCCCTCACTGTCAGTGGGCGGGTTGCCAGCGCTGACCACCCGCACGCGCTCCTGTGGGTTCGTCGTCCGCTTCCAACCAATCAGAAAGCGGTACTGCGACTCGGTAAAGTGCGTGATCTCGTCAAACGCCTTAAGCGCGTGCGGGCGTCCCTGATACCGATCTTTGTCCTTCTCGTGCGGCACTGACCCGAGTTCGATCACGCGCGGGCCGCCAGGTCCATCAACGCGCCAGACGCCAGACTGCTCGTTCAAGCGACCGTGCGGCCCGATGATCTCACGCGAACGGTCAATGATGCCCTTGAGTTGCGGATACTCGCGGCGGAAGATGATCGAGCGCCAGTGCTGGGTCACGGCAAGTCCAAGCAGCAGATCGGTCTTGCCGCCGCCGGCCGCGCCGCCGTAGAAGAGTTCGTCAGCCTGCGACTCCATCGCCATCATCTGCGGCCCTGGAAGTGGCGTCCACAGTGGCGCCGTCGATGGCGTGTTGCTGGGCGTCTGGCTCGGCTGGTCGGAATCCGGCGAGAAGTCGAATGGCCCCGTCGAACTCGCGGTCCAGTAGGGCGGCAACGTCTCCGGCCTTCTGTTCCGCAAGCCACTCTTCGCGAGAAGCGGCTTGTAGTTGAGATCGAATCGCAGTGAGGGTGTCGAGGATGGAATCATAAATCGTTGCCGCTATCAGTTCTCGTGTCCGCTCGCGCGCGTAGACACTTCTGGAAACTTCTGAAAGTTCGACCGGCGGCAACTCTCGCTCGCACCATCCGTGCAGTAAGCCCTGGCTGATGCCGAAGCGCTTGGCAACATCGGCAGGACGCTCTCCAGAGGCGACTGCTGCAATGGCCGCCGCCTTGACTTCTGGGGGATGACGCTTCGGCACACTATCTGCTCCGTGGTCGGCGCTTCCTCGTCAGGACGACAAAAGGCCCGCCCTGAACCCAGGGCGGGCCTTCACCGCGAGTAGATCATACACCAGTTATGGACTCGTGTACATCATCCGTGCATGAGACTGGTCATGCCGCTGGTCTGCTGGGTGTAGGCCCAGATGCGGGGGCGGCGGCAGCGCGGGCACTCGATGCCGGCTGAGGATGGACCGAGAAGGACGGGGCCGCAGGCGAAGAGACGCAAGCCGGAACCGATGAACTCCCCAAGCGGCATCTTGCAGCCGTCACAAGCAATCCCTGATCGGTGACTCATGCCTCATCCTCCGGCTGATGGTCTGGTGGGCAGGGGCATGTGCAAACGTCCAAGCCGCACCTAACGTGGTCGCCCTGAGCGCAGGGTCTACAGATCGGCGCCGTCGTTATGTGATACATCTCGTGGCGGTCACCAACGCAGCGCACGCCGTCTGGCGATGTCCAGGCGCAGATGGCCTCGTGATTGCCGCAGCACGGCGTGTACGGATGCGCTGGCACGAACGGCTTCATGAGCGTGCCGGCCCGTACTCGCTTTGGTCTGACTGCCCCCGCATCCCCTGACTGCGGAACCCCACTAAACAAGGCCTCGCGCAACTTCTGGAACGGCTCAAGCGCGTCAATGTAGGCGTTCATCTGTGCATCATGGTTGTCGATCTCCATGAGACACATCAGTTGCCAGAGCGGTCGTACCGCGTCTTCGGCTATCTGCCTGAGTTGATCGTACCTGTCATCTCCTGGCTGCTGCTCACTCATACTGTCGGCGCCTCGACCCGCGTGCAGTTGTCAGGCTCGCAGGTGATGGACAGATAGCCGCGCTTCACTGCTCGGATATGGATCATCAGACCAGCGACGTTGATGTAGGCGCTGTCGCTGGTCATCGTCTCCATGTGCAGGCCGCGATAAACGATCTCGTCAATCTCGCCGGGCGGCAGATCGGGAATGTCGAGGTAGCGCACTTCGACCACCTCATCTGGATCATCGTTGTCGCGGAACCAGTCACTCACTGCCGGACTCCTGTGCGCGCCTTCACGCCAGCCGCTCGGTACTCCTGAAGCGCAGCATCGACGTGCGCCGCCTTGCTTTCGACTGCTGCCTGAGCCTCCTCACTCACCTTGCTGAACGGCTTAGATGTGGCGTGCGATCCGATCCACGCTCCCACGGATCTGAGACACGCATCGGGCGTCCTCTGTGCTTTCTTCCGCCAGTCGTCGCCTTGAATCCTGTCCGCGATGAACGCCGCCTGCTGCCTGAGCCATTGGTTCTCTTCAAGCAGCTCGACCAGCAGGGATTCCAGGCGCTTGTTCCTGTAGATGAGCCGCTCGCACAGCCCTCTCCCATCCCAGTACCGCTTGTCTTTCCACTGGCGGTGCTTCGCCTGGATCAGCAGTTCGGCGCGAAGGTTCTTGACCTTGCGCCGGAGCGACTTGACCTGATCTCGGCTCCAGTTGTCCCGCCGCTGGCCTGGGTTCGCCGCACCGTCACTCATCGCGCCCTCTTGCGCCGCTGGTACTCGCGGGCGTACTCGCGGTTGGCGCGCGGCTTCAACAGATCGTTGCTCCGGTCCTCCATCCCGGTCACTCCCCCTGCCCTGCGGCGGACGGTTTCTGAATCGGTATGCAACCCGGGGCTGGTGACTCTTCCGAATCGATGATTGCAATGATCGTCTGGCAGTCAGGACACGATGGGTCAATGTCATGAACGACCAGACGGTGTACCAACAACTCCTCAACCACTTCGGCCCACGCCTTCCAGTCGCGAGCATCAGCCGCCGCCGGGGGCGCTGGTGGCTCGGTGGCGGCGTGAATCACAGGGCATGTCGGATCGTGGTGGCCGTAGATCATTTCGCAAAGCCGACAGATATTCCCCTCGGTGATGGAACGAACCAACCGCCGCACTTCCTCCACCGCTGCCAGTCCATCCCGCTCGGCAGACTCAGCACGCGCCCGCAGCACGTCGCGCTCGCCCTGCACCTCGATGACCGTCCGCGTCAGGCGACGGTTGATGTGCTGCTCGGCCAGGAGTTCCTGCTTCAGGTCGTCATGTTCCAGCCGGGCCTGGATCAGGTATTGCCAGAGGTCTACGGCCTCTTCCATCGCGTCTTGAAACGCATTCCGCCCGTTGTGTGTTTGCAATGGCTCCCCGTAGCGATCACGACCGATTCTGGTTCGCCCGTCCAGCATGTCTGTAAAGGCGTCTCGGGCGACCGGATACACGTCTTCGCGCCTCGGCGTCGGCATCGGCTGTTCTTCGCTCATAGTGGGCGCCGCCCTTCTGCGTCCCAGGCGGCAAGGCTGACCGGGAACGCGGTGCGCAGATGCGTCTCAATCTCGGTGGCAATGCCGCGAATCTCGTCCTGCGCGTGCGGATCGGTCCGCTGAGCAAGGAACCGCAACCAGCCCTTCAGATGGCTGCTGGCGATCAGATGCGTCTGTGTGCCCAGCGGCAGCACCGAGCGGGCGTCCTCGCGTGAGACTCCAGCCTTCCGAAGCCGCTGATACGAAAGCATCGACTGGTCATACGCGCATCTGACCGCATCCTCGGCCCACCGCTGTTCTTCGGCAGAAAGCGGTCCGAACGTGTAGTCCATCGCCTTGCCGATCTGGCGCTTCAGCGGCGGCATCACAAACTCGTCTTCGACTTCCGAGTACCGCGTGCTGTACTCGTTGAGTTCGACGTAGTGCCCGTGGCGCGCAACCTGCCGCGAGCAGCCGATGCTGCACGAGATGCGGAACTTCGCCCAGACCTGGGCGAACGGGCTGCTGTGCCCGTCGCGCATGAGCCGGCCAATCAGCCCACGGTCCCGATCCGTCAAGGTCTGGCTCTCACGGTTGAGCGAGACGCGCGCTGCGTTCACCACGTCCAAGTCCGTGCCGGCCACCAGTACCAGTTCAACACTCACGCTGCACCCTCCAACACGAGCCGCAGACGGTAGCCAGCGCGGGCGAGGCGCTTGGACGTTCCGCCGTGGTTCGTGCGCATCCCCGGCAACAACTCCCCGAGTTTCCGCCCCTCGTGGTAGTAGCCCACGAGCAACCGCCGTGAGCCGTCGTCCAGGCGCTCCAGCGCCTCTGTCACCACCAGCCGCGTCAAGTGATCGTCGCTACCAGCATCAAGCGTCGCGCGGTCGCACACATACAGATGCTCTGATAGCTCCAACGGGTTCTTGCGCCGGCGGAGATAGTCTATGGCGATGTTGCTGGCCATCACGCAGAGCCAGGAGTACGGGCCGTTGCCACGGTCCTCGTAGCGGTGCTGGTTGCGGATGGCCCGTTCGAGAGTGTCGGAGGCGAGGTCCTCCCAGACGGCGTGCGCGTGGTTCGGCAGTCGGTTGCGGAAGACGCCAATGAGGGCCGGCCAGAACTCCATCAGCCGCTCGGTGTCGAAGCTCATGGCTCCCCCCGGCGCTCGCACTGGCAGATGGCGCCGCGCTGCCGCTGTCGGGAGCAGCGGGCGCACGTCACGACGTTGCTGCCGGCCCAGACCAGCCCGCTCGGGTCGGGCTTCGGCGCCACGGGGATCGGCTGGCTGGCGGCTGGTGGCTTCAGCCCCTTCTGCGACGCTGCACGGCAGGCTTCCGAGCAGGAGCGCAGTTGCCGCTTCTGGAGGGGAGCACCGCATGGCGTGCAGAGGCGGGTGGGGTCAGTGGGGGGCGGCAGACGGTTGAACTTGGCCGTGGCGTCAGGGGTGATCCGTCGCTTGCCCTCGTTGGCGCAGGCGACCGTGCAGAACTTCCGCTGGTAGTCCTTGCGGCTGGCTTCCCAGGCCGGAATGCTGAACGGCTGCTCGCAGGACTGACAGGTCAGGGTGACCAGAGTTGGGCCGGTGGTGGTCATGGTCATGAGGCCAGCCCCTCGCGGACATGCTCCACCACGCCATGCTCGTCAGGCTCCTGCCACTGGCGGGCGCGGTTGACGAGCATCTTTCGGATGACGGCATCCACAAGGCTCACGCCCTGACGGGCAGCCACCTGGGCCAGCAGGATCTGCACGTCGGCAAGTTCGCTCTCGCTGGTTGGGTTGCCCGCCAGTTCCTCAGCCTCGCGGCGCAGATGCTCAACCGCGCCCGCCAGTGTGCCGACCGGGAATGTCGTGCGCTGCCACGCCACCACCTCGCTCAACACGGAGTCGAGCGTGGGAACGGATACCCGCCAGCGGATGTCCGTGACGCCGGCCTGACGCAGTTTGTCCGAGCAATCCGGACAGACCGTGCGCCCGCCCACGACGTAGAGCGTCGCCCCGTACGCGGGCAGCAGGGCGTTCCGAAGCGCGTTGTCCTCAGCGTGGCGGCTGATACGGCAGTGGTCGATTGCCAGATGCTCTGGCGTATTCGGACAGTGCGGCTGCCGCTCTGGCGCGCCGTTGAAGCCACAGGAAATGATCCTGTCGAACTTCACCAAGACGGCGCCGATGGATGCGCGCGGGCAGGTTGCGCGGGTGGCGACATGCGCCGCCATGCCGAACCAGTAGGCGTCGCGGTCGATGTTCATCGGTTCACCACCACGAAGTGATCGTCAAGAAGCGCAGCGAGCAGAGGGCGGACGTTCACCTCCCAGTCGAGGCCACCGAGTCCACACCCGAGACGAGGCAGCGCCACCGTCTCCCATCCGTAGAGCGCGGCGATAGGGGGGAGCGCTCGGCCGGCCGCCTCGATCAGTGCGATATCGGATGGGTCACGCCAGTCCCGCTTCGTGGGGACTCCGAGGATGTCTGGCCCGCTGCCATCGCGCTTGTACTGCCGCTCGATGAACAGGGCGGGATGTTCTCGCCGCTTGATCTCTTCTCCCAGACGGAACGGGAGTGACGGCCAGCGCTTCGCCGCCTGCTTGGCAACGCCAGCGCCCATGATGGCGACGCCGCGTCGGTTGACCCGCCAGTTGATGGGGACCACCAGCGCGTCACACGGATAGTCGAACAGGTCGCCGCTCACTTCACGCACGCTGAGCCTCCGATTCCGTGCTCTCGGCCAACTCGGCGGCCATGCGCTCGAAGATCCACGGGTCGCCAATGCCGTAGTTCTCGGCCTTCGACACCACGGCCGGGCTGACACCCCAACGCTGGCCGGCCGAGCGCAGCGTGTCGGTCCCAACGTCGATCCGCTGGCGGCGCCACCGTCGCGCCGTCTGGTAGTGCGCGGCGTGGGCTTCCGTGATCTCGCCAGTCCCGCCGCACACCGAGCAGCCGCGTGATGGTTCGAGGGTGCAGTCCCCATCGCCACGGTTGACGAGCATGAAACCGCTGACTGGACGACCCTGGCACTTTGGGCACGGCGTCACTTCTGAGCCTCCGAATCCGTCGTCCCTGCCTCAGAACACACCCCCGAGGCATTTCGGCGCGCATTGGCACGCTCAGGGCCGTTCTGGGCCGTGCTGAGCGCTGCCAGCGCCGCGCGGCAAATGGCTTCTGGCGCGGTTGCGGCCATCGTGTGCCGCTGTGACTCATCGATCCAGAACAGTGCGGCCCACGCCTGTTCGCGCTTGACGACGCTGAGCCAGCCGGGCGGGTTCTGTAGCTCGAACAGGAAGCCGCGCGCTCGCATCGCAAAGACCACCGTCATGGCCGCGCTGATGTCGGTGGAGTAGGCGGGGACTGAAGGCACGCACAGTTGAGAAAGATCCCACTGCGTTCGGGACGCTTTCTTGCGCCCGGTTCGACAGCGGCGGCATCGCCAGAAGTCTTCGCGCCGTGTCATGCCGCGCGCCTTCTCCCAGTCAGCCTCTGTGTGGAACCGATTTCCCAGGTCTTTTCCCATGACCTCGACATGAACCTGCTCGTCCAGTTCTCTGCTCATCGTCTCAGCCCTCCCCTGGCAGCGGCGTCACGGCGGACGCCAGCACGTTGCGGATCAGCGCGTCGCGGGGGTCGGTGGTGGTCATGATCCGATGATCCAGGTCAGCACGCGGATAGCCAGTTGTGTCCCAATCAGTCCTATCAGGAATCCGAGCAAGATCCGCGCGAATGGGTGGTCCCACCAGCGGCGCCGGCCGCGTGCGCGCCCAATGGCCCGTGCCATGCCGATGTAGTCGGTTCGGTTGGCCTGACGAATCTCGTTGTGCTGTTCGAGCGTGATCTCTCCCCGCAGGTACCGCTCGGCGGCGTCAACGAGAATCCGCTCCCGCTCCTGATAGTCTCGGTCGCTCATCACTCAGCCTCCGCAGAAAACACGAGGGTCGGCAGCCGCGAGGTCTGGCAGGGGGTGCAGTAGGCGCCGCGCCAGCGGGGGTCGGCGGTGGCGGCTGCCGGGTTCGGGCACTGGTCGGTCCAGCAGGTTGATCGGTCGAGGGGTGGGGATGGACGGTGGGACCAGTAGGCGGTGCGGTGTTCAGTCATTCCACGTCACCGTTGGCCCGTTGGTCGGACGTTCGGCCGGCGGCTTGCACATCTCGCACTCGCCACACGGCGGGTACTCGCCCTTCACGATGCCAGCCCAGACGGCTTCTACTTCCGTCTCAAACGCCCGCAATCCGTCCGGTGATGGCACGACTTCCAGCACCTCAACGGTCGGCGCCACGGTGCTGAAGATGACGTACTCCGCGCACTCAGCGCGGTGGTGATAGGTCTGCGAGTAGTCCCAACCGTAGACGTGCAACTGACGCTCAGCCTGCGCCTTTTCGCGCGTCCACGACGACCCTGATGTGGTCTTGAACTCGCGGAATCGGCGGCGCTCGGGAATGCTCAGATCGACGTAGCCAAGCACGGGAACGGGGACGTTCGCCATCGGCAAACGGCGCACGAACTTGCGCTCTGGGACGCCCAGCTTACCGCCGAGGCCGCGCGCTTTGTACTCGTCCAGCAGCGCCAGTGCGTGCGTCTTTGACGGCATCACGCCGAGATTCGCCGCGTCGAGCATGGCCTGGCGCTTATTCCATTCGGTCATAAGGACAGCCTCGCTGTCCTGACCGCGATGCTCAGCTTCCAGCGCCGCGTGGAACGTCGAGCCAAAGAACATCGCGGGATTGATCGGTGTGACCAACTTCTCGACGTAGCGGCGGCGGTACTGGGCCGGGCAGGTGACGTAGAGAGCCACGGCGCTGACGGAGAGGTGGCGCGGGCGGAAGCCGGTCATGAGGGGAGCAGCCACGCTGCGCGGTTACTACGACAGTTCGCCCGCATCACGCCGTGGGTTGCGTTGAGCCAGGACAACGCGCGTCGGACCCTCAGTGCGCTGATGCCCGTGGCTTCGGTGAGTTGTTCAACCGACCGTGGTTCGTGAAGCGGTGTCCGGAGTTCAGCCAGCACTCGGTCCGCGTCGTGGATGAGGTGGCCGAGAGAGGCGTAAGGGTGCAAAAGCACTGGCACCCCGTTAGGGGTGCAGTGCATTGCACCCTTCGTCTCTGCCTCATCCCCAGGGTGCAATGCACCCATATTGCACACTTTTGCACCCTTGCACCCTTGCACCCCAACGACAGAAGTCACGGCAAAATCTCCTCGTCAAAGTCGATATTCGGCTGCTGCTGGGGCTCGGCATCCGCCAGCCGAACACCGATCCAGAGGTCCGCGCGCCCCTGTTTCCCGCTCTTCTTCGCCCGCCCAGACATTGCCAACTCCCCCACGGCGTAGTGCACAGAGCGCTCTGACAGGTCGCAGCCACGCGCAATCTGCGCCTTCGTGCGGCTGCCACCCTCGCGGCACAGCCACTCGTACACGGTCTGAGCGGCGCCACGAGGTGTGGACTCTTCGTCTCCTTCGACGGTGATGAGGCCATCCTCATAGGTCACTCTCACCGCATCTGGGAGCTTCGCTCCGCGTAGTTTCAGCACGTCGAGGAACGTAGACCCCTGCTCGCCCTTGACGGGCCTAGATTCCATCACCACGTCCACCGCAGCCGACTTCTCGCGCCCGTTGATGAGGCGATCTATCGGGTTCTCTCCAGAACTGTCGGCCTGCCCCTTACGGTTGTGGTCGATGATCCAGATAGCGCATCCAAAACGGTTCCGAATGCGTTTGAGGATCTTCATGATGGAAATCAGATCCTCTTTCTTACCCGAATACATCAGGTAGAAAGAGTCGATCACCAGTAAGTCTGGTTTATGCTCACCGAGCCACTCGCAAAGGTCACGCATACGGTCAACTTGATCGAATGCAAACTCAGCAGGTGGCGCGATAAACAGCGTGTCCCGAACATCAGAACCTGTTAGTCCTCTCGCCTTCATCATTGGGCGTAGGTAAGACTGCTGGTAGTCTGACCCGAGCGTGTCTTCCTGAACAATCAGGACACTGCCTTGCTGGCATTCAAACTTGTTCAGGAACAAGCCACCAGAAGCAATCGCCAGCGCCGCATCGGTTGCGACAAACGTCTTGATAGATCCAGGCGGCCCGAATGAAAACAGGATGGCTTTCTCGCGTAGATAGCCCTGCACCCGCCATTCAACCGGCGGATATTCGATAGCCAGGAAGTCCTCGGCGTTGTACACACGCCACGCGGTTGACTCGGCGTCCTTGTCGGTGTCGGTCAGGACATCGTCCAGGTCGTCCACGTGGACGCGCCCGCCCCCTGGGGGCGAGAAGTACACGTCTACGTCTACCGTGGGCGATCCTGGCGGGTCGTACTCGGGGTTGCTGTAGGCGCGGCGCACTTTGCCCACGGCGGCGGCTTCGTCAAACGGAGGCTTGCAGGCACGAGCGGCAAGGCGTAGGCGTTCCTCGGCTTCGTCCTGCGGTACGTCATCGTGTCGCAGCTTGCAGGCGTAGCGAAACAGCGTGTCGTCGCGCTTGCCCTCGGGAATGCCCGTCAGGATCTCGTCCAGGTCAATCGTGCCGTGGAACTCGCCTGCCGCTTCCATTGGCGCCGTGAACAATTCGGTCAGCCAGTTCGGTACCGGTGCGTGAGGAAGTTGGCGTGTTCCATCGGCCCATCGGTAGATGTTTCGCGTGAAGTGGACCGATGGGGGGAGTAGCGCATATCCGCCCTGTCCCCGCATGTCGGTGCCAGGGAGCTTGCGCGCAAAGTTGCGCACGTCTCCGCCAGGATAGGCGAGGTGAAAATGGGCGCCGCCGATCTTCCCCGTCCAGACGGTTGGCGTGTTTTCCAAACCGCCGCGCCGTAACACTTCCTTGCGGGCCTCGGTACCGTCAGCGTCCAGCACCAGAATCCCTGACAACTCACCCGTCGCCAGTCCGATGTTCGCCTGCGGCCATTTGCGCCACCAGAAACGGATGTCGTCCTCTTCGGGAAGTTGCTTCTGGTAGCCCTTCCACCGGACTAGCGGTGTCTTCCCGAGCGTCTTCGGTGTTTCACACACGAACATCTTCTTCGTGTCAGGGTCACGGTGTTCATGAATCGGCATCAACGGAGAACAGACTGGAAAAATCGGCAAGCCGGCGTGCAGGTAGTCCAGCGCGTGTTCGACCATCGACACCGATTCCTGTTCGACGGCTCCCATCAATGCGCTGCTCCTTGACAAGACTGAGGTTCCCCGCCCGTGGCGCGACCACGGCGCACGGCTGACCGTGAGCGGGGACAGAACATCGCTAGACGCGCTGGAGCCGCTGTTCGGAGCGGATCGCGGCAAGCGCGCCGCGCCCGATGCCGTCGAACGACCGCAGTTCGTCGTCAGTGACCTGCGCCACCTGTTGCCAGGAGCGCAAGCCGTGGCTGATGAGCGCCGTGATGGCGCGTGGCGGTAAGCGGTTGAACCGCTCACGCGCCACGCCAGTCGGGGTCGCCCAGTCCGTCGTCAGCACGGTCAGTCTTCCAGCGCTCGCGCGATGGACGCTTTGACCTCGGCCCAAAACTCCTTGATCTCGGAGATCGGGGCCGTGTCGAACTCGGACGCGTCGTAGGCGTGCTGCGCCTCGGCGCCGCGCTCCGGGTCCACCTTGACCAGTTTGGCAATGGACTTCTTCAATCCCTGAACGGCAAGGGCGCGGTCCACGTCCTCGCCAGACGGCTCGGCAGATACCGTGGTCACGTCCCGCTTCGGGGCCGCGCTGGCGCCAGCAACGGGAACGTGCCGCAGGCTGGCAAGCTTGATGGTCTTCTTTTTGGGATCCGACTTCTGCGGCTCCCAGACGACCATCGCGCTCATGCGCTTGCCGCGCAGTTCGCTGATCTTGAAGTCGGCATCCGTGCCGAGCGGCCGGCCGAGCATGGCCGAGGCCCACTCATTCGCGTAGGTGCCGACGTTGAAGCTCGGGCGGCCGTCGCGGGTCAGACCAGTCGTGCGGAAGAACTCGTACTGCTCGTCCTTGAACATGAACGGGGAGCCGTCCGCGTTGAAGACGCGCCAGGTCCACTTGACGCCGCCCTCCTTGCGCCACTGGTCAGGCTCCGACCGCTCGAAGCCGATCAACTCGAAGATGTGACGCTCTTCGGGGAGAATCGGCGTGTAATCCATCTCGGAGACAGGAGCAGCCTCGAGAGTCGCATCGAAGTAGGTCATGATCGGATGTCCTCTGCGTGGTGAACGCCGAATCCGGCTGGCGGCAGTACGTGGTGGGTAAGCGCCTGAACCTCCTTTCGTAGCCGATATGTAGCCATTATAGCACCGTTTCGGTTATCATGGCTACATAGCGGTGCTGCCGTGATAAACTGGCGGCATGGAGAAAAAGACCGTGAACCTGAACGTCCGGATGCCGGCCGATCTCCATGAGCGCGTGAAGACACGTGCTTCTCAGGACATGCGCTCGCTGAACCTGGAAATCCTCTGGCTGCTCGCCTTCGCCCTGGAAACGCTGGAAAACAGCGGCCAGCGTGATCGGGAGCGGGCAGATGCAAGCTGATTTCGACATTGCCGCGCTTCCGTTTGTCCCCTTTGAGGACCGTCGCCATATCCCGCACGAGTCGGCTGTCTACTTCGTAATTGACAGCGCCGATGAGGTGATCTACGTTGGCAAGAGCGTAGATATCCGCGTGCGATGGAAGACGCACCATCTCCTGCCCCTGCTGGCGAAAGGGGCAGGTCTGCGGATCGCATGGCTGGTACCCGAACGAGCCGGACGACTTGAAGAGATCGAGTCGGAGATGATTCGCAGCATCCGTCCGACTCTTAACGTCATCGGCAAGCCGAGAGAGAACCCCTTTACGGCTGTTGTCAACATCCCGTTTGAGCCGGACCTGTTGGAGCGGGTGGACGACTACCGATTTCAATATCGGTTCAAGTCTCGTCAGGCCGCCCTCAGGCATTTGCTGACTTACGCTGTGGACAACATCAACCGCTCCCGCTCCCGTCCCCCCACCCCGCCCGCCGAGTAGCCCCCGCCGCGCGGCCTCTGGCGTCGTCGTGGCGGCGGTCACCCGGCCGCCTCCAGGAGCGCGAGTTGCCGCGTGTCGGTGGCTGCGAGGTACGCCTGGGCCTCCGCGCGCACGGCCTGCCATTCCTGGCAACTGGGCGCGCACACGCCCACGAACGTCTGCCCCACCATGCGGTAGCCCGCTCCGTCTTTCACCCGCTCACCGCCGCCGCGATACGTGCGGTGGCCCACGCAGACGCCGCGATAGTCGATCCCCTCACGGTGATCGAGATGCCCTGACGGTGTTCCGAACCGCTCCACGAGCGCCAGCAGCCGGGCGACCAGCCGAGACTCGGTGGCGGTCATGGCTGCGGCGCCAGTGGTGTTACTGAGACGATTGCCATGCGGGGAATCGTCTGAATCGCGGCAAACGTGCCCGTTTCCGACACGCTCTGCACCAGCGTGATGCAGTCGGCGTTGTCGCGAAACAGGAAGCCGACCGACCGACACTCCATTTCGTTACCGGTCTCGCTCTCCACCGTGGCGAGGTTGTGCCAGCCACTCAGCGAGTTGCTGTCAATCCAGACGGCCAGCACAACCGGCATATCAGGACGTGCGTAACTCAAGGCAGTGGCCCCCAGTACATCTCGTCCACCGAGACCCCGTAGTAGCGCGCCAACTCTGCGAAGATGACGAGGTTCGGCATCTTGTAATCACCTTCCCAGTGAGAGAGTTGTTCGGCCCAGACTTTGAATCGCCGCGACACGTCAATCGCCTTGATGCCGCGCTGTTCTCGCGCGAGCTTCATGCGTTGTCCGACAGTCATCCCGTCCCTGCCGTAGATCGGTGGCTTCCAGCGGCGGTGTCGCTCTCGAATGACGCGATCATCATTGGCACTCATCCGACGCTCTCCCGAAACTGCTGGCAGTCGCACCAGTCGGTGTCTGCCCAGGCCGCACAGTCCGCGCGGCCCTTGACGTGCAGCGTGATGAGATGCCCGCACTCGCACCGCTCAACCGTCATCCGACCGTCTCCAGTTCTTCGACCGTCAGCAGGATGCCGACGCCCATATCGTCTGCCCGGGCCTCCGTACACGGTCCGTAGACCACATGCCCGCGCGTGTCGTTGCTGATGACGCCAGCGTCTCGCAGTCCGTCCACCAGCGGCTTACAGCGGGCGCGGTCGTTGTCCTCGTCGGCCTTCCCGATGGCTCGGCGGTAGACCGTGGAAGAGATGCGCACTCGTTCAAGCGCAGGCATTCGGTGCATCCACGCGGCAGTCTTGGCGGCTGACCGCCACTCCTTGACCCACCTGGCGTGACCGAAGTGGTTGCCGCGTGATCCATTCGGCCCCGGCGGCAACTCCAGACTGCGCACTTTTGCTGTGACCTTGACGCCGTTGAGCATCCGCGTCTTTTTGCGCGGCGGCCCGAGGCGCGCAGCAAACCACAAGTCCCAGCGCGTCTGCCGCACCCTGGCGGCTGCTGGCTGGCTGGTCATGAGGCCACCGTCCTGCGCTCATAGGCGGCGCGCTGGCGTCGGTGGTGCCGCTGCTCGTTGACGCACGTCTTGCACATGGCAAGGTGGCCGGCCGAACTGGTCGGGTGGCGGCTGAACCCCTCCGTCAGCACCTTCCACGTCAAGCAGCGCGAGCATTGCCGCTTGACGAGATGCGGCCTTGTCTTCCCCGTCAGATAGGCTGTGTCGCACGGCCCTGCGAGCGTCTGCCATTCGTCGCCACGGGAAGAGTCGATCCCCTCGGCGGCGCGGATGGCGTTGATGCGTGCGGTCAACTCGGCAGCGCTCACAGCCCATCCTCCCCGTCGCGCACGTCGTCGCCCGCGCGCTTGATGAGCCACAGCAGGCCGATCAGCAGGCCCGCGAACAGCGCGGCGCTCTGGTTTGGCGTCAGACTCACCACCGCCAGCCTCCCACCGCGAGGAAGGCCAGCAGGAAGCCGCAGACCAGAATGGCGGCGATCTGGAAGGCGTACACGGCAGTAGCGGTCATCGCTCTGGCTCCTGCTGGCCGGTCAGGGCGGCGGCCACGGCGTTGACGGCGAGCGTGCGCCGGCCCCGCTCACTGGATCGTGGAAACTCCTGCTTGACGGCTGGCCCGAGGTCGCGCACCAGCGCTGGCGCCAGCAGATACGGGCGGTCGGGCTGGCCGGTGTACGCGCGGGTCACGGCTGGCCCCCGAGATCGAGGATGGTCCGCTGGTAGCGGGCGATGTCTTCTGGCCGCTTGGCCTCGATGGCCCAGTTCAGGAGGTCGCGGTAGCCAGTCAGCACAAGCGCCGTGATGCGCGGCTCGGCCGGCTCCAGGCGGAAGCCCCTGACCCACGTCTCGGACTGCGGCGCCAGCATGTCGGTGTACGGGTCTGCTACGATCTGTCCATTGGGGGACGAGTCAGTCACTGGTCAGTCCTCCTACAGCCGCCCGCCAGCCTCGAACTGGCGGGCGGCGCTCGTGTCAGGTGCGGCAGACGCCCG
>ERZ869907.280-NODE-280-length-19210-cov-5.393996_pt1 | contig 19210 bp, 36 predicted proteins | sample MGYA00579309_ERZ869907 | MGnify/ENA primary metagenome ERZ869907 (study PRJEB32216, sample SAMN09231814) | wastewater metagenome | place: USA: Maryland | collected 2016-07-30 | study: EMG produced TPA metagenomics assembly of the PRJNA472060 data set (Reclaimed... | reverse complement strand
CACGTTCGACGTGCTGCCGCACAGACAGCACTGCCAACGCTCATGGCCCCATTCCGGCTCATCGTCGGTGCATGTCAACATAGACCCGCCCCCGGATCTTCTTGCTCACGTCGTGGTAGTCAAGGTGCGCCTTGGACATGATCGCCCTCCGCTGCGCCCGCGAGGTGATCTCTACCGGCTCAGGACCGAGGTTGTGATCCACGTAGGGCTCAAGTGGCGTGTCCCCGAACGTCGCGCTTCCTCGGCAGGGATCGCAGTCCCACCAAGGCGTGACGCCATGCTCACATTTCATCGCAGCAACCAAATCGAGAAGGCGAGGAATGGGGACAACAGCACAGCAATAACCAGCACCATGAAAACGAAAGCCGTGGCGGTTGTCAAAAAGTCTGCGACTTTTTCCATGCGCTTCCTCACGACATCATCCCCTCGGCAGGCCCCGGAATCATCTGCGGAGGCTGCGGCGCAGCCGGTCCAGGCCCGCCCGGTCCGGTCGGAACCCCAGGCATCGGAGCCACACCCGGAGGCCCGCCCTGCTGCGCCTGAGCCATCCGCATCTCCGTCTGAGCCTTGGCCATTAGGGCAGACCGGATCGCCCCCTGATCCTTGGCGTTCTTGATCCCGTTCAAGTCTAAGGTCCGCTTGAGCAAGGGTTCAGACATCGCCAACAGCGGCGCCACGGCGGGATTGCTGATCAGGTTGAGCGCCTGCATCCACTGCGCTTGCTTCTCCTGCTCACTCACCGGGCTCAGGCTCTCCACGTCTACCGACACGTCCCACCGCAGATCATCATTCGCGTCCTGCAAGTTCTGGAGCGTGATCTCCCGATGCAACCCCGCGATAACCTGAGCGTCCTGCATGAACTCGGGGCTGTACTGGTCAGAGTTGATCTGAATCCAGCGGGGCAGCGTCATCTTGTCGATAGCCAGGAGCACCAGCTCCCGGATGATCTCGCCCAGCCACGTCGCCACCACGTACCTATCGAACGAGTCTTGGACGGTTTGCCTCTGGTTCATGATCGCGGCCTGCGTGGCCGTCCCGCTCGAGGCTTGCTGTCTCGACTCAGCCCCGATACCAGACAACTGGTCGAACTCCTGACGGCTCAGGGTGAGGCTCTGAAGCGCGGAGTCGCTCATGTTGGGCTGAAGCACGGGCGAAACCACGTCGCTCGACGTGTTCTGGCGCCGCTTGATCCAGACGTTAGGCTCGTTCGCCTCGAACTTCTGCATCTCCTCCGGGAGCACGCCCTCCTCGGCCACCGTGTACCTCGGCACCCGCGTCTTACGCTGCATACGCAGGAACTCGCGGCTGTCGTTGTACTCGTCCTGCGCTCCAAGCCAGTGATAGATGGGCGGCACAGGCCGGAACCTGTCAGGCTCGAGGTCGAAGCGCAGGAAGAACAGCGGGAGCCGGTCGTACTTCTGCTTCAGCAGGCACTTGTCGTGCCCCTCGGCCAGTACGTACCGAGTCAGAGTCCGCTGATCCCAGATCTTGTAGACCTTCACGTCCTCCGAAGCCGTGTCCGTGTCGCCTTCCTTCTTCTGGTCGTCACCACCGCCGCCCTTGAGGCTTGCGGTGTTGCTGTACGCGGGGGCCTTCTTCACGTCCTCGACGTGCTGAAACTCCCAGTACCCGATCCAGTCGTTCTCAGAGACGACCGTGGACTCGGGCGCTGAGACGAGGATCTGCCGAGGAGGAATGCGGCGGGTCCAGAACCACTCCTCGCTGATCACCTTCTCGTAAGGCGCGACGCCTTCCGTGTTCTCGTCCTCCTTCAACGGAGGCGCGGAGGACTTCAGGGATGGGTTGTCGATGAAGTCCGCGCTATAGCCCACCTCCACCGCACCGAACGCCCAATGCGCTTCCTTGGCTGCCATCAACGTCTGCTCTTTGAGCCCACACCTGGGGTCACGGAGCAGGGAGTTGGCGGTGTCCTGGATGAGCTGCGCCTTGTCATCCACCGTCGAGCCCATCGTGTCGGACTTGGACGGGCTCGCCACAACTCGAGCGAACGGGTAGTAGAAGTACAGGCTCGGGATACGGGAGCGAATGGCAGGAGCAATCAGGTTGACCTGGGCCAGCCTGTCCCCGCCTCCGTCCGTAACCTCATCCCGCTGGATGCCGGACCAGTATTCGCGGCACCGGACCACCTCATAGCGGGATTCCCACTCTTCGCGGGCTTTCTCGGCAGAGCGAACCCGCTTCATCCACAGCTTGACGGTCTTGTCGGGCTCGCCTGTAGCCATTACTCAGCCTCGCTCTTCGGTGGACGCCCCGGCCCTCGCTTCGTCTCCAGGGCCACCACCCGGTCAAACAGTTCCCGGATCGCCTGCTCTGTAATCGCAACCTGGAGCGGCGCCCTCGCGCTCTCCAGGTTCCCGCTACGCTCCGCAATCTCCCGCGCCTGGAGGTCACGCCGCTTCAACTGCCACTCTCGGTAATCCACTCAGTACCAGCCTTCCTTCACTCTCAGTCCCTTACGTCTCTCATTGTTACGCCGCATCATGTTCGAGTAGCCCTGCCATGTCAGCGGGCCTGCCGCCTTCGTCTGCTCGCGCATCACGGACGGCCTCGAGATGATGAAGTACTTCAAGGCGTCGTAAGCGTGGTCAGGCACCGTGTCGTCCCGGTCATCAGAATACACGTCTCGTCCACCCGCTTCCTCCACCTTGACACGCTTCTGGCTCTTGAGTTCCAGAATCGTCCGGTCGCACCCGTTGGGATAGTCCACGCTCTTCCTGATAAAGAACAACCTGGGCGAGCCCTTCTCCCGCGTGATCGGGTGCAGATGCTCAGGGTCCACTCGCAGGTATTCCTTGATGCGCGAGCGGCTAGGCATCTCCGCATTGTCTGCCGGTGCCCAGAACAAAGCCGTGCTGTGCGGCATCACCCGCGTATCCGCGTACTCGTCGGAGATGCTCCACTTGCCCCCGTACTTCTGGGCGGTCTTGTGGAAGATCGACGGGTCGGCCAGCATGGAGCGGTAGACTTCCTTACCAGACATCACGCTGATAGCCCGCCTGTGGTCGCTGATCAGGCGCTCGGGAACATAGTATTCCCTGTAGACAAAGGTGTTCCCGTCCCCGTCCGTAGCGTGCCAGAGGCAGCACGTAGGAGAACTGTCCCCGTGGTCGAGACTGCGGTGTAGGTGCATCCCATTCTGGATCTTGGCTAGCAGTTCGTCAGTCGCCTCAATGTAGCTCAGCGGGTCAACCGTGAAGATCCGCCCTTCCGGGTTGCCCCACTCACCCTTGACGAACCTGCGCTGAAACTCCTCGTCCTTGCCTAGCAGAACGTCCAGGTTGGCCTGGGGTAGGAACTTGTTCGACCGGCTGTCGGCCACGATGCACTGGTAGCCCTTGGCCTTCCACAACTCCCGCTGTGGGCTCTCTTCAGCGAATCTTTCGTACAACCAGTGCAATTCGTCAGTTGGGTTAGCTGTAGCGAACAGGTAGCGCGGCGGCATCTTGGGGAGCTTCGTCCACCGGCCCACGCGGGCGTCGATGGTGTCCCAGACCTTCTCGCTGATCTCCTCGGCCTGGTCTACGAACGCCCCATTGATCTCAAGGCCCTGGAGGACGCCCATGCTTCCTTCGGTGTCGAGGCCAAGGAACTGCACCCGCGAGCCGTTCAGGAACTCCCGCGTGCCGTCCTGGTCGTTCCTAGACTTGATCGCCCAGCCTGGGGTCATGGCGTCAAACGTGACCTGCGTAGTGGCCTTCAGGTGCTTATGAACCCTGCGAATGATCGCCCAGCGGCTCTCGGGGTACTTCTCGATGAGCCGGTGCAGCTTTAGGCTTGCCCCGTAGGTCTTGGCAGACCCGTAGCCTCCGAGCATCAAGGTAGGATGCGGACCAGCCTTGACGAAGGCTTCCTGCTGCGGGCTGGCCCACTCGGCTTTCATTCCTCGCTTATGTCCTCGTTGTCCGGCCAGCCGATCATGCGGAACTCGCCCTTGAGGTCTACCGTTTCCTTCGGCTTCCCGTGAGCGTGTTCAGCCGCCCTGAAAAGCAGTTCCGTCTTGCCCTTCAGGATGGCCCGTCTAGCAGACCGTTGGATAGACGGGTCGTCGCACAGGTCCGTCACAAAGCGCTTCCAGGCGACCGTGGCCTTGTTCTTAGAGCCTTTCGGTCTGCCTGGACCGCGCTTTGGGAGACGTTCTGTCGGTGACGACATTTCGTGAGGTTAGAAAAAGGGTGCTACTTCTTGCCCTTCTTGCTTCCCATCTTCTTGCTGCTCTTTGACTTACAGGGCATGGCTTTCTCCTACCAGTAGAAGAGACGGACGGTTGAGGTGCTAGCGGAGAGGATACTGATAGCGCTAATCTGCATCTGCTTGGAGAAGTCGAAGCCCTCGCCGGACTTGATCTCTCTGTGCGAAGCTGTGGCTGCAGCGGCGGTTTCGCCTTCAACGAAGACGCGGACGTAAATGGAGCCTGCGCCGTCGTTTACGACCGTCAGGCTGGAATAGCCGATGGTGATGGTCTGGGATGTGGTGGTAGCAGAGACGGTCTGGCCTCCAAGCTCTGCATTGACCGGGACAACGAGCGCAAGCACGAGGGCGAGCGCCAGGACTGCTCTCTTCATGTTCAACTCCTTCTGAATCACTGGGCTACACCCATGAGGATACTGAATCCGTAGCCGGGTCCGCCTAGTTCATGGCTCGTAGAGTGCCACATGACCCAGGCTCTAGGCTCCATGACCAAGTGCTTGTGCTGGAGCCTTAGCCGGGCTTCGGCCTTGATCTCTTCGTTCTGGCTGTCCGGCGCGGCTTCCGCGAGCAGCCTGAGCGGGCCATGCTGAATGCTCGCCCGCAGGAATAGCCGGTCCTTGCTCCACGGGCTCGTCTCACGGTGCGACCAGTGCGCCCCCAAGCTGATCGGGCCGGACCAGAAGTCGGCGCCGAGCCGCGTGGCCCAGCCGTCTCCCGTCTCGATTTTGCCCGCTGTGGTCAACCAGCCCTCGGCCTGCACGATGCTGCGCCGGATGTCTGCCGCCGCTACGAAGGCAGGGCTTTGCTCACCCACTCGCTGAGTGCTTCCCAGTCCTACGAGCACAGCGGCGGCGAAGAGGAGCATTAGAACCCCAGACACGCGGCGGCGCGGCGAGCCTTCTCCGCTGCGCCAGCACGGCTAAAGTGGATGCCGTCCCAGAACATCGTAGCCCCGTCGTCCGATCCCTTCACCCAGTCCCGCTCGTTGTCGCAGAGATGGACGTAGGACCGGCCAGCAGCTACCGCCGCATACCACGTCGCCAGCCGGTCACTTTCCGCGTCGAAGCCTTGACGCCACGTCTCGCTATACCAGATAGCCGCACTAGGCCACGCGACGTGCATCGCATCCCAGACTGTTGCTAGATTTGCCTTCCACGCAGCTTCGTCAACTGCTTCAGCGTCATTAAAGAAAGCATCATTGCTGCCTAAGTTATAGAGGATTACATTGGGAGACCGGCTCACTCCAGCTATGTCCGCAGCAATGGTCGCCGCCCTCTCTTCGGTCGTTATGCCATTATCGGCAATGCTTCCGGGCTTGTAACTACCGCCCGCCCCAAGGTTCAACTTGGCAGAGCATCCTCTTCGTTCAAAGAAGTCCTGCCAAATCTCTTGGTTGTTTGAGGCCCCAACCTGCGGGACAGTCTTACTATCCCCGTAGGCGAGCACGATTAAGCCCTCACCCACACAGCCACGCGGAGGCGTCGTCGGCCCACCAAAGCCAAACGTCACCGCCAGAAGCGCAGCAATCACCGAGAAGACCTGAAGCTGGCCCAAAACAGATCCACATAGGACACAACGGCAGTCCCGTAAGTCTCCATCTGGACCTGGAAGTGGCAACCATACGTCTCGGTGGGGATGTAGCCGGAACTCTTCGATGCTACAAGCGCATCGTTAATATAGAAGTTCCAGACATTCGTGCTTGGATGCTCAATCTTTAGCTTTACGAAAGTGTCCGCAGCAAAAGCAACATTCGTATCAATCCGAGTTTCGTTCCCGGCGTCTCTCGTTACCGCAAACCAGTTAGTATCCGCCGCTTCATGCTCAAAAAATGCGGCGTCATCTGCGGGTACGGCGGTCTGAATACTCGACACCCATCCTGCCCTGAAGTCGGGCACATTGGCACCTGTGGATACGGCGACCCAGAGAATTGTCGTATTTATGTTGGCATAACGCAGAGCAAATCCAGCAGGAACCTTGATCCCGTTGCGGGCCGTTGCACCGGGCGTGTACGAGATGAGCCCTGGACGGTCCGCGAAAACCGAATACGTGGCGTAGCTAACCGTTCCGCCCCCCTCCCATCCAAGCTGTCCTATACTTCCGGCTCCGGTCGTACCGCCCAGAAACTCGTCTACGATGTAGAAGTCTTGGGGGTTGAAAGATCCCCCACCTGCGGACCTGTACTGAATGCTCTGCCCCTCGCCCACCATCGGCAGGCACAGCAGCAGCGCCGCGACCGTCAGTCCAAGCCTACGCATTCTCAGCCTCCCGCCGCAGCGCGGCTACAGCCCTCTCAAATCCGCCCACGGTTTCGAGCCACTTCACTTCCCGCTCGTCAGCTACCACCTGCCGCTGCGATACGTCATGCAGCCGCGCCCCCACCATCGCTATCCGGTCGGAGTGTTGCTCTGTCTTCTCTAACAACATCCCTACTGACTTCGATAGCTCGTCAAGGCTAGCCATGATCTCCGTGTGATACGCCGGAGCCGTACAGGTGTCAGAGTGGGGACAAAGGACCGACTGCTGCCCCTTCTTACCGTTCAATCGCTTGGCGGGCGTGCTCATTGTTTCGGCTCTCCCTCGGGTGTCCACCCGTCCTTGAACGGGTTCTCCTTCGCCTGAATACGCTGCGTCCGCGTGAGCACCCGCACGATCTCCTCGGTCTGCCGCTGCGCCTCGCGCTCGCTCGTGTGCCCGTCCGCGATCCAGAGTTGATCGCGGATCTGGTCAATCAACACCTTCTGCCGTGCCATCTCGTCCAGGTCGATGAAGCGCCGCTCCTCGGTGGGCGTCACGACGTGGAGTGTGTGCCTCATTGCGTCGAGCATATAGCGCACAGCCTTGCCCTCAAGCGCTCGCCGCTCGTCGGCCTCACGGCAGCGGCGTCGCCACCGCGAGACGAGCGCCCAAGCTCCGCCCACAACCCCCCCCACCGCCGCGACAGTCTTAGCCGCAGCGCCCACCTCGTCGGGTGAGGGGATAGGAACCGAGATGGCAAGGCTCTGTCGCACCTACTGCTTTTCCTTTTTCGTCAGGGGAGTACCATCGGGCCACGGGGACCGCACGCCGCCGTCAACCAACCCCACAGACGCGAGCAGGCTACCAACCCAGAACACGCCCCGAGCCACAGCTGGCGCCCACGTCAGATCGGGATAGCTTCCAGCCAGTGCCTCGAGGCCGGTGCCGAGCGCAATGAGGACCATGCCAGTAATCGCCTTGTAGCCAGCGAGCCACCAATAGAACTTCTTCGCGGGCTCTCCCAAACCACCCTCGGCCCAGGACTTCAACAGGCCCGGCAGGATCTTGGAAACAAACCCTGACCACTTCAGCAGCTTGAGCAGCATTACTCGTCCTCCAGTTCATCCAACTCGACATGACCGCCGCGCATGAGCCGATACGCCCCGATGCGTGCGCCGATCCAACCTAGCCCACGGTCCTCGAGCAGCTTCACCAACTCGCTGAACGTGAATGTCTCATCGTCAGGCATCCCGGCCAGAAACGCTATCTTGATCCCCGCGTCGGACTCGAAGTGCTGGCCTGGGATCTTCGTAACCCGAATGTATCCGCTCACCGTGTCGGACACCTTGAGCATGATAGCGGCGCCCGCCTGCTTGCTCACCAGGTTGACGTTGCCCAACAGCACAACCCGCTTTCCGGGAGGGACCGAGGCTATGTAAGCGTCAATCTGTCGGTTGACGGCGCCGGGATCGAACAGGCTCACTGCTGCCTCCCTACCTCGCGGCGTAAGCGAGTCAGGTACTCACCAGCATTCTCTTTGCCGGTAGCCTCAAGGTAATCAAGAACAGCAGACCGGAGCCTAGAATACCGCGATGCCATCTTACGCATCTGGTCGCGCAGAGATTCTTGGATAAATACGTCAACCCACTCTTCACGCTTGGATCGGTTGCTATATCCAGCGTTGACGGTGCTCACGGGGCAACCACCCACGCAGAGCAGACGCTCAGATCAGCAGAGCAGACACGCAGTTCAGCGGCGCCCTGTGCCCTTGCCACCCACGGGTTGCCCTGCCGGTGTTCGACCTCCAAGCCCACGGGCTTCGTCTGCCACTTCGGGGCGCCGCCCGAGGCGTACAGTTCGCACTCGTCGCGGAATTCACATTGTACGCCTGGACATTCAGACCGCATCGGGCAGCTAGCGCGGGGCGTCCCATCCGCCATCGGGCTCATCCCGATCTGCTCGCAGTAACTGAGCGTCCCTACCGTCTGGATCGTCCCGTCTGCCCACCCGCCCCCGACATGGATCACGATTCGGAGTTTCCCCTCCTCCCGGCTAGGCAGCGGCGCCGGACACTCCTCCACCGGGGAAGGGGTCGGAGTGACGCTAGGAGGCATCCAGGCGCCCGTGTACGCCTGAGGGGACCACTTGACCGTCCTGCGTGCCCCACCGGGCGGCACAGGGCCGTCAGAATCGTTTCCTGCGAACACATGGAACCCCTGCCAGGGGTCGCTGGACTTCCCGGCTACTGCCAGCTCGTCGGTCGATGGGGTGTGCTGGCCCGCGCACAGCCCACCCGCCCGGAGTTCCGCCTCCACCTGGGCCTGCCACTCCTGCTGCGTCAGGTCGCCCAGGAGGCACGTCCCGCCAATCTCACAGTCGGGGCGCAGCGCCTTCATAGCGAGGTTCACCCGGTCCCCGAGGGTGTTAGGCTGGCTCGAGGCGGGCACGGTCGGCTCGCCGGTCAGCACGCACCCTTGGCCCGGTGTGGGGGTGGGGGTGGGACCGGGGGAGGGTTCAGGGGTCGGGCAGGGGGGGAGCTGCTGCCAGCCCTCGCCCGGAGGCATGAAAAAACAACCGCAGGTAGCCCCCACCGGTGGGCAGATTGGGGAGGGGTCCGGCGCCGGGGTGGGAGGCTCAGGGGTGGGCTGGGGCGTGCCCCCACCACACCAACCGGCAGCGAGCAGGACCGGAATCAGCAGGAAGCGCATGAAACCTCCGAGTAGCGGGCGCCCCCGGAATCACAGCCGGGAGGGATAACGGCGCTCCAGGGGCGCCCCGGAGGGGTTAGGCGGGGTCCGGCTGCGACTTCAAAACGTCTGGGGAGGGTGGGGTGCCGGGGGAGGGACGCCCCCACCCTCCCCTTCTCGCCCCAGGGAAGAGCGAGTCTCACAGGGCCTTCCACAAGCCCGCCTGTAACGCCAGCCGCCAAAGCCTCAGTTTCCACCCGTACAGGCTAGCAGCGTGCTCCGGTCGCTGGGCTATCAGTTCATAGAACATGTCCCGGCAGTACAGGAACCGCACGATCAGTTCCGACCGTGGATAGGTCTTGGCGGCGCCAACCGTCTCCGGTCCCATGATGCCGTCTTGCTTTACCTTCAGCGCAGCCTGGAGCAGCTTGATCGCTTGCCTGGGACCGTGATTGACGGACGCATCGAAGAGCAGGAGGGCAATGGCGGGGGGGAGGGCGTTGCCACGGATCGGCTTCCAGTAATCCCGGAGGTAGAGTTTCTCGGCTTCCTCGCGGGAGAGTTGGGCTATGTCCAGGCCCGGATAGGCGTTTTGGGAGATACCCCAACGAGTGGTTCCGCCCTGATCCTTGATTAACTTGCCGCCACCCTCTGCGGTGTCGATGATCCACCGCATGGCGTCAAGGAAAACGGGGGATAGGAGGGCGTCAGTTGGCGTTGAATACGTCGCGCCCGCGCTCCCGTCCAATCACACCTCCCCGCTTGGCCCGTCTCCCCTTACTTTATCATGCCCTGCAAGCCCTTAGAGCATTCCCCCTTGTGAGTCTTGCCGCAGTGAGGGCAAACACCGCCGATCAACCTGGACAGCGGCTTGCCTCCCCGGCGGCACGTCGCGCAAGCCAGCGGAGGAGCGTCTCCCTTCGGACGCCACACGTCTACGAAGCCTCGCCCGCATACGTGGCATTGGCGGATCACTTCGGCGTCCCCTCCTCGCGCTGGGCGCGGATGCGGCGGGCCTCGCGCTCGAGATCCTCACCCCAGATGGCGAACCCAAGCTGGGCTATAATCAGCCCCTCCAGCCGATCCACCTCGGCGCGGGCGCCGTCTCGCTCTCTCTCCGTCGCTTTCTGGAGCGACTCCAGCAGGATCGCGTCATCCCTCAGCCGCTCCACCTCGGCCTCCAGACGGTCCCACAGAACCTTCGCTGGCGCGCACACCAGCACGCACTCGAAATCGGGATGCTCGTCGCACTCCAGCCCGTCTTCGGTTGCGCTGTGATGCTCGACCGGGCAGCCACAAAGGCAGAACCGTCGCTCGTCACGAAGCTGCTCCTCCGCCTCCGCGAGCTTGGCCTCCCGAACCACCAGTGCATCCTGGGCGGCAATGCATCGGCGCTGCCAGCACTCAGCACAGAAGCACGCTACCCCCTTCTCCGGGCGGTGTTCCAACTCCTCCACCCGCTTTTGAATCTCCAGTTCCTTGCCCATCCAGTAATCCACCTGGTCGGCAAGGTCAGACTCACGAGCCAGCGCGGCGCGGATGTCGGCGGGGTCCACCTGGGCGCCGCTGTCGGTCCACTTCACAAGCAGACACGCCCGCTCCAACCGCTCCCGCGTCTCGTCGGTCCATTCGGTCACTTGTCCCCCCTCAGCCCAATTGCTGCTCTGAACTGCTCACAGATCTGGTCGTAGTCAGGATGCTCATGCGCCGCGAGGGCCTGCACCTTGAGCGTAGCCAGCCTCCCCGGCCACCTCGCCTCGCACCAGTCCTGCCACTCGAGCGGACGGTGGGTGAACATGACATGACAGCCCTGGCAGAGAGTCGTCGCGTTCTCCGGGTTCCATCGGATCGCCCGGTAGATCCGGCTGTGCAGGTGAGCGCACTGAGGGCGAAGAGGCGAGCCACATCGAACACAGGCCCACCCGTCCCGGCCCCGGATGTATTGGCTGAAGAGCTTGTCGGCGTCGTGGAGCTTGGCCTTGCGCTTGGCCTTGGACTTGATGCGCCGCTTGGGCTTGGCTCGCTTGACTGGTTTCTCGAATTTCACTTGAGAGCCTCTAGACGGGAGAGGATCTCGTCGCAGGTGCTCATCCTGCCGAGGTTCCACAGTTCACTGCGAATAGGACGTGGCGTACTGCCCACCTCGTCAACCACGCGGCGCACCTCGGCTAGCAGTCGGACCCGTTCAAGGTCAGCCCTGACCGACTTGATCTCGCGCAGCAGGGCGGCGAGGCTCTCGGTTGGGTCAATAGCCGGGTTGTGGTACAACGTGACTCTCTGCTCACCTAGCCACGTCAACCACTCCCGCGCCTTCTCGTCTGCCCAGTCCCCCATACCTCACTCCCCCCTTATAGAGCCATCGCCTGCCGGTAGTACGAATACGCCCGCTCTACAGCGTTTTCACAAGCCATGATCGTCCGAGGCTTGCCCCCCGTCTCGTCCAGTCCCCTCAGTACCACGGGCAGAGGCACGTTCTTGTCCATCCACCGGCTCACTAGCTGAAACTCCATGCTGCTCATGGTTAGCCTTCCCGGTTGGTGTAACCGTCTGAACTCGTCCCAGACTGCGGAGGCATAGGTGGAACGGTCCTCGGTTCTCATGGCAGATCCGCACAGTCCCCGCGAACGTACTCGTATAGGCCGGGCTCTAGCTCGAGCATCGTGTAGCACTCGCCCGTGCTGAAGATCACGCGGTGGCCCCGTCGGCAAAGAGCCCCAATTGCTTCTGGGCCTGCTGGACATTCCGCACTGCCTGCCGCCAGTACGCCCGCTTCAGCTCGATCCCGACGAACTTCCGGTCGTGCTTCAGCGCCACGTAGCCCGTGCTCCCGATCCCCGCGAAGGGGTCCAGCACCCACTCCCCCTGATTCGTCCAGAGCCTCACGCATCGCTCGATAGTCTCCAGTTGGAGCGGGCAGAGATGCCGCTCGTCTTTGTCCTCGCGGGCCTCGGCGGCGTTCAGCGTCTCCGACTCTCGGATGCCGTACCAGATAGGCCGCGCCCAGAGAATCCACTCCTCGTTGCTCACGTCGGTATCGACCGCGACTGGGTTGTCGCCCGGCGCCCGGAAGAGCAGGATGTAGTCCGCCATCGCGGGCCGGCTCCACGCGGAGTCCTTGTTCTTTTGCACGAACATCAGCGCCTTGGACTTCGTGCGGATGGCCTGGGCCTGCGGGTCCTTGTCGATTACGACCTCGCCGTCGTAGACCCATCCCGCCTCGACGAAATGGCGTACCACGTCGGCCCGGAAGTCACGCCAGCCGATCACGCCGTGAGTCGCCTTCGTCGTCGTCACCTGCTGGACATGGACGCAGGCGCGGCGCCCCGGCATCGTCACCCGGAGCAGTTCCGGGATGAGGAACGCGAAGTGCCCGAAGAACTCGTCGTAGTCCCGGCTGTTGCCCATGTCCCGCTCACTAGCGGAGTAGGTATAGAGCGCAGCGAACGGCGGGGAGAACACGCTCAGGCCCACGGAGTCGTCGGCCAGTTCCTTGATTCGCTCCACGGAATCGCCCAGGAGCACACGCCAGTCAGTCGATGACGCTTCGTCCCGCTCGTGCGGCTGGCGAGCGGCGTTCTCGTGGTGCAACTCGTCGTCCATCGCGCCCTTCATGTGCATCACAATCCCCTCGGCCATCTGCGCGGCCTCTTGCTCCTTGCGCCGCACGTTTGCGGCCACTCCTACCTCTGCCTCGCTCACCACGATCCGCACGTCTACCGGGGACGACTGGCCGAAGCGCCAGCATCGGCGGACGGCCTGGTAGTACTGCTCGTAGCTGTGGCCGATCCCAAGAAAAAACACGCGGTGGCAGAACTGGAGGTTCAGCCCGAAGCCGAACATGGATGGCTTGGTGATGAGCGTTTGCACATCGCCCCGCTTCCAGCGTCGGAACAACTCCTCGCGTTCGTCGTCGGTCGTGGCTCCCTCGATTAGAACGGACGAGTCCCCTAGCTCGTCCGCGAGCAGCCGCCCCTCATCGTTCAGCCCACACCACACGACCGCCTGGCCGGCCTCAGCACGGACCAGCGTAGCCGTGCGGGCGACCCGATCCGTGAGGGAGTGCTTCCGGGCGGCACGCTCCCCCACGAGCCCGCCGCCGCCCCCGAAGAGCTTGCCCTCGGACCGGAAGTCCGACGACACCACGTCCTCGTCAACGTCGAGCGCCGGGAGGATGAACGGCCCGTCGTCGTCGCCCACGTCCGACGGGCGCCGCACGTAGACCGCCCACGAGGCGACCCATCGCCAGAATGCATCCTCGGCGTGCCCCTTTAGCCGCCACTTCCCGGCGCCCGCGCCGTCCGAGTCATGGACGAAGAACGCCGCGAGCATCTCGGCCCGAGGCATCGCCCCGACGAACTCCGAATGGTTCGCCAGCTCGGACAGGTCGTTAGGCGCGGGGGTCGCGGTGCAGGCCAGCCGGTACTTGATCCCCGTGAACTCGTGCAGCAGCATCGTCCGCGTCTTGCCGTCGATGCTCTTGAGGATGCTGGACTCGTCCAGGATGAGCGCGTCGTAGGGCGCACCGACGAAGTGGTGTAGCCGCTGGTAGTTCGTGATCTGGTAGTCTGCGGTCCCCGGCGCCGTGACGCGCTCGACCTTGACCCCGAGGGCGGCACCCTCCTCCTGCGTCTGCTCGGCCACCGCGAGCGGGCAGACGATCAGCACGCGCCCGCCCTTCGGCCTGATCTGCCGCGCCCACTCGAGCTGCATCCGCGTCTTGCCCATTCCGCAGTCCGCGAAGATGGCAGCGCGGCCTCGCCGGACCGCCCATCGCGTGATGTCACGCTGGAATGGGTAGAGAGACTTGTGAAGCTTCCCAGTCTCGTGCCCTACAGCCTGCGGGCGCGGCGCCTTCCCGGCCAAAAACGCCTCGTAGTTCATTTCCCCCACCTTGCCATTGCTGCATTCCTCGCACGCTCAACTCGCGCAGCCTTCTTCGCCATCGCGCTCTCGACCATTGCCGGATGGTAGAGGTCGAAGTTGCACAGACGAACGCCGCCAGGAACACGCTCCAGAGTCCGACCCTCGCCGTCGTCCCCCGGCGTCCGTGACTCGTCGTCTGGTCCCGCGAGCCGGTCAATCGCTTCCTTCACCTGATCGACAGGCAAGCCCACCCGGCTTGCTATCCCGGTGTCCCCTATCCGCACGGTTCCGGGGTTCTCATTCAGCGGATTTTGAGCCTCCGCAATGAGGAAAAGCAGGAGCTTGATCGTCTCAGGGCTTTCCTTGAACCAGCGGGAGGAATCGAGCATCCGCCGACTCACCTTGAACCAACCTTCGTCATACGTCACCATGCGAGTCATGCTACCATGCTCCCAGCATTAGGGCAAGCCCTTTCTCCCACGGACTATCCGTTTCAAGCCTTTTCGTTCGTTTTCAGTCATGGCGTCGTTAAAGACCTAACGGACACGGGAGGTAGTACGGAGACGGAGAGGTAAGCATCCCGAGCATGACAGAAATGCTAATAGCATCTTTAGCATCTCCTCCTCCTCGCCGTGACGATCAGGTGAGCCAGCTCGAGCGCCCCGATCACGCACAGGATCAACAGCAGGGAGAGCAGGAAATGGAGGGTCACCGCCGCCCCCGGCCTATCCAGGCGAGGAGCGCCCCGAGCGCAGCCACAGCCACCAAAGCCAGCGTGTGCCGCACAGTGTCACGCTTGGTCATGGGTATTCCTGCGCCGCCAGCCCTCGGAGACGCTGCCCTCCTGCTCGTCAGGCCCAGACAGCGCCACCAGAGCCGGGACCACGACGAGCACCGCCGCGAGGCCCAAGAGCAAACCGGCTATCAGGTGCGCGGTCACTTGATTTCCCGCATCTTCACCAAGGGCTGGCCTGCTCCCATGACCTTCAGGGCCTCCTCGGGGGTGGACACGCGGGGCAGGCCGTCGAGCGGATCCTCCACGCGCAGGGGAGCGTCGGCACGTCTGAAGATATGCAGCCCGCCTCTGTGGCTCGACTCCCAAGTCAGCGCACGCACCAGCGGGCTGATGCTGTAGATCACCTCTTCGCAGCCAGACCAGCCGCCGGTGGCGAACTCATAAACCCCACCCTCCACGGTTGCCCTCCCGTAGCCGCAGTCGGTGAGGTACTCTGCCACCGCGTCAAGGGCTTCCTTCGGGTCGTCGCACCCCTTCAACGCATCGATGCTCGGGTCGGTCGGATAGCCATCGTGGTCGATCTCGATCCTCACTCCCCACCTCCTCGCAGGGCGGCGCGGGCAAACTCCCCTGCTTCAGATGGATTGCTGTGATCGTGATGATCCAGCATGGAAATGGCTCGAAGTGCCTCTCGGAGCAAAGCATTCTCCTCGCGGAGCCGATTGTGCTCACCGGCAATTCGGTACGTGCCGTTGGCTTCGATCTCCGCTTCTAAGTAGAACGTGTACCAATGACCGCCCAAGTCCATCACTCACCTCCCTTGGAGGGCGGATTCGGCTTGGCATCCAGCGCAGGGCAATCGTGCATCCCACTGCGCCGGACGGGCGATCTTGTTGGCACATCCGTGCTTGTGCGCCTGTAGCCCAGCCTCGGTCAGGACGCGACCCAGCGCCTCCCGCAGCCGCGCCACCTCGGACCGAGGGGGCTCGGGCTGCCGTTTACTCGACGTGACGTTCAGCCCGTTACAGGCTGCATCACCAGCAGTCCGAACCCCCTCGGCAAGTTTGGCTTCCGCCCGCTCGCGCAGCTTGATGGTTTCGAGGTGTGCCGTCTCGCGCCTTGAAAGCTCCTTCCGCAGCCGCTCCACCTGAAGTTCAAGCTCTCGGATGCGTTCAGATTCGTTCGCCACGGTCCCTCCTCCGATGGCACGGAGTACAAAGCCACAGCACCTTCAACGCGCCGCAAGCCGTACAGGGCTTCAAAACCACCCCCACTTCCAGGCCAGCCCGAGCAGGACCGCCGCCCAGAAGAAACAGCACAGCGCAGCAGCTAGGACGCACCCCTTGGCGGGCTCGCTTCGGTGTTCCATCACTCCTCCCCGTTCAGGATGCGGAGAACCGCCGTCATGCAGGCGTCCCATCCGCTCAGTTCCCTGAAGGTCAAGGTGTCACTGTCGGGTTGCTTCAGCGCCAGCACCTTCTCCACGCGGGAGGCGAGGATCATCCCGGCCTCCGGGTTGTCTGCACCAACTTCATTCAGCAGTTCCTTAGCGGTCGGCATCACTCCCCCTTCAATCTCCAGACCTTCACTTCCCTGCCGTGGGATTTCTCGTACCGTGCCGGTTCCCTCTCGCCCGTAAAGACCCACTCGGACCCCTTGAACAAAGAACCCGTCCAGCCCCCCCAATGGATCACTTCCTCGCTTGCCGCCACGTAATCCCGAACGTCGTTCATACTCACCGACCCCCGAGCCAGGGCGATATGCCTGGCCACCGCCCGGAGGTGCTCAATCTGTCCCGGCTCGTTGGCTTCCGCGACGGCCATCCCCTCCGCCTTAAGCTTCTGCTGCCTCCTGGCCTCCTCGTCGGCCTCCCGTGCCAACCGGACCTTTTCGGCCTCGAGGTCTTCCGGCGTCGGTTCCGGGGCCGGGGGGTCATCGAAAAGGCTCTTCTGAGGGCCTACGGGGCGCTGTGGGCGCTTTTTACGGGGTACACCGAAGAGATCCACGTACCAGTCCATTTACGCCCCTCCTACAGGCTCCAGGCGGTCATGTCCGCCCCGCTCTCCCCGGCTGGCCTCTGAGTTCCAGACACGAGTCCACGGTCGCCAGGATGGCGCCGGAGCCTGTACGAAGGACGAAAAGGCCGGGAGCGCACATTCATCGCCCCCGGCCTGAGTCACGGTTGCCGCACTACGAGTGTGAGCCGATACGACCCCCTGCACTTTTGAACACCCCGCCGGGATATCCGACAGGGGTACGCCGACCCTCGCGGATCGGGAGAGAAGGGCGCCGGATTTCCAGCCCACTAGGGGTACTGGCCCGGCTTGGACGTGGTGCACCACGGCCCTTCTCTCTCGATTCACGAGGCTTCCTCCACATGTACGCCTAGCTTCGTCCTGGCAAAGTCGATAACCCAACTCACATACCGGCTGAACGCCTCCGAATCCACTACCGTCGTCGGCTCCGCCTCGATCAACTGGTCCCCAAGCGTGATGTACTCCGGGGCCAGCACGCCCACTCTGACCGCTTCCCGCTTGAGGCCCCAATGAACGCTCTCGGGGTCGTTGCCGGTGGCCTCGCAGATTTCCCGGTAGACCACGCCCCAGAGGAATTTATTCGCGTCGAGCGACCGGATGCCGGGTGTCGGTTCCTTGTGAACTTCCACCCAGACATCCCGGCCCACGTACCGATGCAGCCGTTCCCGGTCAACGGGCCGGATCGTGCCGTCAGGCAGTACGTGGGCCAGGAAGCGAGCCATGACTAACCCCTAGAAAGGCACGCTCTCGTCGTCCTCGGGCAGCGGGTCCGCGTGCATCATCGGAGCCACGCGGGACGCCTGCGGCCTCGGCTGCGGCTGGCTGTCGGGCGGGTCAATCCGAATGCAGTCCACCCGCTTGCCCTGAAAGTCGGTCTTGCTCGGGTAGAGCGTCAAGCTCGTCCCCGGCCAGTCGTCCGTGTCGTCGCTGCCGTTGATCCCCCAGATAGCGTTGGCGTTCGTCTTGTTCAGGACAAGCCCCCGCTCCTTCCCCCGGAAGTGGAGAACCGGCTTCGTCTCGCCGCCGATGTCCTCCATGTCCACCCGATCCACCACGACCTGTACCCTCTTGCCCTGAAGGTCCGCAGCCTTGATGTACTGCCCCGGAAACGCCGCTCCGATCTTCACTTGTCCCCCTCTCTGAATCCTTGGAAGGTGTCCACCGGGCTAGTCCCCGGCGCCCACGGCTCACGTCCCGTCTGTCGTCTCACGGTCCTTCTCACGCCCCTGTAATACTCCTGCGCCTGCTTCTGACGCCGCTCCTCCGCACACGTCGCGCAGATCACAGCCACCTCGCCGTCAAGGATGCCGGGATGGTCTGTCCACCTCATGTCCGTTCCGATCCGCACGCGGGCGCAGGCGACACAGCGGGTGATCATCGCTCCCCCTCCTCGCAGCCCGCGCAGTAGTCCACCACGTTGACCAACTCACCGCACTTCGGGCAGGTCGTCCCAGGCTCAGGTGCCTCAAGGCTGGGCTTCGCGTACATGCTCCCGCTTGAGCCGTTGACGCAATCCAGCGCGGCCTTGCGGAGGAAGTCGTCAAAGATCCCGGTCACTGGCTCATCTCCTCTGTCGCCCACCTTGCGTCCTCTTCAGCCCACTCCGCTTCGAGCAGTACAGCCTCAGACTCACACCGCGTAGCCGTCTCCTCGTATCCCGCCGCAGGGTAAACCCTGGAAAGGAGGCGGTACTGTGCCGCCAACGCTCTGAGGGAATCGGCTCTCATCGGCCTTCCGCCTTGGCGAGAGCGTTTTCTACCCCGGCCAGATCTTCAGCCGCCTCGCCATCGGGTCGGTAGTCCAGTTCGTCAAGGATGTGGAGCGCCTTCTTCAACGCCTCTAGCAGATCAGGCGCGGCGGCTATCAGGCGGGCGTTGGCATCCCGGATGAACGCGGTCCCGATCGGCCTCTGATCGCGCATTGCAGCGTTATCAATCAGGGTCGCCACCTCGCTCCACTTGCCACACACCTCCGCCTCGATGTCCTCCCCGTAATACGGCTCTACTCGCCACGGCCCCGGCGTGTGCACGCTCATCGAGTCCTCCGAAACGGCGCCCAGTTCCCCTCGGCGTCGAACATATCCGGCCTGCGGCGCCGCTGATCCTCACGCGCCTTGAGGCACGCCTGTCTGGTCCGTATGGCGTCCTCCAGGTCCATCTCCTCCCGCGCACCGTTGCAGCGGTGGCACCAGCCGTCCTCCAGGTGCCCCAGGTTGCCGCAGGAACGGCACACCCGGCGCAGGTCTAGCTGGGAGTCGTATGCGTCCTCTACGCGGTCCCACGGGTCAGCAGACATCGGACACCACCATCGCGCTACGGAGACTGGCCTCAAGATCGACGTTCGCCGCATCCCCCGCCGCATCCCCCGCCGCAGCCCCCGCCGCAGCCCACGCCGCATCCCGCGCCGCATCCCGCGCCGCATCCCGCGCCGCATCCCGCGCCGCA
>ERZ869907.279-NODE-279-length-19307-cov-7.911126_pt1 | contig 19307 bp, 27 predicted proteins | sample MGYA00579309_ERZ869907 | MGnify/ENA primary metagenome ERZ869907 (study PRJEB32216, sample SAMN09231814) | wastewater metagenome | place: USA: Maryland | collected 2016-07-30 | study: EMG produced TPA metagenomics assembly of the PRJNA472060 data set (Reclaimed... | reverse complement strand
CGATCATGGCGTGTTCGCCCGTTATGCGCACGTGGCGACCATGCTTGTCTCACCCGGTCAGGTTGTGAAGCAGGGCGACCAGATCGCGACCATCGGCAACGCGGACGGGAAGCAGCCGTATCACCTGCACTTCGACATCAGCCCGACCGAAATCTTACTGAACCAACCAAACCACTGGCCCGGTCAGGATCGCAACGCGGTGATCGCCAACTATCTCGATCCGTACATCTTCTTGAGCGGGCAGGCTAGCGAAGCGACGACCAGCCCGGCGACGGTGTGGGTGACGGCGGACGTGCTGAATATTCGCGCCTCGCCATCGACCAGCGCACAGATAATCGGCAAGCTGCTGCGCTACGCGGGCGTGCGGGTCTCGCGCCAGAGCGACACGTGGTGGAAGCTGTTCGACCAGCCGGGGTTCATTTACCGCGAGTTCACCATGATCCCGCCACCATCGACGTGGCGACCACCGATCGAGGCGGCGATGCGCGGCGTCCACACCAGCGCTGGTGGCTGGAGTCCCGTTGAGGCGGAGCTGGACTTGGTGCGGCGCAACAACGTGAAGTGGGCCTTCATCGCGGCCTACGAGCTGGGGCAAGGCGGCGCGATCGGGCGACTGCGCAATGCGGGCGTCGAGCAGTTCGTGTTCCGGGCGGCGGCGCATCTGGGTGACGTGGGCGTGCAGCACTTCCTCGATTACACCATCCCGCGACTGGAGCAGTACGCGACCGCGCTGGGCACCACGCAAGGGATGATGATCCAGATCCACAACGAGCCGAATCTGAAGAACGAAGGCGCGGGATTGTACTGGCAAGACGGAGGCCAATTTGCGACGTGGTGGCAACAAGTGGCACAAGAGTATCGACGGCGCTTTCCCGGCGCTAAAATGGGCTTTCCGGCGCTGTCTCCGGGGGGCAGCGTGGCAAATGTCCGACTCGATGAAGCGGCGTTTGTGGCGCAGGCCGCATCCGCGATCCGCGAGGCGGACTGGGTAGGCGTACATAACTATTGGCAGCGCCCGGATGGCACCGACATCAATCTGCCGGTGGGCAAGTGGCTCCGCTGGTACGGGACGAAGCCACTGATCGGCACGGAGGTGGGTCCAGCGGATGGGGTGCAGGTCACGGCGCGGGCAGTCGAGCGAGCCTACACGTTGTTTGCGGCGGCGAACATCCCCTGCGGAGCGTGGGTACTGTCGGGTGCTGGTGCGTGGGGCAACGCGGCATGGGATACGAACCGGATCGTGCTTGCTTAGCGTGCCGTGACGCGTATCTTCATGGCGTGCTTTTGGTTACTACGACGATACCAGTATCCATTGTTATTTCTTTGTCCTTCCAACGATCACTTTAGTCTTCGCGTTGACCACTAACCGGGTGCGACCAAACACCCGGTGTAGCCAACGATTGATCTCTAAGTCGGGCAGCGCCCACAACCGCTCCAGCGTCAGTTCGCGCAGACCGTCGAGGGCACGTTCACGGTCGAGCCGATCATCGACGCGCCGCTGATGCAGCAGGCGTGTTTCCTGCCGCCGCGCCGTCGCTAATTCTGTGCTGATCTGCTCAATTTCGCCATCCAAAAAGTTGGCGAATTCCTCGGTGACCGTACGCAACCGCGTCGCCAAGCGTTTGGCCTGTTTCTCCAACTCGGCAATGTGCTGCTGCACCTGCTTCAATTCTAGCTCGTTGGGCGGCTCTGCGGTGACATCGATGGCGAGCAGTCCGTGCGCCAACGCTTCTTCGAGGCGCTGATGGATATGCGCTTGCACCTGATCGGCGCGGATGTAGCCAGCCAGCGAGCAACGTTCCGTGGCGAGGATGAGGTTATCGTAGGAGCGCACGCAGCGGTAATATTTGCCCAGACGGGCCACCGTCAGTGCGTTGCCACATTCTTCGCACACCATCAGCTCCATCTGCGAGACACCTAGAATCTGAGCAAGTGCGCGTACAAAGGTGGCATCGCCAAAGTTAGCAACAATTCCTTCGCCTTTTTCGAGGCGGTGCAGAACCGATTTTGATGTCGGAACCCCAAGTTTCTGCATTTCCTTCGCCGCTTGTTCGAGCGACAACTTCCGAGATTCACGGGCAGTTTGTATGAACTGCCCAGCCTCAGCATATCGATTTTGTTCCATATTTAGTTGCTCGCTCATGTTGAATTTCTCCCCTTATTTTACCTCAATTATTGTTGACTATTCAACAAGTACTTGACAAGCCCTAAGAACTGGGATATTCTGTTGTATGTAGCGGCACAACAGAGACTTTAGCATGAAGCAAAAAAACACGGCAAAACGAAAAACCGCCACCCTTCCCGCCGCAGTCTGCGAGCAAGAGCTGTATGACAAAATGACAGCATACGCGGTGGAGAACGGCATAAGCAGATCGGAAGTTATCCGCGAGGCATTGGGTTTTTATTTGAATCGAGCGTCCCGCCACAAGGCACGATAAGTAGCGCCACAAGGCACGATAGGAGAATACATGAATAATCTAACCGTCTTTGAATTCCAGTCTGAACAGCCGATCCGCGTTGTAACGGATGAAGAAAACCTTCCATGGTTCGTTGCAGCCGACGTTTGTGCCGTCCTCGGCATCAATACCGAGCAAACCCGCCGATTGGACGACGACGAAAAGGGTCTGCGTTTAATACAGACCCCCGGCGGCGAGCAGTTGATGGTAACAGTCAACGAACCCGGCCTCTATCGTCTCATCTTTTCCAGCCGTAAGCCCGAAGTGGCGGCATTCAAGCGTTGGGTTTTTCACGACGTGCTGCCCGCCATCGCACGGCAGGGCTTCTACGGCACCCCGCAGCTCGCCAACTTCCAAGAAAGCTACGTGCGGATGGCGCAGTTGCAATCCGAATTCGAGTACGTCATCAAGCGGCTGGAGAAGCGCGTGAAGAAGCTCGAAGCCATCATCGAGATGAAGCCCACCGTCAGCGAGTGGATGAGCATCAACAGCTACCGCGTCACCGTCGGCTTGCCGCCGCTCGGCGTGGCAGAGCTGATGAAGGCATTGCCCGAAGCCGCCTACCTGAGCCAAGAACAGGGCTACGGCACGCACACCATCAAGTTCGGCGCATCGTTCGGCGGCAACACGCTGTTCCACACGAACGTCCTGCGCATCATGTACCCGGCAGATCTGGAGGCGCTCGAATGACCACACAGGCGGAATCGAGGACGCGCGGCGGCGAGGCCACCAAACAGCAGCGCAGCGGCACCAAGCGCGGCGGGGGCTTCTACAAGCCAGTGGAGTTGACGCCACACCAGAAGCGGATGCGCTGGTACGGCAAGGCCATTTATGCGCTGTGGGACGCGTGGCGCAACGTCGATGAAGAACGCTACCGAACCGAGATCGCGGCACTGGATGCAGCGCTCGCGGCGGAAGACGGCTTCGAAGGCTACGCACAACAGGTTATCGCGCGGTTCGGCGCTTAGGCTTCGTTTGAGCTTATTTGAGGAGAAATCATCATGGGTATCTACATCAATCCGCCAGAGTTGGTCAAGCAGCAAGGTCGCCGCGTGGTTGGCGACAACTACGAAGCGATTGTCAAGCAGCTCGAACCCGGTGAAGCCCTTGCGGCTTACGTGGATCGCGGTCCGTTCAAGCAAGCGCCGGTGCTGCCCGACGCATATGAATTCGAGGAATTCCACATTCAGTATCGTCGCGGGCAAGTGCTCCGCTGCGACTTCTACGCCGTTCCCGAAGCACTCGCCGAATAAGCTGCAACAACCACAAGCTACAGGAGAAATATCGTGAATCAACCACTCATCCACAACGTCCCGTTCAACCAGATGTCCACGCAGGAACAGTACGACCTCGTGCAGCAGACCTTCAGCGCCGCCCTCCGTGAGATCGCGACGGTGCCAGATGAGACGCAGCGGAGTGTGCTGCGCGGCAAGCTGCAACTCGCGATGGACAAAGGCACGGCGATGGGACAGCACGCCGCCATCTTCGCGGTGCGGGCCGTCACGCGGAACACGGTGCGTAAGGCGCAGTCTGAGGTGACGGATGCCCAGCCGCAGCAAGCCTAAGACACCACGTCGCAAGCTGGTGGCGGGCGTCGATTACGTCCCGCTGCCGCCGCTGAATGTGAAGATGACCAAGGAAGAGTTGGCGGCACTCTTCGAGGGCGCTGCGGGCGCGATGGCAGAACTCCAGCAGATGATCCAACGGCATGAGGCCACCAAGAAGGACGGTGCAGCGTGATCGAAATCACCCCCGAAATGTCAGCACGTGCAGCGCAGCTCTTCGCCGAGCACTACGACAACATCAACATTCCGCCGGACATCAACGGACCGGGCGATCCCATCGCGGTCAGCTATTTCTTGCTCGTGGAAGCAGCGGTCGAGACGGGCAAAGAACTGATCGCGCTCTATGGCTGGGGCGCAGGCACGATCCTGTTCAACCACGTGCTGTCCGGGGCACAAACGGACTACGTCGAGTACCTGAAGGCGAACGGCGTCGAGATGAGCGCGGACTTTCACAGCAATGTACCGCCTTCCGTTAACTAACGTTGTGGGCGGCGTGTGGGTCGATGACGACGACTTCGAGCGGCTGGCGATCTGGCGCTGGTCGCTCAACGGGCGCGGGTATGCGCAGGCCAGCGGCGGCAGATTCCTGCACCGCGTGGTGATGCAGGCGGCGTGTGGTCAGTACGTTGATCACATCAACGGCGACAAGCTGGACTGCCGGAAGAGCAACCTGCGGCTCTGTGATTGTTCACAGAACCGCGCCAACGCCGCCAAGACGCAGATCGTCACTAGTAGCCAGTTCAAGGGCGTGTATCGCGTCGGTGAACGGTGGCGGGCGCACATCGGCAAGTACGGGCGCACCATCACCATCGGCGTGTTCGACGACGAGATCGCAGCAGCGCGGGCCTATGACGAGCACGCGCTCATCCAGTTCGGTGAATTTGCACGGTTGAATTTTCCTGCGGAGGTGGGCTGATGGCCCTTGAAATAATTTCAGTTCATATGCGGGTGGAAGCCGTTGATATGGATCTTCCAGACAAGCAATACAAGGACATTCTCAACGCCTTCCAAGACCAGCATCAAAAGGACTTGATACGCCTGAATCAGCGGTTGAACGAGAAATGGACGGTTATTGCCGTCAATACCATTGTCACAACCAAGGGTGGTGTGCGCATCTACTACACGCTGCATAAGCCAGATTCGGACGGTGGATGATGTACAAGGACGAAGCTGTTAGCGACTACGAAGCGGGCAAGCTCTTTGCGGAAGATGGCAATCCGCCCGACTTGATCCCAACCCGGATGTATACGCTCAAAGATGCGGCGGAATTTGTCATGGGGTACATGGATTGGCAGTTCGATTTTTGGTTCGAAAGCGTTGGCAAGACGATCAGATCAATCCCTTACAACCAGCGTCCCAAGATTATGGAAGCAATTGATGCGCTGCTAGAGGCTGCAACGAAATGAACATCTGCCGGCACGCACACGAACGTCTCTGCCAACGGCTGCACCCGATGCCGCGTGAGAAAGCGGCGGCGCTGCTCGAACGGCTCTGGCAGGCGGGCTACGATGCCACGCCACGCGAGCTGCGCACCTTCAACACGATCCCGATGAGCGCGGATCGCAAATATCGCATCGTCACCTACAAGCACCGGCGCTGGCTGCTGGTGCTGGACGTATCCAATGACACTATCGTAACAATGTGGTCGAAACAATGACAACCGTCGCTGACTCAATGACGCGGGAACAGTTCCGCGAGCAGGTGCGTGACCGCACCGACATTCTGGCGCTGGTGGGCCGCTCGACGCAGCTCCCGGCGCATCTCAACCGCCGCACGGTGATGTGCAAGTGTCCGTTCCATGCGGACAATGGCCCATCGCTGGCGGTGTATCCGGATCAGGGGCGCTGGCACTGCTTCGGTGGCTGCTCGATGGGCGGCGACATGTTCGAGTGGGTGATGAAGCGCGACAACGTGGAGTTTCCCGAAGCGCTGCGTCTGCTCGCCCGTGATGCTGGCCTCGACATGCCCGACTGGCGCGACGAGGCGGACGACAAACGCAACGAACGCGAGGAAGCGCAACGGCTGCTGAACTTCGTGGCGCGGTTCTACCATGCCCGCTTGCTCGATCCGAAGCTGGGCGGGCCACAGCGTGAATATTTGCTCGGTCGCGGCTTCGGCGAGGATACGTGGAAGCGCTGGATGCTGGGCGCGGCGGGTGGCGATAACGAGCTGCTCAAGATGCTTAAACGGCGCAAGCTGAACGTGGATCTGGCGACCACCATCGGCCTCGTGGGCGTGTACGACGGGTACACCACCGACCGCTTCAAGAACCGCGTGATGATCCCGTTCCTTGACGGCGGACGCGTGGCCTTCATGACCGGGCGGCGCATCGACGCAGAAAAAGACAAGAAGTACCTGCACCTGCACAACTCCGACCTGTTCAGCAAGCCGCCGTACAACTGGCGTGAACGTGGCGAGTCGCTGGTCATCGTCGAGGGCGCGATGGACGTGTGGGCGGTCGAGGCGCTGGGCGATGAATCAGTCAGCGCGATGGCCCTGATGGGGCTGTACGAAGGCAGTTTCGTGCTCGACAAAGCGCTCAAGCATCGCAAACGCGTGTTTCTGGGCCTCGACGCTGACGGCACGGTTTCCGACGAGGTACGACAGAAGCTGCTGACCAAGCTGGGGCCGGACGTGCGCCTGATCACATGGCCCGATGGGGACGATCCGGCGGCGTGGCTGAAGCAGGGCGCGACGGCGGCGGAGTTTTCGGCGCTGCTGGATGCCTCACCGACGTGGATCGACCACGCCATCAATCGCATCCGCAACGAAACGCCGGACGATCGGGCGCTGCGGGTCGAGGAAGCCATCAAGATCGCGGCGATGCTGCCACTGACGCAGGGCGATCTGAAGATTGCCGAGATTCGCAAGGCGGCCAAGGGCGTGACGGCGGAAACCATCAAGGCGCTGGTGAAACAGGCTCGCGGTGCCAATGAGCCTGTCGCCAGCAACGGCAACGGGCATCATGCGCCGGAAGCCAAGCCGGAAGAACCGAAACTGCCATTTTATTACGAGCTGGATGGCAATTTATGGTACGGGCGCGATCCAGCCAAGCAGATCACGTCGGGCGGCTCGGCACGCTACGCCGAAATCGTCCATGTGGATGATGGCGAGGAGCAGGTGCAGCAGCTCACCATTCGCGTGACGCTAACTGGTGGTCAGACGCTTGACACGCAGATTTTGGCGGCAAAAAGCGCGGACGCGGGCGAGGTTTCCAGCGCGATCAAAAGCGTGGCTGGCCCGAAGTTCACCATCCTCGCCTACCAGCGTCCGCACCTGATTCCGGCGATGGAATCACTTTCACAAGCTGCCAACATGACCGAACGCACGGAAATTGCTCGCACCGGCTGGGTGGAAGGCACGGACGGCGAACTGACCTTCGTGACGCCGGGTGGCGTGGTGGGCACACTGCCGGAGGGTGTGACCGTCAAACTGCCGCTGCCGGGGCTGGAACGCTTTGCGGTGAAGGATGACGGCGACGAGGCGTTCGAGCAGGGCATCGACGGCGTGGTCAACGGGCTGCTGAAGGCATTTGACGAGCACATCACCATGCCGCTGCTGGCCTTCGCGCTGATTCCGCCAGCCGTGCGGTGGATTCCAGAAGCACGCAAATTCGCGCTGCATCTGGTGGGCGACACGGGAGCGCTGAAAACTGAAACAGCCAAGCTCGCCATGTGCCTGTACGGCAATTTCGCGGGGCGCGTGCCACCGCTCGCCAACTGGTTGAGCACGGTGAACAGCATCGAGCGTTTGGGCTTCTGGTTGCCCGACGTGATGGGCTTCGTGGATGACTACAAGCCGATCACGGTGCAGAAGTGGGATTTTGTGGGCCTGCTTCAGCGCTATGCCGACGAAAACGACCGCACACGCCTTGCTCGCGATTCCACGCTGCGGCAACGCAAGGGAATGCGCTGGTGGCTGCTCTCGACCGGGCAGGACATACCGGATAGCGAAGCCTCGGTTTTGGCGCGAATGGTGGCGATCCGCTTCCCACAGCGTCCACAGGGCAAGGCCGTGAACCACGAGCTGCGGTATGCGGAACGCAAAGCTAAGTTTTTCCCGACAGTCATGGCGCGGTGGATTCAGTACCTGCGCGATGAAAACGGCGGCGGCATGTCCGCGCTGTTCGTCCAACGACAGGAAGCCATCGGCAACCAGATTCAGAAGCACTCGCCGGAAACGGTCAACCTTGGGCGACTGTCCAACAACGTCGCGCTGATGTGGGCAGTCTGGGAGGGTTTTCAAGATTTCCTGTCGATCCATGCGCCACATCACAAGGTATCCGGTTTTGGCATGGCGGCGGGCGTGGTAGGGGCGGCGCAGGCGCGTTTGATCGCGTCTGAAAAACCGACTGCCATCTTCCTCGACGCGCTTCAGCAGGGCTTGGACGCGGGTAGGTTTAAGGCGATTGCGCGGAATGCTGCCAATGCGCATGAAGCGGGTGGCGAGAACTTCGTGGGATGGTTCGACGGCGAGGGTTTTTACCTGCTGGGCGCTGCGTTCAACTTTGTTTCCAAGTGGATGCGGGAGGCAGGGCGCGGCTTCGGTTTTACGGAACAAGAATTTAAGCGGCTGCTCAAGGACGAAGGTCGGTTGGTGTCGATGGGCAAGACCGAGACGGCACGCTCGATGCGCATCGGGGCTGCTGGCATGACCAAGGTGACCAAGGTGCTGTGGCTGAAGCCTGAGCTGATCAGCACGCCGCTCGCACAGCGGGATGAGGATGTGTAGCGGGTGTAACGGGTTGTAACGGTCAAGGCGTTACGCCATCAACGCCGATGCAGTCTATATAAATGACAGTCTGTAACGATTGTAACGTAATTTATTTGAAGTACGCGCATATAAAGAGGACACACATATACCCATGAAAACGATATATATCCACGAGTCCTATCCTATATATAAGGGGGTGTGTTTTCAAAACCGTTACAACGATACAAGGGTGCGATCAGTCCGATGGTCATGCGGTCGGAGGGCGGGTGAGGTAGGCGTTACAACATGCGTTACAAACAGGCTCGGAGTGTCCTCTGTGAGTGGCGGGGGGCGTACATTGGAAACAACAGGCGTTTACGGCAGCATCATCGTGTGCATGGCAAGTCTGATAACGATAACCATCATTATCGGAACGAATATTTTGAGCGTTGATCGGGGGCTGGGGCAGGCGGTCGGGTGGGCAGCACGGTGCGCTGCGAGGCGGTCGGGGCGGGGTAGGCGCGACATCAAAACCCCCCACGCGAAAAAAACGCGGAAGGGTGGGGGAGTGGCTTTAGCAACGAAGGCAGTTGAGATCGAAGGGTAGGTGATGAGATGACGGATACACAGAGTGAGCAGGTGGAGACGACGGACGTTATGCCAGTCGTAGAAGGCAGCGAGATCAGACTGGACGCGCTGCGGCTGGACGGTGGCACCCAGAGCCGTGACGGGCTGGACGAGGTAACGGTCAAAGAGTATGCCGAAGCGATGAAGGAAAACGGAACGTTCGGCTGGCCCGCGATCAAAGTCGTTTTTGACGGTCAAAACTATTGGCTGGTCGATGGTTTCCATCGCGTTGAGGCAGCTCGCCGCGCCAGTCACCGCTACTTCAAAGCGGATACTGTCCAAGGGACGCAGCGCGATGCAGTGCTAATGAGCGTGGGCGTGAATGCCATCCACGGCTTGCGGCGCACGAACGCCGATAAACGCCGCGCCGTCGAAACCCTGCTGCGCGACCCGGAATGGAACAAGTGGAGCGACCGAGAGATAGCGCGGCTGACTGCTACCAGTAATCGTTTCGTAGGCAACGTGCGCAACGAAATAACTGCGGACGCGCTTGAATGGTCGTACTACCCACCAGAGCAGCGCCCTGTGAACGAGTCACAGACACCCAACGCGCAAGAAACACGCACGGTGCAGCGCGGCGGCAAGACCTTCGAGATGAAGGTGGGCAGCATCGGCGCGGACAAGCGCGGCGGGCAGGGCGCTGATACTTGGGCGCTGATCGAGCGTGGCGCGTGGAAGTTCATGAACGGCTACTACTATGCGGTCGATCAGAAGGCCAAGGTGATCTACTTCCTCGATTTGCAGCGAGGTTACAAACCGATCAATGTCGCCACCTGCGAAGTCTTCTTCCCCGGCTGTATTGCGATGGCGGGCGCATCACTTAACTCGGATTGGCAGCAGTATCGCGCAGCAGGTTACACATTCAAGTCGCCCGATGAGTTCCCACGCAAGCAACCGCCTCCGCCCGACACGGAGCTGCACCCGCCCGGTCATTCGCGCAATCCCGTCCAGCCAGCCAGTCAAAACCTCTACCCGTCACTGACCTCACTTAGTTATGTCATCGACCGTGTATCGCGCATCATTTACACGCCAGGATTCGATGACCCGACCAAGGCCACCGAGGTTTGCTATAAGCAGGGCCGTTTGCGCAATCTGTCATGGGCGTATCGGTCGGTGCTGGGCAACATGCCGGGCTATGAAATCAGGGAGTGGGTCGAACCCATCGCGACGGAAGTGGACACACCGTGGTACGAGCAGAGCAAGTTCCGGATCGGGATGATCGCCCAGTGTCGCAAATGCACCGTGCAGAGCCAACTCCCACACGGGGAATGGGAGCCAACCGAAGCGAATAAGCTGTGGCGTTGCAAGAAATGCGGCGCAAAGACTGCGGATTCATTGATGAAAATTATCGCGCCTAGTGATGCCCACTTATCAGGTGAGACTCCCACAAATGGGTTGACCAGCGAGGCCATCGCCAAGCACCGTCAGCTTCGTGGGTTGGTTCACTTCCGGATGCTCAACAAGTATTCCCGCGATGCTGGTCGCGCCTTGCAGAAGATCAACTTCGAACATGGCTTCGAGGCCGCGTCGGTCGCTGCCAAGGGGATGGTGAGCATTTACAACAAGGGCGCGGAACAGTTGATGAATGCCAGTCAGAAGAAGGGCAAGTAACCGATGCCAGCGCCAGCCGGGAACGACAACGCCAGCAGCACAGGGCTGTACGCCAAGCACCCCACGCATAACGTGGTCGTGCCGGTGGACGCGCCGCCGTCCGAGCTGGCGACGCTGGCTCGCGACCTTGGTGACGGTGCGCTGTGGATCGCGGAACGGCTGGCGGCAGAAGTCGAGCACATCACCGTCGATGGCGGCAAGGCACAGAAGTTGATCGGGCTGTACGCGGCGGTGGCGCACGAGCTTCAGCAGCTCGCGGCGGAGCTGGAAGGCGTGACGGGCATCAAAGCCTCGCCGCTGGGCCAGCTCTCCGCCAAGCGGTATACGGAGATCAACACCAAGCAGACGCAGGCGCTGAGTCTGATCCTCAGTCAGTGCCGGACGGCGTGGGTGCGCTTGCAAGACCGGGTGACCGTGCTGGCGGCGGGCGAGGCGGAGGAAGAAGAAGGGAGGAAACGAGCGCTGGTCGAACTGGACGGGAGCGCATTCCCGGTACTGAACTATCTAGCCACCCACATGCGCGTGGCGAAGCGGATGATGCGTGACCTCGCGGCGAACCGAGCATGGCAAAAGCGCGGCGAGGATGATGACAGCGATTTGACGGCTTTAGTGATGAAGGACATTGAAAATGGCTAATGCAACCTGTGAAGCAGCGAAGGCATACGTGGCGCGGGGCTGGTCGGTGCTGCCCATCCGGCCCAAGAGCAAGCTACCGCATCCGCTGGTGGAGCGGCTGGAGCTGGGGCTGTATGAATATGAAGCACGGTTCGCCGATGCTGAGGAGATCGACGGGTGGTTCGCCCAAGACCCGAACGCCAACATCGCCGTGATGTGCGGGCCGATCAGCGGGCTGCTCATCCTCGCCGTGGACAAGGCGGATGAAATGCCGGAGCTGATGAATCTGCTGGCGCAGGTGGTGGGCGAGATTCCGACCGTGAAGACGGATCGCGGCTTCCACTACTACTTTGCCTATCCGGATGGCGAGGAGATCAGCCAGAGCAACAAGCCGTACCCGTGGATGGACGTGCACGGCGTCGGAAACTATGCGCTGCTGCCGCCGTCGATCCATCCGTCGGGCGCGAACTACGAATGGTTGGTATCGCTGCTGCCGGGTATGCCCCTGCCGATGGTGCCGCCCGCGCTGCTCGACCTGCTGAAGGAGTCGCTGCACAAGTTCACGACGGATGGCAGTCGTGATTATCCGAGCGACTTCGACGAAGACGATGAGGATTGGGACGACGAAGACGACGATTTCGAAGATGGCGATGACGAAGTAGACGAAGAAGCCAGCACTGCGGAAGGGGAAGCGCTGGCGGCGACCTTGCTGGATAAGGTCTGGACCAACAGCTTGACGGTGACGGCGTTCCTGAGTGAGTGTATGCAAGCGGCGGAAACCGAGCTTTGCTACGAATCCACGGACATCGATGATTGGAAGCTACTGGGGATGGTTCGTAAAGCGCTGGCGATCTCGAAGCTGTGGCAGGCCAAGCCGCTGGCCTCGCTGGATGAGCTGAAGGCAGCAACGTTGGATGTTAAACCACCGGCTGATGCGGTGGCCTGAAACAAACGGAGGCGGGGACTATACATCCTCGCCTCACACGCTCAACTTGGTGGAATTAAGCAAGAAGGATTGTACGACATGACGAAGAAAGTGACAACAGGGAATCTGCTGATCGGCTGCATCGACGCCGGGAACGGCAAGGCCAAGGGGCTGGGTAACGCACGGCCCGACGTGATCAAGTTCGAACCACTGGTCGCGCCGATCACGGAGAAGCGCGGTCTCGAAGGCGACGAGCGCGTGCCACAGTTCACGCTGAAGGATGGCCCGCAGCATCTGGTGTTCGGCTTGGACGACGTGACGGAGTTCGGCAAGTGGGCGCAGCGGCGGCGGCTGAACGCGCTGGAGCGCTACACCGATCCGGATTACTTCCGCATCCTGAACGTGCAACTGCTCCAATTGTTTGCGGCGTACCGGGGACAGGGCGAGTACATCGAACCGGTGATCGCGCTCTCGCTGCCCATCAGCCAGTACAACAACGTGGAAGTTACGACTGCCATCCGGAAGCAGCTCGTCGGGAAGCACGAACTGATGGGGCTGGACGCCTGCCAACTGCGCATCAACATCCGCGATGAGAAGCTGGCGCTGGTGCCGGAGAGCTACGGCGCACTGATGCACTGGGCGTACGACCTGAAAACGCTGAAGGCACGCCACCCGATGGCTGGCACCATCGTGATCGTCGATATTGGCTACGAGACGACGGACGTGAGTGTGTTCGCCGGCGGCAAGTACCAGCGCGATTCGAGCTTCAGCTTGGAACGGGCGGGCATGGGCATCGTGGCGCGGGCGATTAGGGACTTCATCGGGAAGTCTATTCGCGGGACGGACGTGACGCGCATCGACCGGGCCATGCGCAGCCTCGCCGGACTGCCACCGGGCATGGAAAAGAAGATCGAGGTGCTGGAAGGTGTGACGGTGGATGTCACCGACGTGTACGACAGCGAAATCAGCAACCTTGGCGTGCGCATCGCACAGGATGTGCTGACGCAGTACACCGACGCCGCCACGCGTATCGTGGTCACGGGCGGCGGTGATTGCCACCTTGGCGCGATGATGACCAACGAGCTGGGCAGCTTGGTCGAGCACTCGGATGACGCCGAAGACGCCAACCTGCTGGGCGGGTACATCGCGCTGAAACTGAAAGCACAGCGGTAGTTGTCACTAGTGCGGGCTGGCACTGGTGCATCGCGTCACTAGTGCCAGAGAGGAGGTGACAATGCGACCGCTGCTCAAGATGCGGCTGAACGATAAGCCGGAAGCGTGGGAGGTGATGCGGATCATGGCGGTGTGGAAGCAGGCGCGGACCGCCACCGTCAACATCATCCGGGCGATCACACTGTATGAGGCGCTGCTGCGCGGGGACGCCAGCCGGTTGAGCGAATACTTCCCCGGCTTCGGGATGGGGAGCGGCATGAGGCCACCGGCGCGACGGATGATCGACGAGACGCCCGTGATCGAGCTGGTGAGCAAAAGTGACGCGGAAACGCTGGATGACGCGTTGAGCTTCTTCGATGGTCTGGATATGGGAGGATAAGATGCGAATTGTTGTCGGTGCTTGCAAGAGTGTGGCGGCTTACCTGCTGGGCACACTGTGGTTCCTGTGGCTGCTGATAAACGAGCCGGACCGGGAACCGGATGTCGATCAGGAAAACATCCCATCAGCACCACAGGAAGAGTGCCTGCCGATCACGAACGCGCGACTGCAAGAAGTTATCAAGTGGGAACGCGAGCATCACTGGACCTATGGAACACGTTGGGAGGATTGGAATTGAACACAGTATTGGAACTGGTCGAAGTCGTGAAGTGGAATGCGCCGAAGCTGCTGGTGCAGGTCGAGGTGGAGGGCGTTGCGCGGACGGTTATGCACTTCGACAAAGGCGAGGAACAGTTAGCCGAGCGAATGCGCCTTGACTTACTGGAGTGGCCCATTGATCAGCTCGACGCACTCAAGGAAAAGTATTCCGAGATGCGGGCCGATTTCCCGAAGGGGAGGAAAGCTGACAAACCGGCAGGACTACCTGCATCTGTGAAGCCGTCACAGATGACGCGCGGGCAGCTCAAGGGATTGCTGGACGAGGCAGAGAAGTTCAGCAAGGAAGTGACGCTGCTCAAGAAGCAGATTTCGAATGAGCAGGCGCTGCTCAAGAAGGCAGAGGATGCCAAGCGCAAGGCGTGGGATGACGTAGCGGTAGCCATCGAGCAACTGAAAATAAGCTAGGTAAGAGGGGCGGAGTCTCCTCCGCCCACATTTGGAGAATGGTATGGCAGATATTCAAGCTGTAGGCGAAAAAATCGGACGTGCGATTCAGGCAATCATCGAACTTGTCCGTGACGAGGGCATCACCGAAGAAGAACTTTCTGCCTTCATGCAATACCTTGGCGAGCAGCAAGCACTTGGCCCGCTACTCGACCCAACCGCATATCGCGAACTACAAAATATCGACGGTATTGATGAGGCCAAAAAGCGGGTGGCGTTTTTGCGGAGTGCGCTGGCATTGCGAAACTATCGCCCGCGCCAGTATCGCTTGGATGGCACGCGAGTATGAAAAAGCCTAGCTTCATCCAGTGGGCCACCTCCAAGGCGGGGATGTACCTGCACGATAAGAAGAAGCCGACGTTGGCGACGTGGGACGAGTACGAGCTGGCAATCCTCGATTACCTGTTCCCGGCGGGCGACACGGAGGACATACTGCCGCACAACCGCATCATCTGGAGCCGCATCAAGAAGTCGGGCAAGTCGGAGCTGGCGGCGGCGCTGCACATTTATTTCGCGCTGTTCATCGACGTGCCGGGCGAACAGTACGTGCTGGCGAATGACTATGAGGGCGCGAAGTCCCGCGTGTTCAATTCCATCATTAAGAGTCTTGAGAAAAACCCATCAATCAAGGCTGATCGATGGCGACAGGTGGGCAATGAAATCACCTTCGATAACGATTCGAGCATTAAAGCAATTGCCTCCGACTACGCAGGAGAGGCGGGCGCAAATCAGAGCTTTGTAACTGTTGACGAACCTTGGGGCATTTTCCATGAAAAGAGCTTGCGATTGATGACGGAATTCTCGCCTGTGCCCACCAGACTTAATAGCACGGTGATGTACACAGGTTATCAAGGATTCGTTAACCAATCTGAATTTTGGCACAACATGATTGATGCCGGCATGGAGGAGCCTGTCCCAGAACTTATACACTTGGACAACGGCGACGGAAAACCAGCATGTTGGCAAAACGGAAAGACCTTCGTTTACTGGGATCATGCCCCCCGTAAACCTTGGCATACGCCAGCGTATCTTGCCAGCGAAAAAGCAAGCTATAAGGGTCGAATGAGTGAGTATTTACGCGTATGGGAGAACCGCCGCGTGAAGAATGCCGAAGCCTTTATGACTGAGGATCAGTGGGACAGTCTTCGCAACCCAGCGCTGCGCAGTCTGCATCCAGATGATAAACGTCTCTTGGTGCTAGGTGCGGATGCCGCAACCAAGAAAGATTGCTGCGCCCTTGTCGGCGTTACGTGGGACGCTGTAACCAAGAAGGTTCAAGTGATTTATTGTAAGGTTTGGACACCTGAACCCGGCTTACCTATCAAACTGACTAAGACAATTGCGCCAGAGATCGTTGCGTTGCATAAGCAATACCACGTACTAATGGTAGCATACGATCCATCGCAAATGACCGCCATCGCTGAGATGTGCAATGAGGCCAAAGTAAAAATGCTGGAATTTCCGCAAAACCAACTGCGCATCGAATCAGACACGCTCCTAAGCGATTTAGCGTGGGGGGGTAATTTAGAGCATACCGGCGATCTAGTGCTGAGAGAACATATGACAAATGCTATGGGGAAAAAGGGTGAACGCGGGATGCGTATTATCAAGGAGATGTCGGCCAATAAGGTTGACGCGGCAGTCGCGTTAGCGATGGCGACGCACACTGCGATAGAAATTTTCACCGAACACAGCGGGAAGATGGAGACCTCACAGAATCCATTTTTCAAGTAAAGCCGGAGGTTGCCTTGATTTATATTCCCGACGTTATTTTCAGCGAAAATCCGCACAAGCAGGTCTTACCGGATGACGACACGCAAATCGAGGCTTGCATCCACGAATTCGGGGACTGCGGCTACACCATTGCCAGCCTGACGGCAGACGACATGGCAGCGCTGGTGCAAGGGCAAGTCGTCTGCATTGAAGTGCTGGCAGAATACACGGTCGTTTTGAAAATGGCTCCGACAGCAAGCAATCGGTAGGACTTAGGGACTGGGGTGCAAGCATGGACAGGACGGTGAAATGCCCGCACTGTGGGCAGGTGCAGCACGCGATCATCATTCGGGATGGTCGGCTGTACGCGGCGGACGACGATAACGTCGGGAGCGAGATCACCGGGTATCGCTGCCCGAACTGCGATCAGGTGATCCACTGGGGCGTGCGCAAGGCACTGCCCGCCAAGCGGAAGATTTTAGCGAGGTGAGTATGCAAGCGAAACAATGCCCAACGTGCGGGCACGACATGATGCGAGCTGACCTGAGCATGGAAATTGGCGGCGAGGAACCCGGTGTTACTCGCCATCCATTCCGCTGGTACTGCGCCAATTGCCAATACCATGATGAAGGCTGGAGCGGCGAACGTAGGGTACGGATAGTAATCACCCGGACTGAAGAAATTATCGAGTATCTAGTTGTTGTTAAGGCCGAACAATCAACATCGTTTGCGGTGAACACGACCCTTGATAGGCGTCATTATGGCGAGTTGATCAGGGCCGCACTGAATAAGCGCGAAGGGTGGATACCGTTCGGCCCGCTGGAGGTTGCCCGCCGCAGACCATTGAAGTCCTACGACCGCGCCAATAAAGTTGCTGACTTGGAGCGGGCCGGTTTGATTACATGTACGGCAACGAAGAAGCGCGACAAGGCAAAGATTGCCCTAACGGAGGCGGGTAAGGCAGCAATACTTGCCATGCCAGATGACATTGGCGCGGATTTGTACCCGCTGCCCATCGATATTAAGGAAGCAAAAGAGAAAGTGGGCACAGTATGATCAAATACGTGAATGAGGAAGACGATGAAACCGATTAACGAAGTTTACGCAGACGAACGGTACAGTTGGTATAAATATCAACCGATGCTCGACTCGTTCGGGTACACCATTCTCGTACAAGAAGACGAGGACAATTATTCGGGCGATAGCTGGCTATTGATGCAAGATGGCAGTCGGTACGGGTACCTTCAGTTTGGCTGGGGATCTTGCAGCGGCTGCGACGCACTTCAGATGTGTGAAAATCTGACCGAAGTAGCCGAACTTCGGGATGAATTACACGGTAAGATTCAATGGTTTCCCGACGCGCAGGCGGCACTTCAATTTATGACTACGCATGATTGGCAGGGCGATTATAGCTATGGGACAGAAGAAGCGGAACGGTTTGTGCAACGGGCTATTGAATATCTTAACGCACAAGTAAATGCAGGTGCGGAGTAATTAACCGCCCGCCGGGGAGACGGGCGCTTGCGAAGGTCTCTGTGAAGGCTCACAGCGGAGGTAGTTTAGCACAAACTGTCTGACTCTTGCAAGTTAGAACAAGTTATGCTAGACTGATTTGCAACTGAATAACACAGGCTTTTTACCTTCGCGCCTTGGCACTTGCCCGCGCGGTGGATTGACAAAGAACTGAGGCCGCTTTGTTGGATGAACGTCCGACAAAGCGGCTTTTTTGATTCCGGGGCAAAGCATGAACTTTGAGCAGTGGATTACCAAACTAGACCCAAACACGGCGGGTGTGCAAGTGCTATTCTGGCTGCTCGTCATTGGCTCGCTGCTCTTCGTATGGAAAAAGTTGTGGCCGTGGTTCATCACCGAATGGTGGCCCACACAGGTTAAAGAACGCCTGTCACGCCTCGAAGCCGACATCTCGCTGGAGCGTGAACGGAACTCTACGCTCTCCAAAGTAGCCGAAGCACTCATCAAGCTGCAAGTCCTCGTCGAGCAGAATTTTGAAAAGCTCAACGACCATGACAACTGGTCGCGGAATTTTGCCCAACAGATGCTGCGGGATCGCGGCACGGAAGAGGCCGACTAATGCCAGCCGCGATGACGTACACGCCCGATGACGTGGCATTGCAGAAAGCTGCCGCCGCAGAACTGCTCGACCGGCGCACTATGATCGACGAGGCGCTGCGCTATTACGAGGGCAAGCATCGCGAATACCTGAAGACGGACGACGGCATCAACGACAACGTGCGGCGCAATCTGTGGAAGGAAGCGAAGGACCGTGAGGTCAGTTTCCTGTTTCCGAAGATGGTGGGATTGTCGCTCGACCAAGACGAGCTGGACGACACCAGCGACGAGAAGTGGTTGCTGGATGCGTGGGAAGAGAACGGCGGTGCGGAACTGCTGAACGAGCTGGCGTTGTGGGGTGCGCTAGCCGGACACGTCTTTGCGCGGGTGATGGAACCGAAACCGGGCGAGGAGTATCCGTGTATTTACGCGCTCGACCCGTCGAACGTGCTGGTGTTCTGGAAGGCCGACAACAAGCGCGAGGTGCTGTGGTACTCGATTTATTGGGCATCGGGCAAGACCGAGTATCGCCAAGATCTGGTGGAAAACGAGCGGACCGAAGGCTGGATGATTTACCAGTACAGCCGCGAGCGCAACGACAACACCCAGACCGAGAGCACATGGGGGCGCACGACGGCAACACCGTGGGGGTATCCGTCGCCGCCTATCGTGGATTGGCCGCACATTCGCCGCCCACGCGAGTACTACGGCAGCAACGAGGGCGAGCTGATCGCCTTGAACGATGCGCTCAACCGCAA
>ERZ869907.277-NODE-277-length-19348-cov-4.672005_pt1 | contig 19348 bp, 27 predicted proteins | sample MGYA00579309_ERZ869907 | MGnify/ENA primary metagenome ERZ869907 (study PRJEB32216, sample SAMN09231814) | wastewater metagenome | place: USA: Maryland | collected 2016-07-30 | study: EMG produced TPA metagenomics assembly of the PRJNA472060 data set (Reclaimed... | reverse complement strand
TGATCCGAGATTGACGCAGGTTCGTTCAGGTGCTTGAATGTGAGTCGGTTATTTGTTCAACCTGGAGATCAAACATGAAGCGGTTATTGGTCGGTATTGTGGCTGTGGCGTGCGTCGGATGTGGTCAAAGCAAGCAGGAAACTGGGGCCAAGGTGGCCGTAGAGCTGCAGCAGTTGCAGGCCCATGCGGATAAAGTCGTCTCGAAAATGGCCGAACAAAAGGCTGCAGAGGCAAAGCTGAAATCGGACCTGGCCGCAGATCCGTCACCTGTCGCGGAACTAGCACTAACGCAGGCCCGCGCCGGATTCGCCAAGAGTTTCGGCGATGATGCCGTAGCGGCTGCAAAGATCACAGTCGACCCGAGCACAATCAAGACGTTCGGCGGCGAGAAATGGACCGTGCGCGGGCTGTATGTCGGCAAGGATGGCGGCGGCGAACCACAGAACACGGCATGGGAGTCGACCGTGCGGCTGATGCTCGGCAAGTTGCAGGTTCAGTCGACGCGATTCGATGTCGCGGAGTAGGTTACGCAAAGTTGGCCTGCGTGAGTCCATTCGCAGCGGCGTCGGTTTTCCAGAAGAACAGACACAGGCTGCGTCTCGTCGAGTGGCATTGCGCAACTCGGTGCCACTGACCCGGCGTCGTGAACATGACCAGCCGATTGGCCTTGATCTCGATTCGATCCGTAACCGTACCTTGCGAGTCCGAGCACAATTCCAACTCGCCGCCGATGGCATCATCCAGGTACAGCACCGCAGACGCCTCACGTCGCCACGGAAGTAGCGGATGTCGCTCTGAGTCCAGGTGCAGGCCCAGACTCCCACCACAGGGCATGTGATGCAACCCGGCACCGTGCAGGTATTCGAGATCCGGAAACGCGCCCGGTATCGCGAGCAGTTGTGTCACTGGGATTTCGGCCATCTTGGCAAGCAGCAACTGTGCCGCGCGTGGTAGTCGGTCCGCGTCCTTGGTCGCGAGCTTGCCATTGTCGTAACTGTGCCAGTGGCCGGAATCGAGCGGCAGCCACGTTGCGCACAGCGACCGCACAAGCTCCATTGGCGCGAAGTCATCGATTACAGCGTGCATGGCTCAACCGTGAGATGGAATCGGTTCTCGTGACGGCACCGCACTAACCATGTTAGTATATCTATGTCCGACCAAGCAGCAAATAGTGGATTGGCTCTAGCCAGTGGAAACCAGTAGTCATCACAGCCCGGCTCGACTCGCACTAGCTTCAGCCGCTGCCGACAGCCATTCCAGAAGTTCTCTGGAAAGATTTCCATATGCCGCATCATGTCGATGGAAATGACGCTGACGTGACCCGCGCACATTGCCATCTCTCCGCACGCATCGGGGCAGCGGATTTCGACCACAGCGCCGGGCTTGCAAATACGTGCCGTCTCGCGCAGGAACGATATCGGGCACTTCACATGCTCGATACAGTGCGAGCTGTAAAACTCGTCAACAGAGCCATCCTCGAACGGCCACGGCAAAGCGTTCAGATCGTGCTTAATGTCCGCGCCGTCGCACAGGTCGACATTGACCCAATCCGCGCCACGGTTGCGGGTTCCGCCACCTATTTCAACTCTGAGCATTGAGACTCCCATTCCGTTAACGCCCGCGACTGCAGATCCAGTTCTGCGGGCTGATATAGATTTCCAGCATTGCCACCAAAGATCACGCCGCCCTCGCCAGCCGTGAACACGTTCGCGGGCCACGCTTCAACGCACGCAAAAAAGTGCTTGTGAAGTCGGCTCCATTCCGGCCGCGAGAACACATCCTGATTGCGAAACCAGAAGAACGTGCCGGAGTAGTGCCAGCAGTGATTGCCGGGCAGCTTGAATTGACCGACTCGCTTGAATGTTCCCGCAATTGGAAAGCTCTTGAGCACGTCCGCGACTTGCTGCCAGTGGTCCAGTGTGGTGCGGTAGAGCATTTCAGCCCAGTCGACAGTCAATGAACCTGCGTGATGCCGAACACCCTTGGCGTGTGCGTAGCAGGTCGTCGAGGCGTCATGCGGCATCGTGCGCATTAGGTCCAGAAACGTCGTGCCTTCCCGGCACTTTGGATCGTTCCTGCGCTCAACCCAGTGGTCAATTCTGGTGTCGCCAAACTCAGCCTGCACTTCGGCCAGCGACACGGTTTCACTGTCGGTCGCCACTCCAATGGATCGCACACCATTAAACAGGTCGATCCGCCGCAGGAGTTGCTGCACATTCCATCGCCAGTGTTTCGTTTTCCGGGTTGGCCAAATGTGATACATCAAGTTGCGGACATCGGAGAACGATCCGGGAACTGGCGTGAGTGTGACTGGCGAACTTGAACGATGCCTGTTTGCGTGCGGACGTCGCACCTGCTGCGGGTCTGGCCTGCCGATCTTCCGGGCCGCACGCCTGATTGCTTCATCGACCAGTCCGGGTATCGGGTCAATCGGGTTCAACTTCGCGGCAACACCGGAACGAATCGCGAACAGTGCCGCGCCAAGGTTCTGCAGCCAGTTTGTTTTCGATCTCGCATGTTCGAGCTTGGCAATGATTTCGTGTCGTCTCGCAACGCAGCCATCGACGCCCCATGAGTCCATCTCGCGGGCAAATGATTCACAGTCACACTGTTCGTCGGCCTGAATGCCGAGCAGCGCCAGCATCGAATGCAGCTCCGTTCCGACCAGGCCGTTGCCGGGCTGGATCTCGGGGACTGGCTTCTGGCATCCTGGGCAAGGTGCGGTCATACGTTTCCAAATGCTCCAATCCGGCCAGTCGCGATATCGCAGCGAACCGGTGTATATTGAGAACCAGCGTCGACGCCCCAATGGCCGATGCGGAGCACGCTGTAGTTGGGCGAGCTTGACGGCCTGACGCGACCAATAAATTGGCTACTATCGCCACCGCAGGCCAGGGCCTGAACGCGACTCGAAGAACTGAAGTAGTCCGAACCGTTTTCGCGGACTGCGTAACCGCCGGAGTTGGGCTGCCCGCCTGCGTATTGATTGCCGTTCGGGGCGTAGTCGCAAGACAGCATCAACGCGCCGTGAGTCACGGTCGTGTATGTCAAAAGGCTCGATGTGTTGACAGTCAGAATGGTTGGCGTTGTCGGTCCGCCGGTGTTATGGACCGCGACCAGCTTGTCATTGGCCAGATTGACGTGAATCTCTTTTAGTGTGTTGTTCACGCCAAGATTATAAGTTGCGGTTGACCCGTACCGATCCAGCGAGTTCATCGGGAAAATCGCGGGCACACTCGATGCCGTGCCGCACATCCAGACATGCTCTGATTGATCGACGCAGATGCCTTGGAATACAGCGCTGCCAAGTGCCACGCCGTAGCCATGGCCTCCGGGCGTGTCTACTGCCACACCGTCTGACGTCCGGTATCGGTTCACGCGACCAGACAGCCCGCAAGCGTAAACGTATCCGCCTTGACCAACTGCAATACCGCTAATCGTTGTGAGTCCAACGGTCGCCGTTGTCCAGACTGTCGCGCCGGTTGAATCCAGTTTCTTTAGATTGGTTCCATCTTCGACGTAAACGTGACCGTCTCGACTGCAAGCAATAGCGTTAGCACTGGTGCTTGTGTAGAACAGAGAACCGGCTCCAGTCTCGCCGTCGTATTTCCAAACCCGCCCGGTTGGCGATGCAAACGGAGTGACGCGGAACTCATGCACCATGTACAAATCGCCCGCAGTTGCGGCACTGCAGCAGCATTTATTGTGTTTTCCAGAAATGGTGTCACCTTTGCGATTACGCCGCCGGACAGCAAAGGCCAATAACAACCCAGATCGGCAGGCGGAACGGGTCTGCTGATAACGATGGAGTCATATAAACAGCAGTGCCCCAGCGTCCGATCAGGTCCGCTTCGGCCTCATTGAAGAAGCAGCCAGCCGGGTCTTGAACCTCGATCTGTTCGTACCCGGCAATTTCGTTCGTCAATGCGTTCACTCCGTATGGGCGATACTCAACCGTGCATAGTGCCAGTCCAGCTTCGTAGTCGTAGCTGTCAATCGTGAACACGGCGAACTGGGTTTGCGGACCACCGCCTAGAACTGGCGACTGACGCCTGCGCTTCGTGCCAGTAGTTGGCGTGCGCAGCACAATTCGCGTGGCTTCAACAACGCGATTGAAGCCCTCCTCATTAAATCCCCAGACCTTATTTGCGGCCATGCTGACACCCTCTCTTACGTGATGCCAGTAAAGACGGTCAGGTCTAGTTTGCGGGTGACTGCGAAATTCAAGAAGACGGCAGTTCCGGGGCCGGGGCTTGTGAGTTTGTTGCCAGTGCCATCAAGCAGAACTGGCGATGATGGCCGTGCTGTCGCTCCGTCTTCATCGGGAATCAGGATATCCGTGAGTGCTCCCGATATGGTGATCCGGAACCCCTGGTCGAGCGGCTCAAGATCAAACCCATCATCATCGGCGTAGCGGCACTCCACGGCCAGCGTCACGGACCGGAATGCGTACCCGTTCTCTTCATCTTCTTCGCCAATGTCCAGTGACAGCACGCGAGCCCTCTCAGCCGCAATAGCCACGCCGTCAATCGTGATTCCGGCGTTGTTCACGGCACCCGCATAGGACAGGATGCCGACAGGAACACTAGCCGCGTTGAATTGAATGGTCGCAGTCCAGCGCGGGACTTCAGCCTCCAGCGGCGGATCGAAATAGTCACCAGCCGAGTTCACGCACGCATCGCCGTTCAGGTCGCGCATGATTGGCTTGACGACAAGTGATGATGTCCACCGCACCTTTGCCGCCCGTGCGGTTGGATTATCTCCCGTTTCCTTGGGGCTGTACTCATAGTTGATGTCCGCTTCCCACTTCAGACGCGATTCATCTGAACGACTGACTGAGCGGCTTTTAACGTAGGCCGATGCGTCGTCGGGATGTGCGCCGGTTGGCAGAGCAGCACGAATTACGCTCCATGATTCATTGGGGTCGTCAGACCAAATCTCGAACTTTCGGGTATAGCTGCGTGCGCCATCGACCGTGTCGGAAAGTGTTTCGCCGCGCCAGACCTCGTAGTTGTCGGTGATACTCATACAACCACCTCGCCCGCGACCCACTGGATGCCGTCGCCGTTGGTCATCTTGTCCAGGTTCTTGCGAACCTGCTTGGTTTCGGCTAACTGCTTTTCGTTCGTCTTCAGGATCTTGTCCTGAATTGGTTCGCCGCGCTGGGCCTTGAAGACGGCTGAGAATGCGTCACTACTGCTGCGGTTGAGTCCCGCGACTGCTTCTAGTGGCTTCTTAGCTGCCGTGTTTACCGGAGTCATTCCGGGCATAGCTGCGACACCAGCGGTTGCCAGTGCTCCGGTCACGTTGACTCGCTTCGGCATCTCTGGCGGTTTTCCCAGCAGCTCATCGCGGCGTTTATTCATGTGTTCGCCGAGCTTGTCGCCGAGACTGTCGCCCATCCTGCCGACGTTGTTCTTCAGGTTCTGTTCGAGCTCAGTTACGGCTCTCGCTGGGATCTCCGGCAGCGACTTCACGGCATTGACTGCGCCCTGCGTCAGTGGTGTCCAGTCGATCTCAAATGAGGTCGTGAAACCGGACTTGATCCAGTTCCACAGCGACGAAAACATGTTGCGGATATTTTGACCGAGGTTGATAAAGACCGTGGTCGCGAGATCGAAGGCGCTGAAGAACACATCCGACCAATTCTGGCCGAACCAAGTAAACCAGGCTGGAATCACGCCCGTGAAGAAATGGCCGATATCATTGAACAGCGTCACGGCTCCGAGCTTGACGTTCTCGAACGCGAACAAAGCCACTTCGCTGAAGTTGTTAAACAGGAACTCGCCGAGGATCAGGGCGTCGAGAATGAAGCTGCCCACGTCCGAGAACGTCATTCCGGCCATGCCTGTGATCTCACCGAAGATCGTGGAGATGTTCGTGAACAGCGAACTGAGCGTTGTCGTCACGTAGTTGAATGCGACCATTGCGCCGTTGGCGATCAGGGTCCAGTATGCGGCCAGAGTTGTACCTGCTGCTGCGGCAATCGGGGTTATGGCCTCGTAGAAGCCCTTCATGGTCTCGCCTGCTGAAGTCACCGCATTGATGATGCCTGTGAATGTCAGGCTGGAGTTTTTGGACAGTCCGCCGAACAGTGCATTGACGCCAGCGAATGCCACGCCCCAGTATGCGGAGAACACGCCCGCGATGGAGACAATCACCGGCGTAACGGACTTGATGCCATCCTTGATCATGCCCGTGAAGCCGATGAACTTGGTCAGCAGTGACTTCACGTCGAATGCGGCAAGGATGTCTGTGGCGATGCCGCTGAGCGTCAGGCCAATATTGTCCTTGAGCGTTGACCAGATGCCGCCGAGCGACTTGGATTGCTTCTCCATCAGCTTTTCAAATTGGCCACCACTGCCGGTCATTGCCTGAAATGCCTTTTGCACTTCCGGGAAACCAATCTTGCCCTCGGTGACGAGATCCTGCACTTTGTTTTCAGCCACGCCGAATTGCTTCGCGAGTTCGCCAATCACGGGAATGCCGCGCCCGGTCAGCTCGTTGATGTCCTTCGCGAACAGTCGCCCCTGCACCTTAGCCTTGCCGTATAGCGTGGCAATCTCCGTGATTGGTGCCCCGATGCCTGCAGAGATGTCACCCAGCATGCGCAGTTCCGGCACCACGTCATTTGCAGCAATGCCGAATGCGGCCAGCGACTTAGCGGCGCTCGTGAGTTCCGGCAACTCGAAGGGTGTTTCGGCAGCGAAATCAGATAGCCCAGAGAGAACAGTCTTGGCAGTCGAAACCGACTTGAACAGCACGCCGAATGCGATTTCAGCCTGCTCCATGTTTGATGCTCGCTCGACCGCAGACGAGACAAGACTTGCCGCCGATGTGAGCCCAAACATTCCAGCGGTTGCCAGCCCGACGCCCGATGCCATACTGAGCATCGAAGATCCAAACGACGAGATACTCGATGCCGCAGACGACAGTCCTTTATTCAGGCCCATCGTGCTCGCCGAGATTCTGACGTTTACTGATCCGATTTCTGGCACGTTATCGACCTTTCCGCTTCTGGTCTTTCGCCGCAATTGTTGCGTTGTGCAGCCGCGCGAAGTGCATCATTTCGGCCTCCATCTGTGCTGCCGTCTTCTTTCTGGATGACTTCACCGACGGAATAAACTTCTCCGGCTTCACCTTTGCCTTAGTCCAGAGATTCACCATCGTTGCGGCAATGGTTCCGGCCTGTAGCCAGTCATCACCCCAAGGCTCAATCGCGTAGGCTTCCTGCCATTCCTGAAACTCTCGCGAGGTCACTAAACGCTGCGTTCTTCGCACCGATGCATGAAACACAGTCCGAGCCAGGAAGAACCAGAAGCGGCGGGTCGGACTGTCTCTCAGTTTCCCGAGATGGCTTCGGCCTCAGCCTTGGTCATCGCGTTCAGCTTCAAGACGCGGTCGAAAATCGTGTCGAGCACCACGCCAGACTTCTTCGCCAGCAGGGTCGCGTCCTCAACCTTGAACATGGGATCGATCGTGCCCTTGTTGACCAGCGAATAGACCGCAGCCAACGCCCGAACTGACTTCTTACTGGCACCACGAGCCTTGAAGTTCTGGATCAGGTTCTCCAGTTCTTCCCGCTGCTCGCCGTCCAGCGTGCGAATTGTGACCTCACCCCAAACCGGCACGGTAAAGGTGTCGGTCGGGAGATCGTCAGCGGCCAAAATTTCATCGCGATTCATGGACAAACCTTAGTTAATCAGAACAATAGCTCGCATGTCAGCCGACGCTGACGAGCTGCTGTGAGAAAAGAACGCCTTGGTGACTGCGCCACCGGCCAACGGATTCGTGGCCGATCGCTCGCTGTCCCAGAAGAACGATTGCTGTGCTCCCACAGCACCGCCAATTGAGTACGCCTTCACCTCGGTGTTATTCGACGTGCAGAATACAATCTGCCCAGGCTGGTCGGAGTACAACAAAACACCGAGAGCGTTGTCGCCAGTTACGACAAACACCTCTTCCGTTGGCACCTTGGCCGTAATCGCAGTGGTTGCAGTCGGAAGGTTGTCACCGCTGCCGAGGTCGATCGGTACGCTGTTTGTGGCAACAGTTCCGATTACCACGCCGCGACGAGATCCACCGGTCCAGTAAATGTCCAATCGCTGGCCGTCTGTGAAACCGTGACCGCTCGACATGGTCAGCGTGCCAGTGTTGTCGTCGGTGCGCGTCGACAGTGTTCCAGTTTTTGCAGCGGTGACTGTCGGCAGCTTCGGAACACAGCCATCAGTAGTGACAGTGCGCTTGCTTGGGAATGTGAACCCCAAGCAGGAAATGCTTTCGTTGATCGTGGTCGTAACAGGCATGTGGTCCTCTGATTAGGCTATGGTGATCTTGCCCGACACCTTAATAGTGGCCGTGGCTGTCATGCGGTCATCAATCGGCGCCACAGGTGCATAGCTCTTGAGCGCACCGCTGAAGCTCCATGTGGTGCCGCTGCCGAAGGTGATGACACAGGCCGAAAACGCGCCGGTGATCGGCGGCGTTGCGGTCTCATCAAAGTTCAACTCAACTTGCAGTTCGCCGTAGTCGACGAGATCCTGCATGATGAAAGTCTTAGCGTTGTTCGTGGTCGCCGTGTGCGATGTTTCGATCTCCTCGCGCGTCATTTCCGGCGGCGTAACGTCGATGATTTCCGCGAGAAAACCAGTCTCAAACGCAATCGTGATTCCAAACCCTGTATCGGCCATGTTCAGTTGCCTTTGCTAATAATGGTTTCTAGTGCCGACAACCGGCCGTCCATGTGAATCATGTGCTCGCGCAAGTCGCTGAAGTCCTGGCTGGACTGATACGGCTTGCCGTTGATTTCTAGAATCTCGGACACGGAAAACGTCTGCACAACGCCCGTCTTGGTCCTGGCTTTGATCTCAATCAGGTCGCTGCTCACTAGCCTTCTCCGAATGTCGGCGCCGTGCGGAAGTAATGGACAACTAGCGTCCCCTGCAGTGCGTACTGGCTGGCATCGCTGCCTTGGTTGCTGGCTGGTATCGAGACGTTTTCAGGCTCGGACAGGAACGCACCGCGAATTGACGTTGTCGCCCATGCGCCGCTGTATCCGTCCAGTTCGTCTCGCAGGATCTCGTAAAGTTGATGTGATTTGACGTATGTTTTCGCGCGGCAGGTGATCTGGATTGCAGCTTCCGCTAGTCCCGATGCCCCGCGTGTGTGATAAAACTTGTCGCCGCCCATCTGTTGATAGACGATAAACGGCGGCTCTTTCTTCTGTGGTGCCTTGTCTCCGAATATGCCGTTAGTCGTGCCCACCACATCGGTGATTGCGGTTCGCGTTGCCATGTATGTCGCCAAAGCGAATTCAATCATTTCTTACTCGCTAGTTTGGCGGCTTCACGTTCGATCCCGGTTGCGATTCCCTTTTCCATTGCGGCTTGCGACTGCGCCCCAACAGCGTCAATGGCGCGGTCCATAAAGTGCTGCGCTTTCGCGCCCGGATGATGGATCACAAATCCGGCTGGCAGTTTTCGCCACGGCTTACCCAGCTTGATTAAGTGTGGCTTTGTTCCCAGGTCGACCAGAAACGCATGCGGTGCGGCTTTTGCTTTCGGCCCCGCGACTACCATCACGGTCCCATTCTTGTAAATCTTTGGCGATGTCTTGCTGATCGTCTTTCGCAGGTGTTCTCGCTGTGATCCATCTGGATTGCGTCCCGCTCCGAGTCTCACTAACTTCTTCGCAGCCTTGACCACGGGCGTTGCCGCTTTTGCCGTGGCTGACTTCAGGACTTTCTTCTGAACTTTCTCCGGCAGCACCTTCAATGCTTTCAGCAGCGGCTTAATTCCTGTGATTTGCACTGTCTTTTTGCGACTGGCCATCACACCGCCTCTTTCACCTCGATAATCACCTCTTTGCCGGTCTTATTGATCAGATCGGAATAGGTGATCTCGTAGACATAAGACCCGTCTCGGAGTCGCCACTCAGGATGATCGTGCAGGCTTCTAGACAATGCTGTTGACGGCGAGAAAAATACGTTTTCAGTGTCGGCTTGCGTCTGCTTGAACACATATGCTTCTTTGCCGCCGCGAGTCACTGCACGGGCTCGGATCTGCCCCACTGCAACCCAGCTTGCGTCGGTCGTTAAATCTGGCTGCCCAGCGGCGTCGACTGCTGCTCCCGGCTTCTCCACCGTGAGTGTGTGCGTGCAGCGCTGCGGCATCTCGTTACATCCGCCGCACTTCACATCACACCCCCGAATGTCTGCAGTCGCTCGATCATGGTCCAGTAGTTGGCTCCGAGATCGCAGCCGTAATACAAGCCGCGAACCACGGATAGAACCACACGCTTAGTCAGGTGCGGCACCACCGATGCCGTCGCGTATCCGCACACAAACTGAACTTCAACCGCATTCACGCGGCAATCTGTGGTTGGCCAGACTTGCCCGTAAACAGGACGAATCCGGGCCGGTTGACTGACCAGATCGGTCTCATATAAAGCTGACGAGAGCGTGGTTAAGACGCTGCCCGTGTAGTATTTCACATGCGTTACGGCCGTTACCGGCACGCGACGCAGTTCAAGTTCGTGACATGGAAACCGGTCAAAGTAAACCGTCCAAGTCTGCGATATGATGATCTGGCGTGCGTCTCGCTCAACCTGTTCGGCTGCGGCGAGCAACAGGCTCAGGATATGGGTGTCTTGATCGGTATCGTTGCGGATATCGAGTTCGGCTTTAGCATCGTCCAGCCATGACGCCATGATCGATGGCGATCGTGGCGCCGGTGGCTGGTATGCTCCTAGAAGTGCATCTTGTGAGTAACGTGTCACTGTCGACCTATTCGTAGAAGACTGTGAACGTCCCGGTTTTCGTGTCGCCACCGCCTGCAATCACGATCTTTACCCGCTCGTTGAAGACGCGAATGTGATCGTAAACGCCAGTGAGATCCGCCCCGGTTGTGCCGTCGTTCAGTTCCTTCGGCACAACCGTCTCGGTGGCAGTGATATTGGTATCAACCCAGACATCTCGTAATGAGGTCTCGGTTGTGATGGTGAAATCGGCCGTGTCCGCGTAGTCAGTCTTTTCGTATTTCACAGCGATGATCTTGCCACGAATCACGCTCGTGTATTCGGTGGCAGACCCGTCTGCGATTGTGGTCACGGTCACTTCTGTTGATTGTGGAAACGCCACGTCAGCCCCCTTGATTAGCGAAGGCCGAGGAAGCGGATATAGTCCATCTGCAGGGTCTCAGCCGCGCCAGTCGGACCAGCCTTGATGCCGAATACCAACTTACTGGCGGTCATGCTTGCCAGAGTCAGGTTCTGCGGCGTGCCGGCGACTAGAGCACTTGAGCCATCGACGCTGTAGTACGGCGTGATGACACTTGTGGTGCCAGTGCCGTCACAATAGAACCCAACCCGAGTCCACGTGTCGCTGACAAAAGTTGCCATCGCCGTGGTCGTGTTCTGGGTTGTGCCGTTTGAGGTCTCGAAGTCGATGGTCATGGTCGCTTCATCCTTCCAGATGAGGCAGCCATCGTAATCAGCAAGAGGCCCGGCGGTGTTTGCCTGAAGCCCACCGGTTGTGGTTGTGTCAGTCAACCCGACCCACCACGCTGACTCATTCGTGGTTGCTTCTGCAACCTTGAACCGAGCTTCAAACCAGCACTTTTTCGCCAGCCCGAGATTGAACATCTCATTAACGCTGGTCATGGCGTGATAGTCATTGTCGGCCGCCGCGGTGACGACGTTGTAAACGCCGCCTGCCACGTTCTGGAAGGCATTAGTGCCAGTGCCGGCATCGTCGACCGAGGTGTAAGCCTGGACGTCGCTGGCCGTTGCTGATGCCGGATTCATGAAGTCGTCGAAGTAGTAATACCCCAGCGACGGATCAATCAGGCAGTTGAGCACCGGGGCATTACCCCAGAGCAGGCACTCGGGAACAGCAGGCAGCCCACTCACGCCGCGAAAGCGAGCGATGTTTCCGCCTTGTTCGCGGTAAATGTTGGGCTTGTACGAATTCTGAGAAGCGGTAGCCATATTGAAAACTCCGTTGGTTCCCCCAGCTCATGCTGAGTAGTCACAAGGACACGGGTTGTGAAATCAGAATTAGACGACTTGTGTACTCTGCGGCACTTCGGACGGATGGCCTTGAATCCAGACCGCAGAGAAGAACACGTCACCAGCGCCGTTGTCGGCGGGAGTCACGGTCACGCGGATGTAGCGCTTCGTGCCCTTATAGCCGATCTTGAACACCTTGTTGTCGTCAGCGAAGTCCAGGCCCATCGCTTCGACACCGAGCAAATCGGCATCAGCAACAGCGGTGTTATCCGCGAGCGTGGAACTGTCACCCTCTTCGACGAGGACGGTAAACGACACGTCAGCGTCAGTGTTGGTGCCGAGAATGCCGACGTATTCGTGAGACCCGAAACCGGAGGTGTCGAGAATCGTGGAGACGAATGCGGTATTGGCATTGGTGAGCGCGGCCACCGGCGGCTCGGCAATGCTGCACTTGATATTGTTGTGGAGATCTTGCGCCATGATGGGCTATTTCCTTCGAGGTCGTGAATGATGTCGCGAGGCATCCTCAGACGGTGCCACTGCTGCGAATTCGGGTTCAATAAACTCAGCCTGCCCGCGTTCAAGCATGCGGAGTGCATCCTGGTCGGGAACGTCAATCACGCTCCCGGCCAGTTGCAATACTCCGTAACCGGCTACGCGGTCAGTCGTCAGTCGAATCAGCATGGATCACTTAGGCTTGAATGAGGTGCTTCACGGGAGCGACACCGGCGTCGAGCAAGTGGCCATCGTGACGGCTGAACGCCAGGAAACCGACCTGATCGGAGTCAGCGAACCGCTCGTTGAGGCGAACCAGGCGAACCCCGGCCACGTCGCGGATCTTGTACTTGGACAGCAGCCCGAAGATCATCGTTTTGGTGCCAGTGGCAACAGACGACTGCATGTGCTGATTGGGGGTGATCGGGTAGCCAGCCAGACGGTCAGGCATGCCGGAATTCAGGCCACTGGACCACAAGAATTGCCCGTTTCCGTCTTTCAATTTCCGCAGGTGCAACAGGATGTTGTCGTGAGCCATGAAGCCTGCGCCGGTGCGGTAGGACGGATCGACCGAGTGGATCAAATCCAGAATTTCATCGGCTGCAATCGCAGTCGCTGAAGCAGCGGTAACACCCAATGTGGAACCCGGAACGATACCTTCCGGCTGGCCCGCGCCAGTCCCGACAGTGAAGTGTCGATTGGTGATACGGCTCAGTCGCTCGCCGAGCATTCCGCCGACTTCCGAGGCCAGATCGAATGCGCTGTCTTCCAGCAGCTCGACCGGCACCTGAATCAGCTTGCTCGTGTATTTGTGAGCGTAGAAGATGACCTGGCCGAAAGTGACGTCCTGTTCGCCTACCGCCGTGTTTTCGGCGATAATTGCACCTTCGTTGCTCGTATCGTTCGTGGTTGGCCACGGCATGTTGTTGCCCGAGGTCGTTCGCATCACATCTGCCACGGTTCGCATGCCACCGAAGGCCAGCATGGCACGTTCGAGGTTGGCAATGAAACCGCCCGCGACGGTGTACTGACCAGCGGGGCCAGAGATTGCCGACTGGTCACGGAACTCGCCTCGCATCTTGGCGACATCACGCCGCAGGTTGAAGTCGTAGTTCTGCGAATGGGGGCGAACACCAGTCTTCGTACAGGCCGCAACGTGCCGCTTGTCGAGTTCGCGACCGGCACCGGACAGGAGCCACGCCTGCAGTGCAACAGCTCGATCTTCTTCGGTGGGCTCTTTTGCGCGGCGTTCCGCTTCGGCGTCGTCATCGTCGTTGTTGCTGTGGCGGAAATCTCCACGACCCGGCAGCGGCTTCTTATCGCTGCCATTGCCCTGCGAGCGTTGCTCATCAGCATCCTGGCTGATGGAAACCAACTCGGCACGTTCAGCCAACTCGATAGAGCGAGTGAGCTTGTTGTAGTCGGCGTTGACCTGCTCCCAGTTGGGAGTCTCTTCCGCGGTGAAGTCGCGGCCTTCGGCAATGGCCAGATCGGCCATGTCCTGAATTTTCTTTGCGATGGGAGCGCGTTCTTCGCGAAGGCGCTTGGAGGCGAGAATATCTGCCACGTTTATGGACTCCTGCTGGTCGCCAGCAGAGGTCCGGTAATGAAAGAACCGGTGAACCGTGCCGGCGAAAGTTCAATTGAGAACATCGCCAACAAGCTCCACCGGAAAGGTCGGGCAGACAACTTGCGTTTATGTGTTAGATGTAATTTACCGCGCGGGCGAGAAACGTCCAGATGCAGTTCTCGCAATCTTACTAATAACGGCGCGGGTCCGTGGTAATGTATCTGGCTGCACATCGCCGCCAAGACTCCACTCGCCACACCGCTTGCACCCATAGCCACGCACTCTTAGTCCATCCGTGGAATGTGAGTTCACAAACACAGCCGGGCGTTTGCAGTGCGGGCAGATTGGGCGATCCATAGAACCTCTCGTGTGGTGTGATGTTTTCGTAGACTACGACTGCGACTTAGCGATTGCGTCCCGTCGCTCCTTTATCTCAGCCAGCCGCCGTTCGGTCGCCTTTGACGCTTCCAGATCGGCCGCGACGCTGGACTTCCAGTTGTCGTAGGCAGACCGGCACTCAGTCGCGTCAGACTCTGATCGAATGCCAGTCGACGACGCCTTGTACGCGGGCCACGTTACTGGACTTATATCAAGAAGATCCACAGACAGGATCTCGCGAATATCCGCCTGTCGAGCCTCGTCATAGGAAAACTTCTGCTCCCGCACATGGAAGCCGAACGAACTGCCAGTGACGTCACCGCGCCGGATGTGCTCCTGAACGTCATTGGCGACCGTTGTCTTTCCCGGTTCGATCTCGTAATCCAGCCCCCGTAGCGACTTCGTAAGCGTCAACGTGCGTGACGACGTGCGACCAAGCACCAGATTCGGATCGTGGTTAAATAAGGCGCGGACGTCGTGCTTGTCGTTAATGGCCTTGTTGAACGCACGGTTACTAATGCGCTCAATCAGCGCTGGTTGCAGTACTCGCTCACCATCCATCACAGCCTCATAGAGCGTGTACTCGGTGTCGGGCGTGCCGTCGTAGAAGACTGCGGCACGGCCCACAATCTTGGTCGGGGTGTCGTCTCGTTTCTCCAGCGACACGGGGCATTCTTCATTCGGCAGATAACGGCGTTCCATCGGTGCTTCCTTTCGGCAAAAGTAGGTCCGCTACCCGCTCGGGTAGGGTTGATGCAAATTGACTCATTCGGGATTCGACATCAGCGACATCCACAGCCGCCAGTAGTTCGGTCTTCATCTCGCTAACAATAAACCGGCTCACGTAATCCGGGTCGTGTTCGCTGCCCATGACCTGGCACAGGCTCACGGGCGCGTCGAGGATCTCGGACACGCGTTCTTCGTCCTGTGGCCGGTCAATGTTCAGGTCGCCAGGAAAATCCTTGGTTCGCTTGGCTCGTTTGACGGCATGGGTCTGCAGGTGATTGCAGGCTCGGCGAGCGGCTTCGATCACCAGACGGCGCACGATACCGGTTGTGTCTGGTTGCGGGTCTGCGGATTGATTAACTGGCTCGGCTGGATCGTCCTCGGGATCTTCCGTTTCGGCCGTACTCACGCTGTCGGTGACTGGCGGCTCCATCGGATCTTCTGCCGGTTCCGCCTCTTCCAGCGGGTCGACAATCTGATTGATCTGCTCTGGCGACAGCAACGGGAACGCAGCTCCGATCATCGCCTTCGCCGAGTCTGGCGGCAGTGTTCCCGCGACCACAGCATCAGTGATCGACAGCAACGCAGGCAGGTCGTCAACTTCCTTCGGCTGATCCTCACCGACAATCTGCAGTTCCAGCGGCGCAAAGAACTTCGATCCCTGCCCATCTGGCAGTGGGGCTTTGTTCTCACTGCTGCGGACTTCGTCGCGACTTTCCCAGCCGCCACGGACTGCGATATTATGTGCGGTGTAGCGAGCCACGATATCGGCCCGCACTAGAGCTTGCCGCAGAAACTCGACCGTGTGCGTGTCGCTGCTCTTCTGCTCCTCGGTCATCAACTTTTCGCGGCACTCGTCCTCCCATCGCACCAGCCACGGATCGAGCGACTCATCAAGATACGCCTGATTCTCTTGCTCCAGTGAGGAATACGCGGTGCGGCCTTCTCCGCCAACCTTATGAACCGGAATGCCGATCCAGTTAGCGATATCCACCAAGTTAAACTTGCGGATCTCGTGGAGTTGTGAATCGCGGGCATTGACGCTGAAGCCATTCACTTTCGCGCCGTTGGTCAGAATTGCGGTGCGGTGCGACGACTCCAAACCCGTGTGCATTCGCTCCCACTGCTTCAGGAACGATCGCTGTGCATCGTCGCTCATGCCGTTCGGGACTTCGATCACGACCGAGGGGCGCGCACCATTGCTGAAGAATCGCGAGCCGTATTCCTGCGCGGCCATGCCTTCGCCGAGTGACTCCTTTGCCTTGTGGTAGACCGAATAACCAATCAGACCATCAGGTGAAAGCCCCTTGATGTGAAAGATCTCGGTCGGATTGACTCGCCGCAACTCGAACCCGACACGGACCGCGTACCAGAGCCGCCCATTCTCTCGCAGCGGAATCACCTGACGCGGATCGAGTACGATTAGTTCTTGCGGGCGTGCGTCACCACTTCGCAGAATCCACGCATACCCGTTACCGTGCGACAGTGCATGTGAGGTTAGCGTTTGCTTGAACGTGAATGCCGACATCAGCTCATTGTTTGCCGTGTATCGGAGCAGGCGGTAGGCTTGGTGCGATGAATCCCGCTCCTTGCCTGCGCCAACGCGACGGTAAACGAACAGCGGCAGTTTGCCAACGTCGCTACTGAGCAGGTTGATGCCACGCCACCACGGCGCGTAACGCAGTGCGGTTTCCGAATTGACACTGACGCCAGAAGCGGACTCTTCAGCGCCAAACGCTTCTGCTAGCCAGTTCTTTGGGTCGTACAGGGGCTCATTCGGGTTCTCGATTGATCGTGAGTTGCCCGGAAGTGTGCCACGAAATGCGGCCAGTGAGCTTGTAATGGTCGGCATGGTGGTCATTAAATCACAATCAGTTGAGGTTCTTGGTTATTTCCTGCCGCTGAGTACAGACACTCCGAAATCGCCATCAGTACCGCGACCGCGATGTCAATCTTCTGCGGACTGCTGCCCTTGTCGGGCATCCACTCGTCTTTTGCGTTCTTGCGCACGATCAGGTTGGTCATCATCCACGCCAGCACCGGATCTCCATCGTGACACAGCGCCCTAACTTCCTTGCCGTCGACGATGTGAACCTCAGTTAGCAGTTTTTCGAGTGCTCGCGTGCATGAGTTGTAGTGGTACGCGCTCTGCGTGAACGGAAACACGGTCAGACCGCGAACTTCCTGCAGCCGCTGGCCCAGCATTGGCCCAAACGCCGGGTCATACGCCCACGTTCGCACGCCATACTTCAGTGACTGTTCGACGATCCAATCCTCAACGTCCGAGAACAGCACTTGATCTCCGCTGGACTCGCTCAGCTTGTCGGCCGCCACCCATCGGGCGATCTCATCTGTGCGAACATCCTCATGCCGATCCTTGCATGTCCATGCTCGGGAGCGGATCTCGAACCGATGGAACGCCTTGCCGGCATCATCGACCAGATCAAACCTGGCAACCGGTGCTGCACCCGCCATGTCGTTTGAGCGACCGAGATCGACACCACCGTGAATACGGTCAGCGTCTCGCCAGTCCCACAGTTCGCCCTTGCAAGCGGCCCACGCTTCAGCGGAGATCAGCTTTTCTGTCGCCGACACCCGCACATTGCAGTGATATCGCAGGAACTTATTCAGCGCTGACGGTTTGTGTTTCGCTTCGTTTGCCATCTCTCGCAAACGGTCGATCTTTACGCTGACTCCGAGGTTGGGGTTAGACTTGATCCAACATGCCTCATCGAGCGGGTTGTCTGCCACGATTCGACCAGTGCCGCCACACCAGCAACAGTCGGCACCCTGGCACCGGAAGCAGGTTGCCTCGCGGTGGTCAATGCTGGCGATGTACGCGAAGAATGAATCATCTACGATCTCGCCACTGATGACCGACTCCAGAACCCGGACCGCGTATTCATGCTCCTCAATCCAGATGCAGGAGTTATCATCGCCGCCGGTTGTGATCGTGATCATCAATGGCTGACGGCGTGCCCCGAAACCAGTATCGAGCTTTTCGGCCAGTCCGCGGTGCCGTTCCCGCCATGCGTGCAACTCATCGCGAACAATGAAGTGCGGATTGAAACCGTCCTGTGAGTCGGAGTCAGACCCGAGCACTTGCATGTAGCTTTGTGTTGACGGAAACACGAGACGCCGCTGGTATGCCTGGCAATACCCCTTGAGTGTGGGAGACTTTTCCCGGCACCGCTTGATCTCATCGAACAGCAGCTTTGCCTGATCTTCCTTCGTGGCGACGCAGTAGCCTTGCGCGCCTTCCTCCAGTGGATTATCCATCAATGACAGGTAAAAACACTTCGGCCCACAGCGGGTCGTTTTGCCATTTTTTCTAGCAATTTCTTCGTAATCCTTGCGGAACCGCCGCAGTCCATCATCCTTGCGACGCCAGCCAAAAATGTTCCAGTCGCAGAACTTTTGCCAAGGCTCGGATAGGAACGGCTTGCCGGCCCATTCGCCTTGCGTGTGACAGCAGACCTCAGAGAAGTCCAGAAACTCCTCTGCGTACTTCGGGTCAAAGATGAATCCTCGAGCCTCGGCGTTCTCCAGGTCGTCCAAGTATCGCCACACCGCCAGACGCGCGAGCCTGCCCGTGACAATGCGACCGGAAGTCACATCGTCAACGTACTGGTCAACGTCTTGCTGGTGCTTGCTTTTCATTAGTTGTTCGCGGCTCGTTTCATTAATAGTGCCTGCAGTGGATCAATTGGCCCGCCATCGGAGCTGAACACCTTTCCTACACGATCCGAAGGCGTCCATCCGTACCGGGCGCCGAGCTTGATTGCCGTTGCCTCTGCCTCTCGTAGTGCCTTTCGCTCAGACAGCGGGAGTTCGCCTACACGCTTGCCGCTCTCCATCAGGTGCTCGCGGATCTCGGCAACGTCCTGGATCGCGTGGCAGAACATGCCTAGCGAATAGGTGTCGATGGCCTTGAGCATTCCCGGAACGGCTTTGCATTGCTTGATCACGAATCGCCATGCCTGAATGCCGGCCGGCCCGAGCGTTTCCGGCATCTCCAACTCACCCTCTGGAAATGCAGTCTCCGTAACGCTGCTCTTGCGCTTGCCGGGGTTTCCCTTCAGCATCATTTCCGCTACTGGCGTTGGTCGCCGCCCACTATTTGCGCTACCGGCCATTGCCGATCTCCATTTTCTGCGAATATGGCTTGAACGA
>ERZ869907.276-NODE-276-length-19489-cov-12.155861_pt1 | contig 19489 bp, 24 predicted proteins | sample MGYA00579309_ERZ869907 | MGnify/ENA primary metagenome ERZ869907 (study PRJEB32216, sample SAMN09231814) | wastewater metagenome | place: USA: Maryland | collected 2016-07-30 | study: EMG produced TPA metagenomics assembly of the PRJNA472060 data set (Reclaimed... | reverse complement strand
CCTCGATCATATCAGAGAACTCATACGTAGAAGTCCCATGATAATCACCGATATTATTTTGGTCAGCGTCAGGAAGAACTATGAACGGGAATCCTTTGAATCCTGTGTCTTTCATATTAGGGAACTTCGAATAGATCTGAATTGTCGGATCAGTCAGGTTTGCCAGAAGTAATGTTTTGATATTTTCTCGTGGCTGGTAAAGAACGTTTGATTTTGTGACGATCGCATAGGCCATGTGTCCACAGACAGGTTTAACCTGCACCTCAGTGCATTTCTCTGCTCTAGCTCATGCTCACGAAAGAAGATAGAAAAACAACTATATAAATGTTGTCATATGAGTACTTGCTTTGCGTTCTTTTGGATGCCCACGATATGCTTATTAGCCTCATTCCAGGGCAACGTGCCAAGATATGTCAGCACATCCTGAACAACCATTGGCGGAAGTGCAATCATCGTCATTTTCGCTACAGGAATTGGTTTGGGAACGTCCTGTGCAGCACCACTATCTACCTTCTCAATCTGTTCATCTGTCATAGTCTCACCTTATTATAACACCTTATAGATGCGTTTATGTATATAAATGTTCCTATGGGTAAGTATCGCCCGAATACGTTATCGCACACCAGAACGGATTTTCAGACGCTGTCGCACAGATATAGCTTAATGATGATCCATTTATCGTGCTTGGTAACGACAAACTCCCTGGATCATTGTACACCCATCTACCTTTAATCCATGATGCTGATTTAAGTGAATTCAACGTGGTGAGTGATGGCGCACCTGCTGTAACGTCAAATATAAAACCGATCCAATAGTACCCTGGTTCTATACACGCAGTCGCGCCTATCGGTACTACTTGGAAATTAGTTGTTGCTCCGGTCACTGTAATGGATGTTCCGGGCATTAAAAAAGCACATACACCTGTGTTCGTCAAGTTGCTAACCTGTTTATAAACACCGAATTTATAAGAAATAGTTCCGCCGGAAAGGTAAAAGTCACAGTCATATTTGTCGAACTTTGTAACTCCTCGGGCTAAGAATGGGATGAGATAAAGTCTTTTTTTATTGTATGGCCCGCCTCCGGAAGGAAGTTCTATCTTATGCGCAACAGACGCTCCCGGGACAATCTGATGGTCAAACAAGGTCGCCACCTGCATATGGCATGATCTGTGAAGTTGCCATAAGATTAGCAGTCAGGGTTGCTGGTAATGCGCCATTCGCTTGCGTGTAAATGAACGCTGCACCCGTGAGCAATGCATCCGGTGTAGTAATCCCGTCTATCGTGAACGCCATCTTGTTCGTAGTTCCTGCTGTATTGTCCTCAAGTTTCATCACAATCCAATAACTCCCACCAAGAACGATTATAGGTGCGGTCAGGGATATATCGTTGAAAGTAGTGTTCACCAGAATGTTTCCCGTATCAGTTTCCGAACCCGCGACAAGTTCTCCCATAACTATTGCTGAAGCCGATAATGGGATGATCGGCCGTATGCACCTGTATAATCCTATGCGGATCCTCCCAGTTGGTTTGTTCAGGATGTCAGGAGGAATCCCCATCGTCCCTGTCATCCGGATATTGATGAGGTACTTATTGATGACAAAATAATTCAGAGTTGATTCCATAGGAATAAGGTACATCCGATTCTGGCCGTTCCCGCCAGTCCATGAAGCCCCTGCCATGTTATCTGGTACGAATGAACGTATCATGTTAAACCTCAAAGTTTATGCTGTATGAAAGTGTTGCTCCATCTATCTGAAACCCGTCATTTTGAAATGTGTCGTCTTGGAATGCTGTTGCCATATTCTCACGCTATCTTCTGGACTACCCAGGTGGTCCCTGCCTTACAGGTTGTTGCAGCTGTGGTTTCACTCCTAAACCTAAGCTGTGCAGTCCCTGTGTTCCCAGCGGTTATAAGGATTCCAAACCCAGACATAGGATATACACCACCATTTGCCGGGATTCCCGAGGACACACCTTGAGAAGTATCATCGGCTATCGAGTTTCCTCCACTTAATGTTCCTGTATTGGCTAATTGATGGAAGAATTGAAGCCATACACTGGTCACAGCAGATGATACGTCTATCTGAAAACCACATCCTGTAGTAGCAGCAGCAGCACTGACTGCACCATAAATCTGGATGAGATATTTACTATTTGCTTCATACGTGAACGCCATCCCCGTCAATGATATTGGAGTGGTGTTAGCTCCGGTCGATGCATCATTCGCTAATGTTGCAGTATGAAGGTTTGGCGTTCCCCATGTCCCGTCCCATAAAAGAACACTCTTATTGTCGTTTGGTGCTTTGGGAACGAAACCATGCGCAGACGTGGTAACATCCTTTGTTGTGTTGTCCGCTATAGATAACTGAGCTTCAGTTATGGTGTTACTATCGATGGTGTGGTCCGCATTCCAGTTAGAAGGTTGCACTAACGATGCGTTTCCGCCGTCTGATACTCTCGACGTGAATGCGTGTTTTACTGCCACTTAGACCATCTCTTCATCGTCAGAATCTTCATTCAAGAGTCCGACCTCTTCGTTCCTATCGGCTTGTTTCAAAAGATCGACTTCTTCATTGCGTCCTGCTTGTTTCAATGGTTTGGGTTCGATTGTTTCTTCAGTCATGTGTATCACCTATTTGAGTTCATAATATATCTGGAATGTCGCAGCTGAACCTAATGACGCTATCGTTGCAGGAAGCGAACCTACATTAGTCCCATCTCCATAATACATATACCCCGCATAGGACGGCATTGTCGCACCGTATGAAGTAAATGTCACTGCTGATGGAGGCACCGTCACACTGCTTGTATCTTGCCACTGGAATGCTATAAAATATATCCCATCAGTTAATGCCAATCCATCTGTCGAAGTGACAACTGTCAAGTTCCTGCATGTTCCTGTGGCTGATGATGGAGGTGCCAACGATATCGTCCCGAAGTTTCTTACAAGGACTAAAGTATTCGCCGAACCGCCTGTTCCACGCATTAATTTGTATATCCCACACCTGAACGTGAACGCCCATCCAGTACCCAGTCCTACATAATCGAACTTGAATCCGACGTTACCGCCAGTGATGAGATGCAGGCCACTTGCTTCTAAATGAGAAAGGTAAATTGATGCGTTCCCACTTGGAGCGAACGTCGATACCATCAGGTCAGGCCTGTACGCGGTGTGCCAGAATCTCTGATGTGCAATCTCCGGAAGGTGTTCTGGTTTAGGCAGTGTAAGAATAATTGATATCATCCCCTGCTATTGTTGATCCAAAGTATAAGAGTGAAATATCAATAGACCCGAGAGACATTGGCTGTCCTGGTCTGAGTTGCATATAGTTACTTGCATATGTTGATGACCATCCCCAGGTGATTGTCCCAACGTTCTCCTGTTTTGCTTGTAAGACAAAATTTGATACTCGTGTGCTTGAGGTGGTTATCCTGTACGTTGTTGATGCCGAGGCACAATCAGTTGTCCCTGTTGTTCCTGTACCTACAGGATTCGATACAACAACCGCACCCTCTCTTGTTGCCCAGATATTCACAAGATCTCCATCGCCCGATACGTCAGTCGGTGAGGCTAATGACGCATAGGCACCAACCAGCAAAGGATTCACTGGTGCCGTTGCATCGCTAGCCACTTTACCCATGACATGGATAGCACCAGTAAGGTCTGTCGCGAATGGGGTATAATCAAGTGTCGTACCAGATATGTTTGCATCCGCCGTGTTCGCAACACCTAATGCCATGACACCTACATCACCAGAAGTATGTCCGGCATCTTCGGCTTTTCCAAGGTTTGTTGCACCTGTGCCAGGCGTGATCGTACCACAGGTTAGTACGTCCACATCACCAATATCAACCCCTGAATTTGAGGCCAAGATTGCGTTCACTGCAGTCCCTGAAGCCACACCTTCAACAAGTAATGCCCTTCGTGACGACATTCGTACGTTCCCAAACTGGTTCTCGGTTATTGCCGTCGGAGATACATCATCTAATTGTGCGATCATCGCTGTGGATATGACTCCACCACCAGTAGTGTTTATCCCATTAACTGCCTGCAGGACGTCTGTGCCAGCAAGATTGATGTTTACGTTCAAATAGTTCCCATCTACGGAATTGTCAAGTAGTCCGAGAGAGGTTGCGGCAGCTGCAAGATTACCACCCGTTTCAAGCGCAAGTAGTGAAGTATTAAGGTTAGTCCCTGCATTCGCTGTGATAGAACCAGAATCAATTACAGCATGAAGATTGGTTCCGGTTGCCTGTTTGACCTCCACAGAGTCAGAGGCACTAGTCAGATCTCTTATATCCAAGTTAGTTGCAGTCACGGTAACGGAAGGCATAGAAAGAACATCGACCTGCAAATCGCCTGATGCGTCCACATGGATTGATTGTATATTTGTCCCATCGTCACCCATAGCAAGGGTCCCTGTCGCTGTCCCTCTTCCCGCACCGTCAGCATATTGTCCACCACCGAACGAAGTTATCTGCGTATTGGCTGAGTCAAATATCGCTACTCGCATAAGAGGAGTTGCCCCTATGGTCGCAATCGGATCGTCTATCAACTGAACAGCAGTTTTTATTGCACTTGCACTCGCTTCAGTCATATTTAATGAAGCTGCAGTACCTTGTTCGACAGTCACCACATCTGAGTTAGTGAGCGCACGGATACTCCGTCCATCATAAGCTGCACCAGCATCAGTCCTCAAAACTGCATAGACTTCATCCTGTGATTTCGCTAAGTTCCTGATATCAAGATCCGTTGCAGATACTGGTTGTGTTGCCTGCCAAAATGTACCGGAAACAGGCTGTGTCGCTTGCCAGAACGTCCCGGTGACGGCAACGGACGCATTAGTCACATTGATAGGTAATGGTTTTGTTGCGCTTACTACCCTCAGTGTATTTGCAGCATCCCACCAAACTAAAGCTGTCCCTGTAGGTGTTGCATCGACATCAGCGTCAGTATATTGTGTCCCTCCACCGAATGAGGTTATCTGGTCGCCGTTTGCATCAACAATCATTGTTGCCATAGCTTGAGAATGTGTCAATGGGACTACTGTAGCAGCATAGACTTTATTATCCGCGAGATTCCAACCCATAGCCAATGTCCCGGTAGGAGTCGCGTCTATGTCACCATTATTATATTGAGTACCTGAAGTACTCCCAGACACGACATTCACATTCGTTACGCCAGAACTGTCAACACTCACAGGGTAGAAATCGGCACCATCATACCCGTAAGAAACCATACGTACTGCTGTGTACGTGCCATCAACATCAAGAAATTTAAGACTTTCATTCAGGTTCCGGTCGAATTGGTCAAAAGTGTAGGCAGGCATCTCATGTCACCTAGCTTATATGGGATTTATTGAACGGACTAGTGCTTACATTCAACTGCTTATACCCTTCTATGATTTCATCAATGTCAGTCCGATCAACTGCAATCAAAGACGGATTGAATGAGTTAAGACCTGTGATATGAGCCTTACCAACTGTTGATTTCATCAGTCTATTTGTCGCGATCATCAATACGCACTGTTCAACGTCGTCAGGAACAGACGGATCGCTTCCCTCCTCATACCATGCAGACAAATAGCTTGCACGAGCGATATAATTCGCAGGGTAGAACCTATCGCTGTTTTGGAACTCCCCGAAGTATGCGTTTCCCAGTAATTCTATACGTCCGTTGAGGAAGTCAATCTTATAATCGACATCTCTCTCAAGGACTTCAAAAGAAGGAGTACTGCCTTCAGACTCCTTTGATATCTCAACAACTTCACCGGCCACTACAGAACTTGCAGTGATACTAGGAGTTGTCGTAGGCACAGTAAGAGTATTCCCTGATTTTGCTGTATAAGCAACCTTGTTTCCGCCGATGAAGATTGTTGCTGCAGAAGGGAATCCTGCTGCGCTTACCAGGACAAGATCTGCAGAACCAGTCACGTAATTCGCAGAAGTTGTCGTATCTAATTTCACAATAGGACTGAATGCAGCATCAAACGTCTTCCACCTAGCATCAAACCGTCCTTCAAAGGTCTCATCAACTACTTGTTTATATGCAGGATTCGAAGCTGTTGCATCAGCAAATGTCATCTCAGTCCTACTCAAGAAGCTGTTTTCGGCATAGTTAAGAGTCCTCACTATCTCTGCGTTAGGTATCCCAGCCTGATTGTATGAGTATTCTGCATAGATGATATCTGCACTGATCGCAACAAGTCCTGCAGATGTGACAGATATTTTGCTTGTGTCAAGATCTAGTGTATAGTGCGTTGTCTCTGTTAGAGGCGTGTATGCTGCACCGTGAGAAATGATATACGTATCTTCAATAACACCAAGATTGTCAAGCCAGAACACGTCCGTAACAAGATTTCCTGTTCCGACAGTTTCCCTACTCTCATTACCTGCAGAGGGTATAGTTTTCACTAACCCGAGCGACTTCAAGAATTTTAATGGGGTTGTGAACCCATTCGTGGTCGCCATTGTCAGTTCCTCTACTGTGTATAGAAGAAAATGTTTCTCCCGATCGTGTAATTCCCTATCTTATCCGCACTCACCGCGAATGTCTCTAATGCAGCTTTTACTGCAACAACATCTTCCGCAAGTGTAGGGCCTGTTACTTTTCCCATTGTCTCACCTTGTGTGTTTTATATAAAAGAAAAACAAAAAAAGAGTTTAAGGTATTGTCTTAAACTCGATTCGTATCTCATCAGATGAGATTGCTGAATCAACATTGTTCCTGCTCACTGCAAATGTGCGCAGAGCTTTTGTGTAAGCAATGTCCTGGAGAATTGAATTCCCATCAGTCACGTTCGTTGCCGAAATCAGCTTGATGGTGTCGCCAGATGCGATTGCTGAACAAGCAGAGATGCTGATCGTGTCTGCGGATGAGGCAATGGTGTTTACAGGAACTTTTGCTTCCCACACCATTGATTCACCAACATTACTAATCATTGTCAGAGTCGGAGTTATTGCTGTCATTTCCTTCTACCCCCTTATGCTCCAAGCAACGTCAGGTCATCATGCACATAGACATTATTTGGTCTTTTGTACACTGCTGTTCCGTACCAGTTGACATAGACTTTCTCAGTAGTTCCTACTTTTGCAAGTCCCGTCATACCGATTGGTTTGCTTGTGACAAGCACGAAGCCATCTTTGCTCATGTCGATGACACAGAATGTGTCTGCATTTCCAGACGCATCTACGCAGTACTCATCAAGGATTACAGGGATGCCGTCAATGTATGGGATAACGTTCCTCTTGAATCCGAATGAAGGATCTGCTGCAGCCATCGTAATAGGATGGTTGGTTGTTGATGTGTATGTCGCTGCGGTGTCGTCCTGCGTATTCAGTACCCTTATCCACTGGTGTGGATGCATGACGATTGCCATGTCGCTGATAGGAGTTCCTGCACTATTGACGAGCGCATATCCTTCTCTGATGAGAGAGAGACTTATTGCCTCGCTAGTTGAGTCGTATGCTGTTGCACTATACAACTTCGCATAAGAACTTCTTGTCCTACCATAAATCGAAGTGTATGTTGAGTAATCTGCAACTGCAAGCAGACCGTTCACGCCAAGCCAGCCAGAAGTACCATCACATTTCCCCTTGAAGAGATCTGCGTTGATAGAATTGGTGACTACTTCAGCAGCCCTGATTGCTTCCTGCATGAGCAGGTCGCCAACAGCAGCCCTTGAGTGGTACTGGGTGAAATCAGTAACTTCAACAGCTTCGCGATATTCCCTTATTGGAGTCTCCAACTTTAGGAATGATCTCTTGGTTGTTGCAACTGCAGTCACGTCAGGATCAACTGCGGAAGTGTTGTTTCCGGTGAACGTGTCGAAGTCGGTCCAGATTCTCCACTGATACTTGTCGTTTCCGCCAGTGTATGCTTCTTTCATCATCGCAGAGAGCAATGAATCAGATTTCTGGAAAGTCTCAACGATACCAGGGACGTACTTATCAGCAAACATAGCGTTGGTCTGATAATAAGTTGTCTCATCCATCGAACCAGTGTCAACAACATCTTTAGTCTTGACAGATTCAATGACGAAGTTCCTACCTACGGACTTCACCTTGAGAGTAGTGTTTGCCATATCGATTCCTGTAGTCCTCAAGACCTGATCGAAATGTTTCTGCTGCTCTTTGATCCTTGCTTCTGCAACTTCTACGAACTGCGACCATTCCTTAGTCTTCAGTCCATGTTCGATTGCATCATGCACTTCTTTCATCTTAGGGTCCGCATTCCCGTTCCCGCGCATAGGTGCATTATTGAACTGCACGTTTGCGAAAGCACGTTCGATGCTCTCCTTGATCTTTGTTGCGAGTTGGTCCTGTTCAAGCTTCAGTTCTTTCACCTTAGTCTCAAACTGGGCAACTTCATCACGCACCTGTTTCAATTTTGCTTCGTCAGCGTGATTTGACTCAAGTTCTTTCAGCTTCAGTGTCAATTCACTGATTTTAGCTTCAGACTCTTTAAGCTTTGCTTCCACGTCTTCTGGTTTAGCCATCGCGTTTCCTCCAAATTGTTTATTCTGTATTCTCTCCCGAATCTCTTTAATAGAAACCGCAGTAGGATTTCCTATGAGATTTGCTCTTGCATAACTGAATCCACGGAAGTCGTCTATGTCGCTGATGTACTTGTAGTACCCATCTTTCAACGACACTATATGTTCGCTTCCTTGAGGATTATTGTATTCCATACTCAATCCGATGACACCATTATCAATCTTATACTGAATCTTCTCGGCAGTATAATCCGGGTACATTGGTGAAGGAGTGTACATCTTGTTCACTTTCGTCCCAAGTTTCAGACCGAAATGACCTGGATAATCCTTCAACGGCTCTACTTTGGCAGTTCCGGCAATGACGAATCCTGCATCGTCGAGACTTAAATCACCGGATTTCACACGATCATGGAAAAGCCCAATACTTCTGAACGAACCTGCTTTCCCGCCGAGTTTCGTCTCGTCGTTCACCCAATCAGCCATTTTATGCAAGACCAAAGGGTCAAGGATCTCTCCTTGTATCATTTGACCGTTATCCAAGTACTCAGACACCCGATCAGGCAATGTCGTCGCACCATAGAAATAAGTTATCTCCTCCTCAGTCTTTTCAGTAGTCGTATCTTCAACCACAGGAGCCTCGTCTTCTTTCAGTTTTGCATAAGCTGATGTCTCTTTCTTCTTAGTGTGTTCTCTCCACATAGATTCTGCGACGGCGACACGCTGTTTCTCGTCAGGATAATCTTTCTTTGCTTCCTCGCTCGACATGAAACGTGAGACATATTCTTCTTTCGATTCATCAGGATTAGGTTTTGGCACTGGTATTCACCCCGTCATTCTTCGCAGTACGTGTCTTGCTAGCCATTCTATCTTGAGATACACGGCCCTTCATCGCAGGATCACGCGGTTTCATATCATTCTGATTCGGCATCTGCTGTTCTTGCATGAAATTAGGCATCGCATAATCTTCAACATCGTCGAGAGTTATGTTTGTCTTCACACCTGAGATAAGTTCGAGCGTGGCCTGCAACGACAACTGTTTATTCAACATCTGCAAGTTCCCCTGGACACCTTTCACAAATGCAGTACGTTGTGTTGACGATTGAGTCTCACGGATCTCGTCCTGTAAGTTATCCCGGCGTATTTCGATAGTGAATCCCGCATTGACGAGGATTTTATTCCATTTTCCTTCCCATTTTCTCCTGCGATTATTGACTTTCTTTTGGTATGCGTCCTCGCTCGTGCCCGAAAGTTCTCCTTTATTGGTCGTCCCACCGCTACCTGTCATCAGGAATGGTACGCGAGAAGTAGGGAGTCCGAGTCCCAGACAGAACTCAGACACGGCAAACATTGCCAGTTCCCTATATTCCATATCTTTCAGCTTCTCACTTAGAGGTATCGCGCCAACTTCAGCGTCAATGGACATATTGCCATGAGACTTCCTGAGATGAGAAAATGATTCGAGAGCTGTGCGAAGCCTCTCAAACTTAGCTTTTGTCACGCCATTCGCGTTTTTCAGATAGATAATCGTGTCCGGGCTACCGCCATTATTGAGTTTGGCAATGATGTTCTCCTTGAGGAGGAACATAATAGCAATCTCTTTCACGAGTGACTTCAGGCCAGTAAATCCGCGCACTTCACCGTCGAAGTTCATCATCTTGATGTGTTCCACCTGTTCTGGTGACCAGATGACAGTTTTTCCAGCAGATTCTTGCTTATACCCGAGGATTTTCGTATCAGAATGTATAATCTCCGTCGTTGATGCAGGGAGAAATCCTATCTTCCTTGGTTTATTAAGCTCTTCGAATATCTTCATCCGAGCGATATTAGACAGATAATTTCCATAGTTCTGGTCGTAACTGAGCATGACCTCTTTCTGTTTCTCTGTGACGTTGAACTTGGCAGCATCGTACCATGGGAAACAGCTACCATCGACGAACAAATCGGCTCCCGCGCCATAGAACACATCGTCCATATCATTATCAATCCAGAACTTCTGCGCCTTCTTCAGCGCGTCCCCACTAAGCATTCTCCCTTCGGTATCGAAGAAATCAATCTCCCCCATGAAATGATCGTTCACCACTGTATCAACCATAGAAACAAGTTCGGGAGTTGACTTAATCTGAGCAAAGATTCGTTTAGAAATGTACCGCTGCATATCATCAAGATTATAGCCTAGCCCGACGCTGTTATACATCGGTTCCTGGATGTCTTGATTCATCTTCAGTATCTGAAATACCATGTTTCTGCCGTACCTGTCCCTTAATCCGTAAAAGTTAGAAAAACATAATGTTGATTCTTATATTTAAATGTTATTGTTAGTCCTGCCAGCCACGTCTTAACCAGACATAATAATACTCAAAATAGATGAGAAAGACAGAAATGCACACATACGTACCAACAAACCTGAAATAACCTTGCGGGAACCACAAAGACATCAGGATATAGACGAAAAAAGAAAGAGGAATAGCATTCAAGCAATAGTTCAAGATGAAGAGAATACGCTCTTTCTTCTGCTTATTCAGCGTGTCCCATTTCTTCTTCAGATGCTTGAATACTTTCTTCAAATCGAACACCATCCTCAAAACTCAGGGAAAATCAACGTGATCTTCTCCGGGAAGAGCCTGTACCCTAGTTTCTCGACAGATCCTGCAATCTTCAGGATGAACTCATTGTACATCTCACCAGTGAACGTCTGCCCATTCACGAGAGGGAGCAGCTTATCGACTGCATGCTCTCTGATTTTTGAGATGTCTCGCGGGATTGCGATCTTCTCGGAAACGATAAGAAGTTGGACTTCTTCGTGCGTCAATGTGCGCCCGTGCTCATCCTTCTCAAGGACAACACCAGTAAGCTGCGGTTCGAGCCGTTTGATCCGATTCTGGTGATGCCTGACCTGGGCCACATACGCAGAGATGTGTCTCATGTGATCCTCGATACGTTCAAGGTCCATAAGTTTGTATCTGACAAGCTGATCGACAATCGGATACTTCAGATTCCCTGCTTCATCCTTCGCCTGCAAGAATTCCTTATTCATCGGCATCTCATTCAACTGTTTTGCTCTCACTTCTGCTTTTGCTTTCGCAACACGATCCGCTTCATTATTTTTTCCCATGTGTGCTCACCTTTTGAGTTTTTCTTTCTTATCCATCCAAGTCCCAAGTTCATCAGTGTTGTAGAATGAAGGGATATACTGGTCTGCAAGTTCTTGATTCGACTTCTTGAAATCAGCAATCGCTTCTTTCTCCTTCTCAATCTCCTGCAGCATACTATGTCCATCCTTCACGATATCAAAACTGAGACTTGGTAAATTAGGATTCTCAATAAGATGTATGACTCCCGCGAGCGCATCAGGACAATCATCATAGTCAGACTCGTTCTCGTGATGGATTTGCCTGTACGATGTCTGTGTCCCTCGTTTCACAACAAGTTTGCTCAACTGATACCCACAATCCTTTCCATCAACAGTGTTCAAGTCCTGGTCAAAAACTCGCCTTATGTACCTCTGCTGGAAGTAATACTGCATTCTCTGGTACATTTCCCATTTTTTCTTCCCACTGAACACAATGTCTGCAGGTTCTATGCCAATGACATTGAACAATGGAATGAGTCCGCTATTACCTGTGACATCAACACCAAACAATGGCGGCAGTTTCTTCCCATCCATCTCTGTAGAGTACTCAGCAAGGATCTCTTTCACAGGTGGATTATCCAGAGCATAGTCGTCCCAACCATCATCATGGTTTACGTCCACACCGACAACGCGCGGTAATGGATACCCGACAGGGTACTTATGGATAAAAAACGCATTTATGAACGGAATCTCTGGAGTTTCCTTGTTTTCAGTGATATACGCACCAACTAGTACAGACTGGTCATGCACAGTGCCAACATCAAGAAAGAACGCAACTTCACGCCCATAACCAGCTTGTCTTCCTTTCTGGTTCAATTCTGCATCAACCGAGTCATCAATCTCATCAGTAGAGAGGAATGCACCTGCACTTTGACTGAATACAGCCAGGAGTGTCGAGTCCACCTGCTGCCTAGTCTTCCCAATGATGAGCCGACTGAAACGTTTCTGATCTGCGCCGGGCTTGTCCCAATAATTGAACTGGTACCTGTTCCACACAAAATTACCCAATTCATCCTTCTGGTTCCACAATTTGTACAGGAGCTTGTCTTTTCCATCAGGATTCGTGAATATCTTGATTTTTCCGTTCGTTTCATACGTTCGCGGTATGATGATCTGGTTCAGGAAATGCTCCTGACCGCCCTTCACATCTTCCCAGAAGTCGAACTCATCGAGCCAGAGGTTATCAGCAGGATAACCTAGTGCTGAAGACGTGTGCGGACAGCAGATGAGCAAGTTCGTGTACAACGGAGTCTTGCCATCTTTCGCATAGAACGTGTAGCTGATCTTTGTTGCATTATCCTTCCGGCCCGTTTTCGTGTCCAAGGTGTCTTCCTCACGATAATTGATGTTTGCAGATCTGAGCAAGAGCTTGATCCTATCCATCTGGTACATGCTTTGATCGAGGCTATTGCTGACAAGAATGCCGACCCATCCCTTATTATGGTCCGAAAGGAACTCTATACCCGCATCAACGTCCAAAGTGATAGATTTCCCTATCTGGTTCGCTGCGCCGAACAGGATCCTGTCTGAAGTGTCCGCAAGAAGGACATCCTGGTACCAGCGCAATTTCATTGGTTTGTTGTCGAACTTGAAGAAATGATACGCATATATGGTCTTATCGCGCAGGAAGCTCCAAGCTTTCAGTTTCTTGTACTCGTCCTGTGACGTGAGCAGATTCTCATCACAGACATATTTCCATAAGTCGAACTTGCGGGCCACTATAGTCTGGTCAACCATTGACCGATCTTCGGGTCTTGGAGCCGTATACGTGAAATTCCCATAGCCTACTATCGGTTTGCTGTAGCTTAACGCATAGGAAGGGAGTTTCAGATTCATCGTTTCTTCCTCCCATACCGTGCAATGATAAGTTCTGCAGCCTCAAGCTGTAGTTTGCCTACCGGGCTTCGGTTGAAACTAGCGCGCTGGTCCACTTCAAGAAGATTCATGCGCCGATAGAACTTGCCGAACAGATAGACGAAGAGCATGACAAGGGCCACCCACCCGCAAAACTTGACCCAATGTTGTGTTATATCGACTTTGAACACTACAGTCGTCACTAGGATGGCCAGGGTGAACTCGTTACTCAATGCAGTGAACTTGCCGAAGAATCCTCTGCCTATATTGAAATCCTGCTCCTGGCTGTAGATCCAGCGAAACACCCGGCTTTCCCGGATTATTTCACTTAACCTCTTCTTTCCCAGCATCTTTCCCCTCATACTCCATCAGCTTCTTAGTGCTATCATTGATGAGCACGTTCAACTGCTGCACAGACATCTTTGTGCCTGGCTCGATTGACTGCCTCTTCTCCCTGTCAGCGATCCTGGACAGGCCCTTAACGACAGCTTCTGACAGTTTACCCCACCACATCTTGTACGTCATGAGCTGCATCTCGATCTCGGCAAGCTCATTCCGGTTCGCACCTTCAGCACGCATGCGCTTATACTCATTGAGCAGATTGTGGTACTCAGTGTTATCAGCCATTACCTGGATCTCCTGCGTGTACAGATGGAATTTCTCCTTGATCGCCGATATGCTGTCATCCTTCTCAGCAAGGCCTACGATGAACTCTGCCAATTCCATACAGTACCCGTCATCAGTCCATTCAGTAGGCAGCGTGAACCCTTTCGGACATTGACCAAAATGCTTCCAGACGCAATTCCGACACCCGTAGCTTACGAGCAGTTCTTTCGGTAAGAACACAGTCTTCCCGGAAATAGTATTCTTCACTTCAACTTTCGTCATCAAGACACCTCGATTATCTCGCAATGGTTGAATATGCTACCATCATCAGCACAACAGATACGACCGTCTTGCTTATGCTCGTTACACCACAACATCGCAACACCACATCCAAACACTAGATTCTTGTTTGAGGAATCTGGAGATCTGAAGAGATCGCACCATTGTCATGAGGACTACCAACGCTAGCAACTGGACGATAGATCGGTGTCTGCACACCAATCGGTATCTTTGTGCCACTTGGCTTAGCCTGTCGAAGAATCCTCTTCAAGCAGTCACTGTCGCTTTCTCTAGGATGGAGCTTCCAAGACCTCAAGTCCTGCAGGACAACATCCTCAACACGCATCAATTTGAAGATACTCATGTAAACCACCATCTACTACAATAGATGAACATATATTTATAAGTTGCCATTTCTGGAAAAAATTGTAGATGCGGTGCCTTGTATTAATCCGCTCTTCCGTATTGACCCCTACCCACCATAGGGTGTCACTACTTATTAGTGATTAATCTATCCATGCAACCATGTGTGTTGTGTGTTACTACCACAACAGAACGAAAAAGTATTTGTATGTAGTGTTTGGATGTAGTGTGCTTGTGTGCATGTATGCATGTATGCATGTATGCATGACTGCATGCTTGTATGCTATAGTAGGGTTAGGGTTATGTGTTGCAGCACAGCATAGCAGAAAAGAAAAGCACGATCATGCATTCGGGATAATACCTTATTGTAGTAGGACTATCTAAATAGATACATATATATAGTAGTCTATCTTATAGGTTTATAGAGAGAAGGCCTAAATAAGAAGGCCTTTATAGAGAATAGATAGGAGTTGATAAACATGAGAACAGAAACGATTAAGATATTTCAGTATTCAGAATTGAGCAAAGAGGCAAAAGAGAAAGCGAGAAAGTGGTATTTAGACGGCGACAATACCCCTTTCTTAACTGAGAACATAGAAGAATCCATCAAAGAGGATCTTGAGGAGAAGGACATCAAGATTATAAAGAATTTTGAGGTTCACTATTCCCTCTCAAATTCTCAAGGTGACGGCGTGATGTTTGAAGGACTCTTCTTGTTTAAAGGGGTTCACTTTAGAGTGAAACACTACGGACATTACTACCATGGGAACAGCAAAACCATAGAGTCATTACGTGATGATGATAAAGAAATACCCCCTAAACTTGATGAAGAATTCAATAATCTCTATGTTGAGATATGCAAGAAGGCAGAAAAAGTAGGTTATGCTGAGATCGAATACCAGGAGTCAGAAGAGGCGATAGCTGAGACTATGGAAGCGAATGAGTATGACTTTTTAGAAGATGGCACAAGGTGGTAACAATGGAAATACCTTCATATATTTTTGGAGATGAATATGAACCTTATGGTTTTAGAATCGATGATAATCATGAGATTGTCATTCAGTACAGATTAAAAAAGAGTTGAGCAAGATGAATGACCACGAAAAGGAATTATTGAGACTCCACTTCATCAATACGTTACAATGTGATGCAGATTTATTTGATTTTGAGAGTGAGATAGATTCATCCTTGACGTACCAGGAGAACAAAAATATACTCACTGATAAGATGCAGCTATTGAAGAAAGACCGCTTTATTTTAAGCCGTCCCGTCATCAAAGAGAAGGAATGGATAGACATCCCTCTCAAAAAGACTAAAGACTCACTGCTCAAACAAGCATTTGCTGATAAGAGGATCATCGCATTAGCAGGAGAGAAGAACACGGGAAAGACTAACAATATCATTTTTATGGTACGTCAGTTTAGGGAAGAGAACCCAGATGTACCAATCTTCAGTTATGGTCTGCCTCCATCAGTGCAGCGTTATCTCAGTAAGTTTGATGTCTGGGAGATTAGCAGCATGAACCACTTGATTAAGAAGAAGAACTGCCTTATCATTTTGGATGAATTCCAAAAGATGAAACTGAATGACAGAAGGTTTAAGGATCTACAGGATGAGTTTGTAGATTTTGTCTACCACAACAACGTTTGGGTATTGCTATCATCGCCTAACTTGAGAGAGTTTAACAGCGTGATAGGTTCATTCATCGAAAGATGGATGCTCAAGGATGTTAAGCTCTCATCATGTATAAATGGCAGTCAGTTGAAGAGAGCGATAGATTCATACAAAGGGAGCTATCGCACACTGAGTAGTGTATCAGTGCCTAAAGATGAGATCCTTGTGCTGAATGATGATATTGAACTTGTGCTGAGATGCGGTTATGTGAAAGAAGCAGACAGCAAGAACACAAACAAAAGTATATTTTGAGAGGAGATGATGAACATGACAACATTAAAAATAGCAATTATTGACCAGGATGGAGTTGAATGCCCGTTAGATCAGTTAACTTCTGTGGGTGCAGAAAGTCTTTTGGAAGAATGCAGAAAGATGTGTTCTGATCTTGAGGATATTTGGCGAGAAGGAAACTAATTCTTTTTTCTTTTTTTGTCACAGAATTGTCAGTGAAATTGTCATAGAATTGTCAGATTCTTCAGCAAAGTTTATATAAGATATAGTCTTACCTTCTGTTTTGCATGATAGCTGATCTCTTCATGTCGATCCTTTTGTTCATCTTTGAATATCTCATCATTCCTATAGGCAATATTCTAATTTTTCTGAGCTTTATCTTTTTAGTGATCGTTCTTTTGCGCTGGTTCTTCTACTGATTTTAAAGGCCAGGCCTTAGTTAACACCAGAGTCAGTGTATCGCTGTAAGTAATGTTTGCAAATGAGTACATGTGTGTACAATGTACACACTGTATATTTTGAAGGCCCGAGCATATTTCAAAGCCGCCGAAATATTTATATAGTCGTTCATATACACACATAAACGAAGGTGATTACATGCAAAAAATCAAGAAAGAAGAACAGAAACCATCAACAGCAAGAGGCACAGCATCGCTAGTCCTTGGCATCTTGAGCATCTGTCTCACCATAATGCCTTATTTCAGCATTCCTATGGGCATCCTGGGCATTATTTTTTCAAACCTGCAGCGCAGGGTCAAAGAGACTTCCGTGGCAACAGCAGGGCTTGTTTTGAGCATCATAGGGGTCGTGTTGGGAATATCGCTATGCCTCATGCTCATGCTATTTTGGTCATTGTACACTGCATGAAAGGGAAAAATTAAATAGTTGTGATGCTTTATAGCAGTCACTCTCAGACAATCTATCACCTCTTCCCTTGTACAGCAGAGGGTCGCTACTTCTGGCGATGGAAGGATCTTCTGCACCAAGGGTTTCCCTGGATCACCAGTATCTGTGCGACCATCTAGTCAAAGTTTGAGTAATTCATCTCGCAACATCAAAATCAAATAAACTTACATTTCAGTGGAAAAACTTACATAAATTTTAAATACTACAAAGCCTATTATATCTTGCTATGACTTCAAAACGGTCTTCCCCAGAGACTCAATTAGTCATCGTTGACCCGTGCAGTAATTATTGTCTTATCGACCACGTTATGGGGACCACGCAATCTTCCGTCATCAAGGATTGTGCGAAACGAACCGGGCATGATTCTGATTTCGATCTTGTGGCCATCGTCAAGGAAGGTGTGGATTTCAAGCTGCGCAACACTGATTATTCCATCATATGCCCTTATCTCCAGCAATATGGAACGACACTATTCTGCACGAGCAGGGAGAGGATCTCACAATATTTCAAAGATAATCCAGATTATGGATCATCGTGGAAGATTAAAGATGTTTGATTAAGGCAGGTGGGTAATATGAGCGCACAGACGCATCACGATAAGATGTTGGACCAGATCATCAGAGAAGCTCATGTCCTGGGCATTGATGGTGTGATATGGGCAGAGAAGGAAGTCCCAGTGACGGTTCCTAATGGGACAAGACTCTTGACGGCGATCGACGTTCTTATCTTTAACGGCCAGTACCATTGTATTGAATACAAAGGCAGTGGCAGATCGTTCACGAAAGCAGGGCATCAGTTGGACCTTGCAGCGCATTACGTCAGAGAACATTATGGTGAGAACCCGACGTGCTATTTCGTGCATGGTGATGACATGGTGTTTGAAATTGTAACGCCAGAGAGGTAACGCAAGAATTATATATATGTTCATATATCCTATATGTTATCGAATAAACCAACTTTTGCGACGGATGTGTCGTGACGAGGAGCCGAGGAACTCAACTCCCCTCTGGCTCTCCACGACATTCGATATGCAAAAGGCAATTTGGCACCGTTCAATGCCTCAATAGCGTTGAGTAAAGTTGTGATGTGCACGAAGCAACGTCTGGATATTCAACGAAAATGTGTGCGTCCTTTATGGAAATAAACTTGCCCGGTGTGTTGGTGATTCAGTAAGGTGCGTCATCAGCACACCACCAGGGCAAACAAGCAGAGCAAGAGCCAGAGATTCTGGAGCAACGAGGTAGGATTCATTTTGGGCATCATTATTGGGAAACAAAAGAGAGTGACGGTACTTAGCGCGGCATTCGTTACTGAGATGTTGGACTTGGCATTTCGTTCTGGACATATTGACAAGTTGCAACATGACTATCTTAAACAGAGGATGGGGTTGGACTCATGACTTACAGGATCACAGTACTGCCATTAGGTTCCGACAGGACTATCACGTTCCATGACGTGCAGCTCTATGACATCATTGACGGCTTTGTGAAGTTTATAGATACAAAGACAGGCTCGATTAAACGGTTCCCTGCAATGAATTGTGAGATCACTGAAGAGGTAGAGCAATGATTGAGAACCCGTTCATTGCGCTGCAATATCAGGCACAGCAAGTATCATGGAAACATTGTCCATCAAACACCATTTATCAAATGGAACTCATATTACCTTTCCGTGCTATCGTTGATGAGGCAGGGTTCAGGGATGGTGGTGCATACGTATCGATCTGCGCACAAGTGTTGGAAGATAGGAAACTGAACGTCAGTGAAATCCAGGCAGGCAGTTTCATCATCATCAACTTCCCGATAAGAACATTCTCTCGTGCATGGTTATGTATCAGCAGGACATTCAGGGAGCAGTTCTGTGCTGATGATAACTTGAAAGTTACGTTCAGGAAAGGGTCTAAACAAGATATTTCAATTATATCTTATGAACGTGTCGTGCCTACTGATGA
>ERZ869907.275-NODE-275-length-19498-cov-28.062953_pt1 | contig 19498 bp, 25 predicted proteins | sample MGYA00579309_ERZ869907 | MGnify/ENA primary metagenome ERZ869907 (study PRJEB32216, sample SAMN09231814) | wastewater metagenome | place: USA: Maryland | collected 2016-07-30 | study: EMG produced TPA metagenomics assembly of the PRJNA472060 data set (Reclaimed... | reverse complement strand
ACAGCGAGGGCATAGATAAGGCGGTAGATTTTGGTCATTTTTGGATTATAATACAGGTATGACGGAAGAAAAGCAAAAGAAATTAACAAAGGCACAGGAGGTATTTATTTTAGAAACTCATCTGGTGTTTTTGTATATTTTCTTTGATTACAAGTTTGGCACGAAATCACTAAATTATCTTTGTAGTCTGTTCCTCCACGACTTAGGGGTATAATGTGATCTACATGATATTTATTATTGAGTACGCAAGAACACCAATAACATTTTCCGTTTTGTTTTTTATACAACTCTTTTATGTCTTCTTTTGTGTGAGAACCTTCTGCACCTCTTTTTCTAGCCCGTCTTTTATGTTGTTGTACTCTACCATTAAGTTTTCCTTCACTGGTTTTGTAATAAGCTCTAGACCTTGCCAATATTTTATCTCTGTTTTTCCAGTATTGCGATATTGCATAAGATGTTATTTTATCTCTGTTCTTAGATTGGTATATTTTTCTTGTTTCTTTGATTTTTTCTTTATTTTTAGTTCTATGTATTTTCGCGCAATCTCTACACCAGAATTGAAGCCCATCTCTAGAGGCTTTCAAGGCATTAAATCTATTGTTTGGAAGTTCATTTTTACACATTTTACAAATTTTCATGTATGTCCCTTTCTTTTGTGCTTTAATTATAACATATAATGGATAAGATTTCAAAAAAACATCAGTTGTTTATAGACAATTATCTAATGCTTTTGAATGGCACTAGGGCGTATATGGCTACTTACCCCTCATCTACTTTAGATTCGGCTAGGTCAAGCGCGGCTGATCTCCTAGCAAAACCTAGCATAAAAGCACAAATTGAGACCAGATTCAAAGAAAAGCACATGAGCGCAGAGGAAGCCTTGCGCTTGCAGGCTGATATAGCGCGGGGGGATATAACCGAATTCCTGTCACCTCTTGGGATGCTTGACATTGACAAGCTAAAGACAAACGGCAGGCTTATCAAGAAGCTGAAACAAAAGACGATTACTAAGATAGGCAAGACCGACAAAGACGAAGATACCGAGATACACGAGACGGAAATAGAATTGTACCCCGCAGACACAGCACAAGAAAGAATACTAAAAGTCGCTGGTAAGTTTATCAACAAGGTTGATTTAACAAGTAACGGAGAAAGTATAAAGCCAGATGAATCCCAATATCAACGCTCAATTTCTACACTCGCTGATGCCATCGGAGAAATCCTATCTCGTCAGGGTGGAGAAAAAACAAGCAAAGTGGATACCACAAAGTAAACCCCAATGGCTCGCCCTGCTTTCACGCGCTGATGAAATGTTTTACGGTGGCGCAGCTGGTGGTGGTAAATCTGATTTGCTGATTGGGCTTGCAACCGAACTACACAAGCATTCTGTAATATTTCGCCGTGTTTACCCAAACTTAAAGGCAATTATGGGTAGGGCAAGGGAGATTATCGGAGAGTCCGGCAGTGAGAACAAGTCAGACAAGTTGTGGACGTTTGAAGATGGAAAGACGCTGGAATTCGGAGCGGTGCAGCACGAGGACAATAAAACGGATTGGCAAGGTCGGCCCCATGACTTGAAGGGGTTTGACGAACTGCCAGAGTTTACAGAAAGTCAGTACGAGTTTATTTGTGGATGGAACAGAACAACAGACGCGGGCCAGCGGGTGCGTGTGGTTGCAACAGGCAACCCGCCCATTGACGAAAGCGGAAGCTGGATCATAAGACGGTGGGGGGCATGGCTTGACCCACAACACCCACACCCTGCAAAGCCTGGGGAGCTGCGCTGGTATGTGATGATGGACGGCAAGGAAACAGAGGCAGAAGGCGGTAAACCCGTAGTACATAACGGAGAAACACTTTACCCAAGATCGAGAACGTTTATACCTGCAAGGCTTGATGATAATCCTTTTTATTCGCAGGACGGGCGTTACAAGTCGGTGCTTCAATCGCTCCCCGAACCACTGCGAAGCCAATTACTAAACGGCGACTTTCAAGCGTCTGCCATACCGAACCCTTTCCAGATCATCCCGACAGAATGGGTGCGATTGGCGCAAAAGCGATGGATGGAACGCGAAAGGCCCACCACTCCGTTAACGGCGGTTGGCATTGACCCCTCTCGCGGCGGTATGGATAAGACATCACTCTCGAAACGTTACGATAACTGGTTTGATGAAGTCAAGTCGTGGCCCGGTGTGGTGGTTAAAGATGGTGCTATAATGGCTGAGTTGGCGCGTCAGGAGATTGGAGAAGTTGACCCGTTATATATAAACATTGATGTAAACGGGATCGGTTCGTCCGGTTACGACCACTTGAAAGTAATGTATAAGAACGTCAGACCATTTAATGGCGCGGAAGGTTCTGATTATCGTGATAGAAGTGGAAAGTTGAAGATGCGAAACAAACGTGCTGAAATGTATTGGCGTATGCGGGACGCACTAGACCCTGTAAACGGGGATAACTTAGCACTTCCGAACGACAGTGAACTACTTGCCGACCTGTGCAGCGCACGTTATGAGGTATCAAGTGCAGGTGTAAAGGTAGAGGATAAAGACGAGATAAAAGAAAGAATAAGCAGAAGTCCAGATGTGGGCGAATCAGTTATGATGTCTTTATTTTCTGTTCCCACTCAAATATTTATTTAGAAAGGTTGTGAAATGACAGAATTGCTATACGGTGTATGGCGTCCCGGTCTTGGCTGGTTGAAGCGCAACAGTCAGGAGTACATTGCGTTCGACCATAAAGAGGTAGCACAGCAGACAGCGGACAGGATCGGCGGTGGGGCAAAGGTTTATTTTATAGATGACTCGCTGGCTGATATTGAGCCGTATTTTCTGGAATTGGAAAGTAAACCGAAGAGATGGTGGAAAGGATTATTGAAATGAACTGTTTATATTGCGGTAGGAAAAACGACCCCTCATTAACCCATTGTGCTTTTTGCGGTGCAGAACTTAAAAAGGTAGACGCGAAACAGGAAGATAGAAAATACGGCCCTACTTTTTATAATGGATACATTGTTTATTTTATTGAAGACTGGTCAAGGTGTATGGCTAGGGTGCAATTCTGGCTTGGGGTTACACTTGTAGATACCATTGAATACAACAGGGAAATAGCTAGAGAGTTTGTCGCAGAGTGTGAAGACCCCATGCCTTTTATCTTCAAGCTATTTGAATTATCGCAAGGCAAGGAAGAAGTTATAAAGGTTCAGGAGAGGAATAAAGAATATCCTGCAAGTTTTGAAATAAGACGTATTGAAAACGAAGAACTAATAAAGCATAGAGAAAAGATTCGCCAAAGTTTGGGAATTTAGGAGTCATAATGGCATATTTACAAGAACTTCTTCAACAGCAAATGAACAACCAGCCTGTAGGTGCTGATATTGGATTGCGGAAAGGGCAGGCATACGCATCCTTTTACCCCACTTACGAAACACAGACCCCCCAATATATTACCCCCAACCCGTACACCCTGGCGCAGGTCGGCTACCGTACAAACGAGGTGATTTATGCGCTTATCAGCAAGCGGGCAAAGGCACTGTCAGAAGCCCCGCTTTGGGTGTGGAACGATGAAGGCGAAACGCCGGAAGAAGTTGACCGCCACCCGCTCCGTGAATTACTAAAACATGCCAACGAGGGGATTGGCGAAAAGATGTTCTGGCAGATCACTAGCATTTACCGTGACATCGCAGGATTTGCCGCATGGGAAATAGAATACAATATGCTAGGGGAACCGATGAGGTTATGGCCCATGCGCCCTGATTGGTGCAGTTTCCTACGTGGTGAGCAGAAGCCATTACGCGCCATTCGCTATCAACCCTACGGACTCCCCCCGATGGACATTCCGATTGAGCGAGTACTATTCACTGGAAACTTTGATCCCCTGTGGCCGATGGTGAAATTCTACTCCCCTACCATGAACGCACTGAAACAAATTGGGGTAGACAATGCAATGACTGAATTTCTATTTGACTTCGTAAAACACGGCGCAAAGTTTAGCGGCCTGTTGTCTGTGGCCCAAACGATTGACGAAGCAACAGCGCAGGACTACAAGCGCAGATTCCGAGACGCGCACGGCGGAACACAGAATTGGAGCGACCCACTTGTTTTGGGTCTTGGCGCAAAATACGAATCAATGCAGATGAACTTTACAGACATGGCCTTTCCTGAACTTGACGCACGCACTGAAAGCCGTATTTGTATGTCGTTTGAAATGTCGCCTATTCTTATCAGTGCGAAGGTGGGCCTTGACCGCTCCACGTACAGCAATTACGAACAAGCAAACAAGGCTTGGTACAACGAATGGGTCGCCCCAGAATGGCAAATGCTGGCTGATACTGTGGGTGAAAAGATGCTTCCCATGTATCACGACGACCACGAGAATTATTACTGTGAGTTTAATCTAACCGAAGTAAAGGCGTTACAAGAAGATCGTACCGCAAAAGTGGAGCGTGCGCGGGGTATGTGGAAGGATGGACTCGCCAAACTCAACGAAGCCCGCGAAGAAGCCGACTTGGATCCCGTAGAGGAAGAGGAGGGCGACCAGTTTTACAAGGCACCTTCTCCCAATGGGTTACTTCCCGACAAGCCCGCAGAGGGAAAGCCTGTTGATAAACCCGTTGAGATTCCTAAAGAAAAGACTGACGAGGAAAAGGAAAAAGAAGAGACAGAGGTGAAAGCCTTTCGTGCCTTTACTAAGTCACGTATCAAGGAAAAGAAAGCGGGCGACATTCCTTTATTCGAGTTTAAGTATGTTAGCGATGAGCGTGCCGCCGAATTGATCCGCGCAGCTACGGCGGAGGCGGTGACGGCGAAGCTAGAGGCGGTGTTAGGTGCGTAAAGAAGTTGTACAATCTGTCAAAGCTGCTCTAACCTGGCTCCACCTGTGGGATTTCAAGACCCTCGATTACTTCATCCGTGTCCTTATGGACTGGGTGAATGATTTGTTTACCGGCGAGGTGACAGAGGCGGAGTTCGTTGACCGACTGGCCGACCTGATTGAGCAGCAGTTGACCCGCGCTTTCAATGAAGGGATGCGTGCCAACGACCTCGACCCGCTGATTGACATGACAGAGGAATATCAGCAGGCATTACAGGAAATCATTGCCAACGAATACCAGTATGTCGATGCATTCGCCCATGACGTTAGTACCAAAAACGGCACACTTCCCCAATTTCAGAACAGGGCGCAGATGTGGGCCAACAGGTACAACGATGTGGTAAATCAGGCAAAGTTACTTACCGCAGACGCAAAGGATAAATACGAATGGGTGGAGGGTGATACTGTTGACAAATGTGGTGTTTGTTCCGGTCTTGATGGAATGGTTCTTACTGCAAAAGAATGGGATGCGCTTGGGGTTCGCCCTCAGTCTCCCAAACTACCGTGTAAGGGTTTTCACTGCGAATGTGATTTAGTTCCAACAGATAAGCGTAGAACACGCGACGGATATGGAAAAGCGGAAGAAATAATACTTAGGGGATGATATAATTGACATAGAAAGGAATTGTAAAATGATAGTTACCGACGAACATCCAGATTTGAAGAATGACAACTCAGGCGTAGACAAACTAAAACAAGCGTGCCAAGAATATATTGAATACCTAAAGAGCGAAGAAAGGCACGAAGACGTTGACGGTGATTACGAAAACGCAATTTTTGAAACTGCTTTAGAAAGTGTTTACGGTGAGAATATTTGGGAATTGATAAACCAATTAAAGAGTGGAAAGTAAATGGCAGACGACTTCATCGGCATTAATGTGTCCGGTCTATCGGAGGTAATAGAACACCTCAACAAAATACCAGAGGAGGGATTTGGTGCGGGTGTTGAGTCTGCGAATGAATATATTGTAGACTTTGAACGCGCATACCCTCCCCGCGTACAACACGGCGAAGGCAATCCGTACAAGTGGTCAAGCGACAAGCAGCGCAAGGCGTTTTTTGCTACCGATGGTTTCGGTGGTGGAATACCGTACACGCGCAAGCAAACACTGTCTAAAGGCTGGAAAACCATTGGCTCCGGCAAGAATCAGATTGTAGTCAACGAAGTACCTTATGCTCAATATGTCAAGGACTTCAAACAACAGATCGGGCACATGTACGACGGGTGGAATATAATAGCCACTGACGTAATAGAGCGCATGGAGCAGATCGTAAGGAAGTTCGACGCAGGCGTGTCGAATTGGTTGAAGAAAATGGGCATGACGAAGTAGAAAGGACATAATGATGACTCTTGTGTTTTTACTTGTATTTTGTGCGGGCTGTGTCTTCGGTTTTATTGGAGCTTCCATAGCCTTCGGGATTGCGCTAGCCCTTGCGTGATTTGTGTTTTAGGTGTAGGATATATCGTATGGAGCGCGTTAGTTAACAAGGCAGTAGCCCTATATAGACCACGCTCCGCTAATAATAAATAGCTAATTGTCGGATACTCGGAAACGGGTGACAAAAGCACGACCTGAAAAGGTTCTGTTTTTGTCACCCGTTTTGCGTTATAGGATGAGCATGAAAAAGATAACTGAAGCACAACTTAAGAGCATGGGTGAAATGGGCGGGGCGGATTACGCCCGTCAAGAGGCTTGGGACGTACAGCAGGCCGCGCAAGCCCTGTCAATGATCGCCAGCATGGTTCACAACGAAGTTGACGAGCCGATGGACATGATGACGCTGGCCGATATTATGTTTTCCCTTGTTGAATTTATCAAGGGGGAAATCAAAGAAATGGAATCGGCAGCTTTGACGCCCGTAAAGTCTGTACCCGCCGAGGTGAAGACTCAGGAATTAAGTCTCAATCTGTCGTATGCAAAGTCACTGAATATTGAGAAACTCCCTGATATGGCCGTGAAATACGTTGCGTTGGACCAGATCAAAGGATATACCTACTTGTGGGGAAATCCTACAGTAACCGACGTTGAAATGGAATACTTTACCAAAGATACAAACTTCTGGGATGAAACTTTAGGCAAGTCCCCGCGCCCTCTTACATGGGACCATGCACAGGACGAAAGTCTTAAGGCTCATCCTGTTATCGGACAAATTACCGATTTTGGGGACGATGAAATCGGTCGCTGGTACGTGGCAAAGCTGGAGCGTAGCCACAAATACCGCAAGGCGATTGACGCCCTCATTGAAGCGGGAAAGCTGGGGACATCCTCAGACTCGGCCCCGCAGTACGTACAACGTGTGAAAACGGGTAAAAGCACCTGGTTGAAAGAATGGCCGTGGTTTGCTTCTGCCCTTACAGATACCCCAGCAGAGCCGCGCATGATTGACTCGCTGGAATTCTACAAGTCGATTGGCATTACCTTACCAGAGACGCCCCGCAAGGCGTGGGAGTGGAATCAAAAACGACTGCAACTATCGAGACTCATTAAATAGGAGAACTTCAAAATGAAAGACAATCTTCAAAAGTCTCTGAAAGCGGTACTTGACGAATCCGACGCCCTTATCAAGGACGTGGGGACTCGTGAACCTACTGACGCAGAGAACGCAAAACTTGCTGAATTGGCTGGGAAGGCCACCAAACTGACCGAACAACTGGACAATGTAAGCAAGATCGAATCTATCAAGGAATTGGCTGGAAAGTCTGCTGGTTCCTACGTGGCCGCTTCATTCAGCCGCGAAGCCAACCCCGGCGAAGGTGAAATCCCCGGCGTGACCTCTGACCCGAACGGTGAAATGTTCGCTGTTGACGGCCAGTTTAAGTCCATCGGCGAAAAGAAACTGGAAGCCTTGAAATCGGGTGGATATAAAGACGCCTTTGCTGATTACGTCCGCAATGCTGGTTTGGGCCGCTCCATGAAGGGCGACGCCATGAAAATCTTGAACGAGGGTACTGATACCTCCGGTGGTTTCTGGCTCCCCCCTGACTATCGCCCCGACCTCATCAAGCGCATGGCAACCATGTCCAGCGTCCGCCAAAATGCCTCGGTGTTTACCACAGGCAGCGATCACATCACATTTCCGCAAGTGCAGTATACCGGCGCTTCCAGTGATGACGCCCTTGCCACGCTGTTCACCAGCGGTACCCGCTTCTCATGGCGCGGTTCCAACGGTTCAACTTCGGACATTTCCGAAGCCACCAACCCCGTTGCCGGACAAATCAATATCCCCGTCCACCTTGCTACCGCCGCGATTATCGTGACCCGCGAGCAGTTGGAAGACAACAGCTTCGACCTTTTGGGCTACATCTCCATGATCGGCGCGGAAGCGTTCGGACTTGGTGAGGAAAGCGCGTTTACCAATGGTACGGGCGCTGGACAGCCGCAAGGTTTCATGTCCCACCCCGCAAAGTCCATTGCAGCTACTACGACCAGCGCGGTTAATGGTGTTACCTACACCGGTACCTATATCCCCACTGGTACGACCACAGGTTTACCGACATGGACCAGCACCGCGGGCTCCGGATACGGTATTACTGGCTTGGAAGCCGACCTGCCCCCGCAATACGAGACAGGCGCGAAGTGGTATGCCAACAAGAAAACCTACGCTGCCATTCGCCAGATCAACGCCGGAACTTCCACCCTTCCGCAGTGGGCTTTAGGCGATGCGTATCCTAACTATGCAAACAACATGCAAGCCAACTTGTTGGGCTACAACATCCAAAAGAACCAGTTTATGTCAAACCCCGGAACAGATAGCACTTATCCTCTCGCTCTTGGCGATTTGAAAGGCTATTACATTGTTGACCGTGTTGGCCTTTCCGTTGAAGTGTTCCGCGAAGTGTACGGCTTGCGAGATCAGGTCGTAATCTACATGCGTAAACGCACCGGCGGACAGTTGGTTAAGTATTGGTCCATGCGCTTCCTTAAATTAGGTTCAAGCTAAAGGAGAGCCGAGATGAACAACGCATCTAACGAAATTCAAACTGTATCAGTTCGCGCTAATGTTTCTTCAAGTTCCACCACAGTTGGTACCGTCATTGACCTTGCCAACTTTGTAAATGTTGGGAAACGCGCTGTGAAGCTGACCATTGGTGTGGTTGATTGTAAGTTGACCACCACCACAGATCAAACGATTTCCTGTGCATGGTATCAAGGTGATACCACAAGCACTTCTCTGGGAACCGCCATTAGCGGTGCGGCCATTACGTCCGGCTCAACCGTTGGTTCCTTGAATGAGTACAACGTGCTTGTTACCAGCCGCTATATCTGGGCGCAGGCATACGCAACCGGCACCGTCCCCGCCTGGGGTGTGATTGCCGCCGCGCTTCCTTTGAAGCGAGAATATTAAATCTCAAAAGAGGGGGCAGGGAAACTTGCCCCCTCGGAAAGTTGAATAAGTCTTGAAAACTGTCGCAATTGTAGGAAGTCATTACCTTACAAACAAACAAGCACCTTGGGACGACCTGAAAATACCTATTTGGGTATTCAATGCAGGGGCTATCATGGACTGGTGCAAGCGTGCGGATGTAGTTTTTGAAATACACCCCGCAGGCGAGTACACAAATCCAATGGCCGAAAAATCCGAATACTGGCAGGAGTTTCTACAGAAGCAACAAGTTGCGCCAGTTTACATGCAAAACGAAGACCCTAGAATTCCAATGTGCAAAAAATACCCATTGGACGGGGTGATTAATAAATACCTTAAAAACTTTGTTCGTGAAATCGGAAAGGAAGAAGTAATTAACAAATACTTCACCTCCACCCCGTGTTACGCCATAGCGATGGCCTTATACCTTGGATACGATGTAATCAAGCTATACGGTATCGAGATGGAAACAAATAGTGAATACGTTTATCAACGGGACGGCGTTGGGTTGTGGGTTGGGATTGCTTTGGGACTTGGTAAAAAGGTAGTGTTGACCCAAAACACCTCCATGTTTTCCGCTCCGCTTTACGGGTACGATGACGACCATACCAGCATTACCCGCGAGGACTTTGAGGAAAACGCCGCAGCGATTCAACGGGCTTTTGATGCCGCTGAAAGAAAGCTGGAATACTCAAAAGGTCAACTTGATGGGATCATTAATACCGTTGAAGGCATGAAGCGCGACGGTAAAGACCCCAAAGAGATTGCCCGCATGGGTAATGAGTATCTACAGAAAACAAAGGAATACGAGCAGGCATTGGCGGATTGGTCTAACCTCAACGGACAGCTTACCTTGTGCAGATTCTTCCTTGCCAAGATGGATAAGATGATGATTGCCAACGGACAGGCGCAGGAAGTAAAAGCCCTCCGTGCTGAAAAAATCCGCGCTGTAGGACTTGTCGCATGAACCCCATTGATGATGCCGAACTGTATGATCGTGGGTATTTTGATGGGTACTACCTCAAAGACCCCAAACGCGATGCTATGTACTTACAGGAGCGGGATCGCATTTTACAGTACTTCCCTCGTGGTGGCCGAATCCTTGATGTAGGTTGCGGAGTAGGTGGCTTCTTGAACACCTTCGACGACCGATGGGATAAGTACGGAGTGGAACCCTCGGAATTTGCACAACGCAAGGCAGCTTTGAAGGGTATTGAAATCTTAAGAAGTATCAACGTTTTTGACATGGAGTCTATGGACGTGGTTGTTTTTCGAGGAACATTACAGCATATCAATTTCCCGATGGAGGCTCTTGTACAGGCCACAAGAGTTTTGAAGCGCGGTGGGTTATTGGTAATCCTCGCAACTCCCGACACTGACAGTCTGGTATATAAGATTTGGGGAAAACTCCCCGCTCTTGATGCGCCCCGTAACTGGATCGTATTTGGCGGGAAGGTGCTTGTCAATATTCTTTCCAGACTTGGGTTTTACTCTCCCATTTTAAAACACCCATATCTTGACACGCCCTACGCAAGCCCATTGTCTGACTTTTTCAAATTCTTTGTGTCTCTTTTGTTTGGCTGGAGGAAGTTCGCTTTCCCCGGAAATCAAATGGAGATTTACGCGGTAAAACAATAATGCCAACACCAGTTAACGGATATTGCACCCTTGCAGACATTAGGTCTACTCCTGCTTTGAATTTCGATTCAACGTATACAACCGACGACCAACTTCTCTGTGACATCATCACAGGGGTTAGCCGTGAGATTGACAAGCAGACAAGTAGATATTTTTACAAGTCTACGGCCACGGAAGTTCGATACTTCACCGCGGTAGACAATTATCGTTTATTTGTTGGAGACGTGGTGAGCGTTACAAGCCTCATTACTGACAATTTGAGCGGTGATAGAACCTACCCCTTTACGTGGTCAACTACCGATTTTGATTTATGGCCGTATGATGCGGACGCGGTAAGTGAACCAGAGCCGTATAGGTACATCGATACCACCCCAAGAGGACTCTACCAATTCCCCAAAAGGGTTGCAAAAGGTGTGAAACTTGACGCTGTATTTGGCTGGCCCGCCGTTCCTGCTTTGATCGCCAAAGCGTGCCTGTTGTGGAGTGAGAGGACGTACAAACGGTTAAGTACACCCCTTGGAACTTCTTCAATGTCTGAATTGGGCGTTGTGAGCGTCAAGGTTCCCCCACCGGATCCCGATGTTGCCATGATGATAAATAATTATGCAGCGGTGGCAGTATGACCCAGAGAATCGAGGATGTTTGTACCTCTGTGGTCACAATTTTGAGAACCGTGTCAGCATTAAAACAGGTTCCGATTGATCCGCCTGATACTGTGAGTGTGGACACTTTCGCGGTAGTGTACCCTGGCAACGGAATTATTACCAATGGCGTGGTCGGTACTAAAAAATCACTTCACAATATTGTTGTGGATGTGTTAACCAAGAGAACTGACCTAGCCCGCGACATGGCAAGGGTCAAGCCTTTCATTGACACAATCAAGACGGCACTTTTGGCAGACACCACTTTAGCAGGCAAAGCGCAAACATACGAGTCATTGTCTTATGAATTGGTAAATACGGACTATGCAAGCGTCCCCGTGATTGGGTACAAATTCACACTGAATAACGTGAAAATTCTGGCTGATTGAGGTGAATATGTGGAAATATAAAGGTAAGGCTTTTATTGATGGAATTCCCGCCCGCGACATTACGGACGAAGAGTTTAGAAAGTTGAGTAAAACGGATCAAGACGCAATCAGGGGTAGCGGATTGTACGAATTAGTTGAAAAGAAACCGAGTGCCAAAAGCACTCAGGAGGAATAATGGCATACGGTGTAAAAGCCCTAAGACGACTGCAATTAGGTAGAGAATCAACCGCTGGAACGATTGTGACGGCAACGACTGTTTGGCGTGGCGAAGGAACGATTGAAGATACCCGTCAAGTTGAATTCCCTGTTGAGGATATTGGGTTAATCCCGCAAACGACCCGCGCATATACTCCCATGCTGGGGAGTAAGCTGGCGTTATCCGCAACCCCGGCAACATTCGAGCAAATCCCCCATATTTTCGAGATGGGAATTAAGTCGGTAACGGCTACGTCGGATAGTTCAGGGTCAGATTATATCTACTCCTACACTATGCCGACTGGTTCCAGCACGGCGATGTATCTGACGCCCTCCACAAGTTCCAATCCGATTAAGTCATACACAATCGAGGGTGGAGATAACAACGAAGCGGAAGTAACCGAATTCTGCCATGTAACAGACTTTGAATTGAGTTTCAAGGCTGGCGAAGCTGTTATGATTTCCGCAAATATCAACGGTCGTCAAGTGGCCTTACAGTCCTTCACGAGTTCAACTGCCGCAACAACCCCAACAGTAGAGGAAATCTTAGCCAGTAAGGGAAAGGTGTACATTGACTCAACGACTGGAACCGTAGGAACCACACAGATCACGAATGAAATTCTTTCGGGTTCGTTGAAGGTGAAGACGGGATTAAAAGCAGTTCCAACCGCAGACGGTAGCTTGACATTTTCGTTTATCAAGGGTGTCCGTCCCGACGTAAGCCTTGACCTGACATTTGAACACAGCACCTTTGCAAAGGCTGAAAAGGTTTACTGGCGCTCACGCACCCCGCGTCTTTTTCAATTGAAATTTGAAGGAAACGCCTTGGGAACCGCCGGCGCGACGTACACCTACAAGACCCTAAAGATTAATCTGGCGGGAACATACGAAAAGTTCTCCGCCTTGAAAGATGAAGATGGTGACGACACCATTACTGCAACCGTAAAGGGCGGGTACAACTCAACCGCCGCTCTATTCTGTCAATTCATTGTGGTCAATGAATTATCCGCGCTTCCCTAGTAGAAAGGTTTACAAGTGAGTATTAAACTCAAGATCGTAGTAACAAAAGAAAGACTTCGCAAATATACAAGTATTGACGAAATGATTGCACTGCAATCGAATGACCTCCGTGTTGTTCGTGATGTGATTGCCCGATTCGCTGTTGATGAAAACAACGAATATTACCCAGTAACAGAAGTGGATGGCGAGTACGGTACCGATTACATCGCGCATCCAACGCCTTTGAAAATCATTGGCAAGTTGAACACCGAAAAGATCGAAGAATTGATGAAATCCTTTATGGGTAATGCGGAGGATGCGGCAATCCCCCCGGCCAACGCCTCGGACTCCGAAGGGCAATCTTCGCAGGAACCGCTACCGCCCCCAACTGGGTAGCGGTAATGGATGCGGCGAAAGAATGGGGGATTCCACCTTGGGAACTATCGGACGAGGGGAAGGTGATCTGGTGGTTACGGTGGAAGGTGCGCCGAGGCTTTGAAATAGCAAAGTACGACCAAGACAGGAAACAAGATGACCGAGAAAGTTAGTATTGAAGTCGTCCTTGTGGACGCAGCAAGCGAAGGTATACGTCAAATTACAGGGGTACTTAAAGACGGTTTGGCCTCTGCCGCTTTAGCGGTGGGGGCTGCTTTCGTTGCTGGGATCGGTGCATCCATAGCAATCCTAAAAGACCTGACCGACGCGGCCAGCGAAGCAGAATTAACTCATGCCCGATTTAATGCAATACTTGATTCCTCTCCATTAGTCGCATATAAAGATGTGATGCTGGGGTATGCCGATTCACTCAGCAAAGTAACACGTTTTGAAGACGAAAACATTCTTGAAGCCGAATCAATGCTTGCGGTGTATGGCACCGCTCCTGACATATTTAAGCGCGTTTTAGATGCGAGTTTAGACCTTGCAGAATTCCAAAAAACCGACGGTGCAAGCGGAGCCGAAACTTTGGGACGTGCTTTATCTGACGTTGCGGGTGGATCATTATCTCTGCTGTATCGTCAGAAACTTCTTACCCAAGAACAGAAAGACGCCGCCGAACAAATGGCAAAAACAGGGGACGCAGCAGGCGCGCAAGCGTTTGTGCTTGACATTCTTGACGGGAAAATCGGAAACCTTGCAGAGACAATGGGGAACACATTTCAAGGAAGAATGGAAATATTTAAAAACACCCTTGAAAATATCAAAGAGGAACTTGGAGATAAATTGCTTCCAGTTCTACAGCCTGTCATTGATAAGCTCTTAGACCTAGCGGTTAAGTACGCGCCTATTATTGCGGATGCCTTTGAAAAGTACGTTGTACCCGCTGTAACCAGTTTGGTAGAGGGATTCACAAATCTTCTTGACGCTTTAGATCAAGGTAAATTATTGGAGTTTTTCAATAATATTGACTGGCAGGGAATGAGTAAGAGTTTCGCGGAAGGAATTAACTCAATTGATTGGCCCGCAATTGGAAAGGCAGTGGGAGAAAATGTTCCATTGATTTTAGAAGCTCTTGTAACTGCTTTCGATGAAATTGATTGGTCGGTAATATTCGACGCTCTCGCCGTTGCTACTAAGGAAGCTGTTGACGGAATCTTTGGGCGTGATATGGGTGACGCTGTGCGAGAAAGCCTTACAGGTACATCCAGCACAATATCCACCCTTATGAATACCCTTATTGTTCCATCTTTTTACAACCCATTGTTTAAGGTGGGCGGGTTGATGTACGGCGTTTTAGCAGGTGCTACAGGTCAAATAGTGGCCGCTATTGCTTCATGGATTCCTGAAATAGAATTGTTATTAACTCGTCTTGTCGCCATGTTCTTGCAAAAGGGTACGGCAATGGCACTACAAATCATACAGGCCATTCAAGGAATGACCAGCAGAGTTGTCAATACTATCCGTCAATTTCTGGAAACCCTTCGGGCGGTTGTTGCGTCTGCCGGTCTAACAATAGCAATTGGCGTGTCAATTCCTTGGGGAAAACTCTCAGAACTTGCAAATTTCATTGCACAATGGAATGCCATTGCCTCCGGCGCTTCTGGCGTGAAAGGCGGCAAGTCAACTGCACCTAGTAAGTCAAGTGGTGGTTTGGCTTGGTCAGGCGGTGAAAAGAATGCAAAGGGTACCGACGGCTGGAAAACCGTCCCCCCTGGATTCTCAAATGACACCTATCCCATGTTCATGGAATCAGGTGAAAGATATGCGGTTATCCCAAAAGGCGGAGACATCCCGTCTGGCTCTCCTGCTGGTGGCATGGGTGGTCAGTTTATTGTAAATCTGACATACGCCCCCGCTTTTTCAACGGCGGATAAAAACGAATTTGTACAGAACATTACCCCAATGCTCAATGACTGGTATCGCCGCAGGTTGACATCATGACCTATGCAGTTTATGGAGATAGTGCCTATAAATACGGCAATGTAAACCGCTATTATGGAACGGGTGCGGATACTGTTGTCCGTTGGGGTGTGGACATTGACTGGAATGGTGATGGTATCTATGACGGTACAAATGACGGTATTTACGCGGTTGGATTGAAGATTAGACGTGGCAGGCAAACATATCTAAATATCGACTCTGACGGAAACGCAGATGGCTTTGAACCTGTGCGCGTGGGGACTGCGACGCTTACACTGGACAATTCAACCCGTCGGTACGATGCGTACAATACGTCAAGCCCACTTTACCCGAATGTATTACCGGGTAGATATATCAGAATCCGCGTTCTCTATAATGGAACCATAAATAACGTATTTCATGGGAAGATTAGAAATATAACCTCTATTGATAACGGAACAGATCAAAAGGTAAGGCTTGAAATAGAGGACGGTTTAAGGCTTCTTCAATCGGCGGATACTAGTGTAGCAATTCAGCAAAACATTGACATTGACGACGCTATTCAATCAATCTTAACTGACATTGGGTGGCCTTCTTTGTTTGGAACCAATTTAGACGATGCCTCTGATGTGCTATCTTATTGGTGGGCAGAAGATAAAGCGGCCAATGAAATTAGAAAATTAGCCGACGCGGAGTTGGGAGTTTTCTATGTCGCCAGCAACGGGGCTGCTACTTTTAGAAGTAGGCACCACACACAGGCAGCAGTTTTAACCCTTACTTCCTCTGACTTCTTGAAAGAGATTGATGTTCCGCAGCCATTGGAAGTTATTAGGAATACAATAAAGATTTATGCCCACCCTAGAGTCTTACGCGCTACTGGCGCATTGTGGACCCTGCAAGACAAACCATTGATAGCTGCCAACGGCGGAACAATAACCGTTTGGGCTTCTTATGCCTACAGTAACAACCCTGTACCCGCCATTAATGTAGTATCTCCAGTAGCAACCACGGACTACACAATGAACACTGCGGAGGACGGATCGGGTACTAATTTAACCTCTTCCTTCTCTGTTTCTTTTACTGACTTTGGAAAAACAGGCAAGATAATTATTACGAACAACCATGCTACTCTTGCAGGATATATTACCCTAATGAAAGTTCGCGGAGATGCTATTGATGCCCCTGATGCTTCCCTGCTGATTGAAGAAGACTCTACCTCTCAGGGTACATACGGAAAGGCTCTTTTAACTCTTGACAATGATTGGTTTCAGGACACCAGCCTTGCCAGTGATTTTTCCCAGTGGCTTATCTCGTACATGCCCAATCCGCAGAGATTTTTAACTGTGAGATTGGAAACAAGGCCAGACATTCAATTTACAACTGATTTATTTGACTTGATAAATGTGACAATAAGCAGGTTAAGTATTAGCGGAGTGAACTACCGCATCGCCGGTATTGAACATGAATGGGGTAGTGAAAACGGGCAAGCAGTTAATACCACGTGGATATTAGAGCCGAATCCTGATTTATCAACGTACTGGCAGTTCACTACGACCATTGGCACTACTTCAAAGTTTGGTATCTAAGGAAAATAAAATATGGCATTTGCAACTCAATCGACTGTAGCGTTTGGAGATACATGGTCTGCATCACAACATAACGTGATGATTAACGACTTCATTTATCTTAATACCGCTTTTCATGAACCGCTATTCCCCCGCTCGTCTGGTATCGCCCCGTCATCTGGATTGACCGCTTCCGCACTCACTCAATTGCAATCCAGCGGAGCAGGGACAAACAAACCAGAAATGTGGTTACTCGATCACGATGCCGCAGCCAGTGAGGGGCGTATCTGGCAAGGGCGCGTCCCGCGTGGGTACGGTTCTACCTTAACCGTACAAGGCATGTTTATCATGGCTTCGGCTACTTCGGGGAATGTGGTACTTGGTTGCCAGATTGCTTGTATCTCTGACGCTGACGCTTCGGTAACGGCAAAGGTGTTTGCCACTGAAAACACAGCGACGGTGGCTGTACCTGGGTCTGCTGGAACAGCAAAAGCCTTCACGATTACAATGACAAACGCTGATTCTATCGCGGCGGGTGATTGGTACAACATCTGCTTCTACCGCAAGGGTGCCGATGGTTCGGATACCGCCACTGGCGACATGAGACTATTGGTTTTAGATGCCTATTTCTCGCTTGCGTAGTAAACAAAAAGAAGGTCTTTTGTTACACACTCTCCGTCTGTGTAACAAAGAGAATTTTCAGAAACAATATATTCTTTATCGTTTTGAGGTTCAACCCATATAATACCGTCAGAGGTTGAAAAGGATACAAACTCATGCAAGGCGATTCCGTTGTCAGTGTTCCAACCAACCATAACAGGGATAGAATCGAAACCTTCAGAATTTGCGCTTTTGATAAGAGTTTCAGAGAATTGAACACAGTCAAATTCAGCAGTATAAGGAATTAAATTAGTTTGGTCTTTCGACAGAAAAACAGTTAAATCTTGGTGAGATTTTGGAAGAAGGAAAAAGTAAATGAAAATTAGGTTAATCATGTTAAATCCTTTCTCTTGTATTATATACGACTTAGGTGAGAAAAGAGTTGCAAAATGGCCGTAACTTATGCAGATAGCAAGGAAATAAAATGGACAACTTACCCGTCCGGGTTAGATAGCATTTCGACTGTATCAATACTGGCGTGGTTTAGTTATTCTTCTCTTAATGTAACAGACAGTGCCATTATGACAAGATTCGGGTCTGACGCTACATATTTTTGGAGAATGGTATTAAGTTCGTCTGGAACCCTTAGATTCAACAAGCGCGAGGGCGCATCAAACACCACCGGCGCATGGGACACATCTTCCACGCTTTCTTCTTCAACCTTATATTTTTCGGCGGCAACTTTTGATTTCGGGTCTGTTTCTAACACCCCGGTTATTTATCTAAACGGATCAAGCGTGTCAATTTCCGCAACTGTAACACCAGTCGCTACAGGAACAAGACCGGCTGACGGAAATATAACATCTTCTGTTGTAACTGCTAATCGTGGGATTATCGGAACAATATATAACACACTGGTTTATAACCGCATTCTATCCGCCTCGGAAATTGCAGACGCCTACGCCTCAAAACTGGCAATCCCTTCATATCGCGGTCTTATTTTCGCCCCTCAACTTTGGGGTTGCGCGGGCGGTGTTGCGGAAGGTGGAACGATGGCGGCAGGGAACACAGTGGCCGATGCGGTATCAGGTGCGCTAGGTGTTCCTAGTGGATCTCCCGTTTTCAAGGGTGATACGGTTTTAACTTTTCAATCTTAGGAGAAATACATGACATCTTACCCCTCTTCAATATGGGCACCTACCAGTAAAAGCGATGGAGTAGATTACCCACAAGCCACACATATCAATCAACTTCAGGATGAAGTAGTCGCTTTGGAAACAGCTTTGGGTGTGAACAAAGTAAACGTGCTATTAAATCCGTCTTCCTGGGCCGGTAGCTTTTACGCACAAGATGCAGCCCCATCCTCTCCCGCGGCAGATGACTTGTGGTACGAGACAGATACTAATTTATTATGGGTATACGGAACCTTCGCGGCTGCAAGCAGGTGGGTTAGTGTAAACTTGTTTAACGGTGGATCTACGCTGGCGAATCAATCGGCGGGAGTTGTTCTCGGCCTATTTTCTCCGGCGGCTGGTTTTGGCTATGATTTATATCTTGATTCGTTATACCTTAAATATTTTGTAGCAACAACGCTTTCAGGTTCCGCATATTGGACGATGAATTTAAGGAAAGTATCTGGTTCTACCGCTACGGCTTCGGGGGCGGGAACATTACTGGGCGCAGCAACAACTCAATCACTAACTGCAAACGCTTGGGGTGAAGTGGTTACGTCCATAAACGCCGCTTTAGACAATTCTGGTTCAGGGATTGAGCATCTATTCCTTGACTTGATAAAAACATCAACACCGGGGAATATTGATTTTGCGGCATCAGTTTCGTTTAGACTGATACATCCGTAAACAATAACGGCCTCTTTCGGGAGGCCGTTTGATTTGTG
>ERZ869907.270-NODE-270-length-19642-cov-4.571399_pt1 | contig 19642 bp, 24 predicted proteins | sample MGYA00579309_ERZ869907 | MGnify/ENA primary metagenome ERZ869907 (study PRJEB32216, sample SAMN09231814) | wastewater metagenome | place: USA: Maryland | collected 2016-07-30 | study: EMG produced TPA metagenomics assembly of the PRJNA472060 data set (Reclaimed... | reverse complement strand
ATATCGTTTTCTCCCGGTGTTAGAGTGATTTGTGCGGGGTTGCGCCCGCCCGGTGCTAGTTGGCCGTGTCGGTGACGACGCCTGAGAACTGGAACGCGATGCTGGCCTTCACCACGTCGTCGAACGGGAAGTCCCGCGCCCGCGACTTCACAATCGCGTTGACCCACTGCTTGGGCTTGCCGGTGGCCGTGCCCTGCGGCTGCCATTGCAGCGTGCCCTCTTCGCCCTTGTCGCAGAGCAGCCACACCGCGCTGGCCGCCGTGCCGTCCGCCTCGTTGAGCACTTCCAGCTTGGCGTCGCCGTCTTCGAGCGATTTCAGGTACGTCCTGGCCACGTCCGCGCCCGCCGATTGGTCCTTCAGATCGACCTCTTCGTTCGTGGAAAATGACTGGTAGCGGGCCGAGATCGCCGTCCCCTTGAACATCACGATAAGTGCACTGCCTGTGTATTGCGCCATAAAGCCTCCTTCTGTCTACTTGTCTAGCCGGATGCGATAAACCGCACCCGCGTGCCAAAACTTCTTGCCGCTGGTGTCCACTTCCAGCAGCCGGATCTCCGCCCCGCGCGCCGTCCAGCAGTTGTTCCAGCCGGACACACTCAGCGCCGCCCGGTGGAGCTGCGCGCGGATCAACTCATCCAGGTCGCCGGCGTCGGCCGGACTGACCACGCTCACCGCCCGCACCGAGTAACGCACGTCCAGGCTGTCCACCGGCGTCGCGTTCTCATCCCCGCCCGCCTGCAGCTGGTAGATCACCACGGGGTAAGCGGCTTCCTGGGGCGCGGCGGAGCGGAATATCCGCGTGCCGGTGGCCGCGACTAGCGCGGTGCCCGCGGCGAGTTGGTCGTAGAGTGCGTCTTCGAGTGCGTTCATGCAGTAAATAGCGCCTTCCACGCTTCGACAGCCTTGGGCCGCTCTTCTTCGATGGCTGGCTCCAGGAACGGCTTCTGCAATTCCTGCCAGTAGCCGTATTCCACGCCCACCCCGACCACGCGTTCAAGCGCTTTGTTGGCCGTCACTTCGTCGGCCACTTTCACGCCCTGCCGCCGCCCCATGGCATCGGCCGCCGCCGCGCCGTAATCGCCCCCACCACTGGCCCCGCTCACATAGATCGAGCTGCGCATCGCGCCGGTGTCGAGATTGGTCAACGGCTTGGCCTTCGCTTCCACGTCAAACGCGATTTTGTCCAGCACCGTCTCGGCGCGCCCGGGTATAGCGCTCATCAGCTTGTCGAGCTTGGACGTGTCGAGCGTGATGCCGGTGACTTTAGGCATGGACAGTCTCCTGCGAGGCCAGATCCACGGCGCGGGCGTGGTTAGTGGTCATTACCCCTGTGCCGCCTTGAGCGCGTCGATGATGGCCGGATTGACCGTAGACTCGATTTCGTTTGTCATATTCTCGCTAACACTTCCGCTGCAATCGCCGCATCGCCCGCAGCGGTGGGGTGTAGTCCATCGGCAGTCTGAGCCGCCGTGATCCAGGGCGTGGTGAATGTGTCCCAACAGGTCACGCCCTGGGCCGTACACGCCGCCGCTATCGCCGTTCGAATGTTGCCCTTGTCTACGGGCGTGCCGCCTCCGGTGTCAGTCCAGCGCGGGAGGACGTTCATGTAATAGATCGGCGCGCCAGCGTTGGACGAGCGCAAAGCGGCTAGATTGCTTTCCACCTTGGCCTGCAATGCGCCCATATCCCCGGCGTTGTCGTCGTTTGTGCCAAGCTCGCAGATAATCACGCTGGCCTGGTCGTTGGCGGCCTCAGCGGTTTGAGTGTCAAAGTGACTCATGATCGTGTTACCGCTGACCGCGTGTGTCCAATAACCGCATACGCCGCTGTTGTAGGTATTGGCAATGACAACCGGCCAGTCCGTATTCACGGCGGCGCTGGAGATGCTGTCACCAATGACAGTTAGGCGCTTGCCGGGTTGACGCCAATCAAATAGATTACGCCGCTCCAGTTGCGTCAGGGCGCGGTTGAATAACATCGCATGAGCCAGCCAGCCCGACCAATTTGACGCGCTGGAACCGTCGGTCTGCGCCCCAACATATACGCCCGTCACAGTGTCGCCCCACGCGCCAGGGCTGGCCTGGGCCGCGGAGACCTGTATTCCGTTGACGTCGAACGTCACCAGGTTGCCTGCATTAGACCAGGCCAGCGTTAGCAACAGCCAGCCGCCTGCCTTTTGGCGCTGGGTGAATGTGCGACTAACGCCCGCCGCACGATACACGGCGGCGACGTAGCCCGTACCGTATTTGTACAGGCCGATATATTCGTTGCCGCCAGCGCAGCGATAGCGCAGAATGGTAAGGGTGACGGTATCGTTCCAGATAGCCACATCGGACGCCTTCACCCACACCGCCAGCGTGCCCTCGTTTCCCGGTTGCGCTGCCGCCAGAGCCGCTGAATAGACGCTGGCGTAACTGCCGGGATTTGTCCATAGGCCGCAGGTGTTGCTGTCGCCAATGCCGGGTTGGGCAAGCGTGACAGAGCTATAGCCGCTGGCAATGTTGTTCTTGGCGGTAGAGATGTCGGTGACGGTGGTTCCAGACGCCTCGTTGATCGGCCAGTAGCGCAACAGTCCGTTCACGCTTTGGATGCGCTGATAGTACGGCATTCGCGCCAGCCCGCCCATCACCCTTCTCCGTGTCAATGGATTAGGCATCGTCCTAGTCCTGTGCAATCACCAGCCGCACCGACACGTCGCCGCTGGCGTAGGCGGGCGCGCCGCGTGTGACCAATGCGCCCCAGAGCGATGTGCCCGTGCTCTTGAACGGAATATTTCCGTTGGGGAATTGACCGGGCGAAACGCTGTTGAGCGCCGAAGCGTAGTACACCGAAAATAGGATCACCCCGATGCACTTGAGCGCGTCCGCGTCGCTGATTGTCCAGGCCGCGCTATCGTTGGGCGGCGTCACCGAGGCGTCGAACAGCCACAGCTCGCAGGCCACACTTTGCAGGGCATAGTCCACCAGCACCGCCCCTAGAATGACGCCGCTGCCGGTGTTGACCCGCGCCGCATTCGCAAACGCCATGGCCGTGCCGCTCTCACCCACGTAATCGTTAGCCGCGTAGGTGGCATGTACGGTGAGCGTGGGCGTGACGGTGATCGTCGTCGTGTTGCCGCCCACCGCGCCAATGTGATATTCGCCCGCTGGGATGGCTGGCAAACTCGTCACGTCCACGTCGCCAATGTCCACCCCCGAGTTGGCCGTGAGCTTGCCGATGCCCGCCGTGCCCGCCGCGAGCTTGATTTGCCCGGTAGAGTCGCTGGCAACAGTCACGCGCAGCGATGTGGCCGCGGTGCCGTTGTCCACCACCACCGAGGCCCCGGCGATTTTGGTCAGGTCCGCGGTTACGGCGCCGCTGATGGGCTGCGCCACGCCTCCCGCCACGCCTTCGACCTTCAGCCCGCCGTTCGCGGCTAACGCTGCGGGGAAGCGCGACAGGAAGTTGACCATCAACACGATCAAGCCCCGGAGCTTGGCGCTGAGCGTGCCGGCAGCATCGGTGGATACCGCCGCGTCGGTGGTGTTGCCCTCAGTCACGTTGTCGCCGGCCGCCACCGTGGACCCGACTTTGTTGGTCACAGTTGTGACCGTCGCCACCGTGGTCACCGCCGTCACCGTGTCCACCGTGGCAATGTTGATCTTGGCGACAATCAATTTCACGAGCCCCCGCAGGTACTGGTGGATTGAGCCCGTCGCATCCGTGGACACCGCTGCGTCCGACGTGGCCCCGCCCAGCAGCGCGCTGGTAGCGGCCACCGTGCCGTCCACCGTGAGCGCGTTCCCGCCGTCTTGCACGTTGACGGCCGCCGCGCCCGCCGCGTTGTTGATCGTCACGTCGCCGATGTCGGTGCCGCTCACCAGCTTGTCGTTGATGAGCTTGAGCAGGTTCTTGATGCCCTTCCACAGGCCAATGCCCGTGCGGGCCGTGGTGTCTTCCACCGTGGACGTAGCCGAGGCCGCGTCTGCGACTGCGCCCAGCGCCACACTTGCGCCGTCGGCCACCGTAGACGCCACCGTGCCGCTCACGGGCACAGGGGTGGCCCGCAGTTGCGTGTCGGTCAGCGGGCCGGACGCGGTGACGGTTCCCGAAACGGGAACGGGCGTAGCACGCAGTTGGGTGTCGGTGAGCGGGCCGGTGACGGCGAGCGCGTCTTGGTCGCTGGCCAGCACGACGGGGAGACTCGCCGTCTTGACTTTCTGGCCCAGGCTGGCGGGCATCCGCTCAAAAGCCCACTTGACCAATCCGCGCAGCTTGCCGCTCACGGTGCCCGTGGTATCCGTGATAACCGCGGCATCCGTGGTATTGCCCTGCGTCACATCGGCGCCGGCCACAATCGTCGCGGCGTGCTCTACGACGTGCGGGTCAAGGTCAGTGCCGGTCCCGGTGGCATTGAGATAATCGTCAACGCCCGCGCCGTTCTTAGTCTGCAAATTGGTCATAGTCGCCTCCTACAGCACTGCCAGGTACATGGAGTTTCGATAGTCCGAGAAATCGAGCGCCGGCGCGTACGTCACCGGCGGCGTTGTGGATTCGTTGACCACCACCCGCTTGAGATACACCCGGCGCGCCGTGCGCCACGAGGCCAGCGTGTTCGGGCAGGCGGTGACTTCATAGGTGGCGCCCGCGTGCACGATCCGGTCGGACGGCGCCACGGCCTGGCCATAGGCCACCGTCAGCACGTGCGTGGTCTCGGCCGACAGCTCCTCGCCGATCACGCGCTCCGCCCCCGAGCCCACCGCCGCTAACCGGCAGGGCACGCTGGTGTACGTGTTGGCGTAGGCCGATACCACCGAGCCCTTGGTGTTCGTGTGCGTCACCGTTTGCACGGTGCACGTGTCCGGCAGGAACCGTTCGGCCTCGGCACGCAAGCTGGCGAGTTCGGCGGAGGGGAACATTAGTCTTCGTTCTCCGCCGCGTACTTCGGTGTGGCGGCCCGCGCATCGCTCCGCACCAGTCGTGAAACCTTCATGGGCGCAGAACCCTTGTACAGCGCCGCCATTTGCAGGCAGTGGTCATAGACTTGCTGGCGGCTGTACGTCGCGCCGTCAGCGCTGAAGTGGTAGCCGCTCGCCGCGTGCGCCGCCTTGCGCGTCCAGATCTCCGCCGCCGCCGCGTTCAAGTCGAAGGCGTGCGTGGTCAAATAAAACGCGGTGCCCGCAGTGTCAGCGGTGAAGCGGATCACGCTGGCGTCATAGTTGACGGTGTAATCCGCCGTCCCTTGCGCCAGCCCCGCCGAGTCTTCCACCGCCCAATGTGGCGTGCCGCTGGCGGCTTCTTCCAGGTGGTCATAGCGCGCGTAGTAGTTGTGATATTCCAGCGCGCCGGCGACGTACTCGTTCTCCGCCCGCAGCGGACTGCGCACCAGGTCGGTGCGGTGCCGGTCGAGCGCGGATTGCAGCGCGTCGTCGCCCCAGTAGGCCGCGCCGGCGATGGTGTAATCCGCCGTGCCCGCCTCGGTCATGCCTCGCAGTTGTGTGATGAGATTTGCCAGTCCCGAACGCGCTGTCATGCCGTCAGCCTCCCAGTTCCCGCCGCATCGCCGCGAGCCGATCTACCGGCGTGCCGTACCCGTGCCAGGCCTTGACCACCGGACGGGGCGACACGTTGACGCCCACGGTGCTATTCCAGCGATCGTCCAGCCGCTCGACCACACCGGGCAGCCGCGCCGCCAGGTCATTGAACACCCCCTGCTCCATCCACGGCTTGGTGCCAGGGAACGCCGCCAGCCACAACTCCGGGAAGCGCGGCAGGGATTGACTGGGGCGCACGTACAGCACGCCCACGTTGAGGTGCGTCGGCAACCCATGCCCCGAGTGCTGGCAGGCTCCGACTTCGGACAAACTGCCCTGCAGGGCGTGGCGCAGATCCACCGTGTAGTCCACAATCAGCGCATCGGCGTCCACCCAGAAAATGTGCTGATAGCCCTGGCGCCAGGCGTCCCGAATCAGATGCACCTTTGACCAGCCGCCCACCTTGGCCGGCATATTCGGCCGCACGTCCGAAAACATGCACCAGTAGTCCATCGCGTGCCGCCGCGCATAGTCCGCGTGCCCCGGAAAGGCCAGGCGCAGGTGGTCGAGATAGGCGCCGTCGGCGTTGGCCTGTTGAATGAGTACCGCGTCATTCACGGGCGGCCTGCCAGTCATGCAGGTAGCGGTCCCATGCGGGCGCCACTACGGCGGCCAGGTCGTAATCCATTGCCTTCGCCCGGGCCCGCGCCTGATAGCGCGCGTACTCGTCCGGGCGAGACTTGCACTCCGCCGCGCGGTGCAGCGCGTCTACGATGGCGCGCTCATGCGGCACCACCTGCCAGGCGCCCTGCACGTCCCACCAGCGCTCCAGGTCACTCGGGCGAATCAGCCACCCGCCGCCCACCAGCTCCGGCATCGACGTGGCATCGCACACAATCACCGGCGTGCCGCAGGCCTGCGCCTCGGCAATGGGGATGCCAAAGCCCTCGCCCATGGACGGGGAAAGCAGCACATCCATGGAGCGGTACAGATCCACCATGTAACTGTCCGGGAAGCCCAGCGTGTACTGGTACTGGTCGCACAGGCGGAGCGCGTCCGGGCCCAGCTGCAGCGCGTCAATCAGTGGCTTGAGCCGCACGCCGCTCTGAATGCCCTGCTCCTCGGTGTGCAAATACATCACCGCGCCCCGGTGCTCACGTGCAAACGTGGCGAAGGCGGCCAGCGCCTGCGGGATATTCTTCCGGCAGGGGTAGCCGGTGTTGGCCCCCACCATGCCCGCGATAAAAACGCCCTGGGGCAGGCCCACCCGTTCCCGCGCCTCGGCCTTGTCGCCGGGCGTGTACAGGTGCGTCTCGACGCCGCAAGGGATGTAGTCCGCCTTGATCCCCACCCGCTCAAACTCACGCTGGCCAAACCAGCTGTACGACACGACCCGGTTAGCCGGCCGCAGCGCGTCAATCACAATCTGCGGGGCGGGATCGTGGTCCACCGGCGCCCAGGCGATCCACGGCGTCTTGAGCCGCTGAAAGTGCAACGGCCACGCGTCGTACATGCTCACAATCACGTCGGCCTTGAAGTCGTCGGCATGCGCCTGGATCACGTCGTTGCCGTGCGCGGTGTACCCGTTGGGGTAATAGCGCACGCCTTCATCGCTGCCCAGCGGGCCGCCGGCGAGGCCGTAGTTGCACATCACGGCGAGCTTGTGCCCCAGCTGGGACAGCGCTTGCGTGATGAGCCGCGTTTGGATGCCGTAGCCCGATTTGGACCACGGGGCGTTTGAATACCAGAGTATGCGCATGTGTGTTTGGCCCCTCCCGGAGGGCGTGTCTCCCGGAGTGTGGTAAGCGGAGGCGGCTCCGGGAGAAACCGCCCCCGCTGCTTGACCGGATAAACCGGGTTTCGCCTAAGCCTTGGACCCGATGCCGTCCACCACTTCCAGCATGACCGTGAAGTTGCCGGGCGAGATCGTGCCCGTCTCGGCGTAGTTCAGGTTGAGGTACTGCCCCGCCGTGAGGTCGCCGGAGCCGGAAACGATGGTCGCAGACTGCGCCGTCAGGGCTGTCCAACCCGCGGTGCCGCCGGCGGTGCCGCTGATCACCGTGGTGCCGGTGCCCGCCGTGCCGCCGTTCTGCAGCGAGGCTTCCCAGTAGGTGCCCGCGTTGGCGGCCGCGGCCGTGTCGGGGACAACGTAGAACTCTTCCACGGTGTACGTGTGCCCGGTGGGCACGCGCAGCAGCGGAATGACCTTGTCGGCCGTGGGGTCGGGGATGAAGATGTTGATCGTCTTGCGGTGATAACCAGAGAGCATAGTGTTGCTCCTTTCATGCTAAGTGACCGGTTGAAACGTAGGGGCGGGCCTTGCGGCCGCGCCCCGGTTAGTCAGTCAGTCCCACTCTAGGTGGGGGTCGTCGCGTCGGCGGTGAACTTCACCCCGAAGGTGGAGCGGATCACGCCGTGCGCGTAGGCCGCGCTCATGTTCAGCTCGGTGGCCTTCAGCGAGGCGTCGCGCTCCGGCTCCATGGTCACGTCCTGGCGGCTGTCAAAGCCCAGCGCGCCGGGATTGAAGATGCCGGAAATCGCATCGTCGTTCGCGTCCACCGCGATGTTCGCATTGGTGAAGTGCTGAACGTTGATCCACGCCCCGACAAAGAACGAGCGCAGCGCTTCGTTCGCCACTTCGCCCAGGAACTGGTAGGTCGCGGCCGGCTGCCCCAGTTCGACCCACAGATCGTGCCAGTGGTAGGGGTGCCACACCGCATAGATCGGCATGGGCGCCTTGGCGTTGCGCAGGATCGAGACGCCGGCCGCCGCGTCGGCGATGGCCGCCGAATTGCCCGCGCCGTCGCCCACGTCGGTCGAGAAGCTGGTGAAGTCGCCGGCCAGGTCGGTGTCGATCTTGGTCGCGATGGCCGCGCCCAATTCCTGCGCCGCATCCGTGGCCGCGTTGTCCGGGTCAGTGTCCCGGTCTTCGTCGGTGAGCAGCGCCTGCGCCATCACCACGCCCGGGGTGAGCGTCGCCAGCAGCGTGCGCCCAAAGGTGGTCGGGTTCGCAAAGTCCACGCCCTCGGCCTTGGCTTGCGCCGTGACGGTGGGGCGCACAGCGATCTTGCGCGCCATGAAGCCGGTGGCGCTGAAGTTGCGCACCAGGCCGGTCATAATGTTGGTCTCGCGGGCCACGAACAGCGCCCGGTCATAGATCAGGTTGTACAGACTGTTGAGGTCTGCGGTCGTCGTAATTGCCATGGTTGAGCCTCCTTGTTACTTGTGAGTGACAACGCCGCCCGGAACTTTGTTGAAGATCCGCGCGCCGCCGCCCCCGAAAAATCGAGCGCGATTGTCTTCGTCTGACTCGCCGCCCCGCTTGCCCTGCCCGCCATTCGTCGCGCCGATGGCTGGCGGGGTGACCGGGCCTTTGCCCGCTTGCGCCAGGGTCCAGGGCTCGGCCTCAGCCAGCGCGGTCAGGGCTTCGTCCACGCCGCTGAACTTGCCGTCCTTGAATTCGACCTTGGACAGGTCAGCCAGCTTGGCCGCGGCCCGTGGGTTGGCGAAGCGCCCCGAGGCCTTGCTCACGATCTCGGCTTCCAGTAGCGCCGCCTTCCGCGCCTGCTCCGCTTCGGTCTTGCCCGCCTCGGCCAGTTGCAGGCGCTTGTTCAACTCAGCCATTTCCGCCGCGGCGCGTTCGGTCTCGGTCATCTTCGCCTTGGCCGCTTCTTGTGCCGCCTGCATGGCCGCCTTCACCGCGTCGAGGTCTTCTACGCCAAGCTCTTTCAAGAGCGCAGCGCGCTCAGCGCTCTTGGCGCTTTTGCGTGTCTCGCCTGCAATGCGGTCCAGGTCGGCCTGGCTGAACTTCGCTTCCGGCGCTTCGGTTCCGGCTTTCCCCGCCGTGGGTGGTGGTTCGGGCGCTGGAGGCGTGACGGGCGGCACAACGGGCGGTGCGCCTTCGGATGTTGCGATAGGTGTACTCATTTGGTCCTCTTCTGCCCGGATTGCCGCTCCGGTGGGCGTGGTTTGGTGTCAGCGGCCACGGGGGCCGCGTCGTCAACAGGTTTGCTTTCCAGCAGCGCCAGGACGGCGGGGAGGTCGTCGGTCTCGACCCCCAGCACCGCGAGCGCCAGCACACAGGCCGGGTCGTGCGCCGTCTTCCTCAGGTTCTCAATCTCGACGAGCACCGCCTCGGCCCCGGCCCAGTCGGTGGGGTTCCAGTGCTTGGGTTGGACGTTCTTCAGCCGCCGTACCTGCATGGAGCGCCCGAACTTGCAGCGCGCCACGAACTCCGGCCGCGTCTTGGCCCAGTGCTGAATGCGGTCATGCGCCGCGAGCACGGCGTCGCCGGTTGAGGTGACGGTGCTGTGAAAGTCGGCGGCGAGCTGGTCGCGATGCGCTTTGTCCATGGGTCTCCAGAAACGAAAAGGGGCCTCAACCGCTACGTGCAGTGAGGCCCCTACATGTACTTCAGGGTGATTATTTGGTTTGGGACACGGCGTGGTCCTGTGCCTATGCGCCGGTCACGTGCTTACTTACCAGGATGTAGCCGGTTACTCATTCGGCGCGCTCATCATCATGGAGCGCAGGACTTACAACTTGGGCCTATCGGCCAACTTTTTCACTGGGCTAATGTGCCGCCCAAAAGTTTAGTCAGTCAACGGGTGGTACAAATTCAGGCCAATGCCAGGTACCCGGCTTGCCTGCTTCGTCAAACGTAACAGAAACGTTGAAGAAAAGACCGGTTGGATTGATGACGCACAAGCTAATTCGCGGGTCATCGGTCGGAGCGCCCACCAGAGGCACAGCCGTAATAATGGCCGCTCGGTGCTCGGGCTTGTATTCTCCACCCGGCGTGCCATAGGCTACGTAATGCACGATGCGCCCGATTGAGGGTATCTGCTTTCCCATGCCGTAATGTCCTTTCAAAGAACGCGGGCGCCAGTTGGGCACAGGCTTTGTGGTGCGCCATGGAGGCCGCGCCCGCCTACTACTATGAGTTTATCCGAAAATGAAAGAAAGTCAACTACCACCACCATGCGTGTATCGCACCACGCCCTCCATCACGTGCAGCGTGCGCCCGTTGTGGTGCAGCACCGCCGTCCACGGCTTGCCCTGCCGGGCCAGGCAGCGCATCAAGTCGAGCACGCGCATCTCGTCATCGGTGAGCGTCCGGCCCTGGTACTGCGTGGGCGGCGCGCTACTTGGCGTAGTAGGTTTTGGCACGCTCACCCAACAGATCCTTAAGCGACGCCGCCCGCCGCATCTCGCCATAGGTGTCGTCAGTGTACGGCACCGACAAATCGCCAAACGCAAACTCGCCCGCCCGCCACGCGTCGAACATGGCCGGCCCCATCAAGTCGCGTTGGGCCGTCTCGGGTTGGCCCTTGAACCACGCTTCGCCGGTTTCGTAGGACGGCGGTTCTTCCGTGACGCCGGGGAGGCCGAGCTCGGCGTAGGACTTGGTTTGCGGCAGCATGGCGCAGCGGCAGGAGTGATGGCCGTTCAGCGTCTCCTCGAGCGTGTGGAAACTTCCATGCTGAGAAATGCACCCCATGCAGCACCGGTCGTCGAGCGCCGTCCACCACACCCACCCGCTCACCACTTGACTGTTGGCCCGATAGTTGGCCAGCGACGCCGAACGGTAGGCCCACAGGTTGGCCGTGCGCGCCGTGGTCAACGACCACGTGAGCCCCTGCCCCGTCGCGTCGCGAATGATGCGCGCCACCTTGCGCGGGTTGTAGCCCAGGATAATGCCTTCGCGGAGCTTGTCCGCGACTAACGCGGCCACGTCCGGGCCGAGGCGCTGCAAGTTCTTGAACAGCGGCGAGCCATTGTCCAGAAACCCGATCATGCTGGACACCGCGTCGGGATTGAGCTTGTACAGCGCCGCGTCCACCCCTGCCGCATCGAGCCCGGGCAGTGCCGCCTGGATCATGCCCGCGCTGTCCTTCAGCGCCGCTTGCACCGCCGCCTTCGCGCTGGCGTCGATCTCGTTCTCCGCAATCGTGGCGTAGCGCGAGACTTCCGTCTCCAGCTGGGTCAGCATCTGCCGGTAGAGCGACAGCCGCTCCACTTGCGCCCAGGTGGGCTCGCCCAGTTCAGACATGGCGGCGAGCAGTGCGTCGATGTCGCCCTGGAGTTTTTGCCAGGCGCGGCCGTAGGCGTTGACCAAGTTGACCGCCGCTTTGCGTTCGGAGCGGAGCGCCGCCGTGCGGGCCGCCTGGGCGGCTTGCAGCAGGGGGGAGTCAGGCATTAGCGTTTCGACATCTCGAATGTGAGCTCAAGAAATCGCACCGTCAGCGCCAACGCCTCCTGGCGGTTCATCAGGCCCATATCGGTCAGAAGCAGCCCCTTGAAAAACTCGGACAACGCCGCCGCTAATCCACGCGACGCGGCCAGCATCTGGTCGTTGTTGGCAACTTGCGCCGCGAATTGCTCCAATTCACTGAGCGGTTTTTCTTCGTTAGTCATGCTCCCACCACATCTCTCTCGCAAAGCGCCGCACCGGCCGCCCGCGAAACGTGGTAGCGATTGAGTGCTTGCGGCGGGCACTATCCGGGCGGGTTTCCAGGCAGCGTATCAGTACGATCATTTGCGCAATCAGCCGCCGCGCCTCTTTACTGAATATCACGCCCGGTCTGCCAGCGGCTTTCAGAATATACGCGTCTTCCATGCTCACCGCACCCTTGCCCGCCGCAACACCTGCTCCGCCGTCAGCGCCGATCCGATCCGCGCGTCAACTTCTGCTGCCCATTTATAGTATTCTTCCGAAAGTATCAGGCGTGTAACATGCGGGCACTCCCTTGCCGGACACGGCGGTTTATTGGGACACATGCCGCGAGACTGCGGGCTTATTGATCCCAATTTCCAAAGATCGTTAATCGCATCATCCGCCCAGCTCCAACCGTGAATACGCGGTAATAATTTGTCTCGTAATTCTTTGAGAGAAACGAAACGATCCACGAAATACTCTGTCGGCGTAACGATGCGCTCGTTCATACCGGCAGCTCCACGACGTCGGCCAGGGGCGTCTCACGCATCGCCCGCTCAAACTGCCGCGCGCGCCGCTTGTGGCAGCGCTCGCACTCGCACCCCTTCACGTGCACCCCGCCGATGTAGATAAAGCCGGGCGCGGTCGGTTCAACCGCGCTCTGCTTCTCGGCCTCCGCTCGCCGCACTTGCCGGCGGGAGAGCGTCTTGCTGGATTGTCCCGGTGGATAGTAGGCCATAATTCACTCCTTGAATATTGGCGTGCCCGGACCAATTGGTCCGCCTGGTCGCAGCGGCCCGGCCACTCCGCCGCGCTCAAAACTCCCCAACAGCAGCGCGCCCAGGTTCGTGCCGGCAGCCTGGTCGTTGGCGATGCGCTGCTGCTCCTCTTCCCAATCGCGGCCGCGCTCGCGCGAGGCGGTTTCCTTTGACACAAGGCCCATCTCGAGCTCCGCCTTGAGCCGTTGCACTTCGTCGGTCTGGTCTTCCGGCAGCGGGTTGCGCCAGTGCACCACGGTCTTAAGTTGGGGATAGCCGCCCAGCTCCAGCAGCGCCCGGTTGAGGCGGTCGAGGCCGCCACCATAGGCCAGGCGCTTCTCGCCCAGTTTCTCCAGCGCCGCGCTGGCCAGCACGCGCAGGCCAAAGTTGGTTACTTGCCCGATGCGGTCTTGCAGGGTAGACAGATCCATATCGCGCCCAATGTCCCAAAACGCCCGCTGCAAAAACTGCGTCAGGTTGGCCGCGCTGGATAGGTCACTCTGCATCTCCAGGTTGTACACCTTGGCCTCGGGGTTGGGCACGGTCCAGAACGCGTCAATGGCCGTGTCTTGCACCGCGTCGGCCTCGAAGCCCGTGCCGATGGTCTTGGGGTGGCCATGCAGGTACAGGATCTTGTTCGTGTTCGACACGAGGAAGTTCAAGCCATCATTGATGCTGGTCAAGTCTTCCAGATCCGACAGGCCGTAGTACCCGTCGTCGTTCGGCTGGTTCTGCCACTCCACAATCGGGCACCACGTGTAAGGCCAGACCGCGGGCTCCACGGTGGGCACCCACTTGTTCTTGCCGCGCCCGGTATCGGCGAACTGCCCCACCCACCACGCGCCGTCCAACCGCGCGAACACCTGCCGCACTTGCACCGCCTTGCCCCCGCGCCGGGCCATCTCCGCCCACTCGATGACGTAGGCCTCGGCCGTGTCGTCGTCGTCGCCCCGCGTCACCACGCTCACCCGGTCGGGTTGCAGCACCACCAGCCGCGGCAGGCCAGTCGCGTTGTCCGGGTCGGTCTCCGGCACCACCTTCACGAACACGTGCCCGCTAATCGCGCCGCGCCGGCCCAGGCGCTGCAGCAGCCGCGCCCCACCGTTGGCCATCCACACCCGCGTGAGCCACGCTTCCGGCTCGGTGTAGTCGCCCGGCTCGGCGCCGTCGTCGCTCACCTGGTCGTCGGGCCGCAAGTCGAAGTCCAGGAACTCGCCGCGCAGCACGTCGCCGAACAGCCAGGCCACGGACTTGTTCACAATGGAGCGGCACAGGTTGATGATGATGTTGGGGTCAAACTCGCCGGCCTTCACCGTCAAGTGCTTGGGGTGATAGCCGTCGTAGTAGTTGCGGGCGTCCGTCAGCATCGCGATGCGCTTGCCGCGTTCGGATAGCGCCGCGCTGTCATCTAACCGCAGGTTGAGCGCGGCGAAGGCGTCGAGGGGGGAAAGGGGTTGTTCATCGGGCATCGGTTGTACCTCCTACTTGTAGAACGGGTTGGCAGCGGACTGCAACTTGCGCTTCGGGCCACGATCCAGATACCGCGCCCCATACCGCATGGCGTCCATGCCGTGGTCAAACAGTTTTATGGGCGCATCCTTGACCGGGTGGCCATTGGCGCCTTTGGGCCACGCGTACACGTCAAACTCTTGCTCGGTGCAGGTGGGCACCTTGGCCTCGGCTAGCGTTTCGTCCAGCTCGACCAGTGCGCCCCGCATCACGAACAGCCGCGGCCGCCCGTCGCCCGCCACCTTCAGCCGATCTTCCACGCCCTGGATGCCTGGCGAGACTTCCTTCGAGGCGGGCTCGGTGTGGATGCCGTTCTCTTCCAGTGTGGCGCGGTCTTCCGCGTCGTGGTCTGAGACGGTGGCCTCGTAAGTCTCGCCTTTGGAAAGCGTCTTTATCTTTTCCGCGTGCGTCTTGACCGTGCGCCCGGTCATGTAGATTTCGCGATAGAGATACATCCGTCCGTCGGGGTCAATCGCCCACCACTGGCACACGAACGGATGCGTGTACCCGAAGTCGATCACGCGGATGCGGCGCCAGTCACCGGGCGGGTCGAAGTGGTCCACCAGATGCACCGCCGTGTCGAACGCGTAGACCGTGCCCTCGGCCTGCACCCACCGTCCCCAGCGCAGGCGCTCTTTGCGCACGCCCGACAGCGCGTCGAGTACCGCCATGGAGCGCACCCCGCGCACGGTAATCTGGCCCGCGCCGTCGTAGAGCGTGGGGTTATCCTCGTGCCGGCTTTCAAACAGTTTGAGCGTAGACCGGCTCTTGATCCAATGCGCGGGCGGTCCGGGGTTGGCATCGCCAAACGTCATGCCGCCAAAGTCGGTGTTGCCGGCGCGCCCGGTCGTGCGCGTGGTCAGGATCTCCCAATCGGAAAGCGTGAGCTCCTCGGCCTGGTTGACGTAGGCGCCATCCAGTTCAGCCGATAGAACCTTGTCGGGGTTGTCTAGCCCGGCCACCCACACCCGCGCGCCGTTGGGATAGTCAAACCACTCCGGCTTGCTGCCGCCATAGACCGTGACGCCGGCCCGCGCAAACGTCGAGCGGTAGCGCTTGAGCACCGTGCTGTCCATCGACATGCGCGTCTTGCGGATGATCGCCCACTGTGACTTGGGGTAGCGGCGCGCCAGCGTGTCGAGCAGGTAGAGCGCGGCAAACGTCTTGCCGGTTTCGGCGGGGCCAGCGATGATCCACTCTTGCGCCCGGCAACTTTGGATCGCCTGCGCCGCGCCGCGAAAGCGCAGCCCGCGAATGGACGCCAGCTCACGCGCCGCGCTCCAAGCGCCGGCCATCACCGCGTCAGTCGGACGGGCCCGGGTCGCCAACATTGGCCTGCACCATGGGGATAAGTTGATCCACCAGCTTGTCGGGGTCAATGCCCGATTTGCGGGCCTCCTCACGCCAGTCGCGCATCTCAATTTTTTGCGGCGCCTCGATGCCGATAATCTTGCAGCGCTGGGCGATGCACTTGTTCACGATGTCCAGGAAGCGCGGATCGCCCACCTGGCCTTCGCGCTTGAGAGTAGACGTGGCTTTGCCATCGAACGTGCTGGTCGTCTCGGTCTCGGCGTCCGCCTGGCTGCGCTCCCATGCGCTCCACGCCTCGGCCTCGATCTTGTCCAGCCGCGCCAGCTCGCGCGCTTTGAGATGGTCAATGTTGATTGTCGCCGCGTCTTGCCAGCGCTTGTAGAGCTTGCGCAGATAGGCGCTCACCTGCGGCTGAGAGCAGCCGATGACGCCGGCAATGTGCGCCTGCGTCTTGCCGGTTAAATACAAGTCGCTAACCTTCAGCAGGTTAGCCTCGCGTTGGGCTTTGGTGAACTTGGGCGCCGCCATATAAGCTCTAGGCCATAAACCTACCGGACCAATTGGTCCGCTTTTTCGATGCGCGCCCGCAATTCGTCGATCTGCGCGCGCAGCTCCGTGTTCTCTTCGCGCAGGCGCCCCACTTCCGTGCGCAGCAGCGCCAGTTCAGCCAATTGTGCGTTCGAGAGCGGCCGGCCACCCAGGCGCCCCACCTGCTCGCGCAGCGTCGCGTTCTCCACCCGCAGGGCGTCAATCTCGCAGACCAGGCGGGCATTGTCCGCGTGCAGCGCGTTGTTGTCCGCCTGCAGCAGCAGCACATGCTGCTCCACCGCGGCCACCCGCTGGCGCAGGTCGGTATTCTCTTTGCGGTAGGGCTCAATCAGGTCTTTGGCCGCGTCGGCCAGGCTGGCGGCGCCGTCCGCGTTGTCTTTCTTGCGGTTGGCGATGAGTTGGAGCGCCGTGCCGATCAGGGCGATCACGGCGATGACGATGCTGATGTCGAACGTCATGGCTAGCGTGCCTGCTCAGGCGTGGCGGCCGCCGGCTGGGGTGCGTCCGGGCAATGCGGCAGGTCGTTCACCGCCGCCTCGACCACCGTCCGCAGCTCGGTCATGTCCAGCAGGATCCCCCGCCCCCGCAGCCAGTTTTCCACCATGGCGCTGGCCGTCTCGAACGCGTGCTTATTGTCCAGGATCGCCCCGTTTTTCTTGAGCTGCTCCACCGCGGCCACGGCCGTGGCCGCTATCTGTTGGGCCGCGGCCATCTGCTCGCGCGTCAGGCGCAGTTCCACCTGGGCCACCCTGGATGCCAGCCAGGCAGTGAGCTGGGGGTAGAGCAGTTTGATCAGGATGGGGAGCAGCAGCAGGATGAGCGAGAACGCGGCTTGAGAGATGGATTGAATGACAGCTTGTGGGTCGGTCGGCATGGCGGGCTCCTTGAGTGAGTAACGTGTTATACAGTCATTATAGGCGATAATGAAAAAAGAGCAACTTAAGAGTAAAAATTGTGCTAAGATGGGGAGGTCTAGGCTGATTGGGTGATTGTCCGCAAACCGCTGTCCATTTCCCGCCCGTCGGCCTAGACAACTGACAATCGGGGAACTGGGCAGCGGTTTGCGTTTGGGGATGTGCGGCATGCAGAAGATCATCAACCGTTTTGTGGACTGGTTCGAGAATGGCGAGCTCACGCCGTTCGTGATCCTAATCTCCATCCCCCACTACGCCATGGTCCTGGCGCGCTTCGACTGGTGGCCGGTGGCGGCCGTGCTGGGCTTTCTGCTCGACATGGGCCACTACCGCACCATCCGCGCCTACCTGCGCGGCAAGGGCGCGTTCTGGATGATCGTGCTCTCGCTGTTCTCCTATGGGTTTCACTTCGCGTTTTACTTCGAGGGCGGCGCCGGGCTCGCCTCGCTGTTCTTCGGCGGCGCCGTGCCCATCGTGATCTTCGCCCTGTCCTTCCTGGGGTACGCCGAACGGTGGAGCGAGAAAGCGCGCCGGGCCGCGGAAGAGACGCCCGTTGTTTCCGGCAAGGCGCCGGCTGCCCTGGCAACTTCGGAAGTTTCCGGAAACTTGCCGGAACCTGCCGCGCATTACCGAACTTGGCGGTCACTTTCCACGGTGGAACGCCAGCAAGTTGCGGAACTTTCAGTCGTTGAGATTGTGGCCGCTTACGGCGTCTCCGAGCGCACCGCCCGCAACTGGAGGCAGCATGAAACCTAGCCTCTGGCTGATACTGCCGGTAGTACTGCTCTGCGCCTGCGACGCCACCGCCTCGCCCAACTACTCCGCCACGGCCATCGTCGCGGGCGGCAACGCCACGGCGGTGGCCAACGTGGCCTCGGAGCAACAGGCCGAGACGCAACGGGCGCTCCAGGCTGAGATTGACGCCCTGCGGCTGGAAGATGCGCGCCGGCAGTCCACCCTCCAGGCCGCGGCCGACTCTGCCACGCTGCAAGCGCTCACCCCCACCGCGACGCAGATCCCCACCGGCACGCCCGTGCCAACTTGGACGCCCGCCCCGACCCGCACTGCCACGCCGGACGCTACCTCCACCGCCCGGGCCGCGCTGGTGGCTGATACGCAGACGTATGGCGGCATCGGGTTCGTGGGCCTGCTGGGCATCATTATCCTGGTGGGGGCGGCGATGATCTTTGGCGCCACCGCTAACCGCATCGAGGCGCAGGCCAAGGCGGAGCAAATTAGGGCGCGTGCCGATGCCCGGGCGACTGAGATTATGGCCCAGGCCGAGGCCGAACGGATGCGGCATTTTCAAGTGGGGGGGAATATCGTGAGCACCACCGAGGGCGGCGTGCAGATCGTGGCCATGCAGGGCGGGAACCTGCAAGACGGCCAGCCATTGCCGCCCTTGCCCACGTTTCGCCGGATGGTGAACGGCGGGAAGCGCATTGACGACGTGGTAAAGCTCACCCCCCTGTCGCAGCAGGCGGTGGACTATCTGCGGGAGTGTGCGGAGCTGGTGGGCTGGGATGCGCAGCGCCTGCCGGCCGCCAGCGAGACGGGCTCAAACGGGGACCGGCAGCCGGTGATTGACGCGCTGAAGGCGGATAACCGGGTGTACACCCAGAAGGGGCGCAAGGGGGGCGGGTCGTACCTGATAGGGGATTATGAGACGATTCGCGAGCTGCACGATGCGCTGGTGGCGAGAGTGGTGGAGTTGAAAAGCCCTTCTCCGCAAACTGCGGAAACTACCTAAAGTACCCAGGGTAGTTTAAAGTAAAATCGCAGGGTATTTTCAAGACGGGAAGGGGTAGCAAAAAGCGGACCAGTTGGTCCGCTTTGATCTTGGCGCCGACGGTGGTATTCTCGGTGCGGTGGTCCCTGACGGCCGGCTAGGCATGGCTGGCCAGGCGCGTCTCATGGCGAGGCGCGCTTTTTTATTTGGCTAGGGTGAGCACGCACAGCCCGGCCCCTTGGTGCAGTTCTTGTCCAGAGCGATGCAACTGTCTCCGCACGGCTTGCTCTTCGCCGGGTTGCAATGCTTGCAGCACCCGGTGGAGCCTGATACCGGCGGCAGATCCGCCGCCAGTGTTGGCGCCTGGGTGGGCTGGATCACCGGCTCGGCCGTAGGCGCCTGCGTGGGCAGCGGCGCTTGTGTTGGGGCCGGCACCGCCGTGGGGGCTTGGGGCGCCTGCGTGGGGATAGGTGCAACTGTGGGCTCCATGGTCGGAGCGACCGCCAGTTGACTCGCTCCGCTGGTGTCTACAATCCCAATATCCAGCGCCCTGGCCGACGGCTCGCCATACAGGTCGAATTTCACGCCGCCAAATTCAGCGCTCAAATGCTTCTTCCCTGCCCCCAGTTTAAACAGGTTCGTCTCCACCCAGGCGCGGGCCGCCTCCGGTTCCGCGTTCTGATAGGGCAGCGTCGCCATAAATCCAAAAATCGGCGCCACCAGATCGTCTGTCGGAGACGCCAGTTGGTTGGCCATGACTTCAACCGAGTCAACCGTGCTGGCGGTCCGGCCATACACTGAAACGGTGTAGACGATCACCGTCTTGTCGAGCGTGCAATCCCGGATATAGACCTCCGCCGGTTTCTTGAGCGCGCTGCACGTGAACCCCTTCTGCTCCAAAATGGTTTAGATCGGAAGAGCG
>ERZ869907.267-NODE-267-length-19916-cov-20.895222_pt1 | contig 19916 bp, 17 predicted proteins | sample MGYA00579309_ERZ869907 | MGnify/ENA primary metagenome ERZ869907 (study PRJEB32216, sample SAMN09231814) | wastewater metagenome | place: USA: Maryland | collected 2016-07-30 | study: EMG produced TPA metagenomics assembly of the PRJNA472060 data set (Reclaimed... | reverse complement strand
TTCAGAAAATAATTGAACTTACCAATGTATTAGCTTCTATTATAGCTGAAATAAGGATGTTAATTGGTAGTTCTGTTTATTTGGAAGGCGGAGATTTAGGGGACAGAACAGCCGCTAAACTTGCAGAAAACCAAACTGAAAACGCTTCAAATGTTTTTGGTTATGTTTATAACGGGCACCTTCAAGTTTGGGAAGAAACCTGTTATAAACTAACATGTTTACATTGGAATGATATTGTAAAGCAAGAACCCGAATCAGAAAATGATTTAATCAATACAAGGTTTGAAGCTAAGGTGCAAATTAAAGCAACCGAATACGAAAGGCAGCTTTTAGAACAGAATATACAAACATGGTCGCAGGTAATTGATGGCAATGGAAATCCGCTTATAACACCAAAAGACGCACTTAGATTAAGGACAATTGAAAACTTTAAATTAGCTGAATTATATCTTTCAAATGTTATAGAAGAAAGACAAAAAAGAGCCGAACAAGAAAAGGCGAAAAGAGCAAAAGAAAATATTGATGCACAGCAACAGACAGCTAAAATGTCAGCAGATGCAGCCGCACAGATGCAATCCGATAAACTTACCGCGGAAGAACAATTACAACAAATAATGTCAAAAAATAAAAAAGAAGAAATTTTATTGCAAGGCATTATGGATATCGCAGGTAATGGTATGCAATTGCCGCCAGAAATGAAATCATTGGTACAACTGTTAGTTCCAAATATAGCGATGGGTTTGGCAATGGATAATAAGGGTATGCAGCAAGGAATTGAACAAATGGCACAACAAGAACAGATGCAAGCTATGCAGGAACAAATGGAAGCCGAACAAGGTCAACAAGAACCACAAGGTCAGGAAATGCCACAAGAACAAATGGAACAGCAGCAGCCAATGCAACAACAACCACAAATGCAATAGCTATGTATATAAATTATTTAATTTCAAAAGGGGTATTTGGCAATACACCTTCAACATCTGAACCGGAAACTAAAGTAATGCCAATATCAAGTATTGACAGGTATAGATCATGGGGAAAATTAGGTGAAACTGCAAAAGGGCAAGGATGGATGCCTGTATCTTGGAATGATGATACCACAACTTATAAAAGCAATTACAATAATGGTATAAATGCAATTGTAATACCCGGTGAAAAAGAAAAAGGACATATTGCAGTAATAGGGGGCAATAACAATAATGCTTTTGATATAGTTATAAGAGATGCAAAAGATAATGTGAGACAGGTAATAAATAAAAACCTAACACCTCAACAAGTTCAGGAATATTTTACCAATAAAAAAAGTACAGTAGGGCAAAGAAACGAACAGGTAGTTGCTGGTACAAACCCCGACAAGGCAGCAGCCAATGGTTCTTATACCCCGTTATATTAAATGGAATCAGTTTTAATACAGGGAATCCTTTGCACGTATAGAAGTTTACGTGAATCTTCTGTTACAGAGGATGGTGAACTTATTGAAGGTGAAGAAATACTTTACGCTAATTTACCACAGGATGAACAATATTTCAGGAGAGTAGAAAGCCCATTTAGCGATGAAGATTTAGCCGAAATATCCACAGTAGAATATGAGTTAAGAAAAGGGATGTATTCTAAAATACAAGCTCAATGGGTTGAACGAGAAGAATTGAGAATGACTTATGGCAATGGTGTGTATGCCATGATTAACGGAGAACTAACCTATCTGCCTGCATCATATTGGGGGTATATTAATCATTGGGTTTTGGAACATGGGGAAAAGCCTGAATACAGGGAAGCAGACAGAATATTTTTTTTATTTATGGAATATATCTGCTTTGAAACAGATGTATTAGGAGTTACAAGAGGTAAAGGCAGAAGGCAAGGTGCGACCTCAATAGGTTTCTTTTGGATGTGGTGGATTTGTGGTCGTAACCCTGAAAAAAGAGGCGGTTCAATATCCATGAATGATGATGCTGCGAAAAAGAATTTTCAGGGTATGTTTATGCGTGGTTTTAAAGCAATGTTGCCATGCTTCGTTAGAGACTTTGACAGTAAAGCAGAAAATTTTGTAAGGTATATTAAGCCAAACCCAACAGCAGCAAAAGGTGTTGTTCAAAAAAGGGAAGGGTTAAATTCATATTGCGATTTCATGTCGTCCACTTTAAATTCATACGATTCGGGTCGTTTGAGTTTTGGGCTATTTGATGAAGGTGGTAAGCAGGAAAAAATGGATATTAATACCTATTGGTCAAAGGTTTCCCCAACATTAAAAACAGGTAGGAAAAAAGTAGGGTTTGCATATCTGCCAACAACAGTTAACCCTAAAAATAAAGGTGGCGAAAACTATGAAAAGTTTTGGAAAGAAGCAGACCAAAATGCAATCAATCCTGCAACAAAAGAACCTTACGGGTTAAGCACACCGCACAAGGTAGTAAGATACTTTGTACCAGCTTATGAAGGTTATGCTGGTTGCATAGATAAATTTGGTAAAAGCGTAATTGACGACCCTATTGAACCTGTAATGGGCAATGATGGAGATTGGATAACAGAAGGGGCAAGAACAATTATAGAGAAAGAAGGGGCTTTAAAAAATGGCGAACAGTTGATGGAACACCGCCGGGATTTCCCCTTATCTGAATTTGATATGTTTGCTTTTGCAGCCGGAGTTTGTGAGTTCAATGAAGAAAATATACAAAATCAAATCAAATGGATTGAAGATAATCTTTCTCAATGTTATTGGAGACAAATGAGATTGGTTACTAAAAGAGAGCAAAAAAAATCTGTATTCCCAAATGTAAAAGAAAAAGAAAAGATTTCAGTTGGCGCAATGGATGATGCAAAAGGCGGTTGGTTTATTTTAGAATTTCCACAAAAAGAAAATCACTTTTCAGATAAAGGAAATTTTAGAGAGCCACTTAATACTTTAATGTATCAAGCGGGAATAGATACAACGCAAGAGCGAGTTGCAATAGCTGGTTCAAATCCGGCAATAGTTATTTTTAAAAGATCATGTATAATTGACGGAGTGGAAACAGGTATGTACCCTGTTGCCTTATGGATTTCACCTACAAGAATGGATATACATTTTGATGAAGAAGTTCTAAAGGCTTGTTTATGGTATGGATGTAAAGCAAATTATGAGATAGACAGAAGGACAGATTTTTACAGATATTTTTGTCAGCAAAACTCACAATTGTTTTTAACATGGACACCAAAGATTATGCAGAATCCATTGAAGCCAAATAAAACACCTGAATACGGTAGTAGAAGTGGAGATCCATTTCAGTTAGCGCAAATGTTGCAAATAAGCAAATGGTATATTGACGGAGATTCAATGGAAACTTACAATGGGCATGTCCACAGGATTAAAAATATAACTTTATTAAAAGAGGCACTTCATTACGATCATCTTGATCGAACCAAAAGCGATCTTTTCGTAGCTTTACAAATGGCACTTGTTGCTATTTTTGGCGAAATGCAAATGCCTGAAAAGCAAAAAGAAATAGAACCTAAAAAAGTATTACCAACGTATAAAATAAAAATGGCAGTTTAAACCCAAGTGATATTATTTATTACATCATAAATAGAATCCCTACTGCAATTATATATTTTAGATAATTCTAAAGGGCTTTTTAAAGAAGTGCGTATATTATCTGCATGTTCTTGCGTTAATTTAGTTCTTCTTGTTTTTCTTTTATTAATTGTTCCCGTAACCCATTTACAGTTATTAAATTCATAATTACCGTCATTAATTTCTCTATCAAGTTCAAGCCCTGTTTGGTATGTTGGGTACATATCAGTAATAAAGTTTTCAAAAATCAACCATCTATCGCAAACTTTAATGCCTCTCCCACCATAATTCTTATATTCTTTTCTTTTCGGTTTATAACATCTGTAAATCATAGTTTTCCAAACCTGATATAAAGGATGACTTCTTAAACCATCAGCACAAACTCCCATTTCTATTGATTTAAATAAGCACCCACAAGATTTGGTATGACCTCTCTTTAAATTATTTGCAAATACAGAAATTGATTTCCCGCAAGTGCATAAACATATCCATTTAGTTTCTCCTGTTTGATAGCTATCTCTTTCTAAGACGGTTAAATTATGAAATGTAAGCCCTGATAAGTCAATTAGTTTTGCCATCTTCTTTTAATTCTTTATGCTCTCTTATTATTTGAATTACTGCTAATTCTTGTGAAAATTGCCCAACGCCCCTTTTTATTTTATTATCAGACTGTACTTTTAAAATATGCTTGTACAAGTCAGAAGGTATTGTTTTTAACTGAATAGAAGCCATATATCAATGTGGTTTTGTTTGAGTAAAGTTATACCAACATTCTTTTTGTAGCAAATTTTTCTTGTTGCATTAAAAGTATTTTTACGGAACAAACAAATTTTAATAAACATGCCTGATAACGAGCCTATCGTGGTTTCAGAATCACAGACGCAGCAAACAGCAGCACCCGTAGAGGCGCAGCAAACACAGCAACCATCAGTACCCGCAGATGTAGCCCGTAATATGGCTATTGCTCTTAATAATGGTATTATACCGGATGAATACAGGGGACAGTCTGTAAATACAGCTACCACAGAAAATACAACAGATACTAATAACGCAACTACTGATACAAATATTGTTCAGAGTACAGATGTTATTGTACCTCCTGCTTTTACATTTGAAACTTTCACACAAAAATTTGGTTATCAAACACCCGAAGATGCGATAAAAGAAATTGAGGAACTGCGTGGATTTAAAGCTAATCCAACCAAAGAAGAATTGAAGTTTGCCAATGATGAAGCAAAAAGGATTTACGAATACCTTAATTCAGGCAAAGAAGATGAAGTTTTAAATACCCTTGCTAAACGTAAAATGGTAAGGGATATTGATACCCAAACAGACGAACAAAAATTAAAGACTTACATAAAGCTGCAAAATCCTCTATTCGATGATGAATTGATTGAGGATGAATACAAGCAATTGTACACCGTTGATGAAAATAAATTCAAAAACGATTTTGATGAAATTGATGCCCTTGCTTTTAAAAAAGAAAAAATAAGAACGCAGCAAAGGGTAATGAATGAATTAGAAAAAGCTAATGAGTTCTTTTCTACCTACAAAAACAAAATAGAATTACAGCCTTTACCTACCGACATAGACCCTGATTACATCGAATACAAAAAGATGCAGGACACTACTAAAAGGCTGGATGAAGAAGCGGCAATCGCTTACCAAAAAGTTACTCCTAAAGAATTGGCAACAAGTATCAACTTTAATGATGAAGCCAGTAAAGTTGCATTCCCGTACCAGTTCGAGCCAGATACAGAAAGTTTTAAACAAGTCATTGAGTACGCTACTAACGCAGAAAAATTTTTCAACCTGTTTGCAAATTCGGATGGAAGCCCGAATGCAGTAAAATGGGCAAAGTTTCTCTACAATGGGTTTAATGCAGAAAAAATGGTAACAGAAGGTATTAAACAAGGTTCAAACGCAAGAATGAAATCATTAGTACCAGATAATTCAGGAAGTAATGGGAATGGAGTTGTTAGACAAATGCCAGTTATGCCAGCCTTAGAACCGTCCGAATTGGACAAAAGAATGCAAGCGGCTGGTATTAAAAAAGCAAACAATTTTTAAAACATTTTTAATTAAATAAACCATGCCTTCATCAATTGTAAGGGGCGCATCAGGTCAACCGGGGCCAATAGCGTACCCTACCGGAATAGATACCGGAATATTCAACGAACTTAACTTCGTTATCCCTGATTACATCCCCGGTATCATTGCCAAATACGGCAACAGTTCTTATATGCTTGCGATGGAAATTTTAGGTCGCACAACAGTTGAAACAGTTAACACTACAACCAATACATTTTCTCATTTTGAAAAAGGCCGTCCTTTTGGTTCTGGTTTGGTTGCAGCAGATGTTACAAGTTCAGTTGCAGGTGCAGCTATTAACATTACATTGAAAAGCCCACAGTCTTATAACAATGGCGCAACAGGTACACAATCGCCTTTCTTGTTAAAGCAAATTGTAAAAATCCGTTCTAACGGACGTAAATTCAGGGTTACAGCAATTACCCGTACAGCAGGTGCATTTGTTATTGAAGCAACTCCATTGGGGGCTTATACTTTGATTACAGGTACAACCGGAACAACACTTAAAGCAGGTGATGGTTTGGAAACTTACGGTAACCAATTAGCAGGTGAAGCATCAGATACAAACGGAACAATGCAACAGCACATGTACCGTTATGATAACACCGCAACCGTTATTCGTGCTGATACCAAATCAAGCGACTTAGCAGGGATGAATAAAACCCAAATTGATTTTGGTGGCGGTCAGTTCTACGAACCAACATTGGCAATTCAAACCATGAATCTTAACATGATGATGGATATTGAAGATGCCGTAATGGAAGGTGTGCCATCAAGTAATACAACCGATACAGGTACAACAGGTGTTATCCCCGTTATCGAAGCAAGGGGTTCAGAAGTAGATTATATCCAATACAGTTTTGCAATTGGTGATTTCCAAAACCTTACCAATGTTATTGATTCAAATGGTGGGCCAAGAGAATACCATTTCTTACAGGATTTATACCAGCGTCAGGATATAAACAACCTTTTGTTTGGTATCTATAAAAACGGTGCGATTTCTTATGCAAGCGTTGGTATGAGCCAAGAAGCTGCGGTTTCTTACGGTTTTCAGGGTTTCTCAACAGATGCGTATGATTTCCATTTCCACCGTTACAAAGGCTTTGGCGCACAGGCATCATTTGGTTACACGCCTACACAGGGTGATTACCGTCAGTTCTTTGGTTTGGCAGTTCCACAAGGAATGGTTGCAGATGCAAAGGATAACACAAGCCGTCCAATGATGCAGTGGGTGTATCAGCAGAATCCTGATATTCCACAAGGTCAGCGTATCTATTCATGGTCTTTGGGTTACACACAGCCAACTAAAACTACAAAAGCAGAGAATCAATATTCTCAAATAGCTTATGTTGGTAGCCGTGTATTGGCAGCAGAGCAATTCGCAATTTTGCGTGGTATTTCAAGTTAGTAAATAGTTCTTTAAAGGGAGTATCATTTTGGTACTCCCTAATTTTTAAAACATAATAAAATGGCAAACGCTTTAGCAAAAGCCCCATCAATTAAGAACGTAAAAGAGTTCATTGAAGTTGACGGGATTAAAGTAATTGAAGGTTCAACAGAACATTCGTATTTGATACAGGAATACGACCCCAAAAAAAGGTATGTATTTGAATTGGCAGCAAAAAATTTAGATTTAGGATTGCCTGTAATTAACATGCGCACAAACAGGGCTGAACCTCATAAAGAATATAAACCGTTCCAAAACTTAGTCTTTACATCTCAAATAGTTTGGAATAATGGCAGGGTAGGAATAAGGTATTATGATGGCTGCGAATCAATTTTTATTTCACAGCAGCCAAAAGAAAAAGATGTAATTGACCAACTAATAAAGCAAACAAGGCGGCGTAATTTTATAGATGGCAAATTAGTTGTTGACGGGTATGAAAGAATGCTTTTGATGTATTTGAATTTATGTAGTTGGAACGCAGATAGCCCATTCAGAACACAAACAGCAAATGAAATATTCATTCCTAAAAACGCTGATAAGATTGCCACAGAAGAAACAAAAAGAATGGACACTATTGAGGAAGCATTGCAATTGGCAAAAGATGCAACCGATACCAAAATGTACATTCATGCTGATTACTTAGGAATACCGCTTAAAGATTACGATTCACAGAATGATTTAAGTACAAAAGAAGTAAGGGCATTATACAGGAAAAGAGCTTTGCAGGATGCGGATAATTTCATAGAATCTTATGGGAACAAAAGTCTTGAAATTAAATACTATATCAACAAGGCTTTAATGGAAAAAGTAATAAGCAACAGGCTTAATCCGAATAAAGCTATTTGGGATAAAAGCGGGAATGAAATTTGCGACATATCAGGACTTAAATCAAATGAAGCAATCTCGGAAAGATTATTTGAATACAGTCAGGTGGAAGAAGGCGAAGAATTTCTTGTACAGCTAAAAGCGATTTATAACAAGTAAACAAAATAAAAATGTAAATACAAAGTCCACTTTTCTTAATGTTGAGTGGACTTTTTTACTTTATTCTTATGAGTTGGACAGTAAATGATATTATGTTGCTTTATCAAACGCTTACTAATAAAAATCAGGCAGGCGGTATCTCTGCAAAGAAATTATTTTATACATGGAATACCGAACAGAATATGTATTGGCAAGATGAAGTAGGTAGATGGCAGGCACGAAACAATGGTAAGACAGGGATGAATACGGGGCTTATCCAAGACCAAACCATACTTACTGATTTATCACCTTTCACAATACCAGAAACCATTACCATAACATCAGGGAAAGCTACAAAGCCGGATGATTTTCTTTTAGGATTAGATTTAAGAATAAATGGGGTTTCGAGTTTTGCGATAACACACGATCAGATTTCAAGTGTGAATGCAAGCGTTATTGACCCACCAAGTTCAACTGGTAACGTTTTCTATCATACGGAATATGAAGATTATTATTACATATTACCGCAATCATTTAGTGGTACACTTGATTTAGATTATTTGGCACAACCATTAGATGTTAAGTGGGGATTTACTTTTGATGATAATGGGAGGCAGGTATATTATTCAGGAACAAGCGTTCAGCCAAAATGGAAAACACCGACAATAATAGAAATTACAAAAAGAGCATTAACCAATTTAGGTGTTTCATGGAAAGATGCAGATTTTGTAAATTATGGCAGAACAGCACAAACAACAGGAGATTAATAAAATAAAAAATAATGGCAACAACTATCACTCCGCAATCATTAGTAGTAACTTTATCAGAAGTTATTACATTAAACGGGCAACCTATTAATAGTGAAAATAGTTTTACTGTCCCCGTTGTTAATGAGATTGATAAGCGAATATTGACCGTTCCAAGTTCAGAAGAAATAAGTATTATTAATTTGGATTCAGCTACATCAGCAGGAACATTTATAAGGTCAAATATCCGGTACATACGTATTGTAAATAAAGACAGTACAAACTTTGTAAGAATAAGGGTAACTGTTTTGGGTAATGACACATTCGATATTAAACTTGAAGCGGGGAAATTCTTTATCATTAATAACGGTCAGGAAAATACAAGTGATACGCAGGCTGCATTTTCAGGGTTTCAAAATTACGATGAAATAAGAGCGCAGGCAGACACAGCACCCGTTGATATAGAATATTATGTAGCATCAGTATAATAAAAAATAAAAATGGCTATATCCTACACAAAAGGCATGTTGATTGAAAGGGTTAAAAAACATTTAGCCAATGGATTCCCTAATTCATCTTTTGTTATTACTGATAATGAATTATTGCTTTACATAGACGCTTCTATTCCTTTTGTAATGAAAGGGCAGATGTTTGAAAATGCAAAAGTTACAGGGTTTTTAGAAGTGCCAGATGCTTACATTGTAACTTACGCTTTACCTACTTTAACTATAAGTTCAACAACAGGGGAATGGTTTGCTACTTTACCTCAAACACCAATAGAGCTTCCAACAGGTTACAGTATAACAGATGTGTACTTTTCAATGAATGGTGCAAAAAGTTTTTCTGCATTGCCTCTTACGAATAAAAGAAATACTTTCAGAAATTTACTACCAAGACCAAGTGTTGTTTTTTTTAGGGTTGAAAGTAACGTAATTTATTTTCAAACAGGCAATGGAATACTTTTGTTCAATCAACACGCATACGTTCAAATGCCTATAAGCAGAACATCAGATAAAAACGCAATAATGAGTTTACCGGATGGGGCTTTAGAAATGTTATTTGATAAGACAGTAGCAAAATGTTTACAGCGTTTACAAATACCACAAGACATTGTAAAAGATAATCTGCCAAGTGGCAATAAAACAAGTTAATTATGGCAAAAGCTAAAAAAGAAGTAGTACCGGAATTGCATGGAGAAATTACAGATACAGTAACGCAAGTTGTTCAAAGTATTAATTATGCAGAAAGTGTAGATATTCCGAAAGAACAAGAAAAAGTTGCATCTGAATTTATGACAAAAGTGATTAGCAGAATATCAAATGAAAGTGAGATTGAATTTTTAGAAAATCTACTGCATGTTCAAAATGTAGGTAGTTGGCATGGCCCGGCAGCAGGATTAATAAAAGAAAGATTAAAAGTATTGAAAGGGTAAAATGGCAACTCCGGCAAACATAACATTATTTGGTAATAATATCATAGTTGAGATTACAGGAAGTGGGGTTACGCCAATTCAACCATCAGGGTGCAATTTTGGTACAGTGAGGCAAATTTCAAGCGGTTGCAGTATAGTTGAAGTTAGCGATTTGGTTTTTTTTACTACCGACCATACTGATTTCTTTTCAAATAATAGCAGCCAGTTTTGTACCTTACCGGAAACAGATTGTTATTTTAAATACACAACACCGCCATGAGTGAACAGGTAGGAAGATATACAAGTTTAAGAACAATTGTTGCTCACTTTTTAAGTCAGTACGATAAAAGTTTTGCAGACGAAGATAAGTGTTGGCTACTTGCATTCAGGGCAATGATGGATATGCACTTTCAGGTAACAGCAGAACCAGAAACATTCAGATTGCCAGTTAGTGCAAACAAAACAGTTGGATTCCCTGCGGGTGTTTTATCATGGACAAAAATAGGGGTGTTAGACCATGACGGTAAAATAAACACACTTAAAATAAATAATGCACTTACAACATGGAGAGATGGAAGCCCAAACAGATTATCATTACTTACGCCAAATGTAAATGATACAGTAGGCAGCGTTGTAAATGCACCCTTTTATTTTAATTATTTTTATGGTGGTAATTACTGCAATCTTTATGGTATAGGAACAGGACTTATACAACACGGAGAATGTACGGTTGACGAAGTAAATCAACTGGTTGTATTATCACCTGAGTTCAGATTTGACAGTATTATGTTTGAAGCGATAATGTCGCCACAGATGCAGGATGATTACAATGTTCTTACTATTTTAACTGAACCAATTATAGCTTTTATAGAAGCAAAATTGAAGTTAAACACAATGGATAATTACTATGCAGAGGTGGTTAAAGCAAGAAGGGGAATAGGTAAACACAAAGTAACATTGCAGGGTGTCAATCAGGTTATCAGGGAAAGTACAGCAATGAAATTACCATCATAAATATGGCACAAGAAAAAAAATGCAGATGCGGGAATATGAGCAATCAGCTTATATCTTACTTTGAAAAAGGAACAAATGTAAGAATAACGCTTTGCGATAATTGCGCAGTTAATTATGGGTTTAAGGATAACAACAAATATTATTCAGCAGTTTACGATAAATTAGAACCGGAACAAAAAATACATAATACAAGTGCCAATTGATTTAAAAAACTTTGCGGGTATATTAAACACAGACGACCCGAATTATGTTATTCCACCTGTTCATCATAAGATGGCTTATAATTGCGTGTTCAGGGGTAATGGAGCAAATATGAGGATGGAAAATATCTTTGGCACAAGAAATATAACCTTCTCAAAACCATCAGGGACAAATGAGTGTATCGGTGGTTTTTTTGATAACGTTAAACAGCGTGTATTTTTTTTTAACTATAACAGCAATGCTTTACATGGTATTTATCAATTAAACTTAAAAACAGAAGCAATAGATTACCTTGTTTTAAATGGGACAAATACTAACGGAGATGTTTTAGGTTTTACACTTGACAAACCAATCGTAAATATAAATATTGTTTACGGTGATGATGTTCAGGGGGATATTCTGAACTACATTAATTGTCAAAAATTACCATGCAAAGTAAATATAAAAACCGCTTTGGCAGGCGGGTATGGCACTATTCAAAAATCTTATCTTAATGTAGCAAAAGCACCTGTTACCGTTGCGCCTTATGTTATTTATCAGAACGATTCAGGTATTACAACAAATAACCTCCGTAAAAAACTATTTAAGTTTAAAGAAAGGTTTGTTTACGATGATTTGGAAAAACCAGTAACAGGCATACAAAGTGAAATACCCTTACCATACAATTACGTAGATACAACAGTAGACGCAGACCCTACAAAGAACTGTGTTATATTTATGACAGTTCAGACAGGCCCATCTAATGTAAAAAAACTGGAAATATTAGGAGCGCAAAATATCAGCAATGTATTTTCTGATTTCTTTCTAATTGCAGTTTTAGATAAAGCTGCATTATCAATACCCGATAACGATACTTACACATATAAATTTTACAATAATCAAGCATACGATTATATAGATGTTGAAGAAAGTATTGAATTGTTTGATTATGTGCCATTAGAGGCAAATGCACAGGAACTATTAAATGGTAATAGTTTAATTTATGGTGGTGTAAAAGAAGGGTATGATTTAATTGCTTCAAACATGAGTGGTGTTTCTACTTTAGTATCAGAAAGACTAAGGCAGAAGTCAGAACTTTTGTATGCCTCACAGTTAGGACAAACAGGATTCCAGACAGGAAATATAAGAATTATAGTTGCTGGTAATCCATCCACAGGCGACGTTTTAAACGTTGTTACATTAGTAAGCACAACACCAACAACAATTACTTATACCGTAGGCGGTGGAGATACAGTTGCAATTATTATTGCAGGATTAGCAGCGAATGCAGTAGTTGGCGGTTTTACAGTTGTGTCAACATCAGCAAATGATTTAGTAGTATCAAAAACAAGTGTTGTCCTTGCTAATTTTTATATTACAGTAGCTTCAAACTCAACCATAGGGAATAACTCAACAAGCGGTACTGATTGGGGTTCTATTCATGGGTGGGGTATTGTGGAATTTGATGAAAACGGAGTGACAAACGGAGTAGTAACACAAGCTGCGGCATCTGTTCAAAATCTCAATTATACCGAAACGACAGGCATCCCTAATATACCAAAAACAACTATTTCAGTTTATAGCCGTCCTGCATTATGGGCAAGATCATTTTCAATTGTACGTACCTTAGATTTGACCAAAACAAAACCGCTTCAATGGATAAGCGACAGAACTTATAAAGACGAAAGCACTGAACCCGATAATTACAAATATGCTTTTATATCAATAGAAAATTTAAATACCTTTATAAAAAATAATCCTACTTCACCATTAGGTTATGACTTCTCACCAAATGACAGAATAAGGTTTATGAAATTGTTTAATGGTGATGGAACAACTGCACAGGTTTACACAAATAAAGAATACGAAATATCAGGTCAGGTTATAAATCCTGTTATTAACGGAGTTCTTTATACAGGACAGTTTTTAAAAATAGTTTTACCAACGACAAGCGGGGCATTTGATTTTGGTACTTCTGCATTTTATAATTACCTGATTGAAATATTTACACCTGCACAATCAGTAGCAAACGGATTAAATGTTTATCGTGAATTTGGGGAAAGATATACAATAGGTAATCCCGGAACAACAAGCGCATTTCATCAGGGGATGATCCAAAATCAAAGCACTAATTTAGCAACACCAGCAACTTTTTCTTATACTAAAGGGGATTACTATTACAGGAACAGAACAATAAATACAGGGGTTGAATTAGACTATCAGATTGGTGTGGGTAGCATTGGCGATGGAAGGGTAACATTGGGCTGTGCATTTCAATCAGCTTCATACACAGACCCTAATATAACAACAGGAAGTTCTACACTTGCTGATTTGGCAGGATTTGACCCTACAACTGATATGAGGTATCTTATATTAGTTACTTCTGGAACGTATGTATTTAATTTTAAAGGAAGCATTCTTTTCAGCCTTAATGATTTTGGTGAACAATATTCATTTTTTGTTCAGGTTTACAACAGAACATCAGGTGTAACAGTAACTAAAGTTTATTTGGTTACGCCAAGAAGTATGCCGCAGGGAGCAAACCAATTTACATTTGATGTTGACGTTCCTATTGGACCAAATGAAGTTTTATTCATATTTGGTTATTCTGAATTTGGTGGTGGATTTTTTAACAATAAAACATTTTCTCAATCAGATATTACAGTAACAAGAAAATTGAATTTTACACAAGGGATTATTGACCCTAATTTTTCAGATTTATATCCAAGTGCTGTAAATTCAGATGGTAGACCATTTATATTTGACCCAAATGCAAGGCAAACGTTTTATGGTACTTTACTACGTTGGGGGTTAGCTTTTCAACAAGGAACAAATATCAATCAGATAAATAGATTTTATCCTTTGAATTTTGATCAGATAGATTCTCAAAAAGGAGATATTTTAAGATTGAAAGCAAGGCAAAGAGAATTGAGAGCATTTCAATCAAGAGGCGTAGGTGTAATGGGTGTTTATACTAAATTCTTACAGGATAGCGGTAACACCAATGTAGTAACTACAACAGACGAAATAATAACAAAAAATAACATAAGCTATTATTCAGGAATACATGGCTTAGGCGACCAATACACAGCACTTACATCAAGTGCAATGGATGACTATTTTATAGACCCCGTAACAGGTGATGAAGTTAGATTGGGTGCAAATGGTATGGTTTCATTAAATCAAATATTTAAAGGACAGTACTATATCCGGTCTTTGTTTACACCGTATAATAAAACATGGGTAAAACCAAATGGTGCGCCTGCAAGAATATTGATGGCTTATGATTTTTTTGAAGGGCAGGTAATTAAAATATTGCAAGGTGGCACAAACGGAAGTGATACGATAAGTAATTACGCTTTTAGTTTCAATGAAAAAAGAAACGGCTATAATTGTTTCTATGACCTTACACCTGAATGGATAATTTCAGCACAGGATAAAATAGTTTCATGGAAAAATGGCAGCGTGTATATCCATGATGATAATGTAAATTATTGCAAGTTTTATGGTGTTCAGTATTATCCAAGTATTACACTTGTCTTTAATGATAAAGATGCTATAAAAAAGACATTCTTAGCATTAGCGTATCAAAGTAATCAATATTGGGTGAGTCCAACAAACGGGGATATAAATACAAGTCAACCAAACGAACAGACAGGGTTAGCGCAAATAAGTTCTCTTAAATCAGTAGATTTTGATATACAGGAAGGGCTTTATTATGCAGCACTTCTATTCGATGCAAACAGTATGGCAGACGCTCAATTAGCCCTTGTGGAAGGTGATACTTTAAAAGGCACATGGGTTGAAGTTAAGCTAACTTATCAGGGTAGTAATTTCGCATGGATTTATTCACCATATATTTCTTATGCTATATCACAAAGAAATTTTTAACTTTATAAAAATATAGAATATGGATCCGATGACAATGATGGCTTTAGCGAGTGCTGCAAAAGGATTAATAGGCGGAATTACAGGGATAATCCAAAAGCATAAAGCAAATAAGCTATTGCGTGATAATCCATACCCGACATATACCGTTCCTAATGAAATACTGCAAAATCAAAAGACAGCGCAGATAATGGCTAATACAGGCTTACCAAGTGAGCAATACAATTTAGCCAAACAAAACATTGCAAGAAACCTGAATTTTGGTATCTCAAAATCAAATGACAGGGCTGGAGGTTTAATGACTATATCCGCACTTACTCAAAATGCCAATGATGCAACAGCTAATTTAGACGCAAGTAATGCAGCAGCAAGGTTAGGTAATAAAAGATATGCAGTTAGTGTAAATAATACAGCAGCAGGGTATAAGGATAAAGCATGGGATTGGAATATAAAAAACAAGTATAATCAAATGTATGATTATGCAATGGGCTTAAAAGGGGAAGGGAATCAAAACCTTTCAAGCGGGATTGATAATGCAGTAGCGGCTGGTATTTATGGAGCGGCAAAAGCATCTGGTAACACAGGCAGGGAAGATAATAGTATACCAGATTTAAATGGCAGTAATGTGCCAAGTAGTTATTCAGATTATTTAAGATTTAAAAGAATGAACGGATAATGCCAAACAATAATGCACCTTTTGGGGATATTTATGCAGTACAAAACTCTGCAATAGACAGGGCTGCTAATGTATTGTATCAAAGAAAACAACAGGAAGATGCAAGAGGGTATCAGGATTATGTAAATACACAAGCATTACTTCAAAAAGAAATTGGGAATGTAAGAAGCGCAGATGTAGAAGATTATATTAATAAATATCAGCAGTATAAAAATCTTCGTCAACAAATGATTTTTGACAATAAAATAAAAAACAACCCCAAATTATATGCACAAAAAAACAGGGAAGCAACAGAGGCTTTTAATGATGCTCTAATGTTTGCATCTGCAAGCAAGCAGTTAAAAGAACAGGACGCTAAATTATCACAGGATATTTATACAAGGCCTAATAATTACCTTGATGAAGCACATGGAGTATTGCAGAAAAATTTAAGTTTACCGTTATCAAAAAGACAGGATAATTATGAAACTTATTCTTACAACGGTGCAAATAAAGATATTCAACCATTACTTCAAAAAGCAGTAGGTACGCCAACAGCTATTTTTGTTGACGAAGCAGATAGTAAAGGTGGCTTGCAATCACAGCAAAGAAAATTCATGGTTGCTAATTCACCACAACAAATGTATGAGATCATTTACGGGAGTTTAACTGATAGAAGTTATGCAAAAGCGTTATCACAACTTGCTTCACAAACAACCCCCGAAGATTTGGCAGCTATTGATAATCAGTATGACCAAGTAATGAAATCATTACCCAAGTCATTAAGCAATAAAATAGGGGTTGAAATAAAAATAAATCCGAATAACCCATTAAGCGTTGAATCTGCTTATTTAGCAAAGAAACTTGCTATTGATAAGTTTTCAAAAATAGGTGAAGGCGAACTTATTAAAAAAACAAACTCAAAAGAAACAATTGATTACAGGCACGAACAAGCCATGAAATCAATTGCAGCAAATAAAGGTAGTGGTTATAGTAGTAATGGTTCTAATCAACAGTTTAATAATGTTTATGGAGATATAGATGAAGCGGTAAATGCAGGTAATGGTATGGCTAAAGTTTCAGACTTGAATATTGTTGGTGCAGGTATCATTTCAGATGTACTACGTAAAAGAACTTCTAATCCAAATGAAGCTGCTAATATCATTAATGACGGGGCTTATATAAAAAGGGGTGCGGATGGTATTTTAAGATTTCATTCAAAAGATGATAGAATCAGTTTCCCTGTTACTTATAAGGATATTAATACAATTGCAAACACTACTGCTAAAGGAGATAATGCTGTATTAAATACAACACCAAAAGGGCCAGTAAAAAAAGAAAAGAAAGGATTTACACTACCACAAAATTTTCATCCATAATTAATGCCAGACCCTAATTCATATATAGATGGGCTTTATAATACCATAAAATTAAATGTGCCGGGTTTTAAAAAATCGCCACAGGAATTTAGTGATGCACTGAATAATGATGCAGGGTATAGACAAGGTATTTATACCATGCTTAAAGATAATATCCCAACTTTCACAAAAACAACAAGTGAATTTAATGATTCAGTTATAAAGAAAATATCTGCTAAAGATGCAATGGCTAAGTATGGTATTGGTGACGGGTATAAAAACAATACAGATAACACAAGAATACAAGCCCCGCAAGATGCAGTTCAGCGTGAAAAAATGTTTCAGAATGTAATTAAAACATTGCCTGCATTAAGAGAAAATGTTGTAAAAAATAAAACGCTTGATATTTTACAGAAACAAGGTAAGCTACCAGCAGTAGGTAGTTACGATTATCTTGCTTTAAAGCCACAAGTTGAAGCGAATACAAGTGAAGATGAATACTTGCCAGAAATGCTTAGACACCATGAAACTAAGCAGGAATTAGACCAAAAAGCTATTAAAGACTTTTCAATTGCTCAAAATGAATCCCCAGAAGAAATACAAAAAAATATTGATGCAGGTAAGTATGTTATACAAGATGGCAAAGTAAAAGAAATTGGTGGTTTTGGGGCAAACTTTGCGCAGTCATTTAGAAATACTATTAATGATATTGGATTGGCTATGAATGTATCAGCAGCACATTCAGAAGGCAATAATAATAAAATGAAGTATTTTATAAACCAGTATAATAATAACAAAAAAAATGAAAGGGAAACCACTTCAAACGAAATAAGTGGGTATTCAGGTAAAGTATTTGGGGGGGTGACTCCATACGCACTTGCGAGTACAGGTGGTGCCGCAATTGGAGCGGGTATGAGAGCGGTTGCCGCAGGGACAGAATTAGAAAGTTTAGTAGGCGGTGTATCTTCTGTATTGCCTTATGCAGATGTACCTATGATGAGTGCGTCTAATGTAGCTGGGGTTATTAATGAAATTAATAATGACCCTAATTTTACTGAAGATCAAAAAATTGCTAAAATAAAAAGTAGTTTAAGTGATGCAGCATTAACAGGTGTATTGCAAGGAATAGGATTTCATGCAATTGGCGGTGGTGAAACCAAACAGACAGCAAATTCTTTACTTAAACAATACGCCCCAACAAGCGCACTTAAAAAAACCTTCGTTAAAGGGCTTTATGATAATATAACTGATTTAGCAAAAACAACTCCTGAAAGTGTTGGTAAGGCTATGGCTATTGGGGGCAGTACAGCCGTCCTTAATAATATAACTAAATCAAATGAAGGGTTAAAGGTTGATTGGTCTAATGTGCCAGAAGAAGCGGTTAATATGGGTGCTTTAGATTTATTAATGAAATCTGGTGGTATTGTAACACATTCTTTGGCTACAATAAAAGAAGCTAAAAGTTCAGGTTACGATAAAGTAAACCCGGATTGGTATAACCAATATAACAGACAGCATCAAGATATATTGAATAATATTTCATCTGCACCCAAACCAATATATGATGCCATTTTATCAACATTAGATAAAAGCCCAGACCCCAATGCAGCAGCCGCAAAACTTAAAATAGAAACATTCAGAGGTTACTATAATAGTTTACCTGCTGAATTACCAACAGAAGCAAAGAACAAAGCCTTACATATTTTACAGCTTAAAACAGAAGCTATTGATGATGCAAATAATGCACCCGAAGGCGGTATTAAAAACTACTATCAACAAAGGGCAAGTGCTTATGATGGTTTATTGAGTAAAGTTCTTACGGACGGTAAAATTGACGAAAAGAAAGAACCGTTACTATTACCAAGATTTGCAGCAAGTGTTCCTAAGAACGAAGAAGAAATTGCGCCTGAAAATTTAAAGCTAGAAGAAGTTACCGAAACAATACCCGACAATGAAAACAAAGAAACCGAAGTCATTAAGCCTTCCAAAGATGCAGGAATTGCAAAAGTTAATGAACCTGTCTCCACAGAAACGGGCATCCCTGCAACAACAGAGGTTAATAAAGTTGAGCAACCAACAGAAGAGGAAGTGAATGTTGATAATGTTTCAAAAAAAATACACGAACAGGGGGTTGATAGTTTGAATGAGGCTGAAAAAACTTTTGCTAAAGAAAATGGTTCTAAAATAGACGATGCGCTTACTAAATTGAGAAATCAAAAAGGCGAAGTATGGAATAACAGGGGAACTACGTTTAATAAAAATGAAGATGGGGAACATTCTTTTGTTGGTAAGGATGGCGAAACATATACAATATCTCACACTACTAATTCAAAAGGTACGGTTTCGGTAAAGGTTAGAGATAAAAATGGTAAAACTGTTTCATCGGCATATTTTTGGCATAACGGGGACGGGTCTTATTCCATAGCAAGAGGTTCAAAAATAAGTTCAGAGATACAAGGTATTGGGCTTGCTAAAGCCGTTTACGATTATACCGATAATAACATTGGTAAAATAAAGAGAACAGAAACCACAACAGATGATGGCGGCAATTTATGGAGTAAAAATACTGTTGGGGTATCTCATGCTGCATTAACTGATTTGGCGCAAAGGTTA
>ERZ869907.266-NODE-266-length-20267-cov-6.832723_pt1 | contig 20267 bp, 34 predicted proteins | sample MGYA00579309_ERZ869907 | MGnify/ENA primary metagenome ERZ869907 (study PRJEB32216, sample SAMN09231814) | wastewater metagenome | place: USA: Maryland | collected 2016-07-30 | study: EMG produced TPA metagenomics assembly of the PRJNA472060 data set (Reclaimed... | reverse complement strand
TCGTGGGTGAAGCACCGCGACGAGCTGACCGAGGCGGGCGCCCGCGCGGAGTGCCTGGCCATCACGATCGACGAGCTCGCGGCGCGCGGCGTCACCGAGCCCGGCGCCTGGATCGACGGCGTGCGCGAGCACCTCGCGGCCAAGGCCGCCTGACCCCCGGCGCGGCGACGGCCGCGCCCCTCGGGGCTGCTGGAAGCAAGCACGGCGGCGGGCCTCCTCCCCGCGCCGACCGTGCCGAGGGCTCGCCGCCCTCCAGCCCCACCACGACACGCGCCGCGGGCGTCCCGCGCGTGCCGCAACCCAGGCGCCCGACGAAAGCACGGCAATGAACGACGGCACGGTATCGGTGAAGCTGGACGGGAAGAAGCTGGAGGAGATCGGCGAGGCGCTCCGCGGCGACGGCGCGACGAAGGTCACGGTGACCACGCCGCCCGAGGCGCCCCAGGGCGACGGGCTGAAGACGCCGCGCGCGGTGGGGACGGCGGAGGGCGAGGGCGCGCCCGCGGCGCCGCCGAAGCCGCCGGGGGAGCCGGGGGTGAAGCGCACGAAGAAGTTCCTGACGTGCGTGCTCACCCCGGCGGAGATCGCGGCGATCCACGGCGAGATCGTCGCGCTCGTGGGCGAGGCGAGCGTGGCCGAGCGCCGCGTCGAGAGCATCAAGGAGCGCGCGAAGGCCGACGTGCAGGTGGCGACCAACACCGCCAAGGAGCTGCGCGAGCGCCTCGACGACAAGGCCCGCACGAGCCGCGAGGGGAAGGTCGACCGCGAGGTGCCCGTCACCATCCGCATCGACTGGAACGCGCGCACCAAGACCACCACGCGCGACGACACCGGCGAGCAGGTCGGCGAGGTCGAGGTCGCGTCGCAGATGGAGGTCTTCGACTGCGGCACCTGGGTCAAGGACCTGAAGGCGGGCAAGAGCTACCTGAAGGCCCCCGACGGCGCGGTGCTCGACGAGCGGAAGCTGACCGACACCGAGCGCCAGGCCGACCTGCCGCTGCCCGACGGCGGCGCGGCCCCGGCCGAGCCCGCGAAGGCCGACCGCGCGTGGCTCGCCCTCGCCGCGTGGGAGGAGCTCGACGACGAGGTGACCTCCCGGCTGGTGAAGCCCGACCCGCACAGCAAGGCCCCCGGCGTGGTGTGGACCGCGGACGGCGCGTGGATGCGCGGCGAGGTGCCGGCGGGGATGAAGCCCGCGCTCGACCACCACGCGGTGCAGGCGGGCATCGCGCTGCACTACGGCGACGCCGCCCCGACGCTCGCCGACCTGGCGAAGGCGTCGAAGGAGCCGCCGTCGAAGCGCAAGGCGACGTCGAAGAAGCGCTGACCACGCACGGCCCGACCGCGGGCCGCTGCGTCGACTGCACCGGCGCGGTGCAGCGGACGGAGCGGCGATCGCTCGACCGACCAACGACTGCAACGACGACGAGGGACCATGGCGACGAGAGCAGAGAAGGCAGCGGCGAAGGCACAGCGCGTCGCCGACGAGTGGAATGCGACGTACCCGGTGGGCACGCCGGTGCGGTACTGGCGCGGCGTGAAGGAGGGCGAGCCGTCGGGTACGGGGCCCACGCGCTCGCCCGCCGAGGTCCGCAGCGACTACGCGGTGGTGTTCATCACCGGGTGCTCGGGGTTCATCTGCCTGACGCACGTCGAGGCCGCGTCGTGAGGCTCCCCACGACCCACCAGATCCAGGGCGCGCTGCTGTGCGTGCTCTGCGCCGCGCTGATCGTGGGGCTCTCCCGCGACGTGGCGCCCGCCGCGCGCGACGCGGGGCAGCTCGCGGTGCTGGCGATCTACGGCGCGATGGTGGCGCTGCACGTCGGCGGGCGCGCGGTGCTCGCCGCGCGAAGGGCGGTGGCCTGATGCGCGTCGTCGACCTCTTCGCCGGCGCGGGCGGCTCCTCGACGGGCGCAACGTGGGCGGGCGCGCGCGTCGCCGCCGCGGTCAACCACTGGCCCGTCGCGGTCGCCACGCACACGGCGGCGCACCCCGAGGCCGCGCACTTCTGCGAGGACGCCGCGGTGCTCGACCCGACGACGCTCCCGGCGCACGACCTGCTGCTGGCGTCGCCGAGCTGCACCGGCCACACCCGCGCCCGCGGCGTCGAGCGGCCCCACCACGACGCGGCCCGCGCGACGGCGTGGTGCGTGCTGCGCGTCGCCGAGGCCCAGCGGCCCCGCGCGATCGTGGTGGAGAACGTGCCCGAGATGCTCGCGTGGGCCTGCTACCGCGGCTGGCGGCTCGCGCTCTCCGACCTCGGCTACCGCATCTCCGAACAGGTGCTCGACGTCGCCGACCTCGGCGTGCCCCAGCACCGCCGGCGGCTCTTCGTGGTGGCGACCCGCACCCGCAAGCCGCTGGTGATCGCCCCCGGCACCGCTGCGCACGTCGGCGCTCGCAGCATCATCGACCTCGACGCCGGGACGTGGCGCCCGTGGCGGCGGCTGGTCCCGGCGAGCGTCGCCCGCATCGAGGCGGCACAGGCGCGCTTCGGGGAGACCTGCCTCGTTGCGTACTACAGCAGCGAGGCCGGCGGCCGCGACCTCGACGCCCCGCTCGGGACGGTGACCACGCACGACCGGCACATGGTCGTCCGCGGCGACGTCGCCCGGATGCTCTCCGTCGGCGAGCTCCTCGCGGCGCAGGGGTTCCCGGCGGACTACCCGCTGACCGGCACCCACGCGGAGCGGGTGATGCAGGTGGGCAACGCCAACGCGCCCCCGATGGCGCGGCACATCGTCGCGCAGATCATGGCGGGTGCATCGTGAGGCGCACGAATCTCGCGCCGACCTACGGCGGCCTCGCGCGCTGGCTGGCCCGCCGCCTCGGGTGCACGCCGCACGAGGCCGAGGCGCGCCTCCAGGCGTCGCGGCGCGCGGCGTGGCGGATGGTCGCGACGCCCGACGAGCTCGCGGCCGAGGCGGACTTCGCCGAGGTTCCGGCGGCGCACGAGTTCGTACGCGGCCGTACGATCGCGCCCGACGCCGCGGCGGGAGCTGGGCGATGAGCGCGCGACTGGACACGGACACGGTCACCCGCGCGATGCTGGTCGCGGGGCAGGCGAAGAAGCGCCCCGGGAAGAAGGCCGCGCGCCACAAGGTGCACTGGACGCAGGAGGAGGACGCCGTCCTCCGGCGCGAGTGGGGCGAGGTCGGCCAGCGCTCGCTGAAGAAGAAGCTGCGCGGCCGGTCGTGGCGGGCGATCTACCGCCGCGCGTGCAACCTCGGGCTCCCCCAGGGCCTGCCGCAGGGGTCGGTGGCCCTGTCGAGGGCGGCCGAGATCCTCGGGCTCTGCGGCCCGCAGTCGGTGGAGGCCCTCGCCCGCCGGCAGGGCGTCCCGGTGCGGCTGCACCCGCACCCGCACGCGCCCGAGGGGACGCGCCGCCACCCGTGGCGCTGCGTCGACCTCGACGACATCACCGCGGCGATGGAGCGCGAGGCGACGCAGGTCGAGGTGGTCGCCGCGGCGGCGCGGTGCCGCGGGCTCTACGCGGCGACGCTGCGGCGCTGGCTCATGGACGCGGGCGAGCTCCCGCGCGAGAGCAACGGCGGCCGGTGGCGGCGCCTCCCCTCCGCCGTGATCGACGCGGTGGTCGCGGCCAACAACCCGGCCGGGTACGGCCGTCGGGCCGACGTCGCCCGCGAGCTGGGCACGTCCGAGACGACGCTCCGCAACCTGCTGCGCCGCGCGGGCGTCCGCTCGCTGCACCGCAAGGGCGGCGGCATCCCGCTCGCCGAGGCGCGGCGGGTGTTCGCGGAGCACCAGGCGGCGAAGGGCCGCACGACTTCGCCGACTGCAACGACCGCAACCGCCTCCGACGAGGGCCTCCGCCATGGGTGAATCAACGGGCATCGGGTGGACCCACCACACCGCGAACTTCTGGTGGGGCTGCCAGCGCGTCTCGCCGGGCTGCGAGCACTGCTACGCGGAGCACCTGGCCGTCGTGCGGCGGAAGCTCCCGGTGTGGGGCCCGCCCTCGACGACGGGGCGCGAGCGGAAGAAGGGCGTCTGGAAGGACGCCCCGAAGTGGAACGCGGCGGCGAAGGCCGACGGCGTGCGCCGGCGGATGTTCGTGTCGAGCATGGCCGACGTCTTCGAGGCGCACCCCCAGGTCGCGCCGTGGCGCGCGGAGGCGCTCGACCTGCTCGCCGACTGCGACGGGCTCGACGTGCAGCTGCTCACGAAGCGGCCCGAGAACATCCGCGCGATGGTCCCGGCCGCGTGGCTCGAGTCGTGGCCCGCGCACGTCTGGGTCGGCACTACCGTCGAGGACCAGAAGCGCGCCGAGCAGCGCATCCCGCACCTGCTCGCGGTGCCCGCGGCGGTGCGGTTCCTGTCGTGCGAGCCGCTGCTGGAGGCGGTCGACCTCGACCCGCCGCGGTGCCCGTACTGCCGCGACGGCGGGGAGGTTCAGATGCTGGACGCAGGGGCGCACTTCATCCACTGGTGCGTGCGCTGCGACTCCGAGGCGTGCCACGGGATGTGGCTCGACGCCTGCGCCGATGCCCGTCAGGCCGGGATCAACTGGGTCATCGTCGGCGGCGAGTCGGGCCCCGGCGCGCGCCCGTTTGACCTGGCGTGGGCGCGGTCGATCGTCGCGCAGTGCGACGCGGCCGACGTGGCGGTGTTCGTGAAGCAGCTCGGCGCGCAGCCTGTCGACTCCGCGAAGGCGGCGGTGCACCAGCCGTGCATGCACGAGCGGAAGCCCGCGATCCGCACGACGATCTACGCGGCCGACGCGCCCGAGGTCGCCCAGGCCCGCGTCGACGAGCGCAACACCGCGCTCCGGCTCGCAGCCCCGCAGGTCGAGCACCCGCTCTACCTGCGCGGGGCCTACCGCATCGACGACCGCGCGGGCGCCGACCCGGCGGAATGGCCGAAGGACCTGCGGCGGCAGAGCTTCCCGGAGGCGTCCTGTGCGTGACCCCTTCGTCATCTGGGGCCCGGCAATCCTCGGCGTGTCGGGCGGTCGCACGAGCGGGAAGATGCTGCGCCGCATCCTCGACGCCCACGGCGGCCACCTGCCGACCGACGTCGTCCCGGTGTTCGCCAACACGGGCCTGGAACGGCCCGAGACGCTCGACTTCGTCGACCGCATGGGCCGCGAGTGGGGCGTCCCGATCGTCTGGGTGGAGCGCGTGACCGCGGGCGTCTGGCGCGAGGTGACGCACGCCACCGCGAGCCGCAAGGGCGAGCCGTTCCGCCGGCTCGTGCTCGAGCGGCGCTACCTGCCGCACACCGGCGCGCGCTTCTGCACCGCCGACCTGAAGATCGACCCCACCGTCGCGCTCGCCCGCGCGCTCGGGTGGGCGGACTGGACAAACGTGGTGGGCCTCCGCTTCGACGAGCCGAAGCGCGTCGCCTCGAAGCGCGAGGAGAACAACGTCGAGGCCGTGAAGCGCCTCTGCGGCGACCCGACGGCGCTCCCCTACGAGAACGCGATGCCGCTGCACGCCGCGCGGGTGACGAAGGCCGACGTCGCGGCGTTCTGGGTCGCGCAGCCCTTCGACCTGGGCCTGGAGTGGTGGGAGTCCAACTGCACCGGGTGCTTCCTGAAGGGCGAGGCGATCCTCGAGCGCACCGAGCGTGACCACCCCGGCGCCCTCGCGCCGTTCGCGGAGATGGAGGCGATGATCGGCGCGACGTTCCGCAAGGGGCGGCGCTACCTCGACACGATCGCCAGCGCCCGCCGCCCCGCGCTTCCCGGCCTGCTCGACGGGGACGGCGACGCGGGCGTGTCCTGCGCGTGCACCGATCGCCGGCCCAAGCCCCGGCGGCCGCCGTGCGCCTGCGGCACCCGCACGCGGCAGCACACGCTCGCCTGCGTCTTCGCGCGGGCCGACGCCGCATCGGAGGCAGCGTGACGACGCGCGAGACCGTGACCCGCGACGCGCTGCCGCCGCCCCCGCCCGGGCCCCTCGACGCGGTGGTGATGGCGCTGCGGATCTGGCCCTTCACCGCGCTGACCCACGTCGGCGCCGGGCTGCTGGGCCAGGGCTACCGCGTCCTCGGCGGTGCGACGTGCGCCGTCGGCATCGTCGGAATGCTCGTCATCTCGCGGCGCGTCGACGCGCTCGCCCGGAGGATCCACCGTGGCTGACTCACCCGCCCGCGCCGCGTGGCGCGCCCTCGTCTCCCGCCTCACCCCGGAGGCCCTGCGCGAGGCCGCGCACCTCGCGGTGGACGCCGCCTTCGACGCGGCCAACGACGCCGACGCGCAGCCCCGCCGCGGCGCCGTGCGCAAGCCGTACGTGGTCGACCCCGCCGAGCCCGTCGACGAGGTCGCCCGGAAACGCGCCGCCGCCTCGCTCGGCCGCCGGGGGGTCCGGTAGGGTGGCCCGCATGCGACGCCCCCCGGGCTCCGGCTCCGTCGACCAGCTCCCCTCCGGCAAGTGGCGCGCGCGGGTGCGCCTCGACTCGGGCGCGCAGGTCTCCCTCGGCACCTGCGACACCGAGGAGGAGGCCCGCGCGCTCCTCGCCGCCGGCGTGCGGCAGCTCGCCGAGCGCCACGCCGCGCCCACCGGCCCGAAGACCCTGCGCGCGTGGGGCAAGACCTGGCTCGCCGCCCGCGAGGGCGACGGCATCCGGGGCATCGTGCAGGAGCGGTCGGTCTGGGAGCGTCACGTGCTCGCGCACCCGATCGCCGACCTGCCGCTGCGGGAGATCACCCGCCGCCAGGTGCTGGCCTGGATGGACGCCGTCCGCGCGACCCGCGCCGTCGTCCCCGCCCGCGGCGGGGGGCACCGCGAGACCGACCGCCCGGTGTCGCGCCGGGTGGTGCTGCACGCCCTGCACCTCCTGCGCGGGGCGCTGCACGCCGCCCGCGACGCCGAGCACATCGGCACCGACCCGACGCAGGGGGTCAAGCCCCCGCGGGACAAGGTCCGCCGCCCGCAGGCCTGGACGTACCTCACCCCGGCCGAGATCGAGCGAGTCACGCGCGCGAGTCACGACTCACTGCCCGAGCCCGAGCGCACCATCTACGGCACGGCGATCTACACGGGCCTGCGCCAGGGCGAGCTCTGGGCGCTCGAGCGCGGCGACCTCAGCGACCTCGACGGCCCGGGACCCGAGATCACGGTCAGCCGTTCGCACGACGGCCCGCCCAAGAACGGCAAGACGCGCCGGGTGCCGCTCTTGCCCGAGGCGATCGCGCTGCTCAAGGCCCACCTCGCCAGCGAGCACGCGGGCAAGCGGCTGGTGTTCCCGGGCGAGACCGGCGGCCGGCGCGGGCGCAGCGACGACGCCCGGTGGGCGCCGCAGACCCGCAAGGTGGACACGCCGGCCGGGCCCGAGTGGCAGAAGGTGTGCGGCTACCGGGAGCGGGCGGGCATCACCCGCCGGGTGCGGTTCCACGACCTGCGCCACACGTGCGCCTCGCACCTCGTGATGGGCACCTGGGGCGTCACCCTCACGCTGCAGGAGGTGGCGCTCTGGCTGGGGCACTCCTCCATCACGATGACGGAGCGGTACGCCCACCTCGCGCCCGAGCGGCTGTCGGCCCGGGTGGCAGACGCGACGCGTCAGGCTGATACGCAATCAGCCCCCCCGGCGACCGCCCCGGAGAGGCTCCCGGCGCGTGACTCACTCGCCCCCGATTGTGAGTCACGGCTGTCGGTTGAAACTTCGGAAACCGCTTGTTTTCAGGCGCGCCCGAGAGGGGTCGAACCTCTAACCCTCGGATCCGAAGTCCCAAGCCTTCTCCCACCGATTCGCGACGTTGGGAAGCGCCGTGACTCCGGCGTGACTCCCGGGGCCCTCGCCCTGGACGTGTTACGCGCCGCGGCACGGGGGGAGTTGACGCGGGAGGCGGCCGGTCGAATTGCCCGGGCGGCCATCCTGGCGGGGGTCGGCGGGGCCGACGCGCTGGAGGTGCTCGACGGCGGGGCGCGGTGGCAGCGGTCGGCCGTCGAGCTCGCCGACAGGGTGCTCGACGCGGCCGGGGCAGAGCGGGCGAGTGGAGGGACGGGATGAGCCCCGACCCCTTCCACCGGCTGCGGGGCATCCTGCGGCGCGCGGTCGCCAAGGGCGCGGAGGTCACCGTCTCCGCGAAGCTCCTCGCGCGGCTGCTCGAACGCCACGACGCGCTCGCCGAGGAGGTCGACGAGCTGCGCGCGGTCGCCCGGCCGTGCGAGCGGCGCGGAGATCGTGGCAGGCCGTGCGGTGCGCCGTCGGTCGTGATGCACGACCTGCACGGCGGCTGGCCCGATCTCGGCCCCATGCTGATCCCGGTGTGCCGCGCGTGCGCCGAGGCGCTGCTGGTCGCGAGGCACGCGCGATGAAACGCCGGCGCAGGAAGGCCGCGCGGCGCGAGTCGTTCCGCCGAGAGCACCCGTGGCTCGCGAAGCTGGCGCGCATTCAGCAGTCGGGCGAGGCGTTCCGCGCGCGGCTGTTCGGCGCCGCCGGGGCGGTGGGCCGCTTCGAGCGCACGCGCCTCCGGGCGACGGCGCCGCACGAGTACGAGCCTGAGCAGGTCGACGCGGCGGGTGCGATGCGCTGCGAGGCGTGCGGGCGCGAGGGCGGCGACGTGCTGCACGGGGCGTGGTCGTGAGCGCCAACATCCAGCGCGGCCGCGCCCCGAAGCCCGGCGCCCCGTGCGTGTGGTGCGGCGAGGTGCCGTCGATGATCGACGGGGCGCTCACCTGCGCGGAGCCGTCGTGCCCGAAGTGGCGGCCGCTCACCGTCTACACCGCGCGCATCGGCTACGTCGGCCTCGACGCGCTCGACATCACCCGCAAGAGCGCGACCGGCGACGCGCTGGTGTTCGCCCCGTCGTGGTCGATCCTGCGCCCGGCGCTCGACGCACGGCAGCGCGCGGGGCGCCTGCGCGCTGCTGCGCAGAGCGACGACCCCGCGGCGGGGCTCGCGCTCGACGAGGCGCAGATGACGGAGGATGAGGCGTGGGCGGCTTACGTGCCCGCGTACGTCGCCGAGATGCGCGCGAGCTACCGGGCCCACCGGCCCGCGTGGGAGCGGCTGCTCGGGGAGGTTCTCCTCACGCTCACCTGCTACTGCGTCGACCCGGAGCGGTGCCACCGCGTGCTGCTGGCGCGCGACATCCTGCCGAAGCTCGGCGCGACCTACGCGGGCGAGCGCCCGCCGCAGCGCGGGACGAAGGCCGACAAGCTGATGGACAGCGTCGACGAAGAGCTGCGGCTCGCGGGGGTCCGGTGAGGCGACCGACGCTGACGTTGGAGCCCGGCTCGTTCGCCCGCTGGGGCTGGGCGCACGGCGAGTACACCAACCATCAGGTGCCGTTCTCGGCCGCCACGGCGACGGTCAACGGCTACCTCGACGCGGTGCTCTGGGAGCGGCTGCGCTGGGGCGACGAGTGGACCGACGCGGCGGGCCCCGCGCTCTACCTGCACGTGCGCGCGCTCGTGCCGGGCGAGCCCGAGGGCGGCGAGCGGGTGGTGTTCCGCGTGCGGTCGGCGCTGGAGGTCGGCCGCTACGTCTGGGCCGTGGACGACGGCGCGCAGGCGCTGGCCGTGGTCAGCGGCGTGCGCCTCGCGCGGGACGCCCGCGGGGGCGGCGGCTGGGCGTGGGTGCTCGACCTGGTGCGCGCCGCCCGGTGGCGGCGGGAGCGGCGGGCGGAGCGCGATGCGACTGATTCCGACTCAACGAAAGGACCGTGACCGATGACCGACGAACCCATCACCGACGCCGACCTCGCCCGCATCCTCGCCGACTGCGAGCGCTGCCCCTTCGACTACGACTCCGATGCCCCGGAGGCGCGCGTCTGGCGCGACCTGCACCGCGTCGCCGTTGCGCTCCGCGACCTGCGGCGACGCGGCGGTCCCCTGTCTGCGGCCCAGGCGCGGGCCCTCGCGAGCCTGCGGGAGTTCACCGACGGCGAATCACCGATGCACCGCGCGGGCGTCGTCGAGATCCGCGGCATGGTGGCGCGCGGGCCGACCATCGCGAGCCTCGTGCGTCGCGGCCTCGCGGCGTGCGGCGGAACGTGCGCCGAGGTCGACGGCGACGGGTACACCGTGCGCGACGACGCGCCGTGGTACGCGATCACCGCCGAAGGTCGCGCCACCCTCGCGCTGGCCACGGACGGCGGCGCCCGGTGAGCTACTCCATGCGGTCGATGCGGGGCGGCTGGGTCGCCGTCGCGACGTGCGACGGGAGCGTCTGCGCCGAGCGGATGGAGCGCGCAGGCGGCACCGAAGCAGAGGCGGCGGTGTCGCTCACGTATGCCACGCACGAAGCGGGGTGGAGCAGCGACAACTTCCCGCCCGGGCTCTACTGCCCGGCGTGCAAGGCGCGCACGGCCGACGCCTTCGCTGCCGATCGGCTCGCGGCGGTTCGGCGCGGGTACGTGCAGATGCGGCGGCTCCACGCGGAGCTCGGCATCACCGTCGCCAACGAGGACGCCATGGGCACGCCGCGCCGGGCGTTCGCGGGCCTCGCGGGCATCCTGAGGGGCGCAGGGCGAGGCCGTCGGGGGCAGGCTCGCGCGGACAACGACGCCGTCGCCGAGGCGCTCGGCGACCTCGCGCTGTTGGCCGACGGGCTGACGTGGGCCGAGGTGCGAGGGTGACCCCCACGACCCCGCGCGAGCACCACGCATGCGCGGTCCCGCTACTGCGCCTCGGCGACGTCGTCACAGTGCGCGACTGGCGCACAGGCGAGCCCTACACGCCGTCGCCGGTGGAGGCGCTACGGCTCAACGTCGGCCCCGGCGTCGACGTGCGGAAGGTCTGCGCCGGCTGCCTCGCTGCGGCGCAGGGCGTGCGGATCGAGACCGTCGCGCATTCTTGGTACGTGCGCCGTCAGGACTGGGGGCGGGACGTGCTGCGCGTCGAGCCGCCGCAAGATCCCCACTGACGGTTGCCGGAGCGCGCCATCGGTTCACTTTTCCCGCCCTCCGCCGAGGTCCCCGCGCGCCCCGAAGCCCCCGCGGGTGGAGCTCCAACCGCCCCGACGCCCGCCGCGGCCCCGGTCTGACACAGCCCGTCCGCCCGGGGACATTGGCCGTCCGCCGGGGCCCTTGACCTCCGCCGCGGCCCTCCGATCGGCCGTACAGCTCGGGCAGGAGGACCCGATGACCAGCTACACCGACGACGCATTCGACCCCCGCCGCCACATGATCTCCGACGCCGCCGTGTCGGCGCTCGCCGACGCGATCATGGCCTGGGAGGACGCCGAGGCGGCGCGCCTTCGGGAGCATCTCCTGGCCGCCGGCATCGAGCACGAGCAGGTCCCGGCCGTGAGGGCCGCCTGATGGGCCGCGCGGCGAGGAAGGCGGCCGCCGATCTGCCCAGGGCCGCCAACGACGCGGCGCCCCCGTGCCCCGTCGAGCGCGCCGCCGACGCCGCGATGGCCGCGGCCCCCGGCCGCTACGAGGCGCGCGACCGGCGCACCGTGGGCGTGCTGCTCGCGACGGGCGTCCCGCTCCCGGCGCTCGCCGCCGCGGAGGTCGACCGCCTGGCGCGCGGATGGCTCGAGGCCGCCCGCGAGCAACGCCTGCGCGGCCGCGGCGCCCCGGTCGAGATCGTCGACCGGATGCGGGCGTCGCCGATCCCGTCGCTCTGCCGCTGGGCGGAGCTCGCGGCCGAGACGTCGGTGGACCTGTACCTGCCGCTGGAGTGACGCGATGAATGCCCAGCAGACCGCCCGACTCGCCGCGCTGCCCGACACCCTGCGCGCGTGGGCCCGCGAGAACGCGCTGGTGAAGCTCCACCTGGGCGCGCACGTCGCGCAGGGCCTCCCGCTGGGCCACTGCCTCGCGCGGCTCGGGGCGGCGCTGGGCGAGGAGGGCGACTGGCAGGTGCGCCAGCGGCTGGTCGCCGGGGTGCACTGCGAGAAGTTCTGGCCGTGGTGCAGCCGCGAGTTCGCCGACGGCCTGCGCTGCCGACTGCTCACCACGCAGCTCGTGCAGCGCGCGGGCGGCGGCGCGGTCGAGAGCTGCGACGAGTGCGCGGACTGGTACGAGGCCCACAACGTCGGGCACGTCGTGCGGGCCGTCGGGGCGCGCTGACGCAACCGACGGCGCCGTCGCGCCGACACCCCGCGCATGGAGCTCGTGCGCATCCCCCACCCGCTGATCGCAGGCCTCGTGCTCGTGCTGCTCGTGCACCCGCAGCGGTGCCGCGCGGCGTGGCGCTGGCGCGGGCGGGTGCTGTGGGTGGGGCTGCCGTGCGAGGCGTAGGTCAGGCGGGCGCGAGGCGGCGGACCAGCGCGGCGGCCTTGTCCTCGGCGGGGATCGAGTCGTCGAGCTCCACCGCGCGCGAGGCCGACATCATCGTGCCGAAGATCAGCGCGTTGGCCGCGTCGCGGATGGCCTCGTGCACCTGCAGCGGCCCGAGCGAGCCGTCGACCCGCAGGATGTTGTAAGGCGCGCCGAGGGCCGCGAACCCCGCGTGCACCGCGCGGAGGTTGTCGATCGTCTCGAAGGCGTTGGTGCCGCCGCGCTCGCCGATGCGCGCGACCGCGAGCTCGGGCGCGAGCTCGATGATCACCAGCAGGTCGGGCCGGGGCGCGAATGCCTCGTTGTCGCGGAGGATCTGCGCCGCGTCGAGGCCGCGGGCGCCCTGGTAGGTCGCGGTCGACAGGTAGTAGCGGTCGAGCACCACCACCGCGCCGCGCTCGAGCGCGGGGGCGATGAGGCCGGCGACGTGCTCCTTCCGGTCCTCCATGAACGCGAAGAGCTCGTCGGCCGGGCTCATCCGCCCGGTCTCGGCCGAGGCGCGGATCCTCGCGCCCCACGGGCCCGACGTGGGCTCCTTCGACGACACCGTCGCGACCGGGAGCTTGTCGAGGTGCCCGGTCAGCATCGTCGCCTGCGTCGTCTTCCCGGCGCCGTCGATGCCCTCGATGGCGATGAGCAGACCCCGCGGGAGACGGACGGTGCGCGCTGCGTTCATGGCCCGACGCTATCACCCGGGCGGCGGCCGTCCGCAATAAGCCGGCGCGTCGTCATGCCCGAAGGGCGGGTCGGGTCGTAGCCGTTGCCGTCGCCGTTGCAGTCGGCGGGAGGGAGCGGTGTTTCGCGCGGGTACACGGCCCCGGAGCGCGGTCCCCGTCGCCGCTGCAGTCGCCGACGCAGCCGTTGGCGGGCGCCCGAAATGGACGATGCCCGCCGACCGGCGAGGGTCGGCGGGCATCGGGTCGAGCTGACCAAGCGGATGGAGTGAAGCTCGCCGCGCGCCCGTGGTCAACGGGCCGTCGTACGCGGCCGGGTCCGCGTTCCTCAGGGGAGGTCCTCTGGGGAACGGCGCCAGAATCGCCGAATGGTCGCGATGTGTTGTTTCTGTTGTGCGCGGGCCGCGCGCGTCGAGGATGGCCCAAATAGACGAAGCCCCCGACCCGTGAGGGCCGAGGGCGTTGTCGCAGTCGGGCGGTGCGTCTGTCGGATGTCCGGGCGTCGTCGCCGATGCGCTCGGCCTGGCGGGGGTGCGGCTACATAACGACCTCGCAGGTAGAACCCGCGGACTGACCCGCCGCGGAGGGCCGGGGCGCAACCCCGGGGTGAGCCCCGAGTGGAGCTCTTCGGCGGGGCGGCGTCAACGGCGGGTCAGGGCTTCGGGTCGACGGCCGGCGCCGGCGTGAAGTCGACGTAGAAGAACCCGCCGAGGGCGAGCTGGTCGACGGCCTCGGGGTTGGTGATCGTGAGGGAGATGGTCCCCTGCGGCGTGTACATCGACCACGCCTTGTTGGACTCGTCCATCACGGCCGAGAGCTCGACCACCTCCTGCTTCCTGTTGTCGTAGCCGATCTGCTGGCGGGTGGCGCTGACGCGGAACTTTGCGCGAACGGTCATCGGAGGCTCCTTCGTTGGGGTGTCGGAAACGCCCGCCGCACAGCGCGACGGGTGAGGTTGTCGGGGCGAGGTCAGAACACCATCGGCAGCGAGCGCCCCCAGCGCGCGAGGGCGGCGCAGGCGAGCACGCCACCGACGGCGCCGACGCAGATCCAAAGGGTGGGGGTCACGGGCGTCCTTTCGGTGGGGTGGTCAGCGCGGCCAAGTGCGCAACGGCCAGAGGCAGAGCGCGAGCAACGCGGCGACGATCACGACGGCGGCGACGCAGGTCACTCGCCCTCGAGCTCGTCGGAGTCGTCGCCCTCATCGGGCGGCGGCCACTGCTCGCCGGGTCGCAGCATCGTGGGGTCGAGCGCCGGCAGCGAGAACGCGCCGAACACGCGGCGGCGGGGCGCCTCGTCGGGCGGGTCGTCGTTCATGGCTGCTGCAGCGCCGCGAGCAGCGCCGCATCGAGGCGCCCGTCGCCGCCCAGCCCCTTCGCCCGCAGCCAGGTCGCCGCGGCCGCGGTGCTCTTCGCGCCCCACTGGCCGTCGCCGCCGGCGCCCACGCGCCCCTGCGCCCAGGCGGTGACCACCGGGAGGTCGGGCCCGCCCAGCACGAGCTCGCCGCGCTCGGCCGCGCAGAGCACCCGCAGCGCCCGCCGGCCGTGGTCGTCGATGCGGCTCGGCGCGGCCCAGAGCGCCAACGGCTGCGTCGCGCCGACGGCCACGGTGTCGCGCGCGTCGACGTGGTGCGCCTGGACGTACGACCGCACCGGGACGGCGGGGTCGATCCACCCGAGCGCGGCCGCGCGGGCGTAGCTGGCGACCGACGCGGCGACGCGGCGCGGGAGCGCGCCAACGGCTGCGACGGGCGTCGGCCCGCCGCCCTCGGGGGCCGCCGGCGCGGCGTACCGCTGCGGCAGCTCGAGGTCGACGGGGCCGGTGCGGGGCGTCGCCACGCCGGCCTCGCGGGCGACGGCGCCGCCGAGGTAGGCCGACCAGGGGTAGCCCTCCTCGTCGGGGTCGATCTTCGCCCCGTGGTTCCGCTCCTCGGGGTGGTAGTGCGGGTGGTCGTAGGCCGTGTGGCCGATCGCGAGGCCGGGGTACTCCGCCCGGATCCGATCGATCGCGGCGACGGCGAGGATGCGGGCGCTGGCCGGGTGGAGCTTCCCGGCGGCCTCGCTGTTGATCACGAAGAGCTCGGCGCCGACGGCGTGCGCGGCCTCGGCGGCGGGCAGGTAGTACCGCTCGACGAGGCGCTGCACGCTGGCCGCGGTGACCTGGTCGACCCAGCCGTCCCAGGCGACGCCCACCCAGAGCCGCACGCCGGGCAGCTCGGCGCGCACCTGGTCGGCGCAGCGGCGGGCGTCGGCCGCGAGGCCCTTGGGTCCGGCGTGCAGCTGCCCGACCGCGGGCCGCGCCTCGCGCAGCAGCGGGAGGGCGTCGCGCACCGCGCGCGGGAGGCCGTCGGCCGACCACAGCGTCAGGGCGTGGCGGGCGGTCAGCGCGAGCGGCGGGGCGCTCGCGCGCAGCTGGCTCTGTACGAGCGCCTCGGGGGCGTCGATCACGTCGCTCGGGTTCATCGCGTCTCTCCCGCGTAGACAGCCCGCACCCCGCCGTCGGGGTACACGTCGAAGGCCACGGGCGCCCGGGCCCCGCCCGACGACAGCGTCGAGCAGGGGCAGCCGAGCGCCCCGCACACCACCCGCCCGGCCGCCGCGCTGATGCGGACGGCGTCCGCGCAGCCGAGCGACAGCAGCGCCGCCGCCGCGAGCGCGAGGCGCCTCACGACGGGCCCCGCACCGCGCGCAGGGCGATCGCCTCGCCGCACCACGGCGGCTCCGTCCAGGCCCAGTCGAGGCGCGCGTAGCCGCCCTCGCCCCAGCCCTCGCCCCAGCTGTTGCGCACGAGCCACGCGCCGGCGGGGACGTCGTACCCGACGAGCAGCACCGCGTGACCGCCGCGCGAGCTGCCCGCGGGGGCCGCGACGGCGCCGCCCTCGGGGGCGTCCCACTGCGGCGTCACCTGCACGCCGACGGCGACCGGGTGGCCGTTGGCGATCTCCCAGGCGATCGAGGGGACGTCGAGGGCGAGCGCCTCGGCGAAGATCAGCCGCGGCGCGTCGCCCGGGCGGCGGGGCGGGGGCTGCGTCCAGGCCGGGCCCCACGCGGGCGGCTCGGCGAGCTCGGGCTCGTAGCCCGCGCGCAGCACGGCGACGCCGTCGGCGAGGATCGCGCCCGAGTCCTCGCCGACGGAGCCGATCATCTGGCGCTCGCGGTGGTAGAGCGCGACGCGGTCGGGGCGGCGCTGGGGCATGCCCGCGCGCGCCTGGAGGATCTCGACGGCGCCGGCGAGCGCCTGCGCGGTGCACGAGCCGACGCGCCGCTGGTCGTAGACGGGCGGCAGGCGGTCGAGCACCACGTGCGGCGGGAGCGTGCGGAGCTGCGCCGCCGAGGCGGTGGCGCGCCCGACGTGCGGGCGGCCGAGGCGGGCCGGGTCGACCCAGCCGAGGGCGCGGCCGTTCACCGGCCGGCGTCCAGCGGGCGGAGGTCGTCGAGCAGCGGCCGCAGCACGAGGCCGCGGGCGCGCGCCCCGTTGGCGATGGCGCGCAGCTGGGCGTTCACGGCCTCGCCGCCCGAGTAGAAGCCGCCGTCGGGGTGGCAGGCGGGGAAGATCGCATCGCCGATCGAGCCGAGGCCGTCGGCCGCGCGCTCGAAGGTGGGCCCGAGGGCCACGCCGCCGTCGGTGAGCACCTGCGCGAGCTGCACGAGCGCGACAGTGGTCGCGCCGACGGCCGCGTGCGCGGGGCAGAGGTCGCCGCCGCGGGCCTCGTAGGCCTGCACCGCGAGCTCGAGCCGCCCCGCGGCGTCGGCCACCGCGTCGAGGGCGCGCGCGACGCGGGTGCGGGCGGGCTCGGGCAGCGCCGCCGAGAGGATCGCGCGGGCGGCCGGGACCGACCACCGGAGGGTCGAGAGCACCAGGCGCGCGGTGTCGGCCCAGCCGCCCCGGGTGACGACCGGGACGCCGCCGTCGGAGGGCGGGGGCGGCGGGGTGCAGGCGGTCAGGGCGAGGGCGGCGGCGAGGATGAGGGAGAGGAGACGTCGCATCGGTTTACCTGTGGTCGTGAGGGGTGGCGGGTCAGCGGTCGTTGGCGGCGTCGGTCGACACGACGGCCCGCACCGCGGCCGCGGCGGGGCCCACGTCCTGGGTGAGCGTCGGGTCGAAGGGCGCGATCGGCGCCGGCGGGGAGACGGTCGGGCGCGAGAGGTCGTGCTCGGCGGCGTCGGCGGTGCGACGCTGGTAGGTCGCGAGGGCGGCCTCGAGCTCCGCGATGCGGGCGTCGCGCGGGTCGACGACGCGGCGGCCGGTGACGATCTGCTCGGCGCCTTCGAGCAGGCGCGCCGGGTCGACGCCGCCGCCGCGCGCGAGCTTGAAGAGGCCCTGGAGGCGGGCGTTGGACTCGCCGAGGGCGACCCACTGCGCGGGCGTGCGCGTGCGGTAGAGGGCCAGCAGCGTCGCGGCGACCCACGTCGCGATGCCGGGGTGCGCCGCGATGGCGGCGGTGATCGTGTGGAGAATGGTCGAGAGCATGGCGGGCGTGTGCCTTCTCGCGGCCGGCGGCCGCGGGTGCGTGGGTGGCGTGTGGCGGAAGGCGGCGGACCCCCGCAGGGGTCAGCGCGGGGCGGCGGCGGGGGCGTCGAGCAGGGCCGCGACGCAGGCGGCGACGCGCTCGACGTCGTAGGGCTTCTCGAAGTGCGCGTGCGCGCGGCTGCGCTGCGCGAGCGCGGGGAGCGACTCGGGCACCGTGCCGCTGACGAGGATGAAGGGCGTCCACGGCGAAAGCGCGCGGATCACGTCGAGGCCCGAGAGGCGCGGGTGCCCGAGGTGCAGGTCGATCACGACGACGGCCCACGCCTCGTGGCTCGCGGCGTCGATCGCGTCGGCGGCGTCGGCGACGACCCGCACCTCGGCGGCGCGGCCCGTCGCGGCGAAGGCCTGCTCGAGCCCGGCCCGCAGCATCTCCCCGGAGTCCTCGTCGTCCTCGACGACCAGCACGCGCGCGGCCGGCGGCGCGGTGAGCACGCGGATCTGCGAGCGCAGCGAGGCGATCTGCGCGGGCGCGTCACGCACGACCCGGGCGACGACGGCGTCGCGCGCGAGCACCTGCGACGCGAGCTGCTCGGTGAGGGCGGCGCGGCGGGCGGTGGCGGCGGTCACCGGCGCCCCCCTCTCCCGGCGTCGCTGGCGCGGCCGAGCTCGTCGCGAACCACCTCGCGCACGGCCTCGGGCAGCTCGCGCACGACCTCGGGGAGCTCGGCGATCGCCCCCATGGCGGTGACCACGCCGCTCTCGCGGCTGACCTGGACGGTGAGCAGGCGCTCGGTGTCCGTGCGGCGTGCCTCGCTCGACGCGAGCAGCGCGGCGCCGAGGCGGCCGATCTCCCGCTGCTGCCACCAGACGGCCACGCCGAGGGTGACGACGATCGCGCCGAGGAGGACCTGCGCCGACGCGGTCCCCAGGCGCTGCGCGGCGTCGATGGCGGGCGCGATCTGGCCGAGGAGGAGGATCTCCCTCACCGCACCGTCCTCCCGAGCGCCGCGTTGATCGCGAGCGGGACCGGCGTCGCGGCGATCAGCTGCGCCTGCGCGTCCGCGCCCGGCGCCGTGCGGAACGCGGCCCACGTCGCCGACGGGTCGGCGCCGGCCTCGCCGGGGAGGTAGGTCGCGTAGGCGGCGCCCACGGCCTGCTTCGCGGCGTCGCCGAGCGCGGAGGCCCACGTCGCGAACCACGCCATCGACCCGATGCCGAAGAAGATCGTCGAGTTGACCGCGTAGTTCCCGCCGAGGGTCAGCTGGGCGCCGGTGCCGGGCGGGACGTAGGTGCCCGAGATCGCGGCCGACACGACGCTCCCGCCGTTGACGCAGGCGCGCACCTCGCTCGCGTGGATCGACACCGCCACGGCGCAGGCCCCGGCGACGAGGTCGACGCCGAGGTCGACGGGCGTGCCCGAGTTGACGCCCGCGAGGTAGAGCTTCAGCCGGTTGCCGGCGCTGCACAGGTACCAGCCCGTGTCGGGGCCGTCGGTGTGCCGCTCGGCGATCAGGCGCAGGGACGAGCCGCCGGGGAGCGAGTCCACGTGCAGCCCGACGGCGATCGTGGTGCCCGCGCCGAGGGCGACGCTCGTGGCGTTCACGGCGCTGGTGATGAGGGTGTTCAGCGCGAAGGGCCCGCGTGTGACGGCCATCGGCAGCTCGCCCGCGACGCGCCACGTCCCGGCGACGCGGCAGCGCAGGAGCACGTCGAGGTCGGTGCAGTAGCGCGTGGCGCCGGCGGCGGGCGAGGCGGCGCGGCCCGAGCACCGGCCGACGGTCGAGGAGAGGGCGGAGGTGCCCGGGGTGTCGCTGGTGACGGGGTACACGCTGTTCACGAGGGCCTCGCTTCGGTGGCGGCGACCTCGGCCCGCCAGGTGATGTTGGTGGCGGCCTCGCCCTGCACCTGCACGACGACGGTCGCCCCGCTGGTCTGCACCCGCACGTCCCAGTCCGTGCCGTCGTGCTCGGCGAGCGCGAAGAACGCGGTGCCGGTGACGGGGTTGCCGCTCGACGGCCGCCGCACGCGGACGGTGAAGTCCCAGCCGCCCGCCTCGGTGGCGTCGTCGCGGATGGCCGAGACGGAGCCGCGCAGCACGAGCGCCGTCGACGCGCTCGGCGACAGCGTCACGATCGTCGTCCACGTCGCGTCGCTAGTGGCGACGTTGCCGGTGTTGAAGCCGGGGACCGTCGACTCGCCCTCGCCCTGAGCGCTCTCGCTCGACCCCCACGCCTTGAGCTCGGCGTGCAGCGCCCCGCCCGAGTCGTTGTAGACCGTCAGCGCCCCGCCGTTCTCCGAGTCGGCGAAGAGGAAGACGCGGTCGGCGCCCGGCGAGAGCTCGTCGAGGATGATGCCGAAGTGCCCGCTGCTGATCGTCGGCACGCCGTCGCTGAGGGCGCAGCCGGTGCCGGTGACGGCGTCGTCGACCACGCGCACCGCGATCCCCTGCGTCGGGTCGTTGCGCTTCCACGCGGCCGTCCCCTGCATGCGCTGGTCGGCCGCGGTGAGCCGCACGAAGACCGCGCGGAGGCTGCACCCGCGCCAGTCGCACGACGCGTCGACGACGGCCGTCGCGCCGTCGGCGAGACCCGTGGTGTCGGGCGTGCACCACGAGGCGCCGTCCTCGCCCAGGAGCGCGGGCGCGCTCGACGGCGCCCCGCTCCCGAGGCGCAGGCCGACGGCGTTGTCCTGCATGCTGTTGAGCGTGGCGGCGGGGACCGACGAGCCGCGCGCGAAGGTGGTGATCCTGCGCATGGCTCAGTCCCACCCGACGACGGTGAACGTCGCGCCGTAGGCCGGGTCGTCGGTCAGCGCCGCGTTGAGCTGGTACTCGAAGCCCTGCGAGAGCAGCGGCACCTGCACGAGCTTCGCGTCGCCCCCGTAGATCGGAAGAGCGTCGTGTAGGGAAAGAGTGTAGATCTCGG
>ERZ869907.265-NODE-265-length-20385-cov-35.431431_pt1 | contig 20385 bp, 36 predicted proteins | sample MGYA00579309_ERZ869907 | MGnify/ENA primary metagenome ERZ869907 (study PRJEB32216, sample SAMN09231814) | wastewater metagenome | place: USA: Maryland | collected 2016-07-30 | study: EMG produced TPA metagenomics assembly of the PRJNA472060 data set (Reclaimed... | reverse complement strand
GCGCTCGCCGTTGATCTGCCGCCCCTTCGCAGCCTTGTCCCGGTTGTTGGTGAGGTTGTCGCCCAAGAAGAGGTGAAGAGGGTTGCAGCACGCTGGCGTGTCGCACGTATGAAGAACCCACATCCCCTCGGGGACGGGACTTCTCGACAACTCCCAAGCTACCCGATGAGCACGATCATCGCGCCCGTTCCACTTGATCTTGCCGTATCCCTTAGGCGACTTCGCTCCGAGCCACAACCAGCACACTCCGGTGCGATCCACTCGCGCCCAGAACGATTCCGGGGACACGCCGGACTTGGCCGCGTGGTAACACGAAGGGGAGCAGTACTTCGCCCCGCGCCTGTTGCGGCAATTCAGCCGACTGATCTGGCCGCCACACGTCTGGCAAAGTGCGGTAAAGTCCATCTGCATCGAGCTTACCTCTCGGTGTCACGCCCCCGGCTGTTGACGCAGCGCGGGGGCATTGCGTTGCGAGAATTATACCATGCCAACTAATCGTGAGATCTATGAGCCAATAGCGCGCGATGCCGCAAGACGATTCGGTGTTGATGAGGAAGTCTTTGCCCGCCAGATACAACAGGAAAGCGGGTTCAATCCATCTGCCCACAATGCCGGATCAGGCGCTCATGGTATCGCCCAGATAATCAGCCGGTACCATCCTGGGGTAGATCCGTCAGACCCGGTCGCCAGCCTTGAATATGCAGCACAGTGGGTCGCTGATCTCCGCAAGATTTACGGCAGCTACAGGAAGGCGCTTGCCAGTTTCAACTGGGGACCGGCCAACGTGGCGAAGTGGGACGGCCAGCGCGAGACGCTGCCGGCCGAGACGCGCCATTACCTCGACGTGATCCTCGGGGACGGCTGGCCCGAGCCTGAGTCTTCCTTGAATGCATCAAACGCGGTCAAGAAAGAGGAAGTATTGAGAGTGACCGAGGGCGGGGTGCGGCTGCGCTCCGGCCCGGGCACCGATACGGCCGTCCTGGCGACGCTGGCAGCCGGCGCCGAGGCCGTGCCCCTGACCGACCACGCATGGCGACAGGTCAACGTCAACGGGCTGGCGGGGTGGATCGCGGCTGATCTGCTGTCGGAAACGGGTCCCAATGAGCAACCCAATGAGCGCGCTCATAACCCGCGCTCATTCGACCCCAACACGCCGGCCGAACTCCAGCGGCAGGACTGGACGTGCTCGATACGCTCCACCATGTGGATGCTCAAGAGCATCGGCATCGACGTCACGCCCGAAGAGGCGCAGGACGCCATGTCGCCGGGCTACGTCAACAGCGACGTGGGCCTGCTGGACGCCAGCGGGGCGGGCATCGTGGCGGTGCTGCGCGACCACTGGGGCGTCAAGGCCACGGCCTACCCGTCACTGGCGTTCGACCAGGCGCTAGAGATGGCAGGGCGCGTGCCGCTGGCCATCGGCGGGCGCAACTGGGGCGGCCCTGGATTCGGCCACTGGTCGGCGGTCAGGGGACGCCAGCAGGATTCGCTGGTGCTCGCCAATCCTGCTGGCACGGGGGCGCGTTTCGGACAGGCGTCGCTGACGCGGGCAGACTGGCAGCGCATGGGGCCGTTTTCGGGCGTGGCGGTAAACCTGGAGGGATGATGGCGAGGCAGGCATATCTCGTGACGTTCGACAGCGACCAGCCGGTCAGCGTGGACGACCGGCTGAGCCTGAAAGACTGGTACGGCTCGATCACGCGGGCGGCGCTGCGGTCAGACGCGCTGGTTGCCGTTGACCATCTCGACCCCGACGAGCCGACCGTGCGGGCGCTCATGGTAGACTGATCGTAGTCGCCGTGCCCCCGTGGCGGAACAGGCATACGCGGGTGGTGCACCACCTGTCCTAGCGGCTCCGCAACGCCGTCAGGGATTGAGAGTTCAAGTCTCTCCGGGGGCCGGCGCATGATCCGCTAGCTCAGTGAGCGCTCTGCCGGGGTTGCGTCAGGGTAGCGTCTAGCAGCTTCTGCCGCGAGCGCAGCAAACTCCGGATCGCGCGAAAGGGCCGCAAGGATGCGCTCTGCCTCCCCGGCGTCTGGGAGTTCGACGAGCGGGGCATCCTCTGCCATCCCCTCGACCAACGCCCCGAACCCGATGGCTGTCAGCAATTCGCGGGCGGCTTCCCTCTCAATGTCGGGATTGACACGGGCATTCCCGTCCCGATCCGTCTCCGTCGCCAGCCCGATGGCAAGCTGCTTCATGGTGGTCGGGTTGTTGGAGCGGCTGTCGAGGACGACGTAGACCGTGGCGCGGCTGATCTGCGCGAGCCGCGACAACTGCATCGGCGTCAGTTGACGGCGATTCATCCATCGCGCCAACACCTGCCCGACACCCGGTTTTCCATCTTGATTCCGCGCCAACGGCTCGTCCCCTATTCGCTGACTAGTGTAAAGCCGGGTGGACACAATTGCTGCCCGATTGTCTGTCCAAGTGTATTGACACAATCTGTCTGATCTGGTACCATCTGTCCAGGTAGTCAGACGGAGGTGTAATGCGAAACAGACTGCGCGCCGAGCGGCTTGCCCAGAACGTCACGATTGCTGATCTGGCGCGGCGTTCGGATGTCTCTCGCCAGACGATCTACTCGATTGAGAACGACCTGTCATACACGCCGCTCGGGTCCGTCATGGGGCGTCTATCGCGAGCACTCGGCGTGGAGATTGGCGACCTGTTCATCAATGAGCCGGTCGAGGCTGCCGCATCGTGAGTCGGCTGCTGACGCCCGAGGACGTGGCCGAGATGCTCGGCGTGTCCAGGCGCACGGTCACGCGGATGGCCGCTGCTGGCGAGTTGCCGGCCGTGCGCATCGGCAGCCAGTGGCGGTTCAGGCCAGAGAGCATCACCGACTGGCAGGAGGCGCGCGAGACGGGCAATCCGCCACGGCAGCGACAGGCCAGTGCCCCGGCTATCGCGTCCGTCGCCCGTCCTGCGGCCCTGCCAGTCGGCATCTTCGACCTGCCGCGCGACTACGTGCCGGTCTACGGGCACCTGCGGGGAGAGACGGCGACACCAGCGGCCTCGCCAGCCGACGGACGTGCACGCAGCACGAAGGCAAAGAAGAAGGCCGTCTGAGCCGCTAACTCAGCCAGCCTGTAGGAGATCCGATGTCGGTTGCCGTGTCCATCAATCCTACCACAGCAGCGAACGTCGCTATAGCGTCGCCGACGTTTCGCTCGCACGAAGAGTTCATCACGCCAGATCGGGCGCAGGCCATCCTAGACACACTGAACTGGCGGCGCCAGCGAGACATCCGCCCGTCGTGGGTTGAGAAGCTCAAACTGGCGATGCTCAAGAATGAGTTGACCTTCCTGAGTCTCGTCTTTGCGGAGCTACCGGGCGGGACGCTGGTGCTCGTAGATGGGCAGCATCGTTTGGCCGCATTGGTCGCAGCGGCCAAGCCTTTGCACGCCACGGTGGTGGTGCACCAAGTTGCCACAGAACAGGCTCTTGGGGCGCTGTATCTCCAGTTCGACCGCCCGCAGGCCCGGGGGCCTGAAACACACCTGAAGGCGCTTGGTGTGTTTGAGGCTACAGACGTGCCGTCAATGTTTGTACGGCGCATGGGCGGGGCCGTGGCGATGATTTCGTCGCGGTTCTCGCGCAGTTACCGTGCGGAGTATTCAGCGATTGATCGCACGAACGACGTTCGGACCTGGATTCCAGAGATTGAGGCGTACTACCTGATCCTGAGTGGCGTTGGCCCTCAGGTGAAGAACCGCCTGCTTCGTCAAGCGGTTGCGGCTGTTGCCCTTGTGACGCTGCGCTATCAGCCAGGGATGGCCGAAGAGTTCTGGACGAAGGTTGCATCTCAGGAAATGCTGGTCGCCGACGACCCCCGCAGGCGGCTGTACCTGTGGCTCGACGAGAACACAGTGAGCCGCAACAAGCGAGGGTTGAGCGAGATCGCATACGGCCTTTACGTCGCGGCGGCGTGGAACGCGTTTGCCGAAGGGCGCACGCTCAGGCTGTTGAAAGTCGGCGACACGTCGGCGCCGGTCCGGCTTGTCGGCACGCCGTACCAGGGCTGAGGGCCGACGATGCTCGCTGCGGCTATCCCTCTCTCGCACATCGACGCTGGTAAGTCCCGCCGTGCGCTGTCGCGCACGGCGGTCAAGGCGCTCGCCGATTCCATCGCGGAGATCGGATTGCTCGCGCCCATCGCCGTGGTGCGGGTGGGTGAAGCGTACGAGATGGTGGCCGGGCGGCATCGGCTTGCGGCGGCGAAGCAACTCGGATGGTCGGAGATACCGGCCGTGGTGGTCGAGCTTGACGACGTAGACCGCTTGCTCGCGGAGATTGACGAGAACCTGATCCGCAACGAGTTGCGCACTTTGGAGCGGTCAGAGCACCTGGCCGAGCGCAAGCGGCTGTACCTGCTGAAGCACCCGGAGACGGCGAAGGGTGTAGCAGGCGGCAAGGCCGGGGGTAACGGTCGTCCGAAGTCCAGTGGCGTAGCAACGGCGGAATCCGCCGTTGCTACGTTCGCCGCCGACACGGCAGCCAAGACTGGCGCCAGCGAGCGCACGGTCCGCGAGGACGTTCAGATCGCGGAGTCGATCCCCGAGGACGTGCGCGACGCCCTCCGCGACACCCCGCTGGCCGACAGCAAGACCGACCTGTTGGACATCGCCCGCCTGCCGGAAGAGGCGCAGCGGGAGGTGGTACAGACCGCCGACCTGACGAGCAAGACGTCGGTCAGAGAGGCCGTCTGTCGTCGTCGTCCGACGCCTGCCCCCGCTCCTGTCGTGGCCCAGGAAGAAAGCGAGGTTCACACCACGGAAGTCATGACGACGGTGGAAGCGTTCGCCGTCGCCATCTCGTCGCTGTTCGACACGAATGAGCGGCGGCGCCTGATCCGAATGATCGCCGACAGCATCAAAGAAGAAGCCGCTCTCAGCGGTAACTGAGCGCGGCTTGTAGGAGCGACTGTGACCGCTACCAAGAATCATCTTACCACCACCGAGGCCGTTTCGCAGCCCGTGCAGCGTGCGCTGACGGCCATCGAGGGCGAGGCCTACGCCGCCAGCGCCGAGCTGGTCTACGTGCGGGAGCACCACGACGAGTACGACCGCCTCGACTCGCAGCGTGACGGCCTGGTGCACCGGCTGATCGCCGCCGCCTCGCAGGGCGACACGCGGTCCGTGCGGGTGCTGGCATCGCAGGTCTACGCCGCCGACCGCGCCTGCGACGAGGCCGTAGAGCGCGCGGGCAGCCGCCGCGACATGGCCCACCACCACACGAAGCGCATCGCGGGCGCCATTGAACTGGCGCTCACAGGAGCATCCCGATGAACGTGGTGACCCTGACCCCCGCACCCACCAACCTCGTCGCCGCGCTGACGGACCAGCTCGTGGCCGCGATCATGGCGCCCGCCGTTGAGGCGCTCTCGCCGATCAGCGTGCGGCGCATCCGCCGTGTGGTGGAGCAGCACGTCATGGCCGGGCGGCTGGACGTTGCCCGCGCGCTGGTGGCCGACGAGGTCGCTGTCGGCTGCCTGTCCCGCGAGATCACGCGCCACCAGTCGGGCGACTGCGACGTGTGCCCGGACGGCTGGCGGCACTGCCTGGAGCTGGCGCGCCTGGAGGCAAAAGAGGCGCGCCTGTTCGACCAGATCCAGCGGGCGGGAGGTGCAATCTGATGGCCGTTGAGATCGCACCGGTCCTGGGATGCGCCACGTGCGCGTCCCCGCTCTGCCCCGCCTGCCTGGGGTGCACGGCCTGCCGCACCGTCTCGGCCGGCTGCGTCTGCCCCTCCCCCGAGTTCACCGCCGAGAGGGTTGCCGCTCGTCTAGTGAAACCATGCCGAGCGTGTGGCATCCCGGTTGAACTGACGGCCTATCAGGCCAGGAACAAGGTTTATCTGTGCTCCACATGCCAGAAGCAGCAGCTTCGCGCCTACTTGGATGGGGCAGTAGCCGCAGCACGTGCCTACGTTTCCGCTGTGAACGCGGCGACGTTCTGCGCCGAATGCGGGGCACAACCTGTCGAATGGCACAACCCAGAACACGTTGAGATGAATCGACAGGGCTACCGGATCAGCAGCATGGTGGCCCGTGGCCGAACTGTCAGAGCGATCCGTGCGGAGATGGCGCGGTGTACGCCCCTCTGCCGCCGATGTCACATGACGGTTGACGGTCGGATGCGCGCCCTCGTAGCGCGCATGTCCCAACCTCGCGAGCAGCTGCCTCCGAAGCCGTGCTCCGACTGCGCGCGCCCGTACAAGCCGCTGCGCAACGGCCGCTGCAACCCCTGCTACATGCGCGGTCGCCGCCTGCACCACGAGGAGGCGGGCCGATGACCGCCGCGACCATTGATGCCGTGGCCTATCGGGCCGTACCGACCGACCGGGCGCATTACCTCCGCGAGCTGGTGAGCGCAGTCGTCGGCAACGCTGGGCTGAGCCACGAGGCAGAGCAGGAGATGCGCCGGGCGCTGACTGCCCGCCTCGATCCGGTCCTCGCCCTGGCCGACAGCGCGGTTGCCGCCCGCGTCGAGTTGGAGGCCGTCGAGCGGCGGCTACAGCGGCACGTCCAGACGCACGACCTCTGCCGGCTCGGAATTGACCAGATGACCTGGGAGGACAGCGGCCGCCCCGTCGTCGTGCGGGTGCAGCCGTGCTGGGTGCAGCGCGATCTGCAGCGCGATATCGAGCGGCTACAGCGGCGCGCCGACCGCGAGATGCGCGCTCTCCTGGGGGGACGGAGGTGAGGGGCGTTGACGGCATCGCGCCCAACGGCCCGGTGATGACCCACGCGCGGATCGTGGCCGAACTGCGAGCGAAGGCGAAGAACGCCGCGATGCGCGCCAAGCCGACTATGTGGGCCTACTACGGCGAGATGGCCGACGCGCTGGAATCCGAGTTCAAGGATGTGGAGCGCATCGACGGAGGGTATGCCGGGGCCGCCCTGGCGATCAGCCAGAACGCTGAGGACGCCTGCCCGTCCCTGCCACGCGCAGAGGCGGCGCGACAGTGGGCGATCAGCGTGTACGCGCGCCGCATCCTGGCTGCCTGGGGGGCCGGCATCGGCAACCCGGTCAGCCTCCAGTGGCTCAGGGACCGAGCCGCACAGGAGCGAGCCTCATGACACTTGGACAGTTCCTGCGCTGGTGGCTGCGCGGGCTGCAAGCCACCGCCGTGGCCGTTGACGAGGCGCTGACGCAGCGGCGCCTGCACGCTCGGGATGACGAGGACCTGGCGCGCGACACAGCCGAGTTGCGGGCGTTCAAGGCCGGACCCCTGGCCTACCGCTACCGATCCATCGAGGCGCTGCTGAGACTGCCGACCGTCACGCCCAACCGCACCGGCTACGAGCGGCCTGCTCAGGCGACCGTGGCCGACGTGTCTGCGTGGATCTACGGCGATGTCGGCCGTTGGTTCATGCGCACCGCGCCGGCCGATGTCCGAGACGCGGCCGTCTACTGGCTGGCGCTGCGCGAGAGCGTGACGGGGGTGCGGCTGTCGTGACCGACGAACATTTGCCACCGCCCGTCACGCACGCGCAGTGGGCGCGTGATCGCGGATGGGTGACGGTCACGAACCTGGAGACGGGCGAGGCCGTCGAACTGGAGCCGCGCCAGTTGACGCCAGTGTGGCGCTTCGACCTTGACGAGCACCGCCGCCTGCGGCTGGCCAACGGGGGCGACCGATGAAGTACCGCAAGCGTCGGAAGCGCGCCCAGCCGGACATCGTCGTGCGCACGCGGTACGTCTGCTGCCCGCACGCTGGCAACCGCGCCCAGCCGGTCCGGGTGACGAACTGGATGTCCCAGGTCTGGGTGCTGCTGCTGGCGAACGCGCTCATCACGGCCCTGACCTGGCACATAGCCGACCGGATTGGCCTGTGCCTGTGGTGGGCCTCGTGCAGCGCGTCGTATTTCTGGAGCGGCATCGTGCCGTCGTGGCTCAGATGAGGCCGCTCATCTGTCCGGACTGCGGCGGGGCCGTCACGCCCGGCCTGATCTACGGCACGACGCCAGAGCCGGTCTCGTGCCTGATCTGCTGGTCGTGTGGCTGGCAGACGCCGGCCGTCTACCCACGGACTCGGGCTGAGCGCAACGCCGACCAGCGCAACGCCGACCAGCGCAACGCCGACCAGCGCAACGCCGACCAGCGCAACGCCACGGCCACATGCCATGGGTGCGGCACGATCGTCACCGCGTCGCAGCCATGGCTGCTGCGCGCCTACTGCCAAGACTGCTACCGCCTGCGACGGACACGGCCGCTGAGCGCCGCCGCCGTCCAGGGCCGCGCACGGAGGGTGTTTGGCTGATGGAAGACAGCACCATGAGAGTCCCTCTTTTGGGAAGAGGTGGCTCTGTGCGGGGATACGCACTCGTTGACGCCAAGGATTACGACGCGGTGGCCCGTCGCCGATGGTTCCTAACCGGAGGGTATGCGTATCGCCATGAGGCGAGGAACGGCAAACAGGTTTCCGTCTACATGCACCGCGAGTTGATGGGTCTCGCTCAAGGAGATGCGAGACAGGTGGACCATATCAACCGAAACGGGCTTGACAATAGGCGCTCAAATATTCGCCTGGTGACTGCTGCAGAGAACAGGCAGAACCAGGGGCACCAGAGGGGCAGTGCTACCGGGGTCAGGGGGGTCTATTGGCGCCCAGACATTCGGAAGTATGTTGCGCTGGTTCAGGTGAGGTACCAAAGGCACTACTTGGGGCTGTTTGAGACGCTTGGCGAGGCCGATGCTGCGGCATGCGGTGGACGGGCGCGGCTCATGGCGCATTCGCCAGAAGCGGGGGAGGTCTAATGGCTGTCGAGATGGTCCTGCCTTCTCCAGAGCGGGAGATGCGCGGGCCTGGGTGCACCGACTTCTGCCGCGTGGTCGCGGCCATTGTGCCCGGCCAGTTCGGGCGCACCGAGTTGCTGCTGCACGACGCTCGCTCACACGAGGCGTTCGGCCGGTCGCAGGTCGTGACGGGCGGGCTGGGGACGCACGACATCGCGACGGGGCCGCTGCTGATTCGGCCGTTCGTCCGCGAGGTCTACGTCAACGGACAGTCCGTGTACCTGACCGCAAAGGAGTGGGCAATCGTGGATGTGCTGGCTCGCAACGTCGGCGGGCTGGTGACGAACGCGCACATCCTCTTCACCGTCTGGGGAGAGGCGTACTGGAACGAAGGGCATCTGCTGCGGGTGAACATGGCCCGCATCCGCACGAAGCTCGGCGCCGCTAAACCGCTCCTTGAGACGCGCTTTGGCATGGGCTACGTGCTGCGCCTGGTCGAGTACACGGGTCCGACGCCGTGACCGCGAGTCAATGGACGCTCGGCCCATCCCATCCCGCCTACGGGCTGCCGATGCCCGTGCCCGCCGTTCCGTGGCTGCCAGCCGGCTCGTGGTCGCGCCTGTACGCCGCGTGCCTGGGCCACGGGGGCACCGATCTGCCGCACGTCGCCCACGGCCTCTGCCGCCGCTGCTACTCGGCCCGCCTCCGCGAGGTGGAGCGCGCCGAAGACCTGGAGTACCGAGCGTGAGCATTGCTCGCATCAACCCCGACCTTGTCGATGCGTTCTGCGGCCACTGCAAGTCTGACGTGATGGTCGGACCGTCGCTGACGTGCCCGACCTGCGGCAACGAGGTGGAGCCGACGAGCCTCGCCGTTATGCCGAAGCGGGGCGTGACGCCCTCACGCCCCGATGCCGAGCAGCCGAGACAGGCCCCCGGGCGCGCGGCCGTGCTGCCGCGCATCAGAGCGGCGGTGCAACTGGACGGGGCGCTAGACGCCGTGCTGACGGCCCTGGAGCGCGATGAGGACGACCGCCGCGCAGCCTTCGAGGCGGCGAAGGAACGGTACCGGCTGGCCCGCCAGGCGCTTGCAGACGCCCGCTCGCTGCGGGCGCTGGTGAAGGTGGCCGATGGGGCTGCCGAGACGGAGGGCCCGAAGCGGACTGCTGGAGTGGAGCCGCTAAAGGGACGTTGGAGCCGCAAGTTTGACGCCTGCATCGAGTGCGGACGGACAGAGATTCAGCATGTGGCGAGGGGGCGCTGTTCGTCTTGTGACAAGCGCTGGCGCGAGGCAGGGAAGCCATGAGCCGAGCGCAGCGCGCCCTTGCCGTCGTGGCGGTGCTCCTGCTGGCGCCGCTGCTCCTGGCCGCCTACGCCGTACTGACCGCCATCCGCGTCGTCGCCGAGCTGCTCGATGACGACCACGCCCAGGACTGGAGGTAGGCGGGTGGCGCTAGTCGGCAGCGGACTTCGGGCGGCCCGGCTTGCGGCGGCTGGCCTTGAAGGCATCAAGGTCGGCGCGCTTGATCACGTAGATCGGGCCGACCTTGCGGGCCGGCAGCCTGCCCGCCTGGATGTACCGCCAGACGGAGACGTGCGACAGGCTCAGCTCGCGCGCCGCTTCCGACAGGACCATCTCTTCCTCGTCTCCCATGCCGACAGGATAGGGGCTGCTGTAATGACCATAACACGTAAGACGCTTTACATCAGCCTGCTGTTCCCATTAGAATACGTAACACGCCTTACTGATAAAGGGGGTGATGCCCGCGTCCTCGTTCCGTTGCTCCGTGCCGCCGGCCGTGGTGCCGCTTTCTGTGTTGGTGGGTTTTGATGCCTGCGTTTGCTCCTGCTACTGACGTTTCTGAAGTCGAGTTGCCAGAGCCTGGGAAGTACGTCGTCAAGTGCGTCGCCATCGAGGATGCCCCCGATAAGGGCTTTGGCCCCGGCGTGAAGTGGGTCTTTCAGTTGATCGACCCGCAGTCCGGCATCACCATCCAGAGCAATCGCGGAGGCGATTACGAGCTCTGGCAGTTCACGTCCGTGAAGATGGGGCCGAAGGCCCGCGCCCGCCCGATCATCGAGGCGCTGCTTGGGCGCCCGCTGGACGTGGCCAACCGCGAGGTTCCCGACCCGCGCCAACTGGTGGGCCGCTCGATGATCGCGATGGTGATTCACGAGCCGCGTGATGACGGCTCGCTGAAGGCCGTTGTCACGTCCTGCAAGCCATACACCCAGGGCGGCGCGGCTCCCTCCCCTGCGCCCGCTCAGTCTGCCCGCCTGTCGCGTCCGTCACCTGGCCCCGGCTTGCTGGAACAGGTGAAGGCGGCGATCCGAAAGGCTGAGATCCTCCAGACCCCGAACCACCTGGAGTGGATCGGGCTGCAGCCGGAGGGAATGACGGATAGCGATCTCTTCCAGGTGCTCGAAGAGATCAACGACGACATCAAGGCCGCGTAGTTGTGTTCATCTCCCCGCATCCGTCGAGCGGTCGCCGTGTTCGTGGCACGGGCGGGGAGCCAGGAGGGCTGATGTCTGGACAGAGAAGCAAGCGCGGAGGAAGCAAGAGCGCAAGTGTATACCGAGCAATGGCGTACGTGTACGGGGAAATGTGCTTGAAATGCGGCAGCACCAATAACCTGCATGTTGACCACGTGGTTCCTCTGTCATCCGGTGGTCCAGATACGTTCGAGAACCTCCAGTTTCTCTGCGGTCCGTGCAATATGAGCAAGAGTACAAAGACAGCGGATTATCGTCCCAGATTGGTGATCTTTAGTTCTCACCCTGACCGGAGTGACTATATAGGTGTGTGGGCTAAAGCCTTGCGAGATGTGAATTATGAACGCTGTGTTCTTGCTGACAAGGTTGGGGAACTAGAGGCGCAAGTGGCGATCTTGCGGGATCGGCTAGGCGAGGCCGTTGATGCTGCAGAGAGAGCGCGATCAGTAAATCGGTCGAAGTGGTCTTGGTGGCCGTTTAAGTTGACGGGCGTGACGGCGTGATGGCCGAGTCGAGCAATGCTCGCGCGGGGAAGGCGATGCTTGAGCACGCGCTGGAGTATCTCCAGCTTGGCTATCCGGTGTTCCCCGTCTGCTCGCCAGCGATGGGCCAGCATCGCCACCGCAACGAGTCGTGCAAGAGCGCCGGCAAGCGGCCCCTGATAGCCTGGGAAGCGTTTCAGACACGGCTGCCGACGATCAACGAGGTCCGCGAATGGTGGACCCGCTGGCCTGCGGCGAACATCGGCATGCCGACCGGCAGGCTGTCGGGCGTCGTGGTGCTGGACGCCGACAGCGGCGACGCGAAGAAGCTGGCGATGGGCGAGGGTGGGCTTGACAAGACGCCGGCCGTATTCACGGGCAAGCCGGGGGGCATGCACTTCTGGCTGGCCCATCCTGGAGAAGAGGTCAGCAACTTTGCCAGCAGACGCCCAGGGCTGGATTTCCGTGGCGATGGCGGCTACGTGCTGGTGCCTCCGTCCCTGCACGCCTCAGGGGCGAACTACCGATGGGTAGAGGCGACGGTCGGGCTGGCGCCAGCGGCGGTGCCTGGGTGGCTCCTGTCGATGCTGCGCGGGCAGGGCGCTGAGGCCAGCGCGGCGGAACCCGGCGATGCGCTCAACCTGGAGATCGCCGTCAGCGGCGTGCCGGAGGGCGGGCGCGACGATGCCATGTGGCGGCTGGCCTGCAAGCTCCGCAACGACGGTCTGGAGCGTCGCTACGCCGAAGTTATCGTCAGGCAGGCCGCACGCTCGTGCTCCCCGCCATTTGACGAAGCCGTGGCGCTGGAGAAGGTCGAGCGCGCGTGGCGGACCTATCAGCCGGAGCCGACGTTTACGCCGGGCGGATCGTTCAGCGAACGGGCGACGGAGAGCCTGCCGGTCGGCGGCACCTACGGTATCCAATCCCTCGCCGATCTGCTCGCCATGCAGATTGAGGGCGAGCCGTGTCTTGTCGAGGGGCTGCTGTGGGCCAACCGCGCGACGTGGGTATTTAGCGATCCGAACACGGGCAAGACCCTGCTGCTGTTGGCAATGCTGCTGCATGTCGCGGCCGGCCGGCCGTTCTGCGGCCAGCCCGTCAAGCAGGGGCCGGTGCTGGTGATTGAAGAGGACTCTCCGCTGACAGTGGCGGCCGAGTACGTGGAGATGCTGGCCGACATCTACGAGTTCGACCTCGCTGCGCTGCCGTTCTGGATCAATCGTAGCCAGGGGCTGCGCCTGGTGGACGGGGCAGGCGTGCAGCTCGCGGTTGACGCCATCAACGCCTGCCCAGAGCGGCCGGTGGCGGTCCTCTTCGACGCCTGCGAGCGGCTGGTGCCGAGCGACCGATTCACGACTAAGGAACTCGACCCGCTGACGCGGCTGTTCCAGTGGGCCATTGGCGAGGGGATCACGCCGGTGATGATCGACCACACCAACAAGGACCGTCCGAAGAAGGGGGAAGGGCCGCTCAAGCCGATGGACAAGCTGTACGGCGCGCGAGCGAAGTCAGCCGTCTCCGACGTGATGCTGCACGTCAGCGGGTCACTGCGCGAGGGCGGCGCACAGTGCAGCGTTGTCAAGTTTCGTGGCGAGTTTCCGCCGTCATTCAGCGTGACGTTCGACGCGGTGGACGGGTTCACGCTACGGCGCGAGCGACTGCAGGCACGGTCCCCGTCCGAGCAAGCGGTGATGCGCTTCTTCAACAACAGCGCGAGCGACTGGTACGGACGGGCAGAGATTGAGGCAGCCGTCAGCATGAACCGGAGGACGCTGCAGCGGACGTTAGCCGTGCTGGCGAAACGCGGGTGGCTGGCGACCGAAGGCGAGGATCTGCAGCGGCGGTATCGGATCAGTCCGAACACGGCAGGCGTGTTCGGATGACCATGACAAACCGTGACACGCACCGCGACATGACCATGACACACCCATGACAGAGACCATGACACGACCGCGACACCCCATGACAGGGGTATGTCATGCCCGCGCCAAAGCCGCGCCAAAGCCGCGCCAAAGCCATGACAACCATGACACGGAAGCCTCCCCCCTAAAGGGGGGAGGGAGGCTTCCGCCCGATGACATGGGGCAAGGGAGAAATCTGATGATCGGTCCGTCGCCGCGATTGCCGGAGCATCTGTCGGTCTCGGCAGTCCAGACCTACGCACGGTGCCCCCGCGCCTGGGAGCGGCGCTACGTGGACGGCCAGGCCGAGCCGCCGTCTGCGCCGATGTCATTCGGCAAGGCGTTCGCGGTGGCTTTGGAAGCGCACCACCGAGGGCAGGACGCGGACGATGCGTTCGTGAAGGCGCACGCCGAGAGCGGCAACGCCTACCCGGGGGCCGAGCATGGGCTGCGGCTGCTGGAGCTCTACCGCCAGCGTTACGACCTTGACGGCGTGCCTGAGCAGGAGTTCCGACTGCATCTGCCGGACCGCAAGCAGGTACCCGTACCGATACTGGGGTACATGGACCTTGAGCGTGCAGACGAGGTTGTGGAGTTCAAGACGAGCCGCAACCCGTGGACGCAGGCGCGGGCCGATGCCGAGTACCAGAGCGCCGTGTACGGGTGGGCGTTCCGAGAGCGCCACGGGAGGCGCCCCGAGCGTGTCCGCTACCTCGTTTTCAGCACGCGGACGGTTGACGTGCAGGAGATCTCCACGCAGCCGACCGGCAGCGATCTGCGGCTGTTCGAGCTGGCGGCAATCGTTGCGTGGCGGGGGATCGTGGCGGGGAAGTTCGACGGCTGCGGGAAGTGCGTTGTCTGCAAGCCGCCAGTTGCGGAGTACGCATGGCATCTTCCGCGCGCGGCGGTGAACGCCTGATGGCTGAGAGAGACGACACGTTGCGTGCGGGGCTGCTGGCCGTGGGCGCCCTGATGACCGTCCTGGCGGGCGACGGCCGCAAAGATCGGGGACTGCTCGCCAAGCGCCACGAGGGGACGGTGCACCTCCGCGAGTGCAACATCGGCATGTGGCTGGTGGCCGGCGACTCGCTCAGGGGCGGGCAGCCGTGCAGCCAGCGCTGCCGGGCTGCGCACGAGGCCCTGCGCCTCGGGGAGACGTTCCTGCGGCTGCTGATCGCTGAGTGCGGGGACGCGCCAGGGGTTGAGCAGTTGCGGCTGCTGGAGGTGGCGAGTTGAGCGATGACGAGCAGCACGAGCAACTGACAGAGACGCGATCATGGTCGGAGTACGACGACGACGGCAACGTCACGGCAGATCACACCACCTCACGGGCGATCTGCGGGACGTGTTATCGCGAGCAGTTCGACCGACGCGGGCACCTGGAGTACGTGAGTGCGGACTGGCCATGCGCCGGTGCCGAGAACGCGCGCCTGCGGGAGCGGGTGGCGGCGCTGGAGGCTCATCGGGACGAGGTGGAGAGGACGTGGTCGATGCTGGACGACATAGACGTGTTCATCGACCCGGAGCGCGCTGAAGAATGGCACGCCGCGCGGAACCGCATGGACTATCTCATGTCGGATCATGCCCGCGCCGCGCTGGCCGGGCAGGAGCCGGCGGGGGAGGCGTCGTAATGGCCTGCCAGTGCATCGAGAAGCTCAATGAGTTGTGGTTGCCGCACGGGCAGATGGTCGATACCGCACTGTGGACGGACCTAAGAACCGACGAAAAGACACTGACGGTACGTATCAAGTCGGTCGTCACCCAGCCGAAGCGCGGGCGACGCGCTGAGGCGATTGTCCCGTCGTTCTGCCCGTTCTGCGGCGTCGCGTACAAGCAGGCTACATCATGAGCCGCTCACGACTGCCTGCCGCGCTCCGTCAACTGGTGGCCGCGCAGACCGCGCCACGCCAGGAGCAGCGGAAACAGGCACCAGACGCGCCCACAGCGCCGAAACAGTCCGAACGCGACTGGCAGGCCACCGTGCTGCAATACGCGGCTCTCCGTGGCTGGAGGGCGTTCCACGACAACGCCACGAACGCACCGCGCCGATGCTCTGGGTGCGGCGCCATCAGGCATCTGCCGCGCAACGCTCCTGGCTGGCCTGACCTCGTGCTGGTGCGCCGGCCTGACGTGCTGTTTGTGGAGCTCAAGAGCGACGCTGGCAAGGTTGACCACGACCAGCAGAGGTGGATTGACGACCTGCGAGCGTGCGGCCAGCGGGTTTACGTGTGGCGTCCCCGCGATTGGGACGACGTGCAGCGCGTCTTGGATGGGAGGGCATCATGAGCAACGACGACGAGCGGCAGGCGCGGATTGCGCAGATCAGGAGCGATCTTGCCCGTCCGTGGCAGGAGGTTGAGCGCGCAGTCGAGACTGCACGGTGGCTGCTCTCAGAATTGGAGGCCGCGCAGGCCCGCGCCAAGCGTGCGGAGGCGAGGGCATCGGTGATGCACGAGACGCTGACCCTGATTTCACGCGGCACATGGACCGCTCGCAACAGTGTGGAGTCGATGGTCTGGTCAGCACGACAGGCGCTCAAGAAGGTCGCCGCACCGGCCAGGGCGGGCCTGTTTGACGATGGAAGGGGGTGACACTGGTGGCTACTGACGACTACTACAGCCCCGAGATGATCGATCGCTGGCTACGGCAGTGGCCGCTGCTCTGCTCGCTCGCCGAGGCGGCGGCGATCCAGAACGGCTGGAATGAGGATCGTTGCCTACTGAACGAGGCTATTTGCCCGAAAGGGGGTTGATATGCCTGGGGATGTGCATCTGCGATGCAAGTCGCCAGAGTGCGAATCTACGGTCATCATCTCCAGGGGCGGGCGGCGAATGTACCCGCTGGCTCCGTCTCGGGTGATCGCATTCGATAAGGGTGACGTAACCGTAGAATGTGGCGACTGCTTTGCGGTATTCGTCTGGAAAGATCGAGGGGTTCAGCGGAAGAGAAGCTATCGTCCTGGCCACGTTTTCCCCGGGCTTTCTCTTCCGTCGTCAGAGCAGATCGTTCCGCTTATGGAAGAACGGTGGGCTGAATACTCTAAGGCTCGGCTGCGCGAGCGCGGGGCTGTCGCGACTGGGCTGAGATTTGATGTGTTTGTGCGTGACAACTTCCGCTGTCGGTATTGCGGAATGTCTGCCGAAGATGGGGCAGTGCTGCATGCCGACCACGTCGTCCCTCGTAGCAAAGGAGGCCCGACGACGCTAGACAATCTGGTCGCCGCATGCATGGACTGCAACATCGGAAAGAGCAACAAGATGCTTCCGGATGATCTGGTGCGGCAAATGGCGTGATATCATTTTTGTGGGTGATCGATATGGCTGGGGGAAGCCCGCCGTTCGAGATGATCGGACGCGCGGGCTTTCGTCGTTCCAGGGGGCGAGATGATCGAGGCTGCCGAGCAGGGGATGCCGACCGCTCGCGGGCGCAAGTCCGTGCCGTGGCGGCGTGACCCTGGCATCCTGGCCCGCCTCCGCGAGGTTGAGCGGCGGCACCTGGCCGGCATGACGAACGTCGCCGTTGCCGAAGCCCTAGACGTTGATGAGACGACGATTCGTCGCGACCTCGAACGGCTGCGCGAACTCTGGCTTGAGCAGACGAGAGCGGAGCAGGCCGAGCAACGAGCGCGCGTCCTGGCAGAGCTTGAGGATGTGCGGACACGTGCCATTGCCGCCGCCGAGTTTGACGAGCAGTGCGAGCGGGCCGTGCTCTTCGGGGACGCTCGCGTGATCCGCGACGACAAGGGCAGCGCCACGTTCCGAGGCAACAAGGCGGCCGCGCTCGGCCAGGCGCGGCAGGCGTCGATGGACAAGGCCAAGATCCTGGGGGTCGTGGTGGACAAGGCATCCATCGCCGGACCTGACGGCGCCCCGCTGACGTTCACCATCGCCATCGACCGCAAGGACGATCAGGATGCCCCCGGCGACGGCTGACCGCCCGCTGGTCTACCAGCGGCCGTGGATGTACGACCGCCAGCGAGAGGCCATCTTCGCGGCCGAGCGGATCGCCGTCATCGAGGCCAGCACCAAGAGCGGCAAGACGGTCGGGTGCATGGTCTGGCTCGCAGAGCAGGCGATGGGAGGCCGCGCCGGACGGAACTATTGGTGGGTCGCGCCGGTCTATCCCCAGGCGAAGATCGCCTTCCGCCGGCTGAAGCGCGGGCTGCCGCCGCAGGTCTACACGGCCAACGAGAACGAGCTGACGCTGACGCTCGCGAATGGCGCGGTGCTCTGGTTCAAGGGCGCCGACCGTCCCGACAGCCTGTACGGCGAGGACGTGTACGCGGCGGTCATTGACGAAGCGTCGCGCTGCAAGGACGAAGCGTGGCACGCCGTCCGATCCACGCTGACCCAGACGCGCGGGCCGGTCCGCATCATCGGTAACGTCAAGGGGCGGAAGAACTGGGCGTACCGTCTGGCACGGCGCGCTGAGTCCGGCGAGCCCGGGATGCGCTTCACGCGGCTGACGGCCTGGGACGCCGTGGCGGGGGGCGTGCTGGCGCGCGAGGAGATCGAGGAGGCGCAGCGCATCCTCCCTGACGCCGTGTTCCGCGAGCTGTACCTCGCCGAAGCGTCCGACGACGAGGGCAACCCGTTCGGCATCCAGGCCATCCGCGCCTGCATCGCGCCGCTCTCGCCTGCCGACCCAGCCGTCTGGGGGTGGGACCTCGCCAAGTCGCAGGACTGGACGGTCGGCGTCGGCCTCGACGGCGAGGGCGCGGCCTGCCGGTTCTCGCGCTGGCAGGGGCCGTGGGAGATGACCACTGACCGCATCGTCGCGGAGACGGCCTCCGTGCGGGCGCTGGTGGACTCGACAGGCGTGGGTGATCCGATTGTCGAGCGGCTCCAGAAGCAGAGCCGCGGCTTCGAGGGCTACCAGTTCACGGGGCCGAGCAAGCAACGCCTGATGGAGGGGCTGGCCGTGGCCATTCAGCGGCGGGAGGTCACGTTCCCGGAGGGGCCGATCAGCCAGGAGCTTGAGGCGTTCGAGTACGCCTACACGCGGACGGGCGTCCGCTACTCCGCGCCGGAAGGGCTGCACGACGACTGCGTCTGTGCCCTGGCGCTCGCAGTTCACGCCCGCGCCAATCGGTTGCCGCCGGCCGCGAACGCCGCCGCTGCCCCGACCAGGGACAGCTATCACGCCGACAGGAGGCGCGTCCTATGAGCACCCGTCCCCCCTCGACCACGACGCCCGCCGACCTGGGCGCGCTCTCCGGCCTGCTCTGGGCGATCGGTGGCGGGCTCGTCGCCATTGCCGTCGCGCTCCTTGACAGCGCCGCAATGGGCATCCTGACCTACGGGCTCTGGTGCCTGGTCACGGCCTGGCGGATCGGGGTGCGCGGATGAAGCTGCTCGAAGTCCTCGCCGCGTTCGCCCCGACGTCTACCACCGTCGCCGCTCAGGAAAGCCTGCCCTCTGACTACGCTGATCCTGACATCGACCTGACCGCCGTGCAGGGCGGCTCGCAGTTCTTCCGCCGCCTCACGCAGTCGAAGTCCGACCTGGCGCCGCTCACCCACGAGCGGATGCAGGAGATCTCGCTGACGCTCTACGACCGCAACCCGCTGGCCAAGCGCTGCCTCGAGCTGGTGAAGGACTTCGTCGTCGGCGAGGGGATCGTGCCGTCCTCGAAGGATGAGAACGTCCAGGCGATCATCGGCCGCTTCTGGGACGACGGGCAGAACGCCATGGCCGTGCGCTGCCACACCTTCGCGCTGGAGCTGGGCCTGTGGGGTGAGCAGGCGTTCGCGGCGTTCGTCAACGAGCAGAGCGGGCACGTCAGGCTCGTGAGCATCGACCCGCGCACGATCAAGTCGGTGGTGCCAAGCCCCGAGAACCCAGATCTTCCGCTCGCCATTGCGCTGGCCGCCGAGCAGGGCACGGACGCGCGCTACCTGAAGATCATCCGCGAGAACGACGACGGCCTGCTCATGGGCGCGCAGCCCGACGAGATGGTCCGCGTGGGCGACGGCTCGCACCCGTACTACAGCCCGCCCGACCTGGCCGCCGGCACGCGACTGGTCGGCGCGTTCTTCTGGGCGGTCAACAAGGTGCAGGGGGCGACGCGCGGGCGGTCAGACCTGCTACCGGTGGCCGACTTCCTGGACCTCTACGACCGGCTGATCTTCGACGAGGCCGAGCGGATGTCGTTCCTGCGGGCGTTCGTCTACGACGTGACGATCACGGGGGCCGACGAGGCGGCGCTGACGAAGCGGGCCGCGACCTCAGCGCCGCCGAAGCCGGGGTCGGTGTACTACCACAACGAAGCGGAGGAGATGAAGGCGGTCACGCCGGACCTGAAGGCGCAGGACGGGGCGACGACGGCAGACCTGATCCTCTCGCTGATCGCGACGGGCGTGGGCCTGCCGAAGACGTGGCTCAACGGCATCATGGACGTCAACCGCGCCAGCGCCGCGAGCATGGATGAGCCGAGCCTGAAGCGGCTCCGGGCGCGGCAGCAGGTCGTCATCGGCGCCGTTGAGCGGATGGTGCGGTTCGCGCTCGATCAGGCCAGCATGGCTGGCGCGCTGGCGAAGGCCGACGAGTCGGGCCACGCGTTCTCGGTAGACGCTCCAGAGATGAGCCAGCGAGACGCAGAGCGGGCCAGCCGGGCGCTGTTCTCGACCATCCAGGCGCTCGGCATGGCCGACGCGGCCGGGTGGATCGACAGCGAGACGGCACGGCAGGCCGTGGTGATGATGCTCTCGCAACTCGGCATGAGCGTTGACCTGGCCGAGTTGAAGGATCGGCTGGACGCAGAG
>ERZ869907.263-NODE-263-length-20512-cov-10.775871_pt1 | contig 20512 bp, 22 predicted proteins | sample MGYA00579309_ERZ869907 | MGnify/ENA primary metagenome ERZ869907 (study PRJEB32216, sample SAMN09231814) | wastewater metagenome | place: USA: Maryland | collected 2016-07-30 | study: EMG produced TPA metagenomics assembly of the PRJNA472060 data set (Reclaimed... | reverse complement strand
GGCCCCGGCCCCGCTGGCTGACACCGTGCCCGACGCGCCGGCGGCGCCGACGTCCGCTCGCCGCGGGAAGGCTGATCGGTGACCGTCGCCGCCGCCGACATCGCGCGGGCGCGCAAGCACCTGGGCTACCCCGCGGCGCAGCCGATCGCTGGCTGGGTCGGCGGCTACCCGGTCCTGTCGCAGTCCGCGTTCCTCTTCGAGTCGAACATCCAGCGGCTCATCCCGGCCAGCGAGCCCGAGCTGTACCGGCTCCTGAACATCCTCGATCGCATCGACTGCGCGCTCGAGAACGTGAGCGTCGCCGGCGCGCCGGCCGAGCAGGTCGAGGGGGTCACCCTCAACCTGCAAGAGCCGAAGTGGCTGGAGGAGCGGTACGTCTACTTCGCCAACCGCCTGGCCGACCACCTCGGGTGCCCGCTGTGCCCGGAGGCGGCGCGGTTCCAGGCGCCGCGGAGCGTCGGCAACGTGAGCGTCCGACGGTAGGATCGCCCCATGTCCTGCACCTGCGCCGCCTCCCTGTGCCTGTGCCCGGTCCGGTTCACCACCGCCGGGGAGATGGGGCGCCTGTCGTCGATCGTCGACCGCGCACGCGACGTCGCCACCCGCGTCGGTCAGCGGCCGTGGCGGGTGTCGCACGTCCACGTCCGGTGGACCGGCACCCGCCGGGGTGACGGCGTCGAAGAGGTGGTGACCGAGCGCGAGATCCTACCGCGGCCCCAGATCGCCGACCTCGGCGGCGTCACGCGCACGCTGTCGGACGCGCAGGTCGAAGAGAACGGCACGGTGCTGATCACCGGCATCAGCGCCGCCTACAGCGAGGACCAGATCCTCTGCCGGCCCGGCACCGGCAAGCCGCTGCCGCCGAACGAGGCGATCTACTACGAGGCGCAGCTCCTCGACGGTGTCCGGCGCCGGCTGGTGCCGATCGGCGGCGCCGCGCCGGGGTTCAGCCCGTCGGCCGGGTGGACCGTGACCGTGACCGTCGCCGCCGGCGCGCGCCCCCGAGACGGCCGGAACCGCTGACCATGGGCGCGCTGCGCATGAACCTGGCGCAGTGGAAGTGGTACCACGCCAGGCTCAAGGGGCGGTGCCACGATGCGGGGCTGCGCGGGGCTCGAGCGGCGGGGCTGCGCGTCGTCGCGCTCATGGTCAAGCGCACCCGCGAGGCCGAGCCGGCCAGCGACCACGGCGCGGTCGGCGCGGTGAACACCGGGGCGCTGGCGCGATCGTGGCGGTCGGTGCCCAACGCCGACGGCACCCGCATCGTCAACCTGCAGCCGTATTGGGCCGTCGTCGAGTACGGGCGCCGCCCGAATAGCACGCCGCCGCCGCGGGCGCCGATCGAGGCGTGGCTCCGCCGGCGGCTCAAGCTCAAGCCGGCGGCAGCTCGCTCCGCGGCCTACGTCGTCGCGCGCGCGATCGGGCGGCGCGGTCTGCGCGGGCGGCGGATCTTGACCCATCCGGCGGTGACGGCTCAGATTGAAGCCATCCTCCACGATGAGATCCGGCGCGCGCTGCGCCAGGCCATCGCCAAGCCACCATGACCACCTGCGACACCGCCGACGGCGCCGAGCGCGTCATCATCGACCCGGGCCCCGGCGTGGACCCGGGCCTCGGCGAGATCACGACCGAGCTGGTGCGCGACACCGAGACCGATCAGGCGCCGGCGTGGGCGCTGCGCTGCGACCTCGACATCCACGGCGCGGCGGTGCGCGGGCTGGCGCAGTACTTCGGTGGCCTCGACGTGGCGGCGCTCGGTCGCCGCCTCCGGTTCGCGCGGGTGACCGAGCACGCCCCGGACGACAGCAACGAGGCGATGCCGGCGCCGTACATGGCGGCGCTCGGCGACGATGACGTCGGTCGGTACGATCCGCACGCGCCGCGCCCGATCTCGCGGCAGATCTGGGACGATGCGCTGGGCGCCTACACCGGGCCGCACGCGGTCACCTTCAACGACCCGGCCGACGCCGGGCACATCCTCGCCCTGCACACGGTCGGCACCTACAGCCACGACCGCCTCGCGGTGAAGGTCTGGGCCGACACCGAGGCCGAGCGCGCCGCGCTCATGCTCGAGATCGAACGGATGGCGGCGCCGATGGCCGGGTACTCCGGCTTCCGGCTGCGCCTGGGTCACTACCACGGCGTGATCGCCAGCTACATGGCTCGCACCCAGGCCCGCCTCCACGAGGCGGTCGACATCACGGCTGGTCGGTGGATCGCCGTGTTCACGTTCGCGGTCTCGCTCCCCCAGCTCCGCACCTATCGGCGCCACCGCGTCGACGTTCGGGGCATCACCACGGCCGCGGTCCCGCGGTAAGGCAAGGCGCCCATGGGTTTCGTCCGCCGGTTCGACAGCATCCCCAACATCGACGTCCTCAGCGAGATCGAGGGCCCGGTCATCATCGACAGCACGATCGCCGGTACGCCGCGCGGCGCCGAGACCGGCGTGGCGTGCCTGATCGGCGAGTTCGCCGACATGACCTACGCCTGCGCGGTCAGCGCCAACGGCGTGGTCACCACCTCGCCCCAGCCCGTCGAGGTCACCGCCGCGGACTTCGAGAGCAAGGTCGGCGGCTTCGACGAGACGATCGGCAACTTCGGCGGCGACATGGGCAACGGCTACGTCGACGTCAAGTCGACGACGTGGTCGCGCCTGGTGCTGGTGGCGGTCAACCTGGCCTGCTCGCAGGGCGCGCGCATGTACCGCGAGCTGCCGACCAACAAGAGCGCCACCGATCCCAGCCCGGCGGTCGGCGTGTCGGGCGTGACCGTGCCGGCCGGCACCGAGTTCCGCACCAGCGGCGGCGCCCGCGTCAAGCTGGCGCAGGCGGTGACCTTCGCCGGCGACGCCGAGTACACCCGCGGCGTCGACGGTGCGGTGACCGCGGCCGGCTCGGCGGCGTTCGGCAACTTCGACGCGGCCGGCGGCAACTTCCTCGCCCTCGTCCGCGACGACGGCCTGGTCGGCGCCCAGATCGGCGACGTGCTGGTGCTCGGCGTGGTCGGCGGCGCTGGCGCGCAGGGGTCGAACGCCGGCACCTACCGCGTGCGCGCGGTCACCGACGCCGACACCCTGGTCGTCGAGAAGATGGACGGCTCGGCGTTCACCTGGGTCACCGGCACCGCGCTGGCCTGGCGCCTGTACGCCGGCGACGTGGCGGACACCGGCGGCACCAACCACGTCGGCACCCAGGCCGGCTACCGGGTGCTCGCGCGCACCCTCGACAGCACGGTGGCCGTCGACACCACGCTGACCCCGACCGTGGTCGCCGACCCGGCGACGCCGACGGCGACGACCTGGGCGCCGCTCACCGGCCTCAAGATGCGGTCGGCGCCCACCACCGGCCTGGTCCACACCGCGGCGGTGCAGGGGGCGAACGCCGCCAACGCGAGCGGCCTCGACACCCTGTACCTGGCCGCGATCGACGCGGTCCACGAGGACAAGGATCCGACCTCCGACGTGTCGATCATCTGGACCGCCCGCGAGTCGACGGCCATCCGGTCGGGGCTCAAGGCGTTCACGGCCAAGCGCAAGGCGCAGGCCCGCGGCGTCGTCGCGCACTACGCCCCGTCGCTGTCGGTGGTGTCCAAGGACACGATCCTGACCGACGCCTACCCCGGCGTCGGCGGCGTCCGCGCCCGCGAGGGCATCCTCAACTGGCCCGGCGTCCGGGTGTACGTCCGCGCGGCGGTCGGCAAGCGGCTCCTGTGCGCCGACGGCAGCTACACCACCGACGGCATCCTCGACGTGCGGTCGGCCGCCTGGTGCGCCAGCATCGAGTCGAGCCTCCCGCCCGAGCGCAACCCGGGCGAGGAGTCGACCCGCGTGCAGGAGATCCTGGCGCCGTGGATCGGCCTGCAGCGCGGCGTGAGCGGGCTGGACGTCGAGTGGTACAAGCGCGCCAAGGCCAAGGGCATCACCGCCCCCCGCATCGCGCGCGGCCTCGACGGCCAGCCCCGCCGTTGCTTCCAGTCCGGCGTGACCACGTCGCTGACCGACGGCGAGACCACGATCAACGAGCGCCGGTTCTCGTTCTGGGCCCAGGACACCGCGGCCCAGATCGTCGACCCGTTCACCAAGTCGCAGCTCACCCCCAAGCTCGAGGGTGACCTCATCGCCCGCCTGGCGGCATGGGCCGACCAGCTCATCGCCGACCAGCGGATCGCCGGCCGGCGCATCGTGGCCGGGCGCGGCGCGGGGAACACCGAGGCGCTGCGCCAGCGCGGCATCTTCCTGTTCATCCTCGAGCTGGACATGATCTCCGACCTCCGCGTGGCGGTGATCAACGCGCGCGTCGCCATCGGCGCCACCGCGGCCACGTCGACCTTCGACGTGACGTTCCGCGCCGCCGCCTGAGCCGGCTTGCGCGGCGCCGCCGCCGCGGTGTAGATCTGGATCATCCTGCCGGCCCGGCCGGCTCGCGCTACACCACCCCGCAAGGGGCAGGGATAGGGCGCGGTGGGTAGCCCTCGACGGGGGCGCCTGCCGCGCCCTTTCCCGTTCTCACACCCAGGAGATCGACGATGTCCGCCACCACCGCCCGCGGCCAGGATTCCGAGCTGAGCCTCTTCTTCGACACCCGGAGCTACTCGTCGCTGGCGATCCTCAGCGCCGAGCTGACCTGGAACATCGAGATCAAGGAGTCGATGATCCTCGGCGACAAGTTCACCCGCGTCGACGAGGTGTTCAAGAACGTCACCGGGACGATCGAGTGGCAGATCGACAGCCGCGAGTCCTTCGAGATGATCCAGATCATCGTCGAGCGCGCGCAGCTCCGCCGCCCGCCGCGCGCCATCTCGAGCCTCAAGACCTCGATCCGGCTGCCGAGCGACGGCACCCGGGCCCTGATCGTGGCCCCCGATATCAAGTTCGGCAACCTGCCGCTCCGCATCCCCAGCCAGGACGAGGCGATCATGCTGTCCCTGTCGTGGGCCTGCGAGACCGCCGGCGTGATCCTGCACTGACCCCCAACCCCGAGGCTTCCATGAACGACCAGATCCCGACCCCGTCCCCCGTCGCCCAGCCCCTCAGCGCCGCCATGGGCGCGCCGGCGGGCCGCGACTACGAAGTCTTCACCGTCCCCGAGTCGATGCCGCTCGAGCAGCGGACCATCACGTTCCCCGAGACCGGCCGCCACGCCATCATCGACGTCACCTTCGCGCTCCTGTTCCCGGCCGAGGACCGGAAGGCGTACGAGCGCGCCGGCGCCCAGGCCGGCAACCCCATGGTGGTCGGCTCGTGCCAGGCGCTCGAGGCGCTGCGCTTCCTCACCATCGCCCCGATCAAGTCGACGGTCACCGCCGCCGGCGACGTCGTCGAGACCGTCGACCTCCGCGGCAAGTCGGAGGTCGCGTGCGTGATGTCCAACGGCACCACCGAGGGCACGTGGAAGCTCATGCACCCGGCGATGCGCGGCGAGTGCGTCGTCGCGTACATGGTGATGTCGAACGCCCCGGAGGCGACCACCGAGGCTTTCGTCAAGAGTCGGCGTCGGGTGACCCGCTGACGCCGGCGGACGAAGCGTACAGGTCCACACGTAGCCGCGCGGCCACCTTCCTGCTGACCGTCGGGGCGATCTCGAGCACGGCGCGGTCCCTCCGCAACCCGACCGAGGCGGTGCGCCAGCTCGACGACGCCCTGGCCTACATGGGCAAGACCGGCAAGCAGGACATGATCGCCCTCGAGAACCGGGTCACCACCCGCCAGCTCTGGGCCTGGGTCGAGGCGATCGGCCGGCGCGTCGAGGCCGAGGCCAAGGCCGCCGAGAGGATCCGACGATGAGCGACCAGACCAACACCATCACCGAGGAGCTGATCTTCCGCGACGCCGCGGCGGTGCAGGCGATGGGGCGGGTGGCGTCCAAGGTCGGCACGGTGACCAAGGCCGCGGGGCTCCTCAAGACGAGCCTGGCGGCGGCGTTCAGCACCCACCTCACCTTCGCGGCGGTGTCGAACGTCCAGGCCAGCATCGCCGGGATCTCGTCGCTGTACGAGAAGGTGTCGCGGTTGAAGGCGGTGGCCGGCGTCACCGCCGCCACCGGGCACCAGCTCCTCGACGCCTTCGAGATGACCGGCGGCGAGGAAGTGGCCGAGCGGACGATCGTCAAGCTGACCCGCCTCGGGCAGAAGACCCAGGGCGCGGGGAAGGAGGCGGCCAAGCTCCGCGCGCAGCTCGCCGGCGTTGGCGTGAATCTCGACAAGGGGCCGACGACCGCCCTGTTGTCGATGTCGGCGGCCGCGCGGGCGGGTCGGCTGAACGTCAACAGCCTGGCCACGACGTTCAAGATCCCGGTGGCGCAGGCGGCGGTCCTCATGCGCACGCTGCAGACCGGCCCCGAGCGGCTGCGCGAGATCATGCGCGACACGGCCGAAGGCGCCGACCTCGTCGACGATGCGGCGCTGGCATCGTTCGAGACCATGCGCCGCTCCAAGCTCGAGCTGGCGGACGCCTGGGACGGCCTCGTCGGCACGCTGTACAAGCTCCTGCTCCCCGGCGCGGTCCGCCTGGTGAACGGCATGACCACCGGGTTCCAGAAGCTGCAGCCCGTCGTCGAGGCGGTGGGCGGCTTCCTGTCGAAGCACATGGACGCGGTGGTGGCGTCGGCGAAGGCGTACCTGGCCTACATGGTCGCGGCGAAGGCGGTCGAGGCCGGGACCGGCGGCAAGCACTCGGTGCTGGATCTGGTCAAGGCGTACGGCAAGGGCGGCCGCGGTGGCCTGATGCGGCTGCTACGCGGCGAGGCGGGCGATGTCGCGGGCGCGGTGGCGAAGAAGGCAGCGGTGTCCCCGCCCGCGGCCGCGGTCGCCGGCAACGTGATCCAGCAGCTCCGCGCCAAGGATCTGGCCGCCAAGCTGGCCGCCGCCACGCGCCTGACGACCCCGAAGTGGTCGCGCCAGGCGTTCGCCGCCAGCTCGGCGCAGCGGGCGATGGCGCTGATCAGCCCCGGCAAGGCGCCGGCGGTGGTCGGCCTCGTCGAGCGGTTGCTCCCCGGGCTGATCCGGTTCATGCCCGTCCTGCGCATGGTGGGCATGGTGGTGGCGCGGTTCGCGATCGTCGGCGCCGTGCTCGCCTACGCGGTCAAGGCGTTCCAGATGATCAGCAGCGACGTCGGCGGCTACCGCACGCGGATCACGGCGCTCCTCAAGTCGATCGGCGACAAGCTGGCGCCGCTGTTCTCGGCGCTGTCCCCCATCCTCGACAAGCTCGCCAGCCTCTTCGGCAAGTCGATGGAGATGAACATCCGCCTGATCCTGTACATGATCGAGCAGACGTTGAAGGTGTGGGACCGCGTGCTCGGCGGCCTCAAGTGGATCGGCGAGAAGATGGACGCCGGCGGGTGGGGCGGCACCGCCCTCAAGGCCGGGTTCGGCCCCCTCGGCTCGTGGGTCGCCGAGTCGATGGCGCGCAACCACCGCCTCGGCGAGGTGCTGTCGCCCGACAAGCCCGGCGGCGATGGCACCGGCAAGGGCAAGAAGGACGAGCCGCCGCCGGTCTACGACTTCCGGGGCTCGAACATCACGATCCAGAACAAGTTCGCCGAGGGCTTCGACATCGGCCGCGTGTCGGTGGCGATCACCGACGGCATCGCGGCGCACAGCCAGCGGCGCGTCCAGGCCGGCTTCGCGCCGCCGACCGCCATCCGAGGCCGGGGGTAACCGATGCCGTTCGACAAGCAGGGCAACTTCACCAGCACGCCGTCGCACACCGTCGAGGCGATGGAGATCCGCGAGATCGACGGCAACATGGTGATCAGGCTCCGCGGGTGGGGCCTGCCGGCCAAGCCGTTCACCCTCGACGGCGACCACGAGATCCCCGAGCAGCGCGCGATCGGCTCGCCGTACACCACCCAGCAGCCGACCGGCGCCCGCGAGGGCGTCACCGAGCTGTCCGGGTCCTGGTCGGACTACCTCCTCGGCTCATCGTCGGGCGCCACCGCCGACGTCGAGGTGACCTCCTCGACGGAGGAATCCGGGCCCGACGGCGGCACCATGATCGCGATCTCGTCGGAGCCGGCGCGGACGGCGCGCGCGGCCGCGGCCGCCATGGACGACCTGCGCGTCCGCGCGCCGCTGGTGCGCGTGACCTGGGCGCACATCGTCCGCGTCGGGCGGGTCAAGCGGTTCGTCCAGAAGTGGAACACGCCCGAGGATCTGGACTGGGATCTGACCTTCGCCTGGATCGGGCGCGACGAGGACACCGACGTGGCGCCGCCGGCGGCGACGGACCCGGCGGCCGACGTCCGGCTCCTCGAGAGCGGCATGTCGCAGGTGTTCGACGCCACCGCGTTCAGCATCGACGCGGTCGACCCCACGGCGATCGAGGCGATCGATCAGTGGATGGCCGGCGTGCAGGCGGCGATCTTCGAGCTGGGCGACAACGTGCGCTCGCGGGTGTCGGGCGCGGCGTCGAGCGTCGACGTGTTCCGCCGCGGGCTGGGGCTCCTCGGCTTCGCAGCCGACCAGGCCAACCTGATGGCGATGGAGATCGAGGCGCGGGTGGCGGCGACGTGGATCGCGAACGCCGACCCGGAGGATCTGACCGACGTCAGCCCCGGCCAGGTGCTCGCCATGCTCACCCAGAAGCGCGCCGCGGCGCAGGCTGCGCGGCGGCTGCGCGCGGCGGCCGTCCGTCGGCGGTTCGATCTGATCTCCACCGTCGACGACGTCGTCGACGTGTACGTGATCCGCGACGGCGAAGACCTCCAGTCGCTCGCCCGCCACGTGTACGGATCGGCCGGCGCCTGGACGACGCTGCGCGACTTCAACCACCTCGACAGCGGCACGGTCCCGTCCGGGACGGTGATCCTGGTGCCGCGCTCGCAGGTGCAGCCGTGATCGAGAATGCGGACGGCGGCTACTACCCCTCGATCGTGGTCAACATGACCATCCGGTTCGACGAGGCGCTTCAGGTCGCCGAGTCGCCCGACGGCTTGAGCAAGGCGATCGGCACCGGCGAGATCGGCCTCCGGCCCGAGGCGCTGGCGCGCCGGCAGCAGATCGTGGAGCGCGCGGTCGGCGGCGTGGTGCCCGAGACCTACGTCCAGACCGGCGGCGGCCCGGTCATCCGCCGCGCGGCGCCGTCGCGTGTGGTCGCGCAGCGGCAGTTCGGTCCGCAGGTGCGCATGGGCGACATCACCGCCACGCGGTACGACGCCGACGGCAATCTGGTGACCAGCTCGATCACCACCGACCGCGAGATCGACCAGGACGGCGAGGCGCGATCGCTGTCGCCGCTGACCTTCACCGGCGACGAGTTCACGACCGTCATGAACACGGTGCCCCGCAAGGCAACCGTCGAGATGCCGGGCCCGCGCCAGGCCGCCACCTTCACGCTGGACTTCGACTACGACACCCTGCCGATCGACCCGCGCCTGGTGCGCGCGATCGGCGTCGAGATCCACCTCGGGTGCGTGCCGGGGAAGGACTACGGCGCGGGCATGAGCGGCGCCACCGACGGCGACGGTCGCTCCCCGGCGATCCTGGCGACGCGCTCGGGGCTGGTCGACCCGGTGACCGGCAAGCCGGCGCCGAGCGGCAGCACGCTCCTGTTCTACGGCACCGTCGACAAGTGGGCCGTCGAGATGGACGACACCGGCTCGCGGGCCACGCTGACCGGGCGGTCGATCGTCGGCATCCTCCTCGACGGCAAGCCGCCGGCCGATGCCCTCAAGCGGGTGGACCTCGAGCGCCCGATCCATCGCGTGATCGCCGACCTGATCGCCACCATCCCCGTCGATCAGCGGCTCTCGCTCGACGTGATGTCCAACGCGGCGGAGTGGCCCGGCGGCAAGATCCCGAGCCCCGGCACCATCGAGGGCTTCAACAACGTCACCCTCGGCGCAGCCACCGGCAAGCCGGCGGCTGGCGGCGGCGGCGCCACCGACCGCGTGTCGTATTGGGACCTCATCACCAACCTGTGCTACCTCGTCGGCGGCGTCCCCTATCTCGAGGGCTCGACGATCTGGGTCCGGCCCGGCCGGTCGGTGTTCGAGATCATCGACAACCCGGGGCGGACGCCGTTCCGCGACGTGCGCACCGCCGCCGACGGCGAGCTGACGTTCCGGCGCCTGCTGATCGGCCGCCACATCAAGAGCTTCAAGCTCGAGCGCACCTTCGGTGGCACCCCGGTGCCGATGGTCCACGCCGTCGGCTTCGACGACCGCGCCACCGGCAAGGACCGGATCGTGATCGGGCAGTGGCCACCGGCCGAGTCGCCGGCGGCGAAGGCCAAGACCGACGGCGAGGTGCTGCGCATCCCGATCTACAACGTCCGCGACAAGGCGCGGCTGGTGCAGATCGCGCGGGACACGTACGAGGAAATCGGCCGCGGCGAGATCGGCGGCGAGTTCTCGACGGCCACGCTGGCGAGCTTTGGCGGCGGCAACCACGACCCGGACCTCCTGCGCCTGCGCCCGCTCGAGCCCGTCGAGATGCTGATCGACGTCAGCCAGGGGCCCACGCCGATCGTGACCGACCTCTCCCGCCAGCTCACCGGCTCCTTCGACGACGAGGTGCGCGCGCTGACCCGGCGCATCGGCGACGTCGACGCGGCCCGCGCCATCGTCGCGGCGCGGCGCGGCGCGGTGATCGGGGTGCTCGACGCCTTCCGAGTCACCTCGGTCCGGTTCACGGTCGCGGCCGACATCGGGATCCAGGTCGACGCCAGCTTCCAGAACTACATCGTCAGCCGCCACGGCCAGACCGAGGACATCGCGCGCGAGAACGTCGACGCGGAGATCAAGGCGGCCCACGCCGACGCGAAGGGGCAGAACCGCCACGGCGGCATCAAGAAGATCCCCGCCGCCGCGCACGCCACGTCGATGGCCCAGGCGGCGCCGGCGGACACGTTCGGCAGCGTGGTCGACGCGGCCAACAACCAGATCCGCGACGACCTGCGCCGCGCGGCCATCCGCGCGGACGCGCATCGGAGGAAGCGATGAGCATGGACTCTCAGCGCATGGGCCTGGCCGTGTCCTTCCCGGGGATCGATCCCCGGGTGTGGTCGAGCTGGGCGATCGTCGAGGCGATCCGGATCGACGGCAAGGGGGTCGCCGTCGACGTGGTCGTGGTCGACACCGGCAAGTCGGCCACGGTCGGGCTCGCCGCTCCGACCGGGCGCCGCTACGGCCTGTACATGCCGATCGAGATCGGCGACGCGGTCGTGGTGCTGTGGAACGGCGCCAGCGGCACCGGGCAGATCGTTGGCTCGATGTGGGACACCGGCACGCCGGCGCCGGCCGCGGTGGTTGACAACCCCCAGGACGCCGCCCTCGTCGGCCCGCCCGGTCGCCGCCTGCGCCTGCTGTCCCTCGACGACGGAACCACGCCCGGGTCGGCAGTGCTGGCGACTGGCACCGGGCCCGTGCTCCTGGGCAGCGAGCAGGCGACCGCCGGCGTCGCCCGCCTGGGCGACAGCGTCGAGGTCACGATCCCGGCGGCCACCGTGGCCGTCCCCAACCCCCTGTTCCCGGGCAGCGGGCCGGAGTTCATCCCCAACCCGCTGCCGATCGTCCTATCTGGCACGATCGTCTCCGCGTCGGCGAAGGTTCGATCGTCGTGACCTTCGGGACCGCACCCTTCGGGATCTCGCCCTTCGGCGGCGCCGGCTCCGCGATCTCGATCGCTCGGGCCTGGGCGACGTCGACGCGGACGGTACGGGTGATCACCTCCGCCCCGGCGGCGGCCGTCGACCCGTTCAACCTCGGCGACGCGCTCAACCCCCGCACGTGGATCGTGACGCGGCTGGACATCTCCCAGGACTACACGCCGATCGCGGTGCGCCACATGGGCGGGCTGACCGCCTTCGAGGTGACCACGCTCGAGACCTTCGGCTCGCACGGGATCAACCACCGCGTCGCCTCGACGGAGCTGCGCGCTGCCTCGCTGGCGCTGATCACGGCGCCCTACCAGGCGATCTTCGATGGCGTCGACGACGTCGACGGGGTCACCGTCGGGCCGCGGCGGCGGCCGCGGGTGCGCGACCTGGCCAACCCCCTCCGCACCAACCCGCTGACCGGCGACGTGCTGTCGGCGATCCAGACCCAGGCCGGGAACTACCGCGGCGAGGTCGATGCGGCCGTCGTCTACAAGGGGATCCTCCGCCGGCTCACCACCGAGCGCGGCTCCATGCGCGACCTGCCCAGCTACGGCGTCAGCTACCGATCGAAGGTGCTCGTCCCGCAGGGCGGCGACCTGACGGCGTTGACCGTCGAGGTCGAGCGCCAGGTCATGCGCGAGCCCGGCGTCCGGAAGGTCCGGTGCAACATCTCGGTCCCCGGCCGCGGCGTTGTGCTGACCCAGATCACCGCCGGCATCGTCGGCGGGCAGCTCTCCTTCGCCGTCCGTCGCAACAGCGACGGCACCTTCGAGGTGTGACATGGCCGATCTCCCGACCCGCGAGGCACTGTTCCGCATCGGCGCCGCCGAGGTGCTGGCGACGAACGACGAGATCGCTCTCAGCGCCGTGGTCGCCGAGGGCACCGACGCCAACCGCATGGTGGCGGCGATGGCGGCGATGGGCGAGGAGGTGGTCTCGCAGCTCGGCGTCGTGGTGGGCAACGGCTTCCTCGAGTCGGCCCAGGGCTCGGCGCTGGTCAAGCGTGGGTGGGATCGCCACCAGATCCTGCCCAAGCCGGCGGCGCCGCCGTTCGTGGACCTGTCGTTCTTCCTCCCGGCGCCGGCGACCACCGGGTTCACCGTGCCGGCCGGCACCACGGTCCAGTCCGCCGACGGGAAGATCTACGAGACGATCGTCGATCTGCCGTTCGCCGTCGGCACCGAGTCGGGCGAGGTCACGGCGCGGTCGCAGATCGCCGGCACCGATCAGGTGGTCGGCCCGAACAAGCTGCGCTCGATCACCTCGTCGGTGCCGGGCGCCACCGGCCTCCAGGTGACCAACCTCCTGGCCTCGTCGCACGGCGACGACGCCGAGCCCCCCGACGACTACCGGCGCCGGTGCCGGAACGAGCCGGCGTCGCGGGTGCGCGGCACCCGGACCGCGATCGTCAACGGAGCGCGCGCCGTCGACGGCGTCGTGGGCGCCTCGGCGTTCGAGGGCATCGACACCATGGGCCGGGCCAACCGGATCTGCGGCGTCGTGGTGACCGGCCGGTTCACCGATGCGCTGGTGCGACAGGGCGGGTCCGTGCCTTCGTACGAGCTGCAGTCGCAGGCGCTCGCGCGCCTCGTCGAGACCTCGCTCGACGACGTGCGCGCCTTCGGGATCCACGTGTCGGCCACGGTGGCGCAGGTGGTGATGCTGGCGTTCGGCGTTCGGCTGCGCTTCCGCGCCGGCGCGGACACCAATCGCGCCCGGCTCATGGCGACCGCCACGATCGTCCGGCGCGTGAACGGGCTCGACCCGGGCGAGACCATGGACCCGGCCGATCTCGTCGAGGCGCTGCGCGCCGTCACGGGCCTGGACATCCGCGGCGACGAGTTCGACAACCCGGTCGGCCCGGTGATCCCGTCGAGCCCGTATCAGGTGCTCCGGACCATGGCGTCGCTGATCTCGTTCTCGTCGCCGGTGTCGACGACCGCGACCGCGTTCTCCACCATCTCGGCCCCGTCGGTGTCCTGATGCTGCCGTCCCCCATCGTCCCCCGCCGCACCCAGGACGACCTCCTCGGCGTGGCTCGTCGGTTCCTCGGCACGTACGGGGAAGACCTCGAGCGCGCCGGCAAGGGCGGCTGGGATCTGATCCGCGCCGCGGCGGCGATGTGGGCCCGGGTGTCGGACGCGATCGCCAACTGCGACGCGCAGAGCTACCCGTCGCTGGCCACCGGGCCGGCGCTGGCCACGGTGGCGCTCGAGTTCAGCCGCCCGAACGCCGCCGCCGGCGCCGTGACGATCAAGGCCGGCAGCCTGGTCCGGGCCAGCCGGACGGGCGCCATGTTCCGGCTCGTCGCCGACGTGGTGTTCAGCTCGGTCGCGGTGGGCCCGATCTCCGGCGTGGGGCTGGCGATCGGGTACGGCGAGGAGTGGAACGTCCTGGGCCGCTACGTGGCGCCCGATGGCGGCGTCCTGCCCGGCGAGGTCGACACCATCGATCTGCCGCTCCTGTCCCCGCCGGCGGCCGACTGGACCCTCCTGGTGACCAACCCGGACCCGGGCGAGGGCGGCCAGCTCGGCATCCTCGACGTCCACGGCGCCGACGTGAACGTCCACCGGATCCCGGGCGAGACCGACGCCAACTACGCGCTCCGGATCGTCAACGTCGCCGACGCGGTCTCACCCCGCGCGGTGCGCGATCAGGTCCGGCGGTTCATGGACGCCATCGGCTACGGCCCCGACGACTGGTACCTCGTCGAGAACTGGTCGCACGCGCTGGCCGGTTTCTACGATGCCCCCGAGGCTGCCTTCACCTTCCACCCCGACTACGATCCGACGCTGGCGGCCTGCGATGACCCGCGGACGCACACGCGGATCCGCGGCATCTGGCTCGACATGCCCAACGCCGAGGCCGCCGGCATCCTCGAGATCCGGGATCCGCCGTCCGTGCTCGAGTGGGGGGTGGTCTGCGACGATCCGGCCCTCACCAACGCCGAGCTGGTGACGGCGCTGGGATCGCGCGCCACCTCCGCCTTCGACCTCGACGACACCGTCACCACCTGCCGCCCCGGCGCCCTCGACGGCATCGACCGAGAGCGCAACCAGCTCTTGCTGCGCCTGGCCAATCTGGTCGACAGCATCACCGCCCACGGGGTCAACGTCACGATCACCGCCCAGGGAGATTGACCATGGACCAGCCCTTCGATCGCGCCAACATCGGCTACCGCGAGAAGCTCATCAGCCAGGATCTCAACCGCCAGGCGTCGCAGGTCGACCGCACGCTCCGCTACCTGATCGAGCACATGCTCGTCGGCCGCTCGACGAACGACGTGGAGGGGGCGGTGCCGCGCGATGCCTTCCTGGGCACCGGCTTCCTCCTGGCGCCGGCCAGCCCGGCCGCGATGACCGTCGTGGTCTCGCCGGGGCTCGGCTTCCACTACCTGCCGGCCGACACCCCGAGCGACATCGGCGTCCCGGACCTGATGATGGTCGACGACCTGGCCGCCTTCAAGCCGCTGGTCCTCGGTGGCGCCGGCGCCTCCTTCGCGGTGCCGACCGCGCCGACCGCGCCGAACACCCGGATCGACATCATCGAGGTGCGCGCCAACCGCGCCCTCGTCGACAGCGAGACCCGCCGGCAGATCAACGATGCGACCGGCGCCTTCGACCCCCACGACTTCTACAAGACGCTCTCCTGGATCCTCGACGGCCTGACCGGCACCGTCTCGGCGCCCGCCGACAGCACGGCGGCGATCAGCTACAAGGTCGGCGTGGCCGCCAACCCCGGCGTCGCCCCGTCGGTCTCACCCGGCTACGTGAAGATCGGCGAGGTGCTGGTCAGCTCCGGCGCCACGTCCATCGCGGCGAATAAGCTCGTCGACCGCCGCCGGCTCCTCGCCCACGGCGGGGTGGTCCACGGCTCGGCGCGCGCCCGCGTCGTCCACAACGCCGGCTCGCCGACGCTGACCTGGACGTCGGTGTGCGCGCCGCCCGGCGTGAAGATCGCGGCGGCGCCGTTCTCGCCGGCGCAGCGCGGCGCCCTCAAGCTGTACATCCTGGGCGGGGAGATCTCCCACGTCGGGCTCCACGCCCACCCGATCGCCACCACCGCCCTGGTGAACACCACCTCGGCGCTGGTGGGCGTCACGTCGCCGATGGCGTCGGGCGTGAGCTACATCCAGACCGTCGACTCCACCCTGCAGACCGCGCTCGCGGCCGCGACGCCGTCGATCGCTGCCGCGATCGGGCAGAAGGTGGTGGTCGTGCTCGCGGAGCCGCGCATGATCATCGACTCCGGCGCCGGCACCACCGACGTCAACGTCACCGATGGCAGCCTCGAGGACGTCGAGATCTCGATCGCCTTCGACCTCGCGTACCACTGACCGGGGGTTCCCATGCCAGCCGCCAACATCCAGATCAACGCGGTCACCGCGACGTCGGCGATCGTGCCGGTCAACGTCGCCGTCCAGCTCTCGAACGCCGACACCGGCGGCGAGGTCTCGTACGCCTGGACGATCCTGGACCAGCCCGAGGGCACCCCGATCGTCTCGCTGTCGAACCCGGCGATCGAGAACCCGACGTTCACGCCGACCCGTGAGGGCACCTACCGCCTCCGTCTGGTGGTGAACGCCACGCTCCCGACCGAGGTCACGGCGTACGCCGAGGTCCAGATCCCGCAGGTGATCAGCGGCCAGATCATCCCCGCCGCCGGCGAGATGCTGGAGGCGGACGCCACCCGAGGGTGGGCCACTCGGGTGATCCGGTCGCTGCAGGACGTCGATCGCCTCGTCGGCGATTCGAACGTGGTGGTGTGCATCAGCCAGGGCAGCGCCAGCGTCGGCCAGGTGGTGCAACTCGGCTTCCAGGGCATCGCCACGTACCTGACCGGCTTGCCCGGGTCGAAGCGCGCGCTCGTGAGTCGACCGGCCACCCCGGTCGAGGAGGTCGATGTCAACGGCCGCCTCGGCCAGATCATCGCCGTCTGCGACGGCGGCTCGATCGCCGACGGCAAGCCGGTGCTGGTGCGCCTGTTCGGGCTGTCACCGTTCACCGTCACCACCGCTGACTCCCCCTCGGTGGGGGACTGGGTCTTCATCGATCCCAACGGCATGCCGTTCCTCAAGTGGGACCCGACCGCGACCGACGTGCCGCGGATCGTCGGTCGCGTGGTGGAGTTCAGCGGCGGCAAGTTCCGGTGGATGATCGACCCGGTGCCGATGCACCGCCGGGTCGTCATGCCGGCCAACGCCCAGATCTGGGACGGCACGACGGGATGGTCTCGAGCCGGCTACGGCGCGGCGATCGCCTACTGGCTGGCCTCGACGAACACCGCCACCGGCCTGGTGTACCCGTTGCCCGTCGAGCCCAACGAGGAGATCGTGTACCTCCAGGCCGAGGTGAATCTCAGCGGGCCGACGGCGGAGATCCAGGCGCGGCTCCGCGTCGGCAGCTTGGCGTCGGGGGACTCCCTGTTGAGCGATTGGGCGTCCAGTCCGGCGGTCACCGGCGGAGCCGTCTGGAACATCGACGTGCTGGTGGGAGCCATCGCGGTCATGCCGCATCTGATCGGCAAGGGCTACGGTGCGCAGCTCGAGTTCCAGACGGCCGGCGGCGGCGGCGGCCGCGAGCTGGGCATCGTGACGGTGTGGACAACCCCTGTCCACACCGCCTGATCCTGGCGCGTTGAGCTGCCGGTCGGCTACGTTCGCAGCGTGGTGATCAAGCTGATCGGTGTAATCGAGGACGGCACCGAGCCGGCCCCGTGGCTCAAGACCGACGCGCGCGAGGCGGTCGAGCTGCACGCCGGCCGCTCGACGACGCTGGTGCTGCGGGTCGTCACGCGCTGCGGGCTGCCGGTCGAGCTGGCCGGAGGCGAGTCGCTGATCCTCACTGCGCGATCCTCGACGGTCCGGCCAAGTCGGCTGTTCTTCACCATCGCCGGCGTGGCCGCTCCTGATCTGGGTCGCGAGTACTACCGCTTCACGATCGCGAACACCGCCACGCAGTACCTCGGTGGCGAGCGCGGGGTTTACGACGTCGTCCTGCGCCGCTCGGGCTTCGACGACACGGTGATCCCGACGTCGGCCCTGTACATCGCCGGCGCGGCCCTCGCGGCGGGCGATCCGGCGCCGGCCGCCACCGTCCCGGCCGCGGCATCCCAGGATGCCACCGAGCGGTCGTTCACGTGGACCGCGACCGCGACCGCAACCACCCAGACCGTCACGATCCCCGGCGGCGGGATGGTCGACGCCAGCTACGCGATCGCCTCCTTCACGCTGCGCGACCCGGCGCCCGGCGATGGCGCCCACCCGGACGCCCGCTTCCCCACCGCTGGCCGCCTGGCCGGCAGCTTCACCGTCGAGGTCGACGCGCCGATCCGGGCTGGCTCGGTCTACGACGTCGTCCTGCGAGATCGGGGGGTCTGATGCCGGCACCGTTCGACCTGCTGACCATGCGCAAGCTGCCCTCCGAGGGGCAGATCGACATCTGGATCCACTCCGGCACCGGCAACAACGTCGCCGCCGGCACCCAGGGCGCGCCCGTCGCCTCGACGGAGGAAGCGCTCGGCCGGGTGCCGTCGCTCCTGTGGGGGCGCCGCGCTGTGCTCCACTACCTCCCCGGCCACGATGAGGTGATCCCGCGGACGATGTTCATGCCGCCGATCATCGGCGCCGGCCATCTCGACGACGTGGACTTCACCGCGGCCGAGCCGTCGTGGGACTTCGTCCGCGCCCAGGTGCAGCTCGAGGCCGAGCCGACGATCGTCGAGACCCTGAACGGGACGGTGGCGGTGGACGACAGCAACAGCCGGCTGCTGGTGATCACCGACGCGTCGAAGGCATGGACCGCCGATCAGCATCGCGGCAGGATCGTCCTGGCTCCCGGCACGCTGGCCGGCTACGGGGTGATCTGGTCCAACACCGCCACCCAGCTCCGGGTGACGATGACCGAGGGAGCGATCGCCAGCGGCACGTTCGCGATCGCGACGCGCTCGGCGCGGCTCGAGCTGGGCGACCCCGAAGCCTTCATCCAGTCGGGGATCCTCATGACCGCGGTGGCGGCGCCGATCTGTCTCGTCGGCCTCGAGATCGCCACCGCGCCCGGTGTCGCCGGACCTGCGCTGGACATCGTGAGCCAGGCGGGCGCCAGCCTGTTCCTGTGCGGCATCGAGGGCGGGCTCACGCTGCGCCCCGGCCGCGGCAACGTCTACGTCGACGGCTGCTACCTGTCCGGCGGGACGTTCGCGCCCAACGGGCAGCCGATGGCGCTGCGCGGCTCCTTCCTCGACGGCGTCGCCACCGGCTACCACGGCAGCGGTGGCGCTGGGCAGTTCGACCTGTTCGGCGTCCGTGCGATCGGGTGCGGCTCGCTCGGCCACGGCGGCACCAGCTTGCCCGAGGGCGGCTTCAACATCGATCAGTGCTGGATCAGCGACAGCACCAGCCACGGCGTCATCTACCAGGGCGGCAACCGCGCCCGGGTTCGGCGCACCCGGATCGACACCTGCGCGGGTGACGCCATCCGAGCCGACGGGTGTGGCAACCTGGCGGTGCAGGGCGTGACCGGCAGCGGCTCGACGGGTCGCGGGTGCCAGCTCGCCAGCGGCGTCCACGTCGCGCCGTCGACGTCGGGCGGCGTGCCGGTCTCGGTGAGCGGCGCGCAGGGCGAAGTGCTCGTCGACGGCGTCGCCTTCACGTGGTCGCAGTCGCCACAGGGCAGCAACTCCAGGCTCGGGAGCTGACCAAGATGCAGCAGCCAGTTCCTCCGGCGTCGCACGAGGTGATGGCGGCCGATCGACCGATCGTCTACTACCTCCTCACCGGGGCAATCCTTACGCTCGCAGGGGTGATCGCCGTGCTGTGGCGGCGCGGCGAGCGGTCGCGCGATCGCGCTCTCAAGGCGGCGGAGGAGGCGCGCGAGCGCGAGGTGCAGCGGACGCAGGACGTCCTCAAGGGCATCGCCGATGCCCAAGCCAAGTTCGCGGCATCACTCGAGGCTCAGCGAGAGCTGTACGTTGGCCTACTAGATCGGCAGCGGTCTGATTTCGATGCGGCGCTGCGTGCTACTGTCGAGCGGCAGGCTCAAGCCGACATGGCGCGCGACTCGAAAATGACCGAAGTGATCACCGCTCTGGGGCGACTCATCGAGGCGGCTCAGAGCCGGATCACGACCCGCAGGAGCTGACCGATGCCGAACAAGCTGCCGCTGCCTCCGCCGCTCACGCCACGTCCACAGCGTCGCGATGCGACGGAGACGCCGCTGGCCGCGGCGGCGGCCAGGCAGCGGCGCAGCCTATGCGACAGCGCCGACCGGGTGATCCACTCGACGGAGGCGGTGCTGGCCGACATCGAGAGCCGCGACGATCTCGGCGTCGAGGTCGAGGAGGAGGACACGCTGGTCGAGCGCGTCACCGATCTGGCGCGCCAGTTGGCCGCTGGGTAGCGTTGGTGGATGCTGTTCTTCGGCCCGCTCGCCTTCGTCGCGCTCCTGTTCGTGCTGGCCGGCTGGACGCCGTCGGACCCGGCGCTCGCTGACCTGTACGCGGCGATCGTGAGCGGCCGGTACGGCTGGCTCGCGGGCCTCGGCCTGATCTTCCTCGTCGAGCCGGCGAAGCGCTGGATGCTGGCCAGGGTCAAGCCGACGTCGTGGCTGTCGACCAACCTCGGCGGCCTCGCGCTGGTGTTCGTCTTCGCGACGATCTCGGGGGTGGGCCACGCGCTGATCGCCGGCGTCGAGTGGACGCCGGCGCTCCCGATCGCCATCGTCCGCAACGCGGCGATCGCCATCGGCGGCTACACCGCGATCAAGAAGGCTCTCCTCGAGCGCTGGCCGGCGCTGGCCGGCGTCGTCGGTGCCTCGATGCCACGCCCGCCCCTGCCGCCCCCGAGCGATCCGAGCGCGCCGTGATCGCCGGCCTCGCTGACCGCGTGCTCGCCTACCGCTGGCGCGGGTGGCGTGTGCG
>ERZ869907.261-NODE-261-length-20605-cov-18.855377_pt1 | contig 20605 bp, 25 predicted proteins | sample MGYA00579309_ERZ869907 | MGnify/ENA primary metagenome ERZ869907 (study PRJEB32216, sample SAMN09231814) | wastewater metagenome | place: USA: Maryland | collected 2016-07-30 | study: EMG produced TPA metagenomics assembly of the PRJNA472060 data set (Reclaimed... | reverse complement strand
CAGAGCACCCGCGCCTGCGCTCGCAATTGCGTGAAGTGCTCGCGCGTCCGATGCCCGGTGGCGGCACGCAGATTCACTCGCCGAAGAAGGCCGACGGGTCGCACGGCGACCTCGTCTCCGCGCTCTCCCGCGCCGCGTGGCACGCCACGAACAAGAAGCCGACCGCCTCCCTCGATTCCGTACGCGGCGCAGCCGCACGCATGCCTCGCCCGCGAATGTGATGAACAACCTCCGACCACCGCCAGACCGACGGCCGCGCGATGTGCCGTTCGCACGCACGGGCGTTCCTACGCTCTCGTCGTGGTCGATCGCTGCGATTCGTGAAGCGCTCGACGCTCACGAGCGAGGGAATTTCTCCGCGAGCGCACTGCTTGCCGACGCGCTCGGGCGCAACCCGCGCATCGAAGCAGCGACGCAGACCCGCGTGCTCGGAGCGCTCGGACTGCCCTTCACACTCGAAGCAGCAGAGACGAACGCGCGCCGAAGCGCTTCGACCGCGCGCGAGTTTCTGCCTCCGTGGAGCAAGGTAGCTCCCGAGAGTGTGCTCTCGGATCTGCTGCGCTGGAGCGCGCTGATCGGCGTCGCATTCGCAGAGGTGTGGTGGGAAACAAGCGCGACGCGCTGGGTCCCGCGCATGCGCTCCGTGCACCCGTACTACGTGCAGTGGCGCGACTACGAGGGCCGCTACGTCGTGCAGACCGAGCGCGGCATCGAGCCGATCACCCCTGGCTCGGGCTGGATCGTGTTCGGGCAGAGCTCCGAGCGTCCATGGATGCGCGGTGTCGTTCGGTGCCTCGGCCTCGAGAGCGAGATCCGCACGCTCGCAGTGCGTGACTGGGCGCGCTGGAGCGAAGCGCACGGACTGCCGATCAAGAAGGTCAAGGTCCCTTCGCAAGCGCCCGACGCTGAGCGCGATGCCTTCTTCGACGACATCGTCGATATGGGCTCGAGCGGTACCGTGCTCTTGCCGCAAGGCGAGACCGAGCAACAGAGCTTCGACGTCGAACTCCTCGAAGCGCTCGGCAAAGAGTCCGAAGGGTTCGACAAGCTCATCTCGCTGATGAGCACCGACATCTCGATTGCGCTCCTCGGGCAGAACCTCACAAGCGAAGTCAGCGGGGGCAGTTTCGCCGCTGCGAAAGTCCACGACCGCGTACGGCAGGACTACCTCGAAGCCGACACGCAATCGCTCTCCACGGCCCTGCGCGAGCAAGTGCTGCAGCCGTGGGCGCTCTACAACCGCGGTGACGCGGAGCTCGCGCCGTGGCCCTGCTGGGATGCTTCGATCCCTGAGGACCGCGCACAGCTCGCGACGACGCTCGCGACGACTGGAGCCGCACTCGCCGCGTGGGATCAAGCCCTCGCTCCGCAAGGCGTCGCCGTCGACGTCGAAGCGCTCGCGGCACGCATGAACCTCCCGCTGCGCAAGCTCCCTGCTCCCGCTGAGCCGACGCAGCCCGCACCGACCACCGCGCCTCCCGCGCAGGACTGAACCCATGCCCCAATCACGAGACCGCACCCCGCGAGCTTTCGCGCTCGAAGACGTGATGCTGCTCGACGAGCGCTCGATCACGCGCGCGTACGCGCCTTTCGGCGGTGATGATGAAGAGGACGAGCACGACCACCGCTTCGAGATGCGCGATGGCGTCGCCATCGTCTCGATCGACGGCCCGCTCTCACAGCGCGGCGATAGCTGGTGGTGGGACGGGTACGAAGCCGTCGAGCACCGACTCGCGGCGGCGCTCGCGTCGCGCGCGACAGGGATCGTCCTGAAAGTCAATAGCCCTGGCGGCGTCGTCGCTGGGTGCTTCGAAGCAGCCAAGCGCATGCGGGAAGCCTGCGTTCGCGCTGGGAAACCCGTCGTTGCGTACGCCGACGAGATGGCCTGCAGCGCAGCCTACGCGCTCGCTTGCATTGCAGACACGATCGTGCTTCCGCCCGGCGGAACCGTCGGCTCTGTCGGCGTGATCGCGACCGCGTGCGACCGCACGAAAGCGAACGAACTCGAAGGCCGCACCGTCGTCGTCATCACCAGCGGCGCTCGCAAGGCGGATCTACACCCCGACGTCCCGCTCTCCGACGCAGCGGTCGCGCAGCTTCAAGCGCGCGTAGACCTGCTCGCAGGGTTGTTTTCCGACTGGGTCGCGCAGCGGCGCGGCACCACGTCCGATGCGATCGCAGCGCTCCAAGCCGCGACCTTCGATGGACAGGCAGCACTCACCGCAGGTCTCGCAGACCGCGTGGGATCGCTCGCCGATGCACTTTCTCTGGCACGCGTGAGCGCTTCTGCCCGCGCTGTGCCGACACCCACGACCGGCGGGGTATCGCCGGCACCCCGAGGATCACGAATGAACCCTGAAATCCTGGCTTTGCTCGGGCTGCCGGCGACGGCATCCGAGCAAGACGCCGCCAGCGCCATCCGTGGCGCGCGCGAAGCGTCGAACACGCTCTGTGCCCTGACCGGGCAGAGTTCTCCCGCCGCAGCACTCGGCGTGCTCGTCGGATGGAAGGCCGAAGCCGCGCAAGTGCCTGTGCTCAAAGCGCAGCTTGCCGAGCAGTCGAAGGCGGAAGCAGCGCGCGAGCGCAAGGAACTCCTCGACGGCGCATGCACGGGCGAATCCCCGGTGATGACGCCGGCCGAACGCGCAGACTTCGACACCGACCCCGTGCTCGCGTCGTTCACGCTCGAGCAGGTGCGCGCGTCGATCGAAACGCGTCGCAAGAACGGCGGAGCGATCGTGAAGACCACGCCCGTCACCCACGGAAGCACGCCGAACGGCACGCTCCTCACTCCCGAGGAGTTGCACGTCGCGCGCCTGATGAACGTCGACCCCCAGAAGCTGGCCTCTGCGCCCGCAGTGAAGGGCCTGTGAAATGACCGCACTCGCAGCCGCACGAAATACCGTGCAAATGGGCTCGGGCGTGATGGTGGAATGCTTGAGCGTTCCCGTCGCGGCCTCTACGAAAATCTACCAGGGCGCACTCGTCGGCCTCGACTCCGCAGGCCGCGCCGTCGCTGGTACCTCGAACGCCACCGCGCGCTCAATCCTCGGTCGCGCACGCGCGCTCGCGGACAACTCCTCGGGCGCTGCCGCAGCGATCAGCGTCGAAGTCGAGCGTGGGTGTTTCAAGTTCGCGAACTCCGCGACCACCGACGCGCTCACGAGCGTGGACGTCGGGCAGCCCTGCTACGTGGTCGACGACCAAACCGTCGCACGCACGCCAGGCACCGGCACTGCGCCGCGCATGGTCGCGGGCATGGTGATGGGCGTCGATACTGACGGCGTCTGGGTGCAGCTCATCGGCGGATCGATGGGCCAGTTCATCGACATCCCGCTTGGACCCGCTTCGGCGGACTACTCCGCGAGCGGCAACGTCATCGTGACGTTCAACTCCAGCGGCAAGGTCGTTCTCTGCGGCGCAGGCGGCTTGCCCGTCGGCGTGCTGATGAACGCTCCGGTCGCGGATGCCATCGCAATCGTGCGCGTCGCCGGCCTCGCGCCCGTGAAGGCCGACGGCACCGGCTACGCGCTCGGAGACAAGATCTCCTGCGCAGCCAACGGCCTCGGCCGCGCCACTGCGGCAGCAGCCTCGGGTAACGCGGTGGTCGACACCTCGGATGCCGGCGCAGCCGCAGACCCGCTCAAGGGCGGCAACATCCTCGGCCGCGCCATCGTCGCCGCAGCAGCGAGCGCCACGGGCCTCGTGCTCCTCACTCACTCGGGCGCGGTCCCGACCACGGAAGTCTGAACGGAGTCGCCGCCATGAAACTCAACAACGCCAGTCTCGAAGCGCTGCGAAAGACCTTCGGAGCGATCTACCAGGAAGCCTACCAGTCGGTACAACCGTGGGCTCCGCAGCTCTCGGTGCGTGTGCCGAGCAACGGCAAGTCGAACGTGTACGGATGGCTCGCTGCGATTCCGCAAATGCGTGAATGGCTCGGCGACCGCCAGATCCAGAACATCGCAGAGCACGCGTTCGAGATCACGAACAAGGACTACGAGCTCACGGTCGGTGTCGATCGCAACGACATCGAAGACGATCAGTTTGGCGTGTACGACCCGATGCTTCGCGGCATCGGTGAAGCGAGCGCGAAGAACGACGACTACCTGGTCGTCACGCTCTTGCAGAACGGGCACACCTCGCTCTGCTACGACGGTCAGTATTTCTTCGACACCGATCACCCGGTGTCGCTCTTCGATGCGTCGCTCGGAACGCAGCAGAACTACTGGAGTTCGGGCAAGCCGCTCACGCTCGACAACTTCGTCGCGATCCGCGCGGCGATGGCTGGATTCCTCGGCGAGAACAACAAGCCGCTCGGGATCGTGCCCGACCTGCTCGTGGTCCCTCCGCAGCTCGAGCACATCGCGCGACAGATCACCATGAGCTCGCTCATCGTGAACACCGCAGGTGCAACGCCCGCAGCGGGCGCAGCGGGAATGCAGAACGTGATGATGGGCACCGCTCGCGTGCTCATGGTCCCCGAGCTCGCGGGGCAGGCCACGACCTGGTACCTGCTCGCGACGAACAAGGCGATGAAGCCCTTCGTAGTGCAGGAGCGTCGCGCGAGCGAGTTCCTCTACCTCGGCACCGGCAGCGAGCACGCGCAGAAGAGCAAGAAGCACCTCTTCGGCGTCGACAAGCGCGGAGCCGCCGGCTACGGCGTGTGGTTCCAAGCTGCGAAGTGCGTGGGCTGAAATGCTCGTCCGCGTACACGCAAAGCGCGAGGGCGGGTTCCGTCGCGCGGGTCGCTTCTGGCCCGCGTCACCCACGGTGATCGACCTCGACGAAGCCACGATCGCTCTGCTCCAAGCAGAGCCGATGCTCGACGTGCGCCCCGCGCGCGAGGGCGACGTGCCTGCACCCAGCGCCCCTGCTCGTGGCGACTCGGTAGAGTCGCTGCGCGAAGAGATCGCACGAAACCAGGACGCGCTGGCGCAAGCCCGCGCGGTTGCAGAAGCGGAAGCGCTGCGTGCGAACGACCTGCAAGCGCAGCTTCGCGCAGCCGAAGACCTCGCGACCGAAGAGGCACGAGCGCACGACGGCACGCGCGACAAGCTCGCGAAGACCGAGAAGGCGCTCGCCTCTGCGCAAGAGGCGTGCAGCAAGCTCCGCGAGGAGCTGAAGGCACTGCGCTCGAAGAAGGGTGACAAGCCCGAAGAGCCCTCTCCCGCCCCTGCTACGCCCGCTCAGGGCTGAGTAAACCGCCATGACGCGATACGCAGACGCTGGAGACCTCGATACCTACGGGGCACTTCCTGCGACGACCTCAGCGCTGTTCACCACGGCGCAGAAGAACGCAGTGCTCGACGAGGTCTCCGCGTTTGCGGATTCGTACATGACCGGCCGCGTGCCCGAACTCCCGCTCGCTACGTGGGGGCTCGACCTGCGCGGTGCATGCGCTCGCATGGCAGCCTGGAAGCTCTTGCAAGGGCTCCGCGGCTACGACGCTGCGGGCGCAGGCAACAGCTACAAAATGGCCTACGACGAGGCCGTGCGCTGGCTGCGCGACGTCTCCAAGGGCGACGCGAAAGTCAGCGGTGGAACCACCAGCGCGGTCCCGCACTGGGGCTCGCGTGTCTCGAGCAGCACCAACCGCGAATGGTGACGATCACTGTCGCGGGCACCGAAGAGTTGCTCGAAGACATCGAGCGAGCGACACGCGACGGCATCGACCAGATCACCGAGCGCGTTGCGGCAACGGCGCGCAACTCGCACTGGTACACGAACAGAACCGGCGACCTCGAGCGCTCCACGCAGAGCATCGAGGCCGAGGGCTCTCTCTACGACGAATCGCTACAGGGCAGCGTCGCTGCGACCGAGCCCTACGCGGGCTTCGTCGATGCGCGAAGCCCGATCCTAGAGCCTGCGTGGGAATCCGAAGAGTCGACCGCCGTGCAGCTTCTGCATGACGCGCTCGACGCAGCGACACGATGACCGCAACCCTCGCCACCATTCGCGCAGCGATCACTACAGCGCTCACAGCGCTCGTGTCTGCGACCGAGCCGCAGCCCTCGGGCACACTCAGCGCTGTGATGCAGTGGTCGGGCGAGATCAATCGCTCACAACCACTCGTCGACCTCGACGCGATCGGCCGCGTTCCTGCTGCGATGATTGCTCTCGGTCGCGAGAGCTACACAGCGAACGTCCAGACGCTCACCGGCGAAGTCGAGCTGCTCGGCGCGAGTGAATGGGTGGTGTTCGTCGCGTGCAACAACGTGCTTGAGCCCGCGACCGTCACGACTTCGATGGATGCGCTCCTGAGCGCCGTGGTGAGTGCGCTCGCAGAGCTACCGATCGACGGACTCTACGGCAACAGCCGCTGCTTGCTCGCCGACCTTCGCCCCTACCGCGTGCGCCCCGGCACGCAGGTGTACGCGCTCACGCTGCGCGCTGTGCGCCAGATCACCGAGGTGTCCTTCGCCGACAACAGCGAGCCTCTCACCGACGTGCAGGGCAGCGAGAACATCGTCGGCTCGGGCACGCTCACGAACGTCAACCCACTGTCCCGCACCCGCAACCAATTCCCCTGAGAAAAACCAATGCCAGAACCCCTTACGCTCCGCGTGTACGCGGTCGAAGGTCGCACGGTGTTTGCTCCTGATGGCAAGCGCCCGCGACGCCTCGGCTTCGACATCGCGGGTTCTCGACTGCCCGACGGGGAGCTGATTCCTGCGGTGCAGACAAACGCGGGACTCCAGCCGCAGAGCGCGATCTATCGCAACGCTCTCGCGTCGGGAGACCTCTCGCTCACGCCGGAGGCTAGCCAGTGACCGTTCCAGCACCCAGCGGCTATGACGTCGCAAACCTCATCCCTGGCTTCATGGTTTCGGTGCGTCTCGGTGTCGGCGCTCGCGCTGCAACCGCCGCACGAACCATGCTGCTGTTCGGCAACATGATCGGTAGCGCTTTGGCGCGCACGGTCGGCTCGACGAACTACAACACCGCAGCGGGCACGGCCACCGCAGCGACGATCTACACGCCTGCGAGCGCAGACGAAGCAGACACGCTGTTCGGACAGGGCTCCGAGCTTGCGCTCATGTACCGCGCGGCAGCGCGTGTGTACCCGGGCGCAAACCTCAAGTGCGTTGCGGTTGCAGAACCGTCGAACACCAAGGGCACCGCGACGCTCGTGTTCGCGAACGCGGCGACAGCAGCGGGCTCGGTGCGCGTCACGATCGCAGGGCAGCTCTGCGAAGAAGTAGCGGTCGCGAGTGGAGACACCGCAGCGACGATCGCAACGAACGTCGCGCACGCAGTCAATCGGCTAGCAAATAGCCCGGTCACTGCGACCGTGAGCACCGCCACCGTCACGCTCACCGCGAAGCATGGCGGCACGCGTGGCAACAACATCGTCTTCGGCGTGCAGATCACTGCGACCGCAACGACCTGCGCAAGCGGCGGCGGAACCGCTGGCCAGAACATCACCGACCGCATCGGCGGCGGCACGGGCACCGACGGAGCGACCGACGATGACGTGACCGCAGCGCTCGCGGCGGCAGCGCCTGGTGAGTACGTGCTCGTGCTCGCGCACGTCGATTCGACGAACCTCGGGCTCGTCAAAACGCACCTGAGCACCTACGCGGCGATCACGCAACGCAAGCGCCAGCAAGCGATCTTCGCGCTGACGAACCGCACGGTCGCTCAGGCGATCACCGCAGCGCAGTCGTACAACGCGGCGCGGATGCAGTGCGTTTACCACCGCGACGCAACCGCAGGCGGAGTGGTCGACAGCGCCATCCGCACCACGGGCGAAATCGCCGCCGCGATGGCCACTGCGCGCCTCTACGGCGACGCAATCGTGGGCGGGACGGCGCGCGGGGAGCTTTCGTACCCCGCATGCAATCTCGACGGCGTGCAACTCGATGGAATCCGCTCGCAGAACGAGGGCACAGGCGTTCGACTGCTGCAAACGGAGATTCAACAGCTCCTCGTGGGCGGTGTAACCCCGCTCGTAGCAAGTGCGCTGAACCCCGGTTTTGCGCAGGCCGTTCGCTGCGTGACCACGTATTCGCTCGATGCGAACAGCAACCCCACGAACGCGGTCAAAGACACTTCGCGCGTCACCGTGGCGGACCACTGTGCCGACGAAATCGAAAACACGATCGCAGCCTCGTTCCCCTCGACGAACATTGCGCCGGACCCCTCGGACCTGTCGCAGCCGCCGCCGAACGCGAACGTGATCTACCCGCGCACGATCCGCCAGCTCATCGAGTCGGAGCTTCGTCGCTTCGAGGCAGAGGGCTTGCTCGTCGACGTCGAGGACAACCTCGGCTCTCTCGCTGTGAGCCAGGACGGCTCCGACCCCTCGGTGGTGTACGCGCAGATTCCCACCGAGGTCATTCCCCACCTGCACACCTTTGCGGGCGAGCTCCAGCAGCTCGCGTGAGGTAGACGATGGCTAAGTACGCAAGCGGCGGGTTCCTCCGAGCAGGAGCACCGATCTCGGCGATTCTGCGCACCGTCACCCAGACCGACTGGGAGGACAACAGCAACAGCGAAGACGTCACGACGCTCACGAAGGACCGAGGCTCGACCTCGGGTGTTCGCTCTGCGTCGGTGTCTGCGACGTGCGCAGTGCCGCTCACTGGCACGGAAATCAAGAGAATCACTGCCTGCTACGAAGCAGGTACCGAGTTCGACCTCTACGGGCAATTCGGGACGCAGTTGAAACACGCGCGCGGCACGATCAAGTCGATCAAGACCGGCGCGCAGGTGAACAAGATGGTCGAAATCTCGTTCACCTTCAGCGGTAGCGCAGAAGCCACACAAGACGCATGAGCGAGGAAAATCTCACGCCGTTCGCGGCGGTCATGCGTCGCGTCGGTCGAGCCACGAAGTCGTTTCGGTGGCCTGTGCTCAAAGGCGAAAAGCCGAGGCCGGGCATGTTCGTGATGCTCGTCGATGAGGACATCACCGCAGCACAGAAGGCCGCGGTCGATTACCTCAAGAGCGACCTGAAGCTCGATGAGTATCAGCTCGCGCTCACGCTCGACCGCAACCTCTACGCAGCGGAAGAGGAGCGCCAGCTCCTCGCCCGCGCGCTGCGAGATCCTTCGAACGCAGAGCTGCCCTACGCGACGGTCGAAGACCTGCGAAGGTTTCTCGACCCCGACACGCGCCTCGTGCTGATGCGGATGTACAACGCGTTCGTTGCGGAGCGCTCTCCGATCACGCGCGAGCAGGACCCGGAAAAGCTCCGGGCTCTGGTGCGCGACCTAAAAGATCCTGGGGATCTGTCCAACTTACTGAGCTCCTTCGATTCCGATACGCTCGTGTGCACCGTGATCGCACTGGCGATTCCGTAGCCACCGCAGACGAAGCGGACCTGCTCGGATACCTGCAGCTCGAGGTCGCGGAGCGCGAAGTGTTCGGCGATGAGTCGAGCACACAGCAGCTCGCCGAAGTCGTCGTAGCGGCGCTCTCGCGTCGATAGATCCCACACCCACCATGCCCACTGTCAACTTTGACTTTCGCGTTCGCGGTGCGAGCGAGGTGCAGCGCGCTGTGCGTGCGACCGCACAGGAAGCATCGAAGATCACAGGCCGCGCTTCGCAGACCGCGCAGCAAGAACAAGCGGCCACACAGGCAACCCTTCGCGGGGCAGCAGCACGGAAACGCGCAGCAACCGACACCGCGAAGGAAGTGCAGAAGATCGAACAGCAAACCACCGCGATCGTGCAGGCCGAAGCAGCCAAGCGCACCAGCGCCGAGCAGGCGGGCTACAAGCAACGCGTGAAGTCCGCGCTCGCGTACCAGCGCGACGTGGAGCGCGCGGAGCGAGCGGCCACGCGAGCCGCAGAGCGAGAGCAGCAGGCGCGCGTGCGGGCACAAGAGCGCGCGACTCGCACGATGGTGAACCGCGCGACCGGGGCGGGACAGGCTGTCGTTGGCGGAGCGATCTCGGGCGCACAGGCCGCGCACGGACAGATTCAGGATGCGCGACGCACGCGCGCCGAAACAGAAGACGTGCTCGGCACAGCTCTCTACCAAACGGGAGCAGACCGAAACGAAGTTGCGCGGCGAATGGCTCGACTCACAGCCTTCGCTGCCGACCGCGGAATGGATCCGCAGGAACTCGCGCAGGCCGCGGCTGCCGCACAGACCGCGACAAGCTCGCTTGCTGGCCGTACCGGCGAAGAACGAGAAAGCCGCTTCGAGCAGTTCCTCGCCACTGCTCGATGGGCACGCAACACCGGCAACAATGTAGCGGAAACGACGCGGCTTCAGGGCTTCTTTGCAGAACGCAGACTCGATGCGAACACCCAGCAACAACTCCTGCGTTTCGCGGGCGGGGCTTCGCAGCGAGGAGCCGTCGAACTCGGCAGCGTCACAAGCCAAGCGCTTCGAGCGATCACCTCGCGGATCGCTACAGCGCAAGCGGGCCTCGGCCCCGGAGCGACGCCAGAGCAACGACAAGCAGCAGCGGTGAATACCTTTCGCCAGGCCTTCGCAGAGCTCCAAGTCGAAGCGTCTGCGGGTCTCGGGCCGCGTCAGGGCGGCAACGCGCTCGCGGGGCTGAACGCAGCGCTGCAATCGAGCGACCGGCAGAGCAAGATGCTCACGAACATCCGCAACTCGCGCGACATGAGCGCGGCGCAGCGGCGCGACCTAGAGAACTCGCTCTTCGCGCGCGATGCGAGCGGTCGCTCGCGACTCCGCACGACAAACAGCCTCGAACTCGTCGAGCGCTTCCAGCGTGTGGCAGGCAACGACGCAACACTCTTCAACAACATCTTCGCAGGCGGCGGGCACGGAAACCCGCAGAGCCTCCAGGCGAACTGGCGCGCGACGATGGGAGCGCTGCTTTCCCCGGACACAAGCGGTCGCAGCGGTATTGACCGCGTGCGCGAATTGATGGGCGAGAACACGGCCCTTACAGCGGCGGACGAAGATCGCGGCGCTGGCGTCTTCGAGCAAAGCGCGAAGGCGAACATGCTTCGCGAGGAGCAGCGTCGACTCAACTCGCTCACGAGCAACACCACCGCAAACAGTCTGAGCAACCGCGCGGCGTCGTGGATCGCTGAGAACCCTTTGCTCGCTGCGATCGGTGGCCCCGGTGCTGCTGCGCTGCTTTCCCGCGGCGGCGGATACCTTGCCGGCGGTGCCGCACGACTGCTCGCTGCGGTGTCTCCCGGCGCTGCGTCTGTGCTCGGCGGCAGCGTGACCGCGGCCGGCGGCGGAGCGATCGCAGCGACGGTGGGCGCAGGCCTCGCGACCGGCGCGGTGCTCGGCGAGGGAGCCAACCACGCTCTCGCTCCGCGAAACAAAGACGGGACGCGCGCAGACAACGAAACGATCTTCTCGGCGCAGACCTGGAAGAACTTTGCAGATGCGATCCGTGAGGCGTTTTCCTCGAATCCCGTCACGGTGCAGATCAGCCCACAAGCGGCGATGCACGCGGCGGGAATCAACGCTACGGGCTCCGACGGCACGCCCCCTGAGTCGCGAGCGAACCAATGAGCGGCCTCGATCTCACACTTCGTCGCGCGAGCTACGAAGACGTGGAGTTCCCGTGCGTCGACCTGAAAGACGTGCAGGGCCACGACTCCGTGCAGCACACGGCGTACAGAGTCGACGGCGCAGACATCGAGTGGACCGGGCGAAAGCTCGTCAAGATCTCGATGAAGGCCGCGCTTATCAACGGCCTTTCTAGCTGGCCCGCAGACACGTTTCCGGGCCTGCACGATCAACTCGAAGCGTTGTTCAAGAGCGCGCCGCAAGGGCGGTTGCAGCACCCGTACTACGGCGAAGTGACCGTGCAGGTCGATAGCTGGACGCGCGGCTTCGACCCGCGATTGCAGAGCGGGTGCTACCTCGAAATCGAGTTCAGCGAGATCAACGCCACGGCGTTCACGCCCGAGGCCTCGCAGCGTTTTACGAGCGATCCCGCGACGGAGATGGAGAGCGTTTCTGCTGCTGCTGATGCTGCGGTGCTCGCGGTCGCTCCCGACACGCAGCTCGGCGCGACCGCTTCGATCGTGACCGCGAAGCTCGCCTACCTCGAAGAAGAGGAGCGAGCCGCCGCAGAGGCGTACGGGACGCTCGACGAAGTGCAAGATGCAGTGGCGCTCGCGCTGAATCACGAAGACCTCGAAGGCATCGAAGCGCACGATGCGCGCGGCGAGCTGCGCGCTCTCTCTGCTGCGACGTGGCGCTACGCGGAGGCCTACGCAGGGCCTCGCACGAGCGCGCAGACGTACGAAACGCCCGCAGAGCTATCGCTCGCGGAGATCGCTGCGACGGTCTACGGAGACCCATCGCTCGCGTACCTGCTGCGGTCGGCGAACGTCATCGCTGACGAGTGCTTCGTGCCTGTGGGCACGGTGCTGGTGGTGCCTCGTGCCGACGCCTGAAGCTCGACACGACGTGCGCATCGTGCTGCACGACGGCACCGCGCTGGTGAACTGGCCAGAGGTCGACATCACCATCGACATGCTTTCGCCCGGCAGTCCTTGGACACTCACGCTCTGGCACAGCGACGCGGGAGACAGCGCGTGGAAGAGCGTGCGACGGCGCGCGCTGCTCGAGATGAGCGTGCAGGTGTTCATCGACGGGGCGTTGCAGCTCACCGGGCGCATCGACGGCGCAGAGATCAACGGCTCCCGCGAAGGGGCTACGTACACGATCAGCGGGCGCGACGTGGGCGCGCGAGCGATCGACTGGGATGCGGACCCCACGATTGCACTGCGCGGCGTGACGCTGGAAGCGGCGTTCGAGCGACTCTTCGGAGACGTCGGCCTCGTGCCGCAGATCACCGACGCAGCACGCGCGCGTGAGATCCAAAGCAGCCCTCACCGCTCGCGAGGCACGCGCACTGCACGACGCACGAACCGCGTCCCAGACCTGAAAATCCAGGCAGGCGAGCGCATCTGGGCCGTGGCGGAAAAGCTCTGCGCACGCCTCGGGTACATGCTCTGGATTGCTCCTGGCACCTCGCCCGATCACGTCGGCGTGGTCGTCGACGTGCCCAACGAGGGCACCGAAGTCCCGTACCTCTTCGATCGTCGCGCAACCGCAACAGGCTTCGTCGGAAACATCTTGAAGTCGAAGCGCCGGCTCTCCTCGCAGAACGTTCCCACGCACGTCACCGCATTCGCTCGCAGTTCGCTGCGAGGTGAGCGCGACGAGAACGCTCGCGTGGCGGTCGTAAACGAACACCTGCGCTCGCGCGAATACGTCTCGCCTGAAGCTCCGCTCGGGCTCCCGCCGAAGCCCAGGTACATCAAGCCTGAGCGAGCGCGCACGGAAGCGGCTGCGCAACGAGAGTGCGAGAAGACGATCGCGAAGGCGAACGCGAATCTCGAATTTTACGAGATCTCGGTGCGAGGCTTCGGGCAAGAGGGAAAGCTCTACGCGGTCAACAGCCTCGCGCGCGTGCGCGACGACCTCGAGCTGCCTGTCGTCGACGATGTGTACCTCATCACGCGCGTCACGTTTCACCAGTCGCGCCAGCGCGGACAGGTGAGCGACCTGCGCCTCGTGCCAAAGGGCGCGATCAAAGTCTACCCGGAGAGTGCGTGATGGGACTCGTGCTCGATTTCTTCCGCGCGGTCGGTGAGAACGCGTCGGCTCCGATCAATGCGACGAGCAGGCTCGCGCACCTGCAGCTCCGTGGCCTCGGTGCGGACGCGGGCGAGCAAGCGAGCGCAGAGACGACCGACGAAGCGCCGGTGCTTCCGCAGCTCGGGATGCTCGCGCGTCCCGTCGTGCGCTCCACGCTGCGCGCGCTCGGTGTTCGCGATGGCGACGAAGTGTTTCTGCTCAAGCTCTGGGACAAGGCGATTGAGCACGCGACCGCGCCCGTCGCTGGTGAGACGCGTGTGTACGCAACGGGGCAGCCCGCGGTGTGCTTGCGGCTCTGGGATGGATTCATCGAGCTCCGCGTGAACGTCACGGGCACGCTGAAGCTCGCGCCCGACGCAGCGGATTACGCGGGGCAACCCGTCGCTCGAAAGCTCGACCCGGTGAACAGCAACGCGGCGTTTCAGACGTGGGCGAGCGCCGTTACGAGTGCGCTGGGCACGCTGACCATGGGCTCGTTCACTGCTGTCGCCCCTGTGACGTTCGGCACGATCAACGGCGGCGCAGCAAAGGTGCTCGCGTAATGGCTGTTATTATCGCGGCCAATCAGTCCTTGGCGACCAACACGGTTCCGCTGTGGATGTGGCAGCAGATCGCGTTCCTTGTCGCGTATGGCGGCTGGGCGCAGATGGGCAGCGGCGACGGAGCGACGTGGAGCAATTCGGGCGCAGGACCTGTCGCGGGTGGCGGTGCTGGTGCGCTCGGAATGGGCGACAGCGGCTCGTGGGTACGCCTGCGCAAGACGATCAGCGGCGTGATTTACGAGATCGTTTACTACTCGGGCGGCTCCGCGAACGGCTCCATCGTGATCTCCGCGGACGCTCCGTTTACAAGCGGCTCTCCCTCGGCGACACAGCGTCCCTCGGCCGCGACCGAGGCGTTTAGGCTCGGCAGCGGCACGGCGGCCTCGCCTTCGCACGGTTCGCCGTGCACAGGAAACCCTGCTGTTTCGCAGCTCATGCTCGACACGAGCGCGCCGTATGGATTCTGGATGTGGTCGTACGACGCGGGCACACGCATCTCGAACGGGTCGTTCTTCATGGACCCGATCATCAACTACGAGGGCACGCCCGATGCCCCGTACGCCTTCGGCGGCACCGACTACACCGACACAACCGCGGTGAAGACCACGTTTTTTGTCACTCGTCGCAGGCACAACGAGAGCGGCGCAGCGTGGGTCGATGTGTACTGTCTCGCTGACTCGCTGGTGCCGCACGGGCTCGGAAACGATCCAAACAGCCCCTCAAAGGCGCGACTGTTTGCGCTGCAGTACGGCACGAGTGGTCAGGGCTATCACGGCGAATCAGCGAGGCTGCGCTTCAGTGGAACGAACCACGCGAACGCCTCGCTCTACTCGGTGACGACGACGGGCGACCACATCGTTGCGGGCAAGCTCGTGGTTATGGGCTGGGACAACACGGTGCCGTCGTGACGACTTACGACGCGGTTTACGCGAATCCAACCACGGCGATCGCGCAGTACGGTGCTCCGACGGTTACCCCCGCGAATGCTGCTCCCGTCGTCGCGATCGTCTCGCCCACCGTCGGCACCACGATCGCTCCGAGCGCAGCGCTCACGCTCGATATCACCGACGACAGCGGCGGAACGTTCGTCGTTGCGCGGCTCGAAATACGCACAGGCGGAAGCAGTGCTCCCTGGTACGTGGTCTGGAAAAACGGCGCGTTCTGCGCGGGATTTTCGGGCACGCGCACTGCGATTGCGAATGGCTACCGCTACGAGATCACCTGCGATGCGGGGTGGCTTCCGGGCGGTGTCGAGCTTGAGCCGCTGTTCGTCGATGCGAGCGGCGCGGTGAATACGTAATGCCCACCACCTACTTCTGGCCCGTCGCTGCGAGCTCCGGCAGTTCGAGCGGTGGCTCTTCGTCGAGCGCTTCAGGCCTCGGAACCGGCGTCGATGGGCGCAAGCCGTACGCGTTCGTTCGCAAGATGGACCCGCAGACCGGCGACCTCGTGTTCGATCAATCGCGCTCGTCGTGGGCGCTTGGTGCCCCCGTGATGGAGCGCGTGCTTCGATGCCTGCGCACGGAGCGAGGGAGCGCGCGGCGTGATCCGAGCTACGGCGTCGACTGGTCGCAGGTCGACAATGCCCGCACCGGCGTCGCTGCAATCGCGGTGCAGGCGATCCGTGTGGGGCTCTCGCGCTTCGGTGCCGAAGTCGCTGACCTCGTGGTGCAGGCCGAAGTGCAGGCGCACGGGGGCGGCGGGAAGCTGCTCGCGATTCAGCTCTCGTTCAAGGATCCACGCGGCGCGGTTGTGCAGCTCTCAGGACGGAGGATCTAGTGCCTTCTGCTAGCGATTTCACAGTGCAGACGCACGCGCAGATCCGCGCTGCAATCCTCGCAGACCTGCGTTCGAGCTACCTCGCTGCGGGCTACGACATCGACATCTCGCGCGATGCGGATGCGTACAACCTCGCGGACGCGGTTGCCTTCCCGCTCGAACTCTTGCAGGCGCGGGCACTCCAGCTCACGCGGGAGATTTTCCCTGACACCGCATCGCACGCAGTGCTCGAGCGGCACGCGGCGCTCATCGGACTCACGCGCAAAGCAGCGACGAAAGCACAGCTCAAGGTGCTCGCGACGTGCAGCGGTACCGTGTCGTACCTCACGACCGACAAGCTCACGACCTCCGACGGTCGCGTGTACGCGCCGACCGCGAACGGCTCGATCACCACGAGCGGGCTCATCACGCTCGAAGCTGCGGAGAGCGGCGCGAGCGGAAACAAAGCCGCGAACGCGGTGTTTACGTGGGTGAGCGCGCCCGCGGGGATGGTCTCTACGGCTCTGTGGGACTCCGCCGTGGTCACGGCAGTGGACGCAGAGAGCGATGCCGCACTCGCGCGCAGAGTGCTCTCGTGGTGGCGCGAGCGACCGGGCGGCGGCAATCGTGCGGATTGGAAAGCGTGGTGCGAAAGCTACGCAGGCGTCGACACCGCGTTCGTCTATCCACTGCGTTCGCCGTCGCTCGGTGATGGCACGCTCGGCTGCGTGCAGGTCGTGATTCTCGGACCTGCACCCACGACGCTCACCGACGCAGGAGAGCCACAGCAAGGCTCGCGCGTGCTCGATTCTGGCGTTCCTGCGCTGGTGAAGTCGATGCTCGTGGGCACGGGCGATTACGCGAGCGTGGGCGGGCTTGCTCCCTGCGATATGGATCCCGCGGACATCTCGATCGTGAACCCAACCGAGGTGCCCACGAACGCAAACATCACGCTCACGATGGCAGCGAGCTACGCGTTTACGTGGTCAGGAACGCGAGTAACCGACACAGGAAGCACCACGACGGTCATCAAGGTCACTGCGTCGGTAGTGGGAACGATCGAAGCGGGAGACCTCATCGCGATCAGCGATCCCGCGGTGCGAGGGAAGCTCGCCTACCGGCGCGTCGCGAGCGTTTCGACGGTGTACATCACCATCGACGAGCCGCTCTCTGTCGCCCCCGCGAACGGCCTCGACGTGCGACCGCTCCCGCCGAACGCGAGCGCGATCCGCGACGCGGTGCTCGCGGTGTTCGATAGCCTCGGACCCGGCGAGAACACTTCGAGCGCATACTCGCCTCGCTTTCCAAGCGGTGCAGAAGGCGAACAGCGCGGAGTGCTTTACCGCAGCGTGCTCGAAGCCGCGTGTCTCTCCGTGCCCGGAGTGCTCGCGGCGACGGTCACCACGCCCGGCGGAAACGTCACGGCGGCAGTGCAGGAAATGGTCACGCTCGACACGCTGTTGCTGGTGCCCTGATGTTCGCGCTTCCAGAGCCTTCAGGCACATCGAAGACTGACCGCTTCGCTCGCACGCTTGCGCGGCTGCTCGGCGTTCCTGCTGCTGATGGCACGCTCACCGCTGCGGACCTTCGAGCGCTCGGTGCTGCACTCGCAGAGGGACACGATACGTTCGAGCGAGTGCTCGATGAGATGTTCGTCGCGTCCGCCGAAGAACTGCTCGCGGAATGGGAGCGTGCGCTCGGCGTCGTGACGGAGCGAAGCGCTACGGTCGCCACGCGCGAGGCCACGCTCACGGCACATCGACGCACCAGCGGAGGCAACAGCAAGCTCCGCACGCTCACAGCGGTGCAGGCGCTCGACTCCACTGCGACGCTCGCAACAACCCCTGCGACGTCACTGAGCTACGCGACGCGACGCGAGGTTTTCGAGTGGCGAATCATTCTCGCAGCGTCGGTGTTCGACAACGCGGTCACGAAGGCCCGCGTTACTGCAATCACCGAAAAGATGAAGCCCGCGCACACGAGAGCAGTCCTCGCGGTGAGCGACGGACTTTTCTACACCGACGATCCCGACTCACTCACCGACCGCGACTTGCTGGGAGCCTGACGAATGGACCGAGTTACGACGTACACACTGGTTTCGCAGGTAGCCTCCACCGCGCTCAACGCGATCCAGGATCAAGCCGCGGGGCTCTTGCAGCTCGTGGGAACGTGGGTCGGTCATCGTCCCACGCTCGAATACGACGGGACGAGCATGATTGTGGGCGCGCACCGTGGCGTCGTCGTCGGCACGACCGCAGGCAATTCAGTGCTGCTGCCCGCGGTTAGCACAACCGAAACCGTCACACTCAGCGGTCTCTCAAACAACACTTGGTACTACGTCTATATCTACAACGGGAACACGTATGCCTCTCCGAGTCGCGCGTTTGAAGTGAGCACGACCGCTCCCGATGCAACGCTGAACATCAAGACGGGCGACGCTTCGCGTGCGTACGTCGGGTGCTTTCGCACAAACGGGAGCGCGACGCCTCTCGCGTTTCGGATGCAGAACCGCCGCTACCTGTACCGCATTTCGATTCTCGGCCCCGGTGGACTCAACGTGCTTACGCCAGGCACGGATGGGTCGTACATCGACGTGCCTCTCTCTTCGCGCGTGCCACCGCACTCCGTTCTCGTGCGCCTTCTCGGCGTGGTCGATGGGACGATCGGGCAGTCCGCGGACGTGCGAACAAACGGCGACACGACAAGCTCGTTCCCGGTACAAGTGCCTGGCTACGTGTTCGATATGCAGTCAGACGCTGCGCAGATCATCGAGTACCAAAAGAACACCGCGAACGCGATCCTGCTCTACGTGCTCGGCTTCGAGGAGTAGCTACGGCTTCGGAGCGAAGCGCGGGACGGGCGTGGCGTTTGGCTCGTGCTTGCGCTCTGCGGCGTACAGCATCGTGATCGTGCTGTTGAGCGTCCGGTGCACCGTCGGCAGCAAGTCGGCAAGCTCGATCAAGCGCACCCGCGCACGCGCTCGCCGCGTCTTCCAGCTCTCGTCGAGCATGTATGCGGGCGACAGCGCAGCGATCGCTTCGAGCAGCACTGAACCTTCGCTCGAAGCACTCGCGTCCATCGTCTGCGCATCCGTCGTCGCCGTCGGAGCGCCACAGCCCGCAAGCGCGAGCACCAGCATCCATCGCATCCCCTCGACGCTACCGCACTCCCGCGCGCTCCCGCGCCGCTCTCATGATTTCCAGCAATCCCTAACACGCCGAGGTCTCATGCAATCCACTACGAACAAAGACACGAAGACGGGCACGCTTTCCGCCGGCGTTGCTGCTGACATCGACCTCGACACGTCGGGCTCGAAGAACATCCTCGTTGTGGTCGAGAACACCGGGGGAACGAACGCGATCACCAGCGTGGTCGTGAAGATGAGCCCCGACGGCACCGCGTGGGGCACGAACACCGCGGCGGGCGCTGCGTTCGGCACGATCGCAGCGAACAGCGACAAGCCTCTCGAGATGGAGGGCGTGGCGTTTCAGAAATTGCGCCTCACGCTCACCTCGACGTCGGGCACCACGTACCGCGTCACGATTCGGGGCACGTGATGCGCTGCTCTGTCGCGGGCTATCCCGTGCGCGGTCCCGCGCTGTGGCGCGTGGGGGGCTTTCAGCCGCTACAAATGCCCGGCTGTGTGCTCTGGATGCGGGCGGATCTTGGCATCACGCTCATCAGCGGCGCAGGCAGCGGGTGGGCGAATCAGGCGAGCACCGGCGGCAGCGCGACGCAGGGCACTGCGCTGAGCAGGCCGACGTGGAACGCGACGGGCTTCGGAACGAACAGCCGCCCGTACTTTTCTTTCGACGGATCGAACGACTACATGGACCTGACGGGCCTCGGCGCGATCGGGTCTGCGTACGGTTTTTTCGCAGCCGTTCGCTATCGCAGCTACGTCACGAGTGACTGCATCGCCTCGGTCGTGGACGGCGTGAGCGCTGACTACAACAGCAATTCCACCGCGGTTTTTGGTCACGTCAGCGCAGGGACAACGCTCGAGCACTACGTCAATGGCGCTCGCGGAAACGCGACGCGACCGACGGCGAATACTGCGGCGATCCTTTCGTGTCAGCAGCAGCAGGGAAAGAGCGACGTGTACGTCAACGGCACTGCGGGCTCGCAGGGATCGCTCACCGCATCGCTCACCGCTGCGACGCTCAGGATCGGCGCGCGCTCGATTCCCGGCGCGAGCAACTACAGCCGCGTCGACATCGCGGAGCTGATCTTGTGCGTGGGCGCACTTTCGACGGCGACGATCGCAGCGATCCATCGCTATCTCGGCGGATACCACGGCGTAACGGTCGCGTAGGAACCACCAGTGAAAACCCTCGCTCTTCTCGCGCTGGCGCTGCTGGCGTGCACGGCCCCTCCTGCGCTCGAAACACCCCGCCCTCAGCACGTGATCCGCGTCGCGCTCGAGGACGGCGCGGATCTCACCGGCTGGATGAACTGGCATCGCAAAGTGCTGCTCAAGCTCTGGCCGCGCCTCGACGGCACGGGCTACGCATTCGTGATCGACCAGCGAAATCCCGACGTGCGCGTGCGGACGTTCGACGCTGGTGCATCGTGCGAGCACGGCGGTGGGCGCTACGTCGTGGGCTCTCCCGTCGTGGAGATTGACCCCGTGTGCGTGCCGGGAGCGGAGCGCTTGCGCTTCGCTGTTGCTCACGAGTTGCTCCATTGGTTGACCTGGCGAGACGCGCGTTGGGTCGGGCATTTGTGCGGCGGAAGCG
>ERZ869907.260-NODE-260-length-20623-cov-7.694914_pt1 | contig 20623 bp, 32 predicted proteins | sample MGYA00579309_ERZ869907 | MGnify/ENA primary metagenome ERZ869907 (study PRJEB32216, sample SAMN09231814) | wastewater metagenome | place: USA: Maryland | collected 2016-07-30 | study: EMG produced TPA metagenomics assembly of the PRJNA472060 data set (Reclaimed... | reverse complement strand
ACCATGCACGAGCCGACGCGAGCCGGGGCGCCGGGCGCGTTCTTGCGCTGCAGGTTGAGCGCGAGAAGGTCGGGGCCGGTTTCGGGAAACGCGAGCGGGTCGTACTGGCCGCGGGCTCGCAGGATGTCGCGAGCGTCGGTCACTGTCCGATCCTCACGACGCCGACCGGATACGTGAGCGGGCGCGCCAACGGCAGGTCGCCGCGCTCGAGCGTCGCCGCAGCCAGCAGCGCGAGGCCGATCGCGAGGTTCACCGCAGCGCCCCCTGATCGAACTGGCGGGCGGCGATCTCGGCCATCGTCTGCTGCTCAGCCTCGGCCTCGGCGACGATGCGCTCGACCTCTTCCTCGCTGTACCCGTACTCGCGCAGCCGCTGGCGGGTGCTCAACCCCTGCTTCTGATTCACCGCCGCGATGCGATCCGTCTCGCTCGGTCGCGCCTCGGCCGACTCCCACACCACGTCGAACCCGGTGCGCGGCAGCACGAGCACCGCCTCGCCGCTCGCGTTCGCGTTGTGCATGCGCACGGCCAGCTCCGCGAGGTGCTCCCACGCGGCCCCGAACACGACCTGCCGGTCGCGCGCCTTGGTGACGAGCGGCGCCTCGGCGAGTTTCATAGCCTCGCCAGACGGCCACGAACCCGAGATCCCGCGGAACAGGTGCGCGGGGGTGCCGGTGACGTCGGCCATCTCGGCGACGAGGTGCTGCATCCACGCGATCACGGTGTTCGGGTCGGCGGCGTCGAAGTCGCCGAACTTGGCGTCCTTGGCCTGCGTCCAGAGGATCGATCCCGGCTGCACCGCCAGTTCCTCATCGGGCGCCTTGTCGAGCCCGGCGCCCCAGCGCTGCGGCCAGCCCTGCGAGTCGGCCACCTTCACGCCGTCGACCAGCGCCTTGTTCAGCGCGTCCTGCAGCGGGATCGCGTCGACCAGTTCCGACCGCCCGTAGTCGCTGCCCCGGTCGTCGTTGCGGTAGTGCACGACCGGGATACCGAGCGGCAGGCCGTCGGCGGTCGACCACGGCAGCGGCCATTCCTCGCCCTGCACCTCGAACCGCTCCCACGTGCTCACCGCACCGGCAGCGCTCGACCGCGCGATCCACTTCTCGATGCGGTCTGGGTAGTAGACGTTCAGCCGCACCGAGCCGACGCGGGCGCCGGGCTCGATCGCGCTGTCGGCGACGACCCACCGCTTGGTCGCGTACGCCATGCGCAGCGCGTCCGATGGGTCGTAGTACGCCCGCACGAGTTCCGGGCTGTTGAGCGTGAAGCGCGGGATCTGCTGCTCGGCGTCCCACTCCACGATCACGTACGCATCGCCGAGGGCGACCGCGTGCTCGTGCACCGCCTTCTCGAGCGCGTCGCCGCCGTTCATCTCCCACCAGTCGGCCATCGCCACCGCGATCGGCCCCGGTGCGCTCGGCCCGCCGTTCGCGCTCACCGTGCGCGGCTCACCAGGCACGACGAACCCCTGCACCTTGAGGCGGTCGACAAGGGCCGCGACGATCGTGCCCATGTGATTGTCGGAGAACGCGGTGCCCTGCTCGTTGACCTCGAACCCGTTCTGCGTGAGGAACTGGCGCAGGCGGTCGGTGAGGCGCACGCGGTGGCGGCCGTTCCAGTACGCCCGCAGCATGGTCAGGTGCGCGTCGGCAGACTGGTGCGCGCTCAGCAGAGCCGAGAGGAACGCCTGCGCAGCGACCTCGCCCTCACCCTTGCTGAGCGCGTTCTGCCGGAAGTTGTCGAGCATCGTCACGTGGGTGCCCCTCTCTGCTAGCGCCGCCGTACGAGTTCGGGGCTGGGCGCTGCGCCGGTGTCACGGTCAATGTACCGCGCCGCGACGCTTCCGCGCCCGCCGCCCGAGTACGTCGAGGCGACCTGCGCGCGCCGGTAGTCGTCCTCGAGTTCTTTGACCTTGTGCAGCCCGCCCGTGAACGAGTCCACCATGTCGTCGTGCGCACCGGCCGGGAACTGGTACAACTGGGCGAGGAAGTCGTTCAGCCATAGCGGGTCGGGCAGCGTCCACTCGCCGCAGGTGCAGCGCGGCAGGTACACCCGGCGCTGCGAGAGCATCGGGATCACGGCCGCAGCCCGCGCCACCTTGTCGGCGCCCATCGGCGGCTCCCACAGTTCAACGTAGGTGCGCTGCGCCGCGACGCGCAGCATCTGCACCATGCTCGGCCCGCTCGCCTTGTTCTCAGCCAGCAGGTGCGTCGGCCCCCACTTGGTCGCCTGCGCCGCCGCTGCATCGAGCAGCGCGGGCAGTTCGTGCCGGGCGTTGTAGACGTCGAGCACGAAGATCCCGCCACCGTGCACGCCGAACGTCACGCAGGCGTTGAAGTCGTTGCGGCTCTTGTCCTTGAACGCGGTGTCCCACAGTTGCACGACGTACTGGAAGCCGCGGTTCGCCAGGCGCTCGGCTGGCATATCGGTGTGCGGGTCGTAGTACGACCAGTACTCGCCCTTGAACATCGCCCCCTCGCCGAGCGTCGGGCGCTGCTGGTACATAGCCGCCCACTCGACCGGGCCGACGTCCTCCCGCAGATCGTCGTAGAACCGCTCGGCGTCTGCAGGGCGCCGGAAGCGCTCGGGCCAGACGACGGCGCCCTCGGCGCGGCCCAGCGGGTCGGTCGGCTCATCGGCGCGCGCCGGGATACGCACCACGCGCCAGCGGTTGCGGCCCGTGCGCTTGTCCTCGGCGAGCAGCCTCCCGGCGAGGTCGTCGTAGTGCCAGCGGGTCATCACGAGGATCACGACCGAGTGCGGGTGCAGACGGGTACGGGCCACCGACCGCCACCAGCCCCACACCGTCTCGCGCGTGTTCTCCGAGTAGGCGGCGACGAGGTTGGCGATCGGGTCGTCGATCACGAGCACGTCGGCACGGCGGCCGGTGAGGCCACCGCCGACGCCGACGGCGCGTACGCCGCCCCGGTGCCCCTGCAGCGTCCAGTCGGCCACCGAGTTCGTGCGCGTCGAGGGCCGCAGCCCGTACAGCACGTCGTAGTCGGCGCTGCTCACGATCTCGCGGCTGTAGCGGCTGTGCGTCTCGGCGAGGTTCGCCGCGTAGGACGCCTGCACCCACTGGTGGTCGGGGTGATTGCCGAGGTACCACGCGGGCGCCTGCACCGACACGAGTTCGCTGTTGTGGGTCGGCAGCATCGAGCGACCAGCGAGGAACATGTGCGACGGCGAATCGACTTGGATGCACACCGTGTCTGCCGTGCCTGCCGCGACCGCGTAGACGTAGCGGCCGGGGTGCTTCACGCCGTCGCGGCAGCGGGTCGCCTTGCGTGGCATCCGCGCCGCGCCCGCCATGTAGAACATCACGCGGTACTTGGGGCCACAGTCCCTGCCGTTGATCGTCGCGCGCCCCGTGCTGATACGCGCTTTCACGCCGAGCGACCGCACCAGTTCCAGCACGCCATCGGCAAGCATGGCGGAAGTCGAGCACACCTCGACCTGCCCCCGAGGCCCAACGTGCCCGTCGGTGTCCACGATGCCCTGCAGCAGCGCGCGCCGCTGTGCCTCGCTGGCGCGCAGGTAGGCGGCCGGGATGTGCTTGTTGCCGAGCACGCCGAGCGCGCGCAGGTGGCCCACGACGCCGAGCAGTCCGAACGTGCCCGCCGTGGCGCGGTCACTCGTGCGCACGCCGCAGCGCTCAACCTCGGCGCGCATCCACGCGATGTCAGACTCCCCCTGCGTGATCGTCGCGTGGGCGCTGGTGCCGTCTCCCAGCCACGCACCCAGCACGTACGGCGGGATCGGCAGGTCGGCGTCAGGTGCAGCCAGCGCACCCTGCGCCCGGATCAGCGCACGCTTACCGCGCGGTCGCGCCAGCACCTCGGTCGTGTGACGCCGCCATACCGGGCGCTTCCGGTCGAGGCACGCCACCCACTCGTGGGCGGCGTCGGCGATGATCGTGTCGCCGTCGTCGGTTCGCACTTCGTACACCGGCCGGTCGCGCCACACTGGGCTGACCGCGACCACGGTGCACGGTGCGCCGTCCTCGGCAAACACGCGGTCGCCGGGGCGCAGGTCACCCATCAGCCGCCAGCCGTCCGGGGTCGGGATCGGCGTGTCGAGCGCAAGCGCCTTGCCGTGCTGCGGTGGCACCTCGACCATCAGCCAGTACGGCGACGACGACGGCACTCGGCCGGTGTTGCCGCAGGTGTCGCACCAGCACAGCAGGCAGGGCAGCAACTCGCCGGTGAGGCGTAGCCCGCCACACGCGAAGCAGTCGAGGTCGCCGCAGTCAGGGCACGGCTCGTACTGACTGAGCGCCGCCTCAATCTCGGCGGCCATCACCTCGTGCAGCCGCCCGGACTCGTACCCCGGATAGAACCGCTTGGCGAAGTCGAGCAGGTGCGCGGGGCGCTCGTGTGCCGGGTCGGTGACGGTGGCCGTGGGCGAGAGGGCCGGGCGTGCGGCGAGTTCCGCCTTGAACTGCTCGCCGCCCTGCCGCAGCAGCGCGTACAGCGTCTCGTCGTCGACCTCGGTGATCGGCACTGAGCGAACCACGGTGCCCGCTTCCTAGCGCAGTCCGGCCCTCACAAGGTAGCAGCGGATGTGCGTACAGGGCGGGCCACCGTGCGGCGGGTGCGGGTCGTCAGCGGCATCGTGCACCGGCTCACCGCACACCGTGCAGAGGCAGTGGTCAGTTGGCATGCGTGGCAGCGTACGCCCGATCGGCGATGACGTGCAGCGGCGGGTAGGCGGCGGTGGTGTAGCCGCGCATCTGCGAGCGCGTCGCCTGCGCACGTGCACAGCGTGCGCCGCAGGTCGGCGGGCCGATGCGCCCGACGCGCAACGCCCGGCGCCAGTGCTCCCGCTGGTGCTCGGGGTGCCACACGAACAGCGCGCCGCACTGCTGGCAGAGCATCGGGATCAGCGTGTAGGCGGTGGCGATCACCACCTGCCCGGCGCGCGTGAACCCCGGCCGCTGCGACGGGAACACGCCCTCGGCCTGCAGGCGCGCAGCCCACGCGGCCTCGTCGGCTGGCGTCATCGTGGGTATCGCGTCCGGCATCAGTCGGCCAGCCTCGACACGCCGTTCGCGAGCAGGTGCGAGGTGAACGGCTGCGCGTGGCGGTCGCACAGCGTGATCGCACGGTCACGGATCACACGCTGCGTGAGCGTGTCCGTCATGAAGTCGACCACCTCATCCGTGACGTCGCCGCTCGCCTCAGCGGCGGCCAGCATCGCGCACGACTCGCACGGCTCCGACTCGCTCGCCGGGTGCACGGTCAGCACCCACTCGCTCGGGCTAGCCATTTAGCCACGCCGATGCCGCGATGTGATCGGGGGTTGCCTCGTGGTCGGCCCACGACTCTGACGGCCTCAGTTGCACTCTGCATGCGACGCACACGGCTTGTATGTCGCGGTCGTCGGGCGCGTCGTCCTCGTACTCGATGAGTGCCGTCGTGAACTGCACGCCCGCCGCATCCGTCGCCCGGAGCAGCGCCGCCTGCATCGCCATATGCACGTACGTCTCTGGCGAGTACCACACGTCCTCGACGAACACGCCGCCGCACCGGCACCGCGTCGTCGCCCCCGGCGCGAGCGGGTACATCAGGCGGTGGTCGTGCGCACCCCACACGATGCGCCTGCCGTTTGCGAGCACCGTCTCCGCGCGCGGCACCCACGCCGCCAGCGGAGACGACGCCACGGCCTCGCGCACCGCCGAGCGCACACTGCTGCGGCCAGCCGCGTAGCCGAGCGCCAGCGACGCCAGCGCAACCCCAAGCACGGCCAGTACGTCGATCACCTCTCGCCTCCTTCGAGCAGACCAGCGATAGCAGGATCGGCTAGGGCAGCGAGGGCTACGGCGATCCCCTTCTCAACCGCTGGCGCTGCGTTGTGGCTTGGTTCTGACCCGAGCGCCTTGATCTGCTCGACCGCACCACCAAGCGCAGCCGTTGTCACAATCAGCGCCTCTACCAGTGGGCGTACCGCTGCACGTAGATCCTCCAACTTGCGCGCGAGCGATGCCTCGGATGATGCGCTCCGTTGATACCACCCCTCGACCTCGGCTAGTCGTGCCTCTAGGCGAGTACGCTCGGCGTACTCCGCGCCGCAGCGATGGCATTGGACGACTCTGTCGTACGGGTTCCAGTAGATCGCATCGCCCGGGTGATCGCACTCCGCACTCACGGCGACCTCACCGGCTGGTACTTCGGCGCTTACCCTCGGTGGTCAGTGGCTCGAAGTTGTCCGCGAAGTAGGCGGCGGCCACCAGCCAGCGGTCGTCATGGTTCTTGGGATTGCGCGCGATTTTGTCGCCCAGCAGCGGGCTCCCGTTGGCGCGGTCTGCCTCGCTGACGGACACGCCAGTCATGTCAAAGCCGTCGTGCCAGTCCGCCATCTCCGCGACTGCGCTGCGTCGATACTGCTTGTAGGTCATCGTGTTACCTCTGGGTAGTGCGATTGGGCGCTCTCCGTCCGCATCGACGTACGCCTCACACCGTTCATCGCTAGGGACTACGGGAGCCGGGTCGAATGGGTGGTGCGCGTTTACCGCGACACCGCAACGCCCGCACTTGCCGTCAGGTTGCGGCTTGGGGTCGTGGCACATGAACAGGCTCGCGATGCCGCACGCCCCGCACACCGTCCCCTGCTGCTCGCTGTCAGTCATGGCCCACCTCCGCAAACAGCGCGGGTTGCACGGGCGCGGCATCGGTGAGCCGGAAGCGGATCACCCACACCCACGTGCCCGGCGTCCACTCGCCGTACAGCATCGCCCAGTAGTCGCGGAACGCCTGCGCGTGCTCGAACCCCTCGCGCACCGCAGCTGCGTCGGTGACGGCACCCACGCGCTCACGGTGCACCGACTCGACCAGCATGCGCGCGACCTGCCGCTTGCCGCGGCCCGGCTGCACGGCGTAGGTGCGGCCCGGCTCGTAGGCGCAGGCCACAACGCCGCCGAGTTCGTTGAAGCGCACCGGGCGCCGCGTCTCCACCTTGTCGCCAGCAAGCACGCGCTCGACAAGCACCGGCTTGAAGATCACCGCCGCCCCCTGCCCTTGCGCAGCGCTGCGACGTCCTCCTGCAGCGTCTCGACGGCAGCGATCAGCGCCAGCACCAGCGCGGCCGTCGCCTCGCGCTTGGCCTTGCCGTCGCGCATCTTCACCAGCGCGTCGAACTGCTCCCGCAGGTCACTCGCCACTGGGTACATCCGTGCTGCGCCACGCCCCGAGCGCGTCGAGCGTGAACGCGTAGGCGTCGAGCGCGATGTTGATGTTGCCGTAGGCGATGCGCTGCTGCTGCTCGTCGGCTGCCGTGCGCCATGCGTCGACGCAGGCACGCACGCGCTCGCGCCGGTGACCGGCCTCGGCCAGCAGCCGGGCGCGCACCGGGTCGGTAGGGGTGAAGGTGGTCATCGAATCGTCCCGTCTAGGCGGCACTCAACGCCGCTCGCTGCGATCGCCATCGGCACCCACCTGCAGGCGTACGCCTCGGCGCACCGCTCGTCGCTGCCGCACCGCCTGTGCCCGACCTCGTGCATCACGACGTGCTGCATCGCGTACGGCGTAGCCCACAGCGCCTCGTCGATCACGACGTCCCCCGCGCCGATGCCACGGCCAGCCGGGCACACCGGATCGAGCACCCCCACGCCGTCCGCGCAGTTGTAGCCGCTGTACGGCGCGGGCACGTCGTGCACCAGCGCGAGCATGCTGCGCGGTACGTCCGGGGGCGGCTGTACCCCCGTGAGCCCGGCGAGGCCGAGCAGTAGCCAGTAGACGGGAATCAGTGTCATGCGTTGCCCCTCTCTCTGCGCGGGCACCGTACCACCTAGCGGCGCGCTGGCGCAAGCGGTCAGCGCACGAGCCGAGCCGCCGCCTCGACGAACGCCTTACGCACCTGATGGCGCTTCTCGCGCTTGCCCGAGACGCTCAGCGCGCCGACGAGGCGGATCTCGACGGTGAGCGTCGACACCTTGACCACCTCAAACCGCTGGCCGGGATGCCTGCCTTGCACCCACTCGTACACCTCGCCCGGCATCACGGCAGTGCCGCCCGCGCTACGTCGGCGGCGCTCAGGCGCTGCTCTGGCGGCACCCAACGCACACGGCACGCCTCGAACACGTCGGCCTCCTCGGGCGTGGGCCGCAGTTGTACGGCGCCGTCGTACAACTGCGCACCGCGCGCCTGCCCGCCGCCGCTTACCTGCTTCCACCGCACGAGCATCGCCGGTGCGAACCCGTCGTCGGGGCGGCCGCTCGGCCCCACCCCTGAGCCCGTGCGGATCATGTAGTTGAGCCCCCACGTCTCGGGCGTGCAGACGAACACGTCGACGCGCATCTGCGCCTCGGGCAGCCACAGCCGCCAGTACCGCCCCTCGGGGTTGAGGTGCCACGGCACGAGGTCGTGCGTGCCCGGCTTGATCACCTCGACGCCGGGCATCGCCTCGATCGCCTGCTGGGCGAGGTTGACCGGGCGCTCGGGCGGCGCAGCCGCGAACAGGTCGATCTGCCCATGCACCTGCTCGGTGCCCCAGCGCGGGATCAGCACGAGTTCGATGTCTTTGACCAGCGGCTTGCGGCGGCGGATGCTCCCGGCGATCTCGACGCGCTCGCACGAGTCGAGCAGCCCGGCGCGCAGCCCCTGCGCGTAGCGCGTGGCCTCAGTCAGCAGCACGCTCACAGCGCACCGGCCCGGTATGCCGCGTCGGCGGCGGCCTCAGCCGCGAGGTAGCAGGTGCACAGGCCGTCGAGCGGCGTCGGCGCGAACAGCAGCGGGCCATGCTCGCGCACCACCGATGGCGCATCCGTCCACGCGCACCAGTAGCAGGCGCTCACGCCGTTGTCCCCGTCCCACTGCAGGCCATCCGAGCCGCAGCGAGGGCAGCGCCCATCCTCGACACACTCGCAGTCGTCCCAGCCGGGCGGGTCAAAGAACGAGCCGCCGTACCCGTGACCACCGACGGCTGCGCAGCGCGTGCACGAGCCCGGCCAGCGGCCGTACCACTCGGCGACGTCGGCTGCCTCGGCCTCACGCTGCGCGATGCACTCGGGTGTGTGCGTGACGTTCAATGCGGTGCCCCTCTCTGCTCGGGCGTGAGTGTGCGCCGGGGTGCGCCGCGTGTCTAGCGGCCGCCACCGGCTGCGGCGAGGATCTGCTCGGCGCGCTCGCGGATCGACTCCGCGTGCCCCTCGAGCCCCAGTTCGCGGGCGACTTCCTCGGCCGCCTGCATGATCTCGTCCGTCTGCAGCGTGATCCGCTTGCCGTACTTGCGCGGGTACATGAGGCGCAGCCACGCCTCGAGCGCACGCCACTCGCCCGCGAGCCCGGCCTTGTAGAGCGCGTCGAACGCCTCCCGCACGGCGTGCTCGCCCGCCTCATCAACAGCGGCGGCAAAAGCGGCGAAGGGCTGGGTCGCTGGTCGGTCGTCGTTGCCCCTGCCCCGGCTGAGCCAGTCGCGCACGGTGTTGTACGGCACGCCTGCGGCGCCTGCTGCGGCGTGCAGCGGTGCCCCTGCCTTGACCGAGTTGACGATCGCGCGGTGCACGGCTGGCGTGAGGGTCGTGGGGCGGCCCGTCTTAGGTGGCATCAGTCCTCCTCGGCACCATCGGCTGGGTCGAAGCAGGCACACGCCGCGCCATTGACGTCGAACAGTTCCGGGCGCAGTGCGTGGTCGCGCTCCTCGTCCTCGCGCAACTGCTGCAGCGTGTACGGGCGGAACGTACCACCGCGCCGATCGCGCAAGATGCTCACCGGCCCCTTTCCGCGTTCCGCGCGGCGCTCGTTGAACTCTCGCTCTTTGGCCTCGTGCTGGGCGTAGCGTTCGGGCAGCACGGCGAGCAGGTGCCGGAACTGGGCGATCCCAGCCTTGACGCAGAACCCACCGCAGTTGTTGTGCTCGAACCCGAGTGCGTACAGGCGCGGGGGCTCGAGCCCGAGTGCCCGCACCTGATCGGTCGCACGAGCCGCCCAAGCGTAATGCACCGGGCCATACTCAGGCTCGGCGAGCGGGGCGTGCACCACCCACGGCGCCCAATGTTGTGCCGCCCTCGCGATGCGGTGCGGCTCGTCGGCGTCGAACCCCACGTAGGCGATCGTGGTGGCTGGGTCGCAGTGCTCCTCGAGCCATGACCGCATCAGGTCGCGCTTGAGGACGCGCGAGCACGGATCTACGCGGGTCGAGCCGAGGAACTGCACGTCGCCGAATACCTGCCAAGGGTCACGGCCGTCGGCGATTACCGTGACGGGCACGCCCACGTGCTGCGCGACGTCTCCCAGAAAGCGGTACGTATCCTCGTCCTCGATCTTTGTGTCGGCGAACAGCAGCACGACATCGGCCGGGCCGTAGCGCTCCACCACACGTACCGCGACCAGCGCGCTCGACGCGCCGCCACTGAGCATCACCACGTGTCGCATCAGTCCTCCTCGGGTGTCCCGTTGAACTGCTCGCAGGCGCAGCCTTTCGCCTTGCACCGGCCCAGCATGCGGCGCCGGTCGTAGTGCGTGCGCTTGGCGTGGGTGCAGCGGCATCGCGGATCGCTCACGCCCGCCACCACCGGCGAACCACCCGGCGCGGTGACAGGATGCGCCCGTAGCCGTCACCTGCGGGCAGCGGGTCGTCGACGACGATGCGGTCAGGGCGCGCACCGGCGAGCACTGGCTCCCGCAACGCCTCGCGCAGTAGGCCGTCGAGCCCGCCGAACAGGCAGTCCTCGCACGTCACCGGGCGGTTGAGGGTGAGGTCGGCGGGCGGCGTCACCGCGATCCCGCAGTCGGTCGTGACGCCCGTGGTGAGCACGCGCCCGCCGCCGACGAACTCCACGTCCTCGACCGTCACCTGATGCGTGACCGGCTCGGTGCCGGGCTCGGCGTCACCCACCCACGCGCAGCGCAGGTCACTCACGCCACACCGCCTCGTCGGGGCGGGTGCGGGTGAGCACGGGCACGTAGCCCAGCCCGTTCCAGATCGCGACCTCCACCCACTCCGAGGCCAGCACGTCGCGCTCGAGTACGTACCAGCCGTCGGTGCTGCCGCCGCGGCGGAACTCGTCGACCCACGCGAGCGGCACGTTGTGGTCGAGCGCCCACGACCGGAACGCACGGGGCGCGATGCCGAGGCGCGGGTCTAGCCGCACGGTCAGGCGCACGGCTGCGCGGTCGAGGTAGCCGAGGCCACGCACGCCCGTGCTTGGTGCACCAGCCCAGCGCTGCGGGCTGCGCGCCTGATCCGCCGTGAGGAACACGACCTCGGGCAGCGGGTCGCGGCGGTCGGCCCAGCGCGGCGGAAGCGGGGCGTGCGCGCGGATGAACTTGTCGCGGGCGATGTCGCGCGCCGCGTGCTTACTCGTGAAGTGGTACAGGATCTCGGGGGGCGCCATCATCCACCACCAAACACAAGGTGCGCCGTCGGCTCGTCGTACACCGCTGGCTCGCGGCCCAGTGCCTCGAGTACCGATGGTAAGTACCCGTAATCGGTGGCGCGCACCAGCGCGCGCGCTTCCTCGGCATCGTGAGCCAGCGCGACGATCATGCCGCTGTCGTAGTCCTGCAGAATCCCCTCACCCTCCCACACGTACAGCCGCAGGCTACGCGCTGGCACGGGCGGCCTCGAGCATCACGTCGCGGGCAGCGTTCACCCGCACCATCGCGTCGTGCGAGCCGCCACGGTCGGGGTGCGCCTTGAGCGCAGCCTGCCGGTACGCCTGCTCGATCTCGCCAGCGCTCGCGTGCGGCGAGCAGCCGAGCACCACCCACGGCGCATCCTCGGTCGGCGGTGCGAGTTGCACGAGTGCCGACCGCATCATCTCCGCGAGCCCGGCCTTCTCGATCAGGCGCAGCCGCTCGATCGCGATGCGCAGCAGCCGCGCGTTCGCGGCCACCGTCTCCTGATCCTCAGACGCCCACACGATGCGGCGGCCGTCGGCGAAGTTCACGATCAGCGTGACCGCGCGCTCGGCGCGGCTCAGGTTGCGCGAGAACTGCCGTGACGCTGGCACGTTCGCCTCGAACGTGTAGGTGATGCGCTTGCCGCAGTCGTGCTGCCACGTGCCCAGTTCTGCGTCGACCTCGCGCTTCGTCTCCGCGAACGTCTTGTCGGTCTTGATGGTGTACGCCATCGCGCTACTCCCCCTCTGGCCCGGCGATGCCGTGGTCGGCGCGGAAGCGCTCGAGCGACGCCTGCCCGCGTGCAGTGATGCGGGCGCCGTTGCCGTCGTCGGCGCGGCGCAGCAGGAACCGGCTCGCCAGCAGCATATCCCGAGCGGTCACCCCGTCGCCGAGCAGCGTCACGTGCCCGCCCTCGTACATGCGCAGCCTCTCGTACTCTGCCTCGGTGATCTCGGTTGCGTGGTCGGTGGTCATCCGTGTGCGTCCTCTCCCTGCCGTGCCACTGTACCGACGCGCGGTGCAGCGCGCAAGCCGGTCAGAACAGGCGGCCCTGCGGGATATCGGCCTGCGCCTCGACCTGCTGCAGTTCGAGCAGGTGGCGGTGCGTGACGCGGTGCCGGGCCGTCTCGATGTACCGCGCCTCGCGCTCGATCCCGATGCAGCGGAACCCCTCGTCGAGCGCAGCCATCGCGGTCGTACCCGAGCCGAGGAACGGGTCGAGCACCACGCCACCGGGCGGCGTGACGAGGCGGCACAGCCACCGCATGAGGTCTACGGGCTTGACGGTCGGGTGCGTGTTGCGCCGCACACCACTGCGACCAGCACCGGCTCCCGGACTATTCGCGCCTGCAGAACCCGGTGGGGTGTCCTCGTTGATCACTCCGGCCCCAAGCGCCTCCAGCCCAGCCTCGCGCTCATTCGTGGATGTCTTGGCCGAATAGAACGCACGCGAGATCGGCGCTCGTGCCTCTGCGTCGATCAGTGCTGCTGCTCCCTCATCTAGCATCACATTGGCGGGCCAGCGGCCACCGCTATGAGCCGCCATTGGCTTGGTTGTGCCATCATCGCCAAACGCCGAAAACGTTGTCCGCTCCAACCCCTCGGCGTTCCATGAAGCGGCGTCGATCTTGTCTCGGTCGGCGTCGCTCATTTCGATGCGCGTCCCATCGATATTGAGCGCGCCCGTACCCCACTGGGTCACTGTGGCAATGACCGTGCCAGCGAGCGGCTTACGCCCCAACACTACCGGCTCGTACGCTGGTTTGAGGGCCGTTCCCCACCCCACCCACGCCGCTGCCTCATCAGTGACCGGCTCGCCATTGTCCGTGCGCTCGTAGTTCGGCCCACTCATGGAACCATTCTCTGTTGAGAGGCCACTGGCGCGGACGCGCCAGTGGCCCGCGTCCTTGTCGATTGCCTTGGCTACATCCAGCGACTTGGGGAAGCCTGAGATGTATAGCCACAGCAATGAATCGCGTACCTCGAACCCCGCGTCCTCGATGCCCGAGGCAAGCCGGTGGTACAGCCGCGGCGCACCGAACGCAAGCAGGTGCCCGCCCGGTTTCAGCACGCGGTACGCCTCGATCGCCCACGTCCGGCACCAGTTCTGGAACGCCAGCGAGGTCGGCGGCGCCGCGTACGGGTCGATCAGTTCCCGCGCCCAGCGCGTCCCCGGCTCGCACCCGTGGTCGTTGCGGAACGCGTCGCGCGTGCCGCCGTCGCCGCTCGACGCCTCACCGTGCACGCCCGCGTGATCACCGCGGAAGCGGTCGGTGCCGGGGTCGTCCACGCGGAACGAATCCCACGCCTTGCCCATGAACTCGATGCCGTACGGCGGGTCGCACACCACTGCGTCCACGCTCGCCTCGGGCAGCGCGCGCATGACCTCGATGCAGTCGCCCCGGTACAGCGCGACCGCCTCGTCGTGGTAGTAGGGATCCGGCGCGGCGCTCACGCCAGCACCACCTGCGTGCGCCCGGTCAGCACCGGCTCCTGATGCGTCGGGCACGTCCACCAGTGCGTGTACGCGATCCCGCCTGCCACCGTCGGCCGCGTGAGCGGCTGCGCGGTGATGTGCGCGTGCACGCCACCGCACCGCGGGCAGTTCCCCACGTGTACCAGTTCGTACGCCTGCTCGAGCGCCATCGCCTATGCCCCTCTCTCGTCGCCGCGCGTCTGCGCGGTCACAAAGTCGTTCCATTCGTACGCCAGCACCCCCGCCGCCAGGCATCGGTCGAGCAGGTCGGCCAGCAGCGGGATCCGGTCGGGCTCGTGCGCGAAGTAGATCAGCGCGCGCGGCTTGTGCCCGAGCACCGTCGCGTTGCGCAGGTGCCCGGCCGGGTTCTTGCCGCCGTCGGCGGGCTCGTGCTTCACCCAGTCGATCGGGTGCAGCACCACCGTCACGTCGCGCCGTCGCGTGTCGCGGAACTCGGTGAGCACGCGGTGCATCATTACCTCGGCCCCGCGCATGTTCCCGAGCACCACGCGGTCACCCGGCAGGAACGTGCGCGCGACGGCGCGGATCGCCGTCCAGTCGCCCCAGTCCGGCGAGCCCGCGACGAGGTACGTCGTCACAGCGCCAGCACGCCCTGTGCCTCGTCGCCACTGTCAACCGCATTGATCGCCGCAATCGCCGCGGCGCCGAGCGGGTCGATCCGCGCGACCGCCTGCTCGTGCAGGTACTCGGCGCTGATGTCCAGACCGACGTACGAGCGCCCGAGGCGGATAGCAACAGCCCCGGTTGTGCCGCTGCCGTTGAACGGGTCGAGCACAAGCGAGCGGCCGCTGCCGTCCGTGTGCTCGCACGTGGGACGCCAGCCGACGGCGCGAGACTCGATGCCGACACGTTCCGTCACCCGCTCCCACGGCGCCCCGCACGTCCCGCACGCCGTAGGCGCCGATCCCGCGAGGATGCACGGCTCTACCAAGTCCTCCGGGTACGTGGCGAAGTGCGCTCCGGGATACGGGCGCGTGGCGATCGTCCAGACGGAGCGCTTATTGCGGCCGGAAAAGTCCTCGCCGGAGCGAATCTCTCCGCCATGCCGCTTCTCCGCTGGCCGCCCGTCTAACTGCCACGCCCCTTCGCTCGTGTACGGCCGACGCGGGTCGTTCGTGATGCTCGGCTCACGGATCGCATCGGCGTCGTAGTAGTACCGCTCGCTCTTGGAGAGCAGGAACAGGTACTCGTGCGCCTTCGTGGGCCGGTCGGTGACGCTCTCCGGCATCGGGTTCGGCTTGTGCCAGATGATGTCTGAGCGCAGATACCATCCGTCCGAGCGCAGCGCGAACGCCACCATCCACGGGATGCCTACGAGGTCTTTGGCCTTCAACCCATCAACGGCAGCGCGCGCTGGCTTCGACCCGTCCATGACGGTTTGCTTGCCACCATCAGACTCTCGCCCGAAGTAGCGATCGTTGAAGCCAGCCATCGTGCCGCCGCCTGCGGAGCGAGCGCCCGCGTATGAGTCACCGAGATTGAGCCAGAGCGTGCCGTCAGCGCGCAGTACCCGGCGCACCTCGCGGAACACCTCGACCATGTGCTCGACGTACAGCTCCGGCGTCGGCTCGAGGCCAAGCGCGTGCTCACCACCGTCCGCCCACTTCACGGTCTGCTCGCCTGCGTACTGCCGCAGCCCCCAATACGGCGGGCTGGTCACCACGCACTGCACCGACTCGTCGGCGAGCGGGATCGCGTTCGCGCTGGCCTGCAACAGCACGTACGGCGGCGCCGTCACTGTCCACACTCGTCGCGCTCGTGCGCGGCCAGGCACATGCCGCACACGTCCGCGCCGCACGCCCGGCACATCGTGTAGCCGCTCACACCGCACCGCTGGCACTGCGGCAGCGGCGCCGCGCCCAGCCGCGGCGTCACCCGCGGCACCGCTCCGAACGCTTGCCCCCACGTGTTCTGCATCACCGTCGCGCCCCTCTCTGCTGAGCAACGATCAGACGTTTCGCCCGCGCCCGGTCAGGCACGGCACGCCCAGTAGTAAAACGGCGGCAGCCCGAGGCGCACCGCCTCGTCGCGCGCCGCCTTTGCCGCCCGCAGGTTGTGCGTCAGCGACGGCCACATCTCGCGCGGGATCCCCGCCTTGTCGAACCACCCGAGTTGCACCTGCGCCGCGCCGTACGCCCAGTGCTCGGGCCGTGGGCCAGCCTCGCGGTTCACCCACCCGGCGTTGAAGCGCCCATCAGCGAGCCGCTCGCTGCTCTCGCACCGGGTGACAATCCGCTCGAGCGCAGCCGCCTCTGCTCCGGTGAACCCCGCGGCGCCGATCGCATCCGCGAGCGCATCGCTCGTGAACGGGCGCACGCGCTCGTCCCACGGCCCCAGCGCAGCGTCGCCGTGCACCGGCTCGCACACGCCGGGCGCGCACGCCTCTGGCGTCGCCACGCGCGGCGCGGTGCGCACCGTGTACGCCGCATCGGCCGCGAGGAACTGGTACGCCACCGCCTCGCGTGTGCGGTCGGTGAGCACCACGTCGTCGACCGGGGCACGCTGCACCGTGCACGCGCAGCCGATCACCAGCGCGGCCAGCGCCGCGACGAGCCGCACCTAGACGGCCTCCCGCTGGGCACGCACGTAGCGGTACGGCATCACCTCGGGGTGCTTGCGGATCGCGGTGTGGAAGTACGCGCCGACCGAGGCCAGCGGCCGCGATCCGCGGCGCCCCTGCATGAGTTCGGCGACGTCCTGCGGCACGTGGTAGTACCGCGCCACCTTGCCGTCGGCGAACTCGACCTCGAGGATGCCGCACGGGATCTCGGCGATGAGGTGGCAGGTGCGCCACGGGTGCGACCACCCTGCCCAGCCGACCGTGCGCAGGTTGCTCGACGCGGGCTCGACCGGCAGCCGCTCGATCGCGGGCTCGTCGCGCTCTGGATCCATCTCGTGCGCGCCGTCGTAGAACGCCTCGCGCTCGGTCAGGTACGCGGCGTCGTGCTGCTCAGTTCCCACAGTTGCACCCCTCCACTCGTGCGGCGGCCGGGATCTCCCGCGCCCCCGATGCGTTGTGCTGCGCGATGTACCGCGCCGCGGCCTTGCCGCTCTCGAACCCCTGCAGCGCGCCGTCGACGACGGCCGCGTGGTGCAGGTACCCATCCGGCTCGACGATGTGCCAGCGCTCAGCGTCCACGGCGATCCTCCCCTCCGACGATCACGAGCCCGTACTCGCGCATGCGCGACGCCGCGCGTGCCCCGAGTGCGTCCACCAGTTGCTGCGGCGTGAGGTCGGCGGTGATCACGGTCGGCCGCGCTTGGTGCAGCCGCTCGTGGATCAGCGTGTTCAGGCGACCCTCGCCCCACTCGGTGAGTTGGTCGGCGCCGAGGTCGTCGAGCACCAGCACCCCGGCGCGCTCGAGTGCGTCCCACGCCTCGGGCGTCGCGTAGCGTGCACCGGGGCGCAGCGCGTTCAGTAGCGACGGCACGTACTCGTACCGCACCGCACGCCCACCGGCGCACAGCGAGAGCACGGCGGCGCTGGCGAGGTGTGACTTGCCGCGGCCGGGGCCGCCGACGATCTGCAGCGAGTCGGTGCCGCCGTCGAGGATCGAGGCGACCCACGCCTGCACCTCGGCGAGCGCGCGCGCCTTGCCGTCGAGCGGCTGGAACGCCGCGAACGTCCACCCGCGTTGCACCACCGGCAGCCCTGAGCGCTCGACCAGTGCGTCGACGTCGACGGCTGCGGCGCGGCACACGCACGGGCGGACGCGCTGCATCGCATGGCGCACCGAGTCGGCCGCGATCGACGGCGACTCGTACGGCACCGACACCGCGCCGCGCGTGCGCAGCGGCTCCACGCGCACGAACCCGGCGTCGTTGCAGTGCGGGCACGGCGGCGGCGCGTCGTCGTCGACGTACAGCGGCAGCCCGGCAGCCTCGAGGTCACGCATCCGCTGCTCCCGCTCCGCGAGGAACGCCTGCAGCGCCCCGCCTGCCGTCGCGCTCGGCTTCCCAGTCTGGCGCTCCACCATCGTCCGTCGGGCGGCGTCCTCGACCAGCTCCTCGAACGCCTCGTCCCCCAGCGCCTCCCGCGTCTGGCCGACCAGCGCCATCTGCTGCTCGATCGCGCCACGGGTCGCGTCCCAGTCGTCGGTCGGCGGCGACTCCACCTGCGATTGCTCTGGCATATGCCCACGGTTTTCCATCGGATCGCCTCCTGATCTCGGTCACATCCTCGGGCGTCAGCAGCGCCGCGAGGTCGTCGAGTTCGATCTCCTCGCGCGGCGTCGGCGTGCGGGCATCCATCTCGAGCCTGAGCGCGGTGAGCCGCTGGATCGCGGTCGCCGCTGCTGGCAGATCGTCCCACCCTCCCGGCCGGATCGGCGTGACCTTTGTGCGCGCGCGCGGGCGCGTGATCTCTGTCTCTATAGGTTCGGTACGGTACGGTTCGGTAGACGGGTACGAATCGCGATCGTGCGCGTACGATCGCCCATCCGTACGCGTACGATCGGCAAACGTACCAGTAGCAGTTCTCGGGACTGATTTGCCGCGCGCAGCGCGCGCGCGCTTCTTCGCTGCCTCGCGCTGCCGGATCAGGCGCCCGGCGTAGTCGTCCCAGTCGTGAATCCAGAGCCCGTCGTCGCGCGCATCGAGTAGCCCAGCGGAGACGAGTACGGGGGCGAGGTCAGGGGCGCCGGTAGTGAACCAGTCGGTCGCCGTGCGCAGGTCGATCTCCTCGAGCGGCCCGCCGTTCGGCTTCGCGTCCAGCGCCCAGCACCACAGATCGGCGAGCAGCCCGACGGCGTGCTGGCGGTGCACACCGAGTGCGATAGCAAGGCGCAGGATCTTCGGGTGCCGTGAGGTCGACTGGTGGAGTTCGATCCATGCCATCAGTGCGCCCACTTTCGTTGATTGCACGGCTGGCAAAGCACCTGCAGGTTGTCCGGCTCGTTCGTACCACCACGCGCGATCGGTATCACGTGATCGATGTGGAACCGCACGTCGTCGCCATCAGCACCGCAATGTCGGCACCGCTTCCCGTCTCGCTTGAAGATCATGGGCCGTACCCGGTGAGCAATGCGGAGCCACTCGCCGCGCACACGATCTCGCTCTGCGTAGTCCGACAGCGTTCCGCCGTCGTACGGGTTCCATCCTGAAAGCAAGTAATCGATCTCAGCGTCGGTAGCGTCGGTGCCGTTGTCGAAGACGGCAGTCACACGACCAAGATCGCGGTCAAACACAACGCCGAGGCGACTGGCTACGAACCTGAGTCTAGGCGTCAGCGGCGTATCCATCGCGGTCGTTCCCCTCGCTCTGAGCGGGGGCGTGGTCGCCGCGTGGTGTGGCCGCCGTAGGGGTCGCACCACCCGGTTCACGCCGGGTGTTCGCTGCGGCTGGGCGTGGTGTCGTCGTGAACCGCCACCAGCGCCCAGCCGGGCCAGCGCCGCGCACACTACCGCACGGCGCCACCCGTGCGCAATACCCCACCCCACCCCACCACGCAACAGAACTGCGCGCAAAGATTCCGCGCCATAGGGGTTGCGTGCTGTGCCGGGTTGTGGCACACTCCGGGTGCAGAGAGAGGAACCAAGCGATGAACGACACCACGAACAACATGCACACATCGAAGCGGCGCACGCACATCGACATCAACGGCGTCGACGTTCGCCAGTGGGCCGGGTACCGCGCCGACCGCGTGAACCGGATCCTCACCAGCGACTACGCGCAGGACGCGCTCGCTCGCGGGGTCGGGTCGCACCTATCAACGCCGCCCGTCTACTACGTGGTGGTGGTCGATGGCGATGCGGCAGGGCTCGACACCGCTGGCGGACGGTGGCAGGACGTGTGCGACTACCACGGCGGCGTGTGCTCGCACGAGACGCTGGCGCTTGCGCTGCGGTTCGCATCCACGCCAGAGGACTGGTGCGAACTGTGCACCGGGCGGCTCGCCGAGCAGGCCGCCGACGAGGTGGTGTAGGGTGCCGCGTGTTGCGCGTACTGACGGCCAGCGTGTAGCCTCGGCAGGCAACGAGCCCGGCGCGGTTCTGTCTCTCTCTGCAAGGCGCGACGATTCCTCTGCCGGGTTGCGTTCACACGACGGGGCCGTTCGCGGCCCCGTCGCTGTGCTCGGCGTCGACGCATCACTAACGCGCAGCGCGTTCGCCATCCTCGACACCGACGGCAACCAGTACCACGAGGTGATCACCACGCGCGCCGACTGGCCGCTGCCGCGCCGCCTGCGTGCGCTCGCCGACGCCGCCTATCGCATCTCCACCGAGCACCTGCCGCTCGCGCTTGTCGTGATCGAGGAGCCGGGGTTCGTGCGCGCCCAGCACGGCGTCGGCCCCATCACCGCGCTCTGCCGCGCGCAGGGCGCGATCATGGCCGGGCTGCCGTCTGCACTCACCGTCGAGGCGGTGATGGTGTCGCGTATGCGCTCGGTGCTGCAGGTGAAGATCCCACGCGGCAAGGGCGCCGCGAAGCCTGCGATCCTCGAGTTCGTCGAGGCTCGCGGCATCACCGTCCCGCGCCTGCGGGGCGGCTCACACGACGACGACGTGGCCGACGCGTATCTCGCGGCGTGCTACGCGCTCGCGCGGCTTGCGTGACGCGCCGCGCGCTGGTACGGTGCGCGGCGCAGCAGAGAGAGGAACCGACTGCATGGCACGATCCACGACCACGAAGATCCCGACGGCGCGCGAGCGCATCCTCGCCCGCGTCGAGCAGGCAGGCATCGGGCAGCGACCGCTGGCCGCACGCATGGGCGTCCCGGTGACCACGATGCGCCGGGCGCTCGCCGACGACGGCCTGCTCACGGTGCGCAGGGTCGTCGAGTTCGCACG
>ERZ869907.254-NODE-254-length-21335-cov-19.164944_pt1 | contig 21335 bp, 30 predicted proteins | sample MGYA00579309_ERZ869907 | MGnify/ENA primary metagenome ERZ869907 (study PRJEB32216, sample SAMN09231814) | wastewater metagenome | place: USA: Maryland | collected 2016-07-30 | study: EMG produced TPA metagenomics assembly of the PRJNA472060 data set (Reclaimed... | reverse complement strand
GTGCCGTGGGTGGTGCGGTAGCAGCCGGGCATGACGCACCGGGTCGCGGGGGTCACGACTCCTCCAGGCGGTTGAGCGCCAGAGCGAGCGTGTGTCGTGCCTCGCCGAGAAGGCCGAGAGCCTGGTCGTAGAGGTCGACGGCGGAGTGAAGCGACTCGGCCACCGTCGGGCGGGCGTCGCACACCTCGCACGGCTGCGACTTGGAATCATGCCCGCCGAAGTCGCCCCAGTCCTTGACCTTGCCGTGAGGGCACTCCATCGGCATCATCCGCCCCATCACGCTGCCCCCGCCAGGGCGATGTGGGCGATGCAGCCGGCGCACCACTCCTCAGGGTCGTCGGGCCAGGCCTCGAAGCACTGGCCGTCGAAGCTGATGGGCGTCTCACCCTGGACATCTGGCGCGGCGGCAGGGTCGACGTGCCCGGCGCACTCAAGGGCGTCGTCGATCGCTTCAAGGGCGTCGAGGTGGGCTCTGGCGGCCTCCCGCGGCACGTACTGGTGGTCGTACTCCTGGGGGCAGTCCTGGCACCCGCCGGCGGTCGCCTCTGGGAGGAACGGCTGGGCGGCGGCGAGGGCAGCGGCCCATGGCTCGTTCAGCTCGTCGACCTCATAGCGGTGCAGGCCTTCGTGCTCCACGACGGCGAGCAGGGCACGGGTGGCGTCGACAAGGGCGCGCCGGGTGGTCGGGCCGCAGTTGAGCGGGCTGGCCTCGACCTCGTCGAGGTCGATGTGGGTGCGGAGCCGGGCGGTCACAGGAGCACCCCCGCCGTCTTGGGGTCGAATCCGGCCGGCCATCGGGTGTACCGGTCCGCTCTGGCCCCGGAGAGGGTCGCCCCAGTGAGGTCCGCCCCGTAGAGGGTCGCCCCGTAGAGGTCCGCCCCGGAGAGGTACGCCCCGGAGAGGGTCGCCCCGTAGAGGGTCGCCCTGGAGAGGTACGCCCCGGAGAGGTCCGCCCTGGTGAGGTTCGCCCCGTAGAGGGTCGCCCCAGTGAGGTCCGCCCTGGAGAGGTACGCCCCGGAGAGGTCCGCCCCAGTGAGGTCCGCCCCGGAGAGGGTCGCCCCGTAGAGGGTCGCCCCGGAGAGGGTCGCCCCAGTGAGGTCCGCCCCGGAGAGGGTCGCCCCAGTGAGGTCCGCCCTGGAGAGGGTCGCCCCGTAGAGGGTCGCCCCGTAGAGGGTCGCCCCAGTGAGGTCCGCCCTGGTGAGGTCCGCCATGGTGAGGTACGCCCCGGAGAGGTACGCCCCGGAGAGGTACGCCCCCTTCCCCCACCCGTCACGCAACAGGGCGGGGGCGTCGAACACGTCCACCACCCGGCACGACGACACCCGCACCTTGTCGTCGTCCTCGCCCAACACGTCGCCGTCGTCGAACTCGACCAACAGGCAGGTGATGGCGGGGATGCCACCGGACGCCGCCCCTCGCCACGTCTTGGCGAGGCACAGTCCGTCGCCGACGAACTGGGGGCACGGGTCACCGCTAGTGAACTCGGCGCCGGCTGGGAGCGGCGCCACCGCATCATGGCCCGGGAACGGCCACCGGTACCCGTGGGAGGAACGGAGGTCGGGGTGGACGGAACGCCACGCTTGGCGGGTCGCCATCACAGGCCGCCGTTGTCGCGTCGGTGCAGGGCGTCCAGCTCCTGCTCGTCGGCCAGCTTCTGGATGCGGATGGCGTAGGTGCCCCGGTCGACCAGCTCGCCCATGTCGGGGTCCGTCCACTTCACCCGCACCATCCCGTCGGGGCACCGGATGGCGGCGGCGACCTCACGCCACCCGGCGGCGAACAGCGCCCGATCACCGGGTCGCAGCTCGCACAGGTAGCCCATGCGCTCCGGCCAGTACGAGCGGCCGGCGTCGGCGACGATCGGCGAGGTGAGGGTCACGAGGCGCTGCGCCTGGCGGTAGATGTCGGCCAGCTCGGCGCTGATGCGCTCCGCCTTGGCGAGCAGGTCGGCGATCTCGTCGCGCTCAGTGGGGGTGCGGAAGGCGAGCGGTGCTCGCTCCTCGAGGGTGGTCATGGCATGGTTCTCCTTGGCCCCGTGCGTGGGGCCGGTCACGACCAGCGGGCGTTCGAGGCCCGATGGTGAGGGCTCACCCCGGAGGTGGTTGCAGCCCCTCCGGGGTGTTCCCCGTCCACGCCGGTGGCGGCGGGCGGGGAGAACGTGAGGACGGGGACGAGCTGCACGACCCGGCCGGCGTTGGACGGGTGGAGCAGGTAGGCGGGGACCTGGTCGGGGGTGACGGTGCGCCCGGTGTGGGGGTCGAGGTGGACTTTCACAGCCCGGCCGCCTCGAGTAGCCAGTCCCAGCGGGCGTGGAATTCGCGGCGGGCGGCGTCAGCCAGCGAGGGCTTGCGCTGCGCCTCCAAAGTCCGCACCCGGCGCTGGTACGCGGCGGCGGTGCTGCGGAGGGCGTCCCGTTCGGCGGTGACGCCGGCCAGTTCCCGCTCGAGGTCGGCGATGCGCTGCGCCTTCTTGCCGGCCATCACGCGGCGTTCCCGTCGGACTCGATGCCGAGGTCGTTGCACCAGCGGCGCACAGTCTCGGACGAGACGACCACATCCTCAGCGCGGAGGAGATGGCCGATCTGCTCGAAGCTGGTTGGGGGGCTGGTCGAGCGCCACTCGCGGAGGCGGGCTTCAAGGTCTCCGCCGAGTGCTCGGTCGACCAGGGGGAACATCGCTCGGCGTGTCATGGCAAGCGACACATTATGTGTCACTTGGTGAGGCGTCAAGAGATTCCCCTAGGAATCCGACAAACTATGTGCCACCAGGTGCAGGCCGCCCTCGGGCACCGCTCGCTCGTCGCCACGCAGATCTACCTGCGCGGCCGGGTGGAGCCGTTGCGCGCCCCGATGGGCGGCCGACGGTACGTCACCCGCCGATAACACTCATTCTGTCAACCTGGGCATGTGACAGGCCGCCGGGGTCGGGACGCGAAGAAGGCCCCCGGCCGAAGCCGGGGGCCATCCAGTGCCTGTCGCAGGGGTGGTGCTAGGTCTGGCCGGTGTCGTCGTCGGGGTCGTCGGCGTCGGCCAGCGATCCTGAGGCGTCGAGGTGAGCGAAGATCTTTCGCTGGCCCCGCTCGAGCGAATCCATCCGGGCGTTCAGCCGGTCCGAGAACGACGACCCGCCGTTGGGTTGCATCTGCTCGCGGACCTGGCGCAGCTCGGAGCGGAGCTGCGCAGCGTGCGGCTCGATCGCACGGTCGACCTCGCCGTGGACGAGCTCCCGGGTGACCTGCGGCATCGCCGCGGCGACCGCCGTCGGGATCTCTTCGCGGATCGTGGCGACGGTGGCCTCGTGGAACGCCTGTGCGCCGTGCCGGAACGTGCGGGTGATGATCCCCACTACGAGCAGCAACAGGCCGAGTATCGCGGCGATGGCGCCGGCGCCGGCGCCGAGGTCAGCGAGCCACGGTGGGATGTCCGCCAGCACGGGGAGCTACCGCCGGCCCTTCGTGAGCGCCGCGTAGATGACCCACATCCAGGTGTCGCGGTCACAGATCCCGGTGACGGGAAGCCCGAAGAAGGTCTGCACCCCCTTGACCTTGGCCCTGGTGGCCGTCCCGTAGACGCCGGTGCGGGTCAGCCCGAGAAGCTGCTGTAGGCGGGCAACGGCACGCCGGTGCGGGCGGGCGACCATGCCCCGGCCGAGCACGGGAAGGGCGTCGGCTTTCTTCTTGGCGGCCAGGAGGATGAAGAGCTTCTGGTCGTCGGTGAGGGGCGGGGGTGCGGCGAGGTCGAGCGCGACCCTGGCCCGCCAGGAGTTGCCGTCAGCGGGGAACCCGGGGCCGGCGGGGTCGATCTTGCGGGTGGGTGCCCACTCGCGGTGGTAGCAGACGGTGGTGGCGTTGAACCCACCGCCGGCGCACAGAGCGGCGCAGAGGCGCACGTAGGCGGCGATCTGGTGGGCGGGCCAGGGTTCTCCGACCCCGTTGTTCTCGGCCTCGATGCCGAGCACGGACGAGTTGCCGGTGAGGCCCCGCCAGCCGCCGTCGCCCGCGTGGTTGGCGCGGCCCGACGCGACGACGTAGCAGTCGCCGGTGCGGGCGAGGAGGACGTTGCAGAGCGGGCCGGCGAGGTCGGGGCGGCCGTTGGTGACGATCCCGAGGGCTGGGTGGTCGGACCCGGCGTGCGAGGCGGTGTGGTGGCAGACGACACCGCGTGGGGCGAAGCTCGAGGACCCTCGGGTCTGCCAGCCGGGGACCTCGTGGACGACGAGACCGTGGGCGCGGAGGGTGTCGGGCAGCCAGTGGGCGTAGCCCATCAGCCCGCGACCCCGCCGGCTCCGGGCACGTCGAGGGTGTCGCCGGGGGGCTTCACGAGGCCGTCGCCGGGGTTGGGGAGCACCGACAGTCGCCACCGGGCGAACTGGGTGAGGGCGTTCACGACGGCGCCGAGGCCGGCGAGGGCGGCGACTTGGAGGGTGGACACGTCGAGAGCGAGGACGGACGCGCCGACGAGGCTGCCGAGGAACGCGGACACGAAGGTCCACACGAGACGCTCGGCGAACTGGTTCCACGTGAACGGCATGGGCAGGGTGTCCTTTCGTTGGCCGGGATCGCACCCTGAGGCGCCGTGTGCGGCGTCAGGGGACTCCTGGTGGGGGTTGGGTGGTCGAGTCGAGCTGACGGTCTCAGGGCGGGCCGGGTCAGGTGGAGAGCCAGTGCGCGTAGAACTCGGGCGAGTAGGCGCTGGTGGCGAGCATGTTGAGCGAACCGCCGGAGGCCTGGAGGCCCATCAGCTCGACGTAGTCGCCGGCGGACAGCTGGTACTCGGTGTAGATCGAGCAGGGGTGGTCGTTCGACGCGCCGATGTTGTTCTCTTCCTTGCGGGCGATCACCGTGGAGCCGTTGACGCGGATCTGGATCCCGCGGCGGCCGGTGGAGTTGGCGGCGAACTCGATCTGGCCGCCAATGGCGTAGAACCCTCCCCCGCCCGAGGGCACGGTGAGGCGGCTCGTGTTCGAGCTCGTGTCGTGCATGGCGCCGACGTCGATGCGCTCGGTGTCGAACGTCAGCGCCTGGTAGTTGCCCGAGGAGGTGTGGGAGATGTTGGCGCTGTTGCGGACCCGGCAGTGCGGCTTGTCGGTCCCGAGCCACTTGATGTTGTCGCGCACGTAGGCGTTGAGGTCCGCCGCGGTGAGGACGTCACCGACAGCCCAGGTCTTCGGGGTCGTGAAGGGCATCAGGTCTCCTAGTAGGCGAGGCGGCCGGTGTCGAGGAGGCCGTCGGTGGGGTGGTCGAGGATGAGCCAGCCGAGGTCGACCGCGGTGGGCGACAGGCCGAACTCGGTCTCCCAGGTGTTCTTGCCGTCCGCGATGCGGTGGTTGATCGACTCGATGGTGGCGTCGAACTCGATGGCGGTCCCGGTGTTCTGGGGCTTGCGGCGCACCGTGACCCGGTCGCCGATCTTGCGGGCGAGGCAGTGCCGCCACAGGCGCTGGTCGCCGGAGGGGCGCAGGACCACCCGCTCGGGGCGAACCGCGGGGTTCTTGTACCGCTCGAGGAGCCAGTCGCCGCGGTCGCGGGCCTCCGGCGCGGTGGTCAGGCCCGTCTCGACCCTGTGCGCTGAGCGGGTGTAGGCGTCGACCGAGTCCTGGTCGCGGGAGGTCTCTGTGCCGTCCTCCCAGGTGACCACCGCCTCGTTGATGATGAGGGTGTCGTCGTAGCTCAGGTCGAGGACGGTGTAGTGCTGGGGGTTGGTGGCGGCGCCGTCGTCGGTGAAGGCCGCTTGGGCGACGGTGGCGTTCCAGTCCTGGATGGCGGCGTGGCGGTCACGGAAGGTGATGGCCCCGTCGGGTGCCTGCCAGAGGGCGCCGCCCTCGGTCGCTTCGGCCCGTTGCACGATCGACAGGGCGTTGGACTCGGCTTCGAGGTACGGGCCCATGATGGATCGGCCGGTGTCGAGGTCGCGGTCGGCGGCGGGCCACCCGGCCAAATCGAGGACACGGGCGACACGCTCGCCGGTGGTGTCCCCGGCCCAGGTGGTGGCGCCGGCCTCGTAGTGGGCGGCGACGTCGGCGGCGGTCAGGGCGGTGTTGTAGATGGCGACCTCGTCGAGGGTGCCATCGAGGCGGGCAAAGAGCGGGGCAAGGCTGGGCGGGGCGAAGCTGGCCAGCATGACCTTGCCGAACGGCCATGCGGTCAGGTTGGTCGAAGCGCCGGCGTCGGTGGCCACCAGTGCCCCGTCGACGTAAAGGCGTGCTTTGCGGTCGGTGTCGACGGTGGCGACGACGTGGTGCGGGAGGCCGTCGTTGTAGGAGGCGGGTGACTGTGCCCCGGTGACGGCGCCTGTGCTGTCCATGAACGCCCCGTAGAACTTGCCGTTGGACACTTCGAGCTCGACGGCGATGGTGCTGCTGGCGCTCGCGTGCTGAACGTAGAGGGGGTACCTGAGTCCCCCGGTGAGCGCGACCCAGCACTCGATGGACAACGGCCCGGCGGTGAGGCCGGCTGCGAGGTCGAGCTCCACCCGGTCGTTCGACCCGTCGAAGTCGACTGCGGCGCCGGATGACCCGGCGATGAGGGGGTCGACGCTCGGCGGGCTTCCCCGGTAGCGCCCGTCACGGCCGTTGCCGGAGGAGTCCGTGCAGAGGTCCGTTGACGGCGTGTCATCGTCGAGGCGCCACCATCCCACGGGGCTGTCCCCTCGAACCACGTCCTCGTAGGCGCCGGAGATGTCGACCCGCGACAGGATCTTGAACCCGTCCGTCGCGGTCATCTCCGACATGCCCATGAACTGCGCGTAGGACTGCGGCCAGGTGTCCACGAACCCCGAGAACAGGTCGTAGGTCAACGCCACCAGAGACGCCGGCGACGACACCGTCCACGTCCGACCCGCAGCATCCACCCCCGACCCCGCACCCGCGGCGAACCGGTTCCCGTCGGTGAAGTCGGGGTCGGCCACCACCGTCCCCCCGATGCCCGACAGGATCGCCGCCGCGTAGATCCTCCCGGTGAACGGCGCCCACCCGTCAGCGAGGATCCCCACCGACGCCCCCGCCGAGCCGGAGAACACCGACGTCGTCCCAGCGGTCGTCACCGTCGACCCCAGCTGGGTCCACGACACCGCCGTGTGGTCGTGGGTGTCGTCGCTCGACGTGTAGAACCGCACCGCCCGGTTCCCGCCCCCGGCGTCCACGTCCAGCGTGGCCCGCACCCACCGGATCTCGCCGTCGGCAGCGCCCACCGCCGCGGTCGAGTCCGTGGTCAGGATCGATCCCAGGGTCCCCGCGGTCGACCACGCCATGCGCAGGCCCCCCGTGGTCAACAGGGCCAGCAAGTAGGAGAACTGGCCGAGCAGGTTGCCCTTGGCCACCAGGGTCGAGTCCGCCGCCGGCGTCCAGTCCCCCGACACCCGACACCGCAGGTCCAGGTCCCCGGTGATGTCCAGCGCGGCGGCGTCAGGGGTGAACGCCCCCGACGTCGACGCCCCCGTCAGGTTCAGGTACGCGCCCCAGTCGGCCTGGAGGCGGGTGCGCTTGCGGGGCAGGAGCTTCCCGAAGTACGGGCCCGACGCATGGAGCGGGTCGAAGCGCCGGTCGGAGTTGTCGAGCCTGAGGGTCATGCGGCCCGGCTGGAACGGGTCCAGCTCGAACGCACGGCCGGTGCGGACCGTCGCCGAAGTGGCCCGCTGGGTGGTGGTCCCCTCGTGGATCGTGGTCCACGACGGGGTCTCCAACGGGTCGGTGTCGAACGCCACCTGGGCGCGCAGCGTCGGCCAGGTCACCCGGTGACCCGCCGCACGTACGCCTCGAGGTCGCTGGAGGTGTGCCCACGGCGCAGCCCGGACCCGACCGCGTCCACCAGGTCACCCTCGGTCATCACCGACCCCTCCACGATGATGGTGATGGGCGCGTAGACCATCCCGCCCCCGCCCCCACCGCCAAGCATGGCCCGGGTCTGGCCGGCGGTGAAGACCCGCTCGCCACCGCGGAACGACACGAGCTCGGGGCCACGCTCGCCGACCACCGCCAGCCCTCGTGCAGCGCTCTCGGTGCCGTTGGCGTAGCCACCAAGGCCGATCCCGCCGACACTCAGCCGCGGCATGGAGGCGATGCGGTTGGCGATGGACGAGAGGGTCGCTAGCAGGCCCCGCGCTGCGTTGGCCGCCGAGATGAACGGCGACGCCAGCGCCCGGGCCGCGCCCAGGATCGAGCCGAGGTTGTTCGCCGCGAGCTTCTGGACCCACTGCCACGCGGTCGACACCGCCGACGACACCCCCGAGACCGCCGTGCGCAGCGCGCCGACCGCGGCCCGCACCCCAGCCAGGCTGATCGCGCCGAGGCGGATGAACCCGGAGATCACCGGGACGAGCACCGCCATCGCGGACCGCAGGAACCCGATCACGCCGAGGATGGCGGCGCCGATCACGATGCCGGCGGCGCGCGCCACGTTGCCCCACCCGCCGAAGGACTGCCCGAGGGCCTGGACCTGCGCCCACAGGTCCCGGCCTGCGTCGATCAGCGGCTCCCAGTCGATCGACTGGATGGCCGCCACCGCCGTCGCGGCGAACAGCTGGATCGCCTGCCAGACCGCGTTGATGATGGCGCGGACCTGCTCGACGTTCGTGTAGAGCCAGTAGTACTCGGCGGCGATCGCGGCGATGGCGGCGATGGTGATGGTGACCGGCGCGCCGAAGGTGGCCCACATGATCGCGAAGGCGAGCGTGAGGGCGGTGACGCCGGCGATGAGGCCTTGGGTGCCCTGGTCGAGGCTGGTGAACCACTCGGACGCCCCCGCCAGCGCCGTCGAGAGGCGGTCGAACGCGGGCAGCAGCAGCGACCCGATGGCCTCCTGCACGTTCCCCCACGCCACGCTCATCCGCTGCGACGCCGTCGCGTTGGCCTCGGCTGCGCCGCCGAACTCGGTGGCCAGCTCCTCGAGGATGATCCGCTGCGCTCCGGCGGTGTCGCCGAAGAACTGCATCGCAGCGATCTGCTCCTTCTGCTTATCCGTGAACGTCACGCCCATGCGGGTCAGGCGGGAGATCCCGGCGATGGGGTCGTTGAGGGCGCGACCGACCGCCATGATGTTCGGCTGCAGCTGGGTGCCCATCGCCGCGCTCATGTCGAGCGCCGAGGCGAGGGCGTCGTCGAAGATCCCACCCTCGGCCCGGACGTTGCGGAACGTCAGCAGCAGGTTCCCGCCCTGCTGGATCACCTCGTCGTCCACCCCTGCCAACCGCGACAGGTCACCGGCGAGACCCGCCAGGTGGCGCGCCGTCACCCCCGCCACCCCACCGGTCGACTGGATCACCGCGTTGGTCTGGCGCATGACCCGCTGGGCCTCCTGCGCCTCGTTCATCGCCCCCTGGAAGAACATGGCCAGACCAGCCCCGGCCACCAGCCCGCCGATCGCTCGACCCACCTGGCCGATCCCGGACCGCCACGTCGACGAGAACCGCGACCCCGCCCGCGACGACGTCCGGTCGAACCGACCGACGGCCCGCTCGGTCTGGCCCAGCGCGCTCACCGCGTCGTTCGCGGAACCCGTGATCACGACCTCAAGGCGACGAGAAGCCATCAGGCGGTCACCTCCTCACATCGGTTCGGCGTCGGTCCTCGAGCGCTTCCATGTGCTGCTGGTGCTCCACGAGGGCCTGCTGGTAGGCGCGGATCTCGCCCCAGGTCAGGGCGGCGGGGTTGTCGCCGTCGGCGTCCCACGGCTTCAGCCCGAACAACGCAGAAAGGGCGGGCCACTGCTCGCGCAGGGCCCGCCTCAGCCTTCCGGGACGGCCGCCTCGTCGTCGTCGTCGTAGTCGAGGTCGTCGTCGCCCAGCTCGTGGCCGTCGGCGTCGATCACCTCCACGGTGAACCCGGCCTCAGCGAAGCGCCGGTTGTCCCGGTACTTCGCCTCGACCTTCGCGAACGGCAGGTTCGGCTTGCCGTTGCGGCGCAGCATCGTCCACCACAGCACCAGCACCGACAGCGCACCGAGGCGCTCCTGGTCGAAGAACGCCGAGACCGGGAACCCGGTCTGCTGCATCGAGATCCGGTCCTCGCGGGGACCGAGGTCACCGAACTCGAGCTCGTAGGCCTTGTTCTCGCGGGCGCAGGTGATGCGGATCCGTCGCGACAGCTCGGTCTCGACCTGCTGGTCGATCTCGATCTGACGGGTGACACCGGGGGTCGGGGCTTTCGCCATCGTGGGGTGCTCCTTCGGGCAGGTGGGCAGGTGATGGGCAGGGTTCCCCGGTCGGGCCACATGAGGTGACCCGACCGGGCGCCCCCCTGCCCGAGGGGCGTGCTCAGAAGGCGCCGGTGCCCTGCTGGGCGGTCGCGCCGAACGCGTTGACGAGGGTCAGGTCGGACTTCTGCACCGGCCGGCCGTTCGGGAACGCCAGCGCGCAGATCTTCTCGAAGGCGTCGCCGTAGGCCTCGACGATCTCGCCGAGGTTGTCGCGGATCGTGGGGTTGATGGCCGCCGGGCCGCCGGACCCGCCGACGTCCCAGCTGTTCCCGACCCACGCCGGGAACTGCGGGTACTGCAACGCTCCGTAGAACGCACCCTGGGCGAACGCCGGCGACCGGTTCACACCGATGGCGGCACCGCGACGGTCACCGCGACCGGTGATGGCCCCCGCAGCGGCGGCCTGCTGAGCGGTCTCGGTCGCGCCCCGGGCCTTCGCCGCGACCCCCTGGGCGATCTGACGGTTCGACTCGCGCAGCGCGCCGTCCCAGTTACCCTCGGCCTGGCGGAGCAGGCGCCGGAACTCGTCGAAGCCCTCGAAGCGGACCATCTGCCCGCCGACGTTGGCCACGGACTCAGGTGGGGGTGGCGTCCGAGTTGGTCAGCGCCGCGGTGATGGCGCCGGCGTCCGTCGAGGCACCGACACACTTGAACGGGGCCTTGAGCTCGACCACGCCACGCCCGGAGACCTCCGGGGTCGACCCGTCCCACCGGACGTTCGTGGTGATCGTGACCGACGCCGACGCGCCCGCCGAGATGGTGAGGACCAGGGCGTTCTCGGTCGCGTTGCGGAAGTAGTTCATCTGAGTCAGCGACTCGAACTCCAGCGTCGCCTCGCCGCTGTACTCGCGCAGCTCCGCCTCGAGCGGCTCCGACACGAACTCCGACCCGATGAACCGCCGGTCCGTCTGCAGGCCGTTCGCCCCCTTGAGCGAGATCTCCTTCACGTTCGCCGAGGACCCGCCGACCGTCACCGACGCGTGCTTGAACGTGAACGGGGTACCGGACCCGGTCCCGAGCGACGCCGTCGCCAGCGAGGTCCCCGTCGCCAGGGACTTCCCGACGACCGACACGCCGAGGGTCACGAGCTCGCCGGCCTTCGCGGCCAGCTCCCACTCGGTCACCTTGCAGCCGGCGAACGTGAAGGGCTGCACGGTCCCGGAGACGTCGGGCTTGCCGATCTGCAGCGTGAAGTGGTCGTCGGTCAGGTCACCGGGGGCGAACGTGTGGGTGTACGGCCCCGCGCCGGTGGTCGACACCGCGCCGAACATGTGGCGGAACCACAGGCCCATGCCCTGCTGGTACAGCTCGAAGCCCAGGTCGCCGGAGACCTCGACGTCACCGGCGGCCCACTGCGCCGAGCGCAGCACCCGGGCGCCGGCGATGATGCCGCCCGATTCCATGCGGGCGATCTTCTCGGTCATGGACTCCGAGACCAGCGGGGTGAACCGGTCGACCGTGACCGGGGTCCCCCAGGTGGTCTCCGTCTTGATGCCCAGTTGGGCGGCGAGGCCGGACTTGAGCGCCATCAGCTGTTCTCCTTCTTCGTGCTGGCGGCGACGGGCTGCCAGATGTCGGGCTGGGCGGCGAGGCCCACGGCGATGTCGGTGTCGACGTCGACCACGCCCTTGTCGTCGGTGACCGCGCCGACGGCGGGGATCTCGACGGGGAGCTCGGCGGGGCCGACGTAGCGGAACTTGGGCACGGTGGCCTCCTAGCTGGGGGTGAGGCGGGCGGTGAACTGGACGTTGCAGTCGAAGCGGGCGCCGTGGCCGCCGGCGTTCCCGAGGAACCCCCGGGTGAGCTTCCAGCGGTTCAGGACGGCTTCGAAGCGGGCGGGGTCGGTGACGCCGAGGTCGACGCTGTTCGCGAGCACGGACTGGACGCGGGTCAGGATCTGCACGGCGCGGGCGTCGACTGCGGCCTGGGTGGCGTTCGTCCCGGCGGAGCCGTCGCGGAGCACCTGGACGACGAGGGTTTGGTCGATGGTCTCGTCCCGGTGGAGGTGCCCGGCGGTCAGGAGTGGGATGTCCTCGGTTTCTTCGGCGTCGCCGAGCCAGATCGCCTCGAAGGCGCCGGCGGAGGTCTTGAGGTCGTCGGGGACGACGGGGGCGTCGTAGGAGATGTTCACCCCGTCTGAGGTCAGGGTGGCGTCCGCGGCCAGAGCGGTGATGAGGGCGTTGCCGGCGATGACGACGGAGGTGCCGACGGTGGTCACGCGATCCCCGGGGTTTCGATGATCTCGTCCTGGATGGCGTCGCGGACCGCCTTGGTGACCATCGACACCGGGAAGTTCTGTGCGGGCACGTCGAACTCGCCGAGGGACTGCACGGCGGACTCCATGGTGCGCCACACGTTCTTGAGGGCGATCCCGGCGGCTTCCTTGAACACGGCGTCGACCGCGGCGGTGTTGGCGGCGCGGCCGGCGACGTAGGTGACCTTGACGGCCTCGGGCCCGCACGGGAACCACGACCCGCAGCCCGACGCGCGCCGCCAGATGACCCCGTTGAACACTGCGGTCGGGGTGGATTCCCACCGCTCGGGCAGGTAGCCGTCGGTCGGCTGGGTGTCGAAGTCCTCGAGGGTGAGGGTCTGTGAAACGGTGGCGTCGTACTCGGTGACCGTGGTGAACGACGCTACGGGCCAGCGCCGCACCCGGATCGACGGACACCCGCCGGGGTGGACCTCGTCCGTGACGGTGCGCTGCACGATCGGCCCGCAGAGCCGGTCGAGGCGGCGCGACACGGCGGTGATCTTGAGCGCTAGGGCGGTGTCCTTCGTGGTGTCGGACGCTCCGATGTTGAGGAGCGCCTTCGCCTCTGCGAGGGTGACCACATCAAGGGTGTCGGACACGGTCACACCTCCACGAGGATGGACGGGTGGGTGCTCTCATCGGCTCGCATCGGCTCGCATCACGCGAGCCGCACGGCGACGATGGGAGCAGTGCCCACCCCCGGCGAGACGGTGGGGGACGCCACCGCTGTCAGATCCGCCTGGTCGGCCTGGTAGCAGGTGTAGGCGGTGTTGGTGATGTTCGTGAGCGCGGTGTGACCCACCCCGCCGTGAGCGGTGTACGCCTGCACTGACGGGGTGCCGTCGGAGACGATGCACAGCCACCATCTCACGCGCTCCAGGTGGTCGTGTCGATCGGGACGCCCTGCAATGCCAGCCAGATCGTCGGTGCCTTCCCGCCGCCGGACAGGTCCCGGCGAGGTACACCGTTGCCGCCCCGACGTTCGACACCAGCAGAGACACACGGTCAGAACCGGCTGTCTCCGCTGCGTTCAGCGCCGTCGCGGACGTCGCCACCGACACGGCGGCGGCTTCGACGCTCACGACCTTGCCTTGCGCGCGGGCTTGCGACTGTCGTCGACCGGGTCCCTCTCGGCCTTCGCCACGGCGACCACCTGGTCCGCCCTGTCGGTGTTGCCCGATCGGACGTACCCGTCGAACTCGCGCTGGTACTTGGACGCCATGCGGACTCCTCTCGATGGGAGTGAGGTGGCCGGGGTCGGCCCCGAAGGGCAGCGGACCCCGGCCACGCTCACGGGTGCTCAGGCCCGACTCAGAAGGTCGGGGCGATGAGGCCGGTGCCGGTGATCTCGGCGACGGCCTTGGGGTAGCGGCCACCGGCGAACGCCGAGTAGCCGTAGACCACGAGCTTCGTGGTCAGGGAGCCGCCGGTGGTCTCCTCGAAGCGGAGCTCGCGGGGCGAACCGTCGCCCTGCTCCCACAGGAGGAGGTCCTCGGCGCGGGCCACGATCACCGAGTCCTCGGTGCCGGCCCCCTGGTCGGTGGCGATGTTGGCGTCGGTCACCACGGGGAGCCCCATGATGTTTCCGACCACCTGGCCGTACGTCACGGCCTGCTGCACGGCCACGCTGTTCACCGGGGCGCCCTGCTGCGCGGCGATCGGGAAGGACGTGGTGAGCCCGGACATCAGCCAGCCCCAGCGGCGGGGGTGCATGACGATGACCGACGGGGGCAGGTACCGGTTGGAGTTGACCTGCTGGATGGCGTCGGCGAGCTTCGGCCAGAACTCGGCCACCGTCGGCGAGGCGTCGGTGTAGGTCACGGCGTTGATCGACGAGACCTCGGTGACGCCGAGGTGGGTGCCGGAGGTTCCGGCGCCCATCAGCAGCGCGGCATCGAGCTTCGTCGCGTAGTCCGACGCCAGGTCGGCGTAGATGACCCGGTCGATGCCGCGGCCCCGCTCGAGCGACTGGCGGGACACGTCCTGCTGGCCGGCGTAGGTGCGGACGTTGACCGTGAGGGTCGTCTCATCGAAGTCGGTCTCCTGGGCCGCCGAGTTCTCGGTGGCCTGGGCGGCGGTGGCGGTGCCGGTGGTGCCACGCGGGATGGCGAGGCTCATGCCCTCGTCGGGCAGGGGCATCGACATGCAGATGTTCGCGAACGGGCGACCGGCCCGGGCGATGGGGGCGTACAGCTCGGTGAGGTACTGGGGCACCACGAGGGCGCCGAAGGCCGAGGTGCCGACGTCACGGGAGACCTCGAAGCCCTCGTTGCGGGAGACCTCGACGCCGTGGCGCTGGAGGCGCTCGGCGCACACCTGGTCGCCCATGAACCGGGACCGGTAGGCGTCCGCGAAGAAGCTGTGCTCGCTGCCGGGGTTGTAGGTGGTGGGCTCGTTGCCGACGTGGACCACGGGGTTCGCGGCCGGGGGCTCGAGGCGGGCCCGCTGGGCGTCGAAGCGCAGGGCGTCACCGATCGCGCCCTCGGCGCGGGTGATGTCCTCGGCCAGCCGGGCGGCCCGGGCGACGAGCTCGTCGTGCTCGGAGCGCTCGGCGTCGGTCAGCTCGGAGCGGTCCTCGGCGCGAGCCGTCTCGATGATGTCGTCGATGCGGGACAGGACCCGGCCGCGCTCGTCGCGGAGCTCGGTCGGGGTCTGGGAACGCTCGATCTCGGGGGCGCCGGGGGCGTCCGGGTCGAGCACATGGAGGGCGAAGAGCCCGGCGAAGAAGCTGAAGAGCAGATGGAACAGGGAACGGTGCTTGTGCACGGTGACCTCCTGGGTCAGTTGTCGAGCCGGCGCCGCGCGTTGGCGAGCGCCAGCAGGTCGAGGTCGCCCCTGGCTGGGGCGGGGTTCGACGAGTCCTCGACGGGAGTGACGTCCGCGGTGCCCTCAGGGGCGGGCGCGGGGTCGGGTCCCTCGACCGGAGTGTCGGTGCTGCTGGTGGTGGTGAGCAGGCGGGCCAGCTCGGCGCGCTGCTCGGGGGTGAGCTCCTCGACCGCGACCATCAGGTCGGTGGCGGAACGGATGCTCACGATCTCGGCGTCGGCGTAGGCGGGGAACGGACAGGGCCCGTACTCGCGGAGACCGCACTCGGTCAGCTCCACGATCCCGCCGCGCTCGGCGTAGTTGTAGACCGGTCCGCGGAACGACTGCCCGGTGACCGACTCGTTGCGGATCAGCTCGAGGACCTCGTCGGCGAGGTCGGTGGCGGCGTAGCGCGACACGGTCAGCAGCCCGCGTGCGTCGGCGCGCACCTCGACGGGGGTGGCGATCGGCATGGAGAACCGCTCGGACGGGGTCCCGTCGATCGTCTTGCCGTGGTTGAACAGCACCTTCGCCTTCGACCCGGCGCCGGCGTTCAGGGCGCGGGTGAACGCGGAGCGGGCGACGGACTCGAGGTGGCGGGCCGGGTTGAACTGGGGGTCGTAGACCGACGCCGGCGAGTCGAACGCCGCGGCGTACGCGGTCACGGTGCGGCCCTTGACCTCGAGGTCGGCGAGGGGGACGGCCCGCTCGATGGTGAACTTCACGGCGCGGGCACCTCCTGGGGGTGATCGGGCTGGGATTCGGGTGGGTGGGTGTCGAACTGGGAGCCGGGGGCGTTGCCCTGCTCGGCGACCACGTCGAGGCCGTCCAACGGGGCCATGTTCTCCAGGCGGCGGGCCTCGTTGCCGAGCATCCACGGGCGCCCGACGGCCTGGGCGTACGCGGCGTACCGGGTGGCGGTGTCGCCCCGGAGGAGCCCCTCGAGCTCGAACTCGATGAACTGGTTCCGGCCGGGGAGCAGGTCGGGGTCGAAGTTGATGTGGGCCTCGATGCGGACCACCCACGGGCGGATCGAATCGACGACCGCCTCGATCGACTGGTGCTCGATGTTGGAGAACGTGGCCCGCTCGAGGTCGTAGAGCTTGTGCGGGGGGATGCGCAGCAGCCGGGCGACCTCGGTCACCTCGAAGCGGCGGGTCTCGAGGAGCTGGGTCTGCTCGGGGTCGAGGCCCACGGTGCGGTATTCGGCGCCGTTGCCGAGCACGCCGAGCTCGTGGGCGTTCTGCATGCCCCGGTGAAACTTCTCCCACTGGCGCTTCGTCTCGTTGGCCTGGTCCTCGGTGAGGGTCTGGGGGACGGCGATGTAGGCCCGGGTGTGGTCCCCCTGGTTGAAGAACCGGCCGGCGAACTCGTCGGCGGCGGCGGCGACGCCGAGCGCCGAGCGGTGCAGGTTGATCGGGTCGAGCCCCGAGACACCGTCGTAGGACAGGCCGGGGATGTGGAGGATCTCACGGGCGGTGTACGGGTCCTCGCCGATCTTGAAGACCTTCGTGCCGTCGGACGCCCGGCCGACCTTCACCCGATCCGGGTGCACCGGGCGAAGCCCGACGACCCGGCCCATCGCGTCGCGGACCTTGTAGCCGTAGGCGTTGCCGCGGTGCAGCAGCGACATCATCCAGTGCTCAATCAGCGAGAAGCGGGGCACCCCGTCGTCGGGCATGACGAGCCACTGAGGGTCGGCCCGGCGCGACCGCAGCCCGCCCATGGCGTCGCGGTAGGTGTGAACGGGCAGCCCGGCGACGGACTCGGTGAGGTAGCGGACACCCGAGTACCACGAGGTGACCCCCAGGGCCCGCTCGACGGTGACGTTCACCCCGGACAACGACCGGACCGACCCCGACCGGGAGATGGCCTCACGCCACCCAGGCAGCTCGGCCCGCTCGACGTCACCCCCGAGACGGGAAGCGACCCGGTCAGCAAGCATCAGAGACGGTCACCACGGCGCCCGCGACCGCTGTCGAACCCCTCGGCGACAGCCGCGCACGACCACAGGACCGCCGACACGAACCCACCGACCAGCCAGCCGGCCACGAACAGGGGAGCAGCGAGGACCGACAGCAGCACAAGACGCACGTCGACCTCGGCCACACGCCGGGCGGCCACACGCTCAGGAAGGGTCACCGTCGTCACCTGAACCTCCGATCATCATCACCAGCGGGGGCGGTTCGGGCTCGGGGACATCCGGCGGCGACGCCAACGTCCACAGCAGCATCACCAACGACACCGCACCGTCGATGTGGCCCTTCGACTTCGACTTCGACAGCGTGAACCCGCGCTCACCCTCACGACGAGCGGCACCGTTCATGTGGGCAGCCAGCGCCGGGTCACCGTCGTGAAGCACCCGACCGTTCACGATCTCGTCCAGGGCGTGCCCGCACGCCGGGCCCATCCGCTCAGGCGACTGCGGGAACTCCACCATGTTGAAGCCCTGCTCCTCGGCCATCACGGCGGGGAGCTCGAAGAAGCGGGGGTCGTACGCGACCCACTGGATGCGGAACTCGGAGGCCAACGTATGGGTGATGAACCGCCACACTTCGAGGTGGTCGATCTTCCCGGCCCGGGCGGTGAAGAACCGGCACCGCACCACCGTCCGACCGTCGGCCCGGACGTACCCCCACGACACCGCGACGCTGTCGTGACGCAACGCCATGTCGACGGCGACACCGACCTCGGTGCCCGCCTTGATCTTCGTGTTCGGCTTCGCTCCGGCGGCCCACGCCCCCGGGTGCTCCTCGAGCCACGACTCCTCGTCGGCGTCCGTCGGGCGGTTCCAGAAGTACCGGATGCACTCGTGCTTCGGGACCTTCGGGTCGAAGAACCGGTCCACCCGGTCAGTCACGTCCCAGAACACGTCCGCGGCCGACGACGCCGCACGGATCCCCTTCTCGACGTCGGCACGCTTCAACGGGTCGAGACCCTCAGGGGCCTGGCGGACATGGGCGAGGAACCGGGGGTGACGGTTCGGGTACCGGGTCGCTTCGAGCGCCTGCGTGTACATCTTCCACCACAGCGGATCGGCGTCACGGGGCGGCGACGAGAACGTCCCCGCCCCGACCGTCGACAGGTTCAACACCCGGCCCTTGCGGCGCTTCATGATCGAGTTCGCGATGACCGTGTGCAGGCGGGCCTTGTTGCCCGTCCACTCGTGGATCTCGTCGGCGATGAACAGGGTCGGCTTCCCGCCGTCCTTCGTGCCCGCCTGTGCAGCCACCCGGAACAGCCGGCCAGGGCGGCCATCGGCGAAGAGGATCTCCGTGTCGAACACGTTGAACAGCCCTGCGAGCGGTGACTCGGGCACCTCGGCGCCCTTGGGGCCGCCGCACTTGGCCTGCACCGAGGCGAACAGCTCGGCGGCCTGGTCGAAACTCGCGGCGGCGATCGGGACGTTCGGGGAGCTGGGGGCGATCACCGGCGGGCCGGCGAACTCGAGGGCTCCGATCGCAGAGCAGAAGTCGGTCTTGCCCTCGCCCTTCGGGCAGCAGATGAACGCTTCCCGGTACCGCCACTCCGGCGGCTCCGGCTGAAGGTGCGCCGGCGGGACCCGCCCGGCGCGGACGGCGTCGACCCACGCCTGCGAGTCGGGGGTCAGGGTGCCGGGCTTGTACTCGTACCAGCGCCACACGATCAGGCGCTGGTCGTCGGTGAGGCGCATCAGCTGCCCGAAGTAGTCACCCTCGCCGCAGATGGCCCGAGTCTCGATCCACAGCTCGGCGATGTCGCCCAGCGACGGCCACAGCTCAGGCTTCGCGCGCCCGCCCTTCGAGCGCCGCGGCTTGGCGGGGGTCCTGCGGGACCGGGGTGGGGCCGCTGTTGCTGCCACCGTTCAGCCTCCGGTTGATCTCGTCGAGGGAACGGGCCGCGTCGCCGAACTTGATGCCCAAGTCCAGGCGGCGCTTCGGGCCACGACCGAGGACCGACTCGTCACGGCGGGCCTCGTCGCGCAGCCCCTGCGCATGCTTCAACAGCGGGTTGATGACCAGCTGCCCAGTCGACCCCTCCACCATCGGCTCCAAGCGGCCGGCGGCCTCGAAGCGGGCGGCCTGGTCGAGGAGATCGAAGAGACGGGTCGCTATCGGGGTCTCGGACTGCGGCTCGATGAACTCTGCGGCCGGCGACGACCACCACGCTTCCCACTCGGCCACGGTGGACTCGGACCAGTGGGCCAACGGGGCAGGGGTCGTGACGTCCGTGGCCACGAGCGCCAGCTCGGGGGTGTTGGCTCGCTGTCGTTGCTCAGGAGGCTTTCGCTGGGGCGGCATGGTCGTCCTCCCAACGGCGGGTGCGGCCCGCGTTGCATGGATGGCACGACGGGACGAGGTTGGCCGGGTCGTTGTTCAGACCGTCGAAGTCGAGGTGGTCCACCACGAGCGCTCGTCGGCTGGCCGGCCAGGACTCCGACCAGGTGACCGTCGTGGAGCACCAGTGGCATTCGTGCTCACCGGGGCCGATCAGGTCGAAGAGCACGAGCCGGTGCTCGAGGATGGATCCGTCGGCGGTGGCCATCGGGTGATCGGGAGCCTTGATGGCCCTGTAGCCATCCTTGACCCATCCGACGCCGGGCCGGAGCGTGACACCGGGATCCCCATGGGCTCGCCATCGCTCGTAGTGCTTCTGGCACCACCCGTGAGCCGAGCGCTTCGACTTCGACGGCCGGTCGCACCCATCGACGGGACAGCCCGACGTGACGGGCAACGTGTACAGCGGATCGCCGTGGCGCTTCCACCTGAGGTAGTGCATTGAGCACCAGCCTCGTGCGGCGTGGACTCGCTGGCATCCGTCGATCGAACATGTACGGTCAGGCACGTCGTCAGCACCTCCATGCTGGTGGCCAGAGCCGGGGCTGTTAGCGCAGCGCCCGGCTCGTTTCGTTCATCGGTCGCGCTTCCTGCTGTTGCAGCTGCGGTGGGCGGCCTGGACGTTGCCCGGCATGGACGTTCCGCCGCGACTGACGGGGAGCCGGTGGTCGAGCGTCAGCGGATCGGACGGCGTCGGCGGGCGGCCACAGATGGCGCACACCGTTGCAGCCGACGTGACCTGGGCGGAGAGCTTGCGGTCACCGTTGCGGCGGGCCTTCCGCCGGGTTGCACACGGGCGGCACCTCGATGCCGTTGACCAGCCCAGGCAGCCAGGGGCGCCCCAGTCCAGACATCGGCGGCGAGGCATCAGGCGGCGACCCGATCTCGCTTGGCGGAGTTGCACCCAAGATGAGCGAGCTGGAGGTTGGACTCGACGTGCTGGCCGCCACGGGAAACCGGGACGACGTGATCGACCGAGGCAGACCGTGGGTGTGGCCACCGAACGAACGGGAGTACCGGGTCGTCACACAGCTGGCAGACCCAGCCGTCGCGCTCGAAGACCTCGAGCGGAGAGACCAACTCACCACTTGCGTCAGGGGCACCTCGACGCAGGGCATTCCGCTTGGATTTGGACGCCAGGTAGTGACGGCGTTGGCAGCTAGGACACCGTTGTCGCTGGGAGAACGTGTTTGGCCAGGCACGACCGCAGTCGATGCACTCGGCCCAAAGGATCACCGTGAACCAGTCACACGACGACCGAAGTCCTCGCTTGAGGTCCCTCGCCGCCGCGACGCAGCTACGCGAGCAGAACACGTGGCCTGCGTGGTTGCCGTGGAACGTCCACCCGCAGAACCGGCACTGGCGAGGTCCGACCTCGGCGTTCGACGGCTTGTTGAGCGTGTGCCAACGTGACCGGCATGGCGTCGAGCAGAACCTGGGCGGGGCGCCCGGGCCACCGATGGTCATCGGCTTTCGGCACTCGGGGTTGTCGCACTCGGAGAACCTGATCGGCGACGAGGGTGCGGGCATCGGCGGGGCTGGCGGGCCGTACGTGCGTCGCCGCCTACACCCGAGGCAGAACTTCCGAGGCCGACCAGGACCGGACTTCGCCGGCAGATCGCCGCCGCAGTGTGCACAGGTACGCTGCTCCACGTCGATCGCCTCCCAACGGCGGTTGACCAGAGCCGGGGCTGATTGACGCAGCGCCCGGCTCACCAAATTCTAGCCCAGCCCAAAAACGCGATGGGACCTGTACCGGATGGCGATGAGGA
>ERZ869907.251-NODE-251-length-21480-cov-14.524294_pt1 | contig 21480 bp, 29 predicted proteins | sample MGYA00579309_ERZ869907 | MGnify/ENA primary metagenome ERZ869907 (study PRJEB32216, sample SAMN09231814) | wastewater metagenome | place: USA: Maryland | collected 2016-07-30 | study: EMG produced TPA metagenomics assembly of the PRJNA472060 data set (Reclaimed... | reverse complement strand
ACCAAAACGGCGAAAGGCGGCCCCACCCCGTGAGGGGCAGGGCCGCCAAGTTCACGGACAGACAATCGTCCCGCACAACAGCGGTTCGTCTTCGGAGCCGAGGTCCGGGACCCGCATCCACAACCGATAGCGGGTCCCGGAGGTCAGCGCGAACGACGTGGACGACGAGCCGATCGTCGGGGTGAGCGCGTACGTCCAGTAGGTGCCGGCGGCCCCGTAGGCGCCGTCCCACGAACCGTTCACCCACCCGGTGGATGGCGGGTCTTCGACGGTGGTGGCGGTGACGAGGAACGTCGGGGTGATTCCGGTCGGGTCGGTCGTCGAGCCCCATTCGACGCGCAGCGACACCGACCACGACGCGCGGACGGTGACCTCGCGGGCCTGGCCGATGAGCAGGGTCATGTCGTGAGTCCTCTCACCGCGTAGCGGGTTGATAGGTCGCGGGTCGCGAACCGGAGCGTGAGGCCACGCACGGCGACGTTGACGGTCCCGACCACCACCGATGCACCGGCGCCGGCTTCGAGAATGATCCGGCTCCCGTCTTCGAGCAGAACCTTCGATCCTGATTCGAGGAGAAGCCAGCCGGTCAGCGAACCGGAGGTGAAGTCCTCCAGGGTGAGGGTCCCACCGTCTTCGAGTAGGACCTTCGACCCGGATTCGAGGAGGACGAAACCCGCCATCAGGCTTCGGTGACGTCGCGGTCGCCGGCCTGGGCGACGCCGAGCTGCACCAGCTGGGCTTGGATCAGCACGCAGATAGCGCGCATCGATGTGACGTCACGCTGTTGCGCAGCGGTACGCGACGCCTTCGCCGGCATCGCCCGGATCGCGGCGCGGAGATCGGCGCGGGCTTGGCGAAGGTCGGCGACGACGTTCCCGACGAGGACCCGGTCCGCGGCGGCGGCGTGGGCGGTGCGCTTCGATGCCATAGGTCAGCCTCCGAGGGCGGTGCGGACGTCGAGGAGCACGTCGACGATGTCGGCCGTGGTATACGGCGCCGCGACCTGCTCGAGGGGCGCGAGCGCGGCCTGCGCGGCCGCGAGCCGTTCCTCGGGGGAAACGACCGGCGCTGGTGGCGTGTAGCGGGCGACCTCGTCGACGGTCAGGGAACGCGTCGACGTGACAACGCCGTGTTCCTCGAATGCGATCGTGCCGACGTTCAGGTCGATGATCTCGGCGGTGATACACACCCCGCCGGCGAAAGACTCGTTGCGGATCGTCACGATGTCCACCTCATGAAGACGTGATGGAAGAACCCGACGTGTGACCCGGCATCCGTGCCGTCGGCGGCGGTCGGCGGGTTCGACAGGGCGGTGAACTGCGACGCCGCGGACGCGGCCCACAGGGACCGCAGCACATTGCTACTCAGCGGGTAGCCGAGGGCGGTGGCCTCGGCCCGAGATATCACCGGTGTGCCGTCGCAGATCCAGACCTTCGCGTACCAGGTGCCGCCTGTGAGAGCCGCCGACAGGCCGGTGATGCTCTTGAATCCGGTCGAGGTAACGGACACCGTTCCGGCATCGACGACCAGGGCGGTGGGCTGCATGTCCTGGCCGAGTGTCGCGATCCCGAGGCGACAGCTACCCGTCGAGAGCGTCGAAACGTTGATGGCGAGCCCGGTCACCGTGCAGGTCCCCGGGCACCAGAAGGGCTCGTAATACAAGCGGTTGGCGGCGGCGGTCGACGCGGCTGCGGAATGCAGCGACGCCGTGTCCATGGTGAGGTTCCACGCGTACGCGCTCGAGCCGAGGGTGGTCATCGGCGCCGGGTTCAGCGTCGCGCCGCCACCGGCCACGGCCGCCCACGTCGGGTTCGCTCCTGCGCCCTGGGTCTTGAGGTAGTGGCCCGAGGTCCCGGCCGCGAGCCGCACCAGGTTGGTGCCGTTGAAGTAGACGATGTCGCCCTGCGAGAACGAGATCCCCGCCAGGTCGGCAAGCTGCGCGTCGTACGCCTGGACATCGGTACCGATCGCGAGCCCGAGCGTGGTCCGCATCGCGGACGTCGACGCGTCGTCGAGCAGCGTGCGGGCGGTGGAGGTGAGGTCGGTGAGCGCCCACGTCCCCGCCCCCGTGCAATAGGCGACCTTGTCTGCTGCGGAGGTCAAGGCGGCGATCGCCGCCAGGTCGGTGTCGTATGCCTGGACGTTCGTGCCGATGACGAGGCCGAGGTTCGACCGGGCCGTCGACGCGTCCGACACGCCGGACAGGTCATCGACGAGCGCGGCCGCGTACGCCCGGTCACCGTGCGGGTCCGCCGCACCAGCGTGGGTCGACACCGCGGACGACACCTCGGAGTCGGTGGCGAGCGCCCCGACCGACGTGATCGCCGTCGCAAGATCCGCGATGGTCGTCTTCTTGTCGGTGCCCGACGCCGCCATCGTCGTATCGGACACGTCGACCACGACCGCGAGGTCCGTCGACGCGAGCGACGCGCCGGCGATCGCGGTCAGGTCAGAGATTTTCGTATCGGCCACGGTGCTCCTTCAGCCCTGGAACGATGCGGTGGTCGGGTCGCCCGCCCACTTCGCGGCGAGGGACAGGACGACCGACACCGCGGAGGACGCCGCCGCGACCCCCGCGCGGTGCAGGAGGTCCATGTCGAGGGCGCCGTCGACGCCGAACAGCGACCCCGCCAACGCGAGGCCGGTGAACGTCGCGACCGCGGCCCGCGCCGCCCGTTCGCCGGCGTCACGCACCCAACGCTTGATGTCATCCGTAATCGTCACTGGATCTCCTTCGATCGTCGGGCCCGCCACTCGTCCGCGATCGCCGACGCGATCTGCCGTCCGAACTCGCCGGTCATCGTCTTCACCTGACCGCGCAGTTCGGCGAGTTCCCGTTCGCAGTTCACGCGATCCTCCGCCCGGCGCCGCTCGTGGTCCTTGACCTCGGCGCGGAGTTCGTCGTTCGCGGCGGTGATCGTCTCCAACGAGTCCTTGATGGACCTCGAGCGGAACACGGCGTGCGCGGCGCCGAGGATCGCGGCGAGCGCGACGATCGTCGTGACGTCATCGGCGGTGATCTGGCCCATGCCGATCATTTGGCATCCAAGCCCGTGTGGCGCGTACGGTGCATGTCGTCGATCACCCTCCCGTGGTGGTCGGCTCGAGCAGGGGTTGTTCCTAGGCGACCCCTGCTCACCCGAAACTCAGGACCGGTTCAACCGGGCCATCTTCAACTCGCGATGCGTGAACGAGATCGCCGCCGCCAACGGATACAGGCCGAGCGTCTTGTCGTCGTTCAACAGTTCGACCGACACCAGCCCGGTGTTCGGGTCGATCGTCGCGCCGATCGCCGCCGCGAACTCTTCCTTGGTCATGTCCGAATCCTCCGGTGGTGCGACCCACTCGGGGTCGAGCTCGGCGTGCCAGTCCTCGCGGGCGATCGGGAACCGCAACCCGTACCCGTGCGCCGTGTAATGCACCTCACCCCACGTCAACCCTGTGTCGGTGCGGTGCAGGTCGGCGGCTTCCGCCGGGTCCCGTTCATGCTTCGACGTCCCCGGTACCGCGACCGACGGCGGGTTCGTCTTCCCCGACGCGATCCACTGGTCATAGAGGGCTTGCTGCTGAGCGCGTGACCGGTAGCCGGATTCGATCATCACCCGCCCCCCGAAGTGATCGAGGAGCTTTCCGAGGCGGCGGGCGAGTTCGGGGTCGAGGTTCGTGGACACCCCGGGCATCGCGTACTGGTCGAGCATCACGACTCCTAGGGGAAAGGCACCGCGGCGCGCCCGTCCGGGCCAGACAGGGCGCGCCGCGGACCCGACCAGGGGGGGGGATGGTCGGGGAACTAGATCGTGGCTTCGTAGGTGCCGCGGACCCGGATCTCGTCACCGACCGCGAGCGTGATCGCCGGACCGTTCACCCCGATCGGCCCCGTCGACGCGTGCGTGTACCCGGCGACCACGGTCGTGGATTGCAGGTAGGCGTCACCGATGTAGTTCGCGCCCGCCCGCGACAACCAGAACGACCCGACGGGGGTACCGGTGTCCGCGGCGGTGATCGGCAACGACAAGTCGATCGTCGTGTTCGACGGCCCGACCGCGGTGGTGGTCACGTGCGCGTAGAAGTGCACCGTTGACCCTTCGCGGCGGTAGCGGGCCCGGTTCACGGTCACCGCGACGCCGCCGGCGTTCTGGCGGAGCGTCGGCGTGTACGACGCCCACCGGCCGTTCTCGACCGCGGCGTCGACCTGCTTCACATCGACGGTGCCTTGCAGCCCCGACGGGTTCGCGAGCGTGCGCGGCGGGGCGCCGATGTCGATCGACGCCGACCCTTCCTCGGGGACGAACCAGTCGGTGAGGTCGGTGTAGGTCCCGTCGTTTGCGCGGAACCAGACGCCGTAGCCGTTGCGGATCGGCCACGTCTGCGCCAACACCTGCTGCTTCAACGGCCACACGGTCATGCCTTGGAAGTAGACCTCGTTCGTCTGGTCGTAGAGCCCGAGCTCGGGGTCGAAGACGTTGACGTACGAGCCGGTGAGGAGCTGCGAGCTCGCGACGGCGCCGAGGTCGTAGGTGTCGGACGTGAGCCGGATCGCGCGGCGGGTCGCGTTGCGGGCGTTGTACTCGGCCTGCGCAGCGCCGTTCTCCGAACCGGGCGGGCACGTCGGCACGTCGACCATCGCGATGATTGACACCGTGTTCCCGTTGATGTCCTTGTACCCGGACGCCGCGCTGTAGGTGCCGAGCCCGGCGGGGCCGCTGGCGCGCACCTTCGACACGTACTCGCGGAGATCCATCGCCCGGTCGAGCTGGCGGACGTCGACGGCGAGCAGCGCCGCGTCGCGCCCGGCGAAGCGGCGCATCACCAGCGGCGACGTCGACCCGTACGCGGCGACGTCGGTCGGGCCGCCGATGTTCAGCTTCAGGTCCGGGGTCACCCACCAGCCGCACCCGGGGATCGACGACGCGGCCTGCTGCGCGCAGATCGCCTCGACGGCCCGACGGTACGACACCCACTGGAACGTCGCCGTCACCGCGCTGCCCGATCCGGCGATGCCGCCGGTGTTCAACGCCGGTGGGGTCAGCGACGCCAACCACGTCGCGACCGACCCGCCGGTGTTCGTGATCGCCGCTTCGATCAACGGTCCCTTGTCGGTGCTGTCGCCGAGCCACCAGCCGGGGCCCGCGCCGACGATGGTCAGCCCGTCCTGCCACTCGAGGAGCACGCCGGTGAACTTGGCGCGGGCGAGCACGGCCGCGGCGGTGAGCGCCGCGGCGTCGACGCGACCGGGGAACACGACGATGTGGCCGAGGCCCGCGGCGGTGGTCTTCGTCCAGTCGAGCGCGTCGATGATCGTGCCGGGCGTCTCGGGCTTGAGGCGCAGCGTCCACGACCCGGTGCCCATCCACGCTTCGGTGACGCTCACCGGCCCACCACCCGTGCGGTCTCGAACGCCTGCCCGTAGAAGCGGTACATCTGCGTTGCCGCGTTGAACGGCGACGCCGCGCCCGAGCCGCCGACCTCGCAGCCGATCCCGAGGAGCGCCCGGTTCACGGTCACCGAGCGGCGCACCGACCCGTTCACAAGGTCGTTCGTGGTACCCGTCGTGCCGTTCCCGCCGCCGTAGCCGGTGCACGTCAACAGGTAGCGGTTCCCCGCGGCGTCGTTCGCGGTGGCGCGGATCCCGCCGGTCAGCGACGTCGCCGCCTCGACGGAGGTGCGTTTCACGCCCCACGTGTCGTAGATCTCGGACTGCACGGCGACCTTCACCCACCGCGACCCGCGGGTCACGGTCACGTCCGCGAACGCCGTGACGCCGCCCGGGTTGGAGAGGCCGAGCCGGACGGTGACCGCTTCGATGCCGTTGCGGAGCACGCCGACGTGATGGAACGCCGACACCGTGCCCGCCGTGGTGTTCCCGAAGATCGCGAACGTCTTCGCGGTATCCCACTGTGAGCCGTCGTACCAGGCGACGTCGAACGCTCCGGCGGTCGCCGACGCGCTGATCTTCACCAGGCCGTTGTCGAGCTGCCATGACGTCGGGCTGTCGACGCACTGGCGGCCCACGACGTAGTCGCCGGCGACCTGCACCCGACAGCCGCCGATGTACCAGTTCGCGACCGGCGCCGACCACCGGAAGATCGCCGGGGACGTGAGCCCCGTGTACACCGACGTCTTCAACCCGGCGACGTACACGACGCCATCGGCGCCGGTGATCGTGTCGCGCGAGTCGAAGTTCGCCGAGTTGTTCGAGAACACCTCGGTCGCCGGGGTCGGCGCGCCGACCTCGCCCGCCGCGTTCGTGGTGGTGATCGAGTGGCTGTTCGCCAGGCACGCGACGACGCAGCGCGACTCGCTGAACGCCTGCTGGTAGGACCCGACGCGCGCCGCGGCGACGTCCCACCGCACGAACTTGTTGTCGGCGTCCCCGGCGGGCATGTCGCTCGCCGCGGAGATGATCCGGTACATGCCCGAGTACGACGCGTACGTCGACGACGAGAACACGATCGGCACGACCGGCTCGTCGACGTTGTCCGCGAGGCCGCGGATCTGGTCGCGGAGCACGACCGACAGGGCCGTCGTCGACGCCTGCGTGATCCCCGAGAGGCGCAGCAGCTCGCCGTCGAAGCGGACCTGTTGGGGGTCGGTGAGCGTCGGGGCGCTGTAGCCGACACGGCCGATGCTCACCGTCATCAGTTGTGCTCCACGTTCAGGTCGATCAACGCCTCGGCGAGCACCCGCTTGTCGATCATGATCGGCGCCGCGAGCCGCGCCGTCAGCCGGTACTCCGCCGCGTTCGCCGACGACGTAGACGACGTCACGTCACGGCGGGCCGCGTCGTAGGCGCCCTGCGCGATCGCCGCGGGCGGCGCATAGTTCCCGCCGGCCGCCGCCGCGGTGCGGTTGTCGTTCGACAGGATCGCCAACAGGTCGAGGCTCTTCTTGAACTCGTCGACGTCGACCTTCGCGAGCTTGTACTTGTTCGCGTACTCGTCGAGCTTCTTGCCCGACGCGTCGATGAACGCGTCGATCTCCTGCTGCGACTTGCCCTGCTGCACCATCGCGTCGACGGTGTCCCAGATGTTCTTCTTCTGCGCCTCGTACGCATCCGCGATCGCCTTCGTCGTGTCGCGATGCGCGCCGCCCTGCGGGGCCGCGGCCTTCTGCGCGTCCGCGACCGCTTCGGTCGCCGTGCGCACCTGCAGCTGCGCTCGGGCGAGCTCGTCCTGCGCGGCCTTCACGGCCTTCGAGTTCTCGTCGCCCGAGTGCAACACGTCGTTGTACGCGGCCTGCGCGTCCTTGACGTCCGTCGCCGCGCGCTTGGCGCGGATCCGGGCCTCCTCGAGGTCGAGCTCCGCCGAGGCCAGCTCGCCCGGCGTGCCCTTCGAGCGGACCTCGTTGACCTTCTTCTCGGCGTCCGCCAGCGCCGTCGCCGCACGCTGCGTCGCGATCGACGCTTCGCGCACCTTCAACTGTGCGTCGTCTTTCGTGCGCGCCGTCGGCCCCTGCCGGGCCTCCGCAAGTTTGCGTTCGGCGTCCGCGAGCGATTCCTGTGCGCTCTGCAACCCCTCGGCCGCGTCGCGAGCCCGGCGCATGTCGGCTTCGACGTCGCGCGTCGACCCGCCGGACTGCTGTGCCGCTTCGTCGATCGCCGCCCACCCATCCGCGACGTCGCGTTGCGCGTTAGGGAGATCGAACACGGACGCCTTCAGCGCCTTCATCCGACCCTCGGTGCGATCCGCCGCGAGGCCGGCGTAGTCGATCGCGTCGGCGAGCGTGGTCACCGACCCGGCGGTGCTGTCCGCTGCGTTGCCGTATTGGTCGACGACCTTGGACCCGGCGGCCACGTCACTGTTTGCTCGGGCCTGCGCGGCGGCGAGCTCCGCCAATATCGCGTCGTACTTTGAGACGTCCTGCCCGGCGGCGGCGAGCCCGTCGCGGATCCGCTGCGCGGTCCCGATCGACCCCTCAGCGATCTTGCGGAACACGTCCTCGCCGTTCAGGCCGAGTTCCGCGAACGTACCCTTGACCTGACCGAGGCGTTCGAACGCGGCGACGAGTTCGTCGGTCGTCGCGCGGGCCGCTTTCTGCGCGTCGACCTCGAGGCCGTGCATCGCCTGGCCCATCTGATACAGACCGACGACGGCGCCGGCCAAGCCGAGCCCGGCGGCGGCCTTCCCGAAGTTGTTCAGTCCCGTCGTCGCCCCGTCGGCGCCAAGCGTCGTGAACCGGTCGCGCATCTTGATCGCTTGCCCGGCGACCGCCGACAACGACCCCGCCGCGACCAGCCCCGCCGACGCGTACGCGGCGAACGTCCCGACGCCGGCCTGCGTCGCCGGCGACAAGCTGTTGAACGCGCCGACCGCGTCCCCCGCGACGCCGACCATTGACTTCATCGCCGGGACCACCCCGGCACCGATCCCGGCCTTCAAGTTCTCCAGCTCGGCGGCCAACTGCCGCTGCTGGTTCGCGAGCGACCCCGACGTCCGAGCGAAGTCGCCCTGTTGTTTCGCGGTCTGCGCCAGGATCTCGGCGTACGCGGCCTGGGCGCGTGTCGCCGGGGTCAACGACCCGGTGCCGTCGTAGAGGCCCATGGTGAGCGCCCGCTGCTTCAGTGTGGCGTCGTCGAGCAGGACCCCGAATCGGCGGATCGGTTCCGCTTCGCCGCGCAGCGCAGCGCCGAGCGCCTGCACGGCGTCCTCGGTGGACGTGTTGGAGAACGATGCGAGGTCCCCGGCGAGGGACGTCATCTGGATCGACATTGACGCCGCTTCGTCGGATGTCTTCCCGATGTTCGTGAACAGCGTCCCGAACGTCGCCGCCGCGTCGATCGCGGCGCGCTTCGACAGACCCGACGCCTGCGCCGCCCGGTTCCCGAACGACTCGACCCGATCCGCCGCGGATCCGAAGATCACATCGGATTTCGACAGCGTCTCGTTCAGATCCCCTGCGGAGGTGCCGAGCTTCGACAACGCGACCGCGCCGACGAGCCCCGACGCGGCCATCGTCGTCCCGACCCGGGCCATTTGCGACCCGAGCCGATCGAGACTCTGATCGGCTCTCTTCAGCTCCCGTGACGCGGTCTGGCCGACATCCTGGAACCCTTTGATCGCCCCATCAGCGTTGAGGCTGAGGATGAACGCGAGACGTTCAGTTACCGTCCCCATCAGGTGCCTCTCCGAGCGTCGCCAGGACTTCGTCTGCGGGCATCGCCCGGAACCGGTCGATCCACTCGAGCGCCGACGCAGATCCGTCGCGCGCGGCGAACACAGCGAGCAACGCCAACAGATGCCGAGGTTCGGCGATCGGGTCGACCCGGTAGCCGTCGCCGGTCAGCAACGACAGGTCGACGACCGTCCCGAACGTCGCGATGTCGGCGTCGGTGAACGTGCGCTCCCCGAGCGTGATCTGCCACGGTGTCATCGCCGGAACCCCCTCACCACTGCGGTGATCTCGGTGCGTTGCAGGACCCGAAGCGCGGCCGGGCGGGCCGCGTCGATCCCGCGTCGCCACGGCTTGCGGCCCCGCGTCCCCGGATGCGCGGCGTACGCCCGCAGGTTCCCGCCGATGACCATCGCCCGCTTCCCCTTCCGGGTGCGGGTGCCGCCCTTGCGGGACTGATACGTCGACGACTGCATCCCGCCGAACACCCCACGAGCCGACCCGCCGAACGCGCCGATCGTGCCCGCGTTCGCCGCCGCGCGCTGCCGTCCCGCTCGCGTCGTACCCTCTGTGCCGAGCAGACCGGCGGTGATGAAGTGCGGATCGGTGTCGTTCTCGACGATCTGCCACGGCCCGGTAGCTTGCAGCTTTGAAGTGAACCGGTCGTCGACCTGGCGCACATCGAACCGGGCGCCCAGTTGAGCGTTGCCCATCCGGCCGAGGCGGCCGTCGCCGCCAGTGACCCGGGCGACGTGCACGAGCACGCTGTCCTTCATCACCAGCGACGCATCGCGAACCCCGGTACGTGACGCGGCGCGGACCTCCGTCTCACACGCGCGCATCTTGCGGGTCACCGTGTCCGCGACCGACGTCATCAGGACGTGAGGCGGGCGTACTTGCCGGCGATCATGAACCCGACCTGCGTCGTCGCCGCGTTGCCGATCTGGAACCCGCCCGGCGGATACTTCGACACGTACAGCGCGAACACGTAGCTCGGGTTCGTCGTACCGCGCGCCGAGCTCGTCGGCTTCACATCGAGGTACACGATGCTCTTCCCGGAGAACGACGTCCAGACGAGCGAGTCGATGTTCGACGAGGCGAAGTCGTTGAAGAAGTCGATGCTGATGTCGGCGCCGAGCAAACCCGGCTTCTTCTCGACATAGCCACCGGACCCGAAGTTGGTGAAATCGACGTCGGCGGCGGTCAGGTCGATCGACACCGTCGAGATGTGATCCGACAGGTCGGTGCTCGAGCTGATCGTGCCGGACACCGTCGGGTTCGCCGGGCCGGGCGCGGTGCCGGTCCAGGCGGTGCCCCAAAGGGTCGTTGCGCTGGTGAGGACGAGGGTCGCCATCGGTGGGTTCTCCTACGCGAAGAAGCCACCCGTGGTGGGGTGGCTTGGTGGGGGGTTGGTGCCGCTGTGCCCCGCGGCGCGGGAGATTTCAGAGGACGCCGGCGGCGACCGCGAACGTGCAACTACCGGTGCCGGACACGGTCCACGACACCCGAGCGTGGGTCTCTGACGCGAACGCGCCGGCGACGCTGGTGAACTGCGACGTGGTGCCGGTGACGGTCGTGAACGTGATCCGGTCGGTGGCGCTGGTGAAGCTGCCGTTGTCGTCGGTCTGGACTTTGACGACGATGTTCGTCAGCCCCGAGTACGCGAAGACGTGCAGGGTGGCCCACAGTGACTGGGTCGCGGACGGTCCGGCGAGCGCCACCGCCGTGCCGGTACCGGTCGTGGTCCGGGCCGTCGATGGTTGCAGCACCGCACCGCGCACGATGCGAGTGTCGTACGGCAACGTCATCGAGCTCTTCGCCGCCGCGCCTTCGGCGCCCATCCACGGGGCGCGCTTGCCGACGTAGCCTCGCGACAGGTAGCAGGGGTCACCGGCGGCGCTGGACCCGGGGAGCAGCCCGGTGAACGGGAGATGGGTGCCGATACCAGCGGTGCCGAGGATGTCTTCGGGGCCGAGGAGCGCGAAGTCCTGGAAGATCTCCATCGACATTTCGCCGGAGATGTTGCCGGGTTTGAATTCGCGGAACCCTCCGCTGCCGCCGTTGGTGAACTCGACCGCTTCCGCGGTGAGGTCCCCAAAGGACACCTGCTCGACGTTGTTGGTGAGATCGAGCACGCCCAGGTAGGGGCGCAGGTCGGTGACGACGAGCGTGGCCATCAGTTGCTACCTCGGGTGATCATGGCGCTGACGTTGACCTTGGCGCGCAGGTATCGGTTTCCTTCACCGCTGGTGGCGTAGCCGTAGTCGGTGACCGACTCGACTTTCAGGGTCCACGACACACCAGCGGCGGCGGTGTCTTCGGTGCCGCTCTGCCCAGCGGTGGGATGCTCAAGGATCGCAACCGGGATCGACTTCGGCCCGAACGGCGAGATGAGATCGTTCAACGCTCGCGCGGCGGTGCGGGGGACCACAGTCGGCTGCACGGCTTCGATGATGAACGGGATCGTGACGACCCCGCCTTTCATCGCCCGGTAGTAACCCTCGGCGGATGCGATGTCGTCGACGTAGATCATCGCGCACGGGGCCGGGGGGCTGTCGGACAGCTCGACGGTACGCAGGCCGGTGGCCTGGGTGACGGTCGACATCAGTGAGTCGATGATGTCGTTGATCATGCGAGCCCGGCCATGCGGTCCATGCGCCGCAGCGGTTGGAGGAGCGACGCGACCTGGGCCATGACATCGCGGCCGATGCGCACCGGGCCGAAGTCGATCGTGTTCGACGCGATCCCGAACGCGGTTTCCTTCCGCTTGTACAGGTCGACGGACAGGAGCCGGGCGGCGGCAACGACGTTCTGGTGCGGGGTCGTCCACCCCCACTTCGCGGTGACTTGCACGGTGAGGGTGCGGCGCGTCCATGTCGGGAACAGCAGCGCGCGGACGGCGTTGATCGTGTCGTACGGGGCGGCCAGGAAGTCGTTCATGTTCCCGCCGAACTGGTCGAGCTCGTAGTCGCTCGCCGTCCACGTCGTCGCGAACAGACCGTCGCCGCCGGAGTCGGTTTCGATGATCAGCCCAGTGGTCGTCCAGAACGGGTCGATCTTGATCGTCGCCGGGTCGGCGGGCCGGTAGCGGCGAGCGGTCGCGGTCGTGTCGGCGTAGAACTGCTGACCGCACCACAGGTCGATCGCCCGGCAGGCGTCGGTGATCGCGAGCTCGAGGCTGTCGTCTTCGCCGGCGTCATCGACCCCGATCCGAGCACGGATCTCGGCCAGGGTCACGTAGCAGTTCGTGAGCGTCATCAGCGGCCCTTCGCGGCGTAGGCGCGGACGTCGGCACCGTGGACATCGACGACGATGTCGACGAGCCCGCAAGCTTCGAGGACCGTACGCAGGTCGGCGGGGGCGACGTTCTCGTACCACTCGCCGGGATGCGGCGCCGGGGAACCGTCGGCGCCGTGCGCGCCGCGACCGGGGCCGGCGGCGGTGAGCGACAAGCGACCGCCGGGGTTGAGGTGTGCCGCGGCGCGCCGGACGATGTCGCGCCACCGTTCGGTGTGCTCGAGGACCTCGGTGGACACGACGATGTCGAACGTTTCGCCGAGGTCGAGGTCGGCGGCGTCGGCGACGATGTCGACGCTAGGGCCATCCGTGAGGTCGACGCCGATGTAGCGGGTCGCGTGCGGGAACAGGTGCCGGACGGTGCCGTTGACGTCGCGGGCGCCGATCTCAAGCACGGTCACCGGATCGGCGGTCGCGCCGTGCCGTTCGACCCAGGCGAGTACCTCATGATGCATGGAACACCGTCGAGTGGTCGACGCCGGCGTACTCGTCGGCGGGGTCTTCGGTGAAGAAGTACGCGGCGAACGACAGGCGTAGGCGGGGGCCGGGGAGCGGGACGGGGTGGCCATGGAACGACGTCGACGACGTCTTGAAGACCACCATGCGGTTGAACACCGGGAGGATCTCGACGGCGGGGCCGGCGTCATCCCACAGCTCGAGCAGGCCACCGTCGGCGACGGTCCACCCCTCGTTGAGGTAGACGAGGACGTTGAGGCGTCGGAAGCGGTACGTCGACGGAGAGCGGTTGAAGTCGGCGTGCACCGCGAGTCGGCCACCGGGCGGGATGAGGTGGTAGCCGCCACCTTCGAACTCGCAGGACAGGCCGTCGATGCCGGAGAGGTCGGCAAGCTGCGCGGCGAACTCGGCGGAGTCCAGCAGTCCGGCGAGTTCACGCGTCGCGGTTCCCCACATCGCTGGGCCGCCCTCGAGCTTGCCCTCGCGAGCGTTGTCGTAGTGGTGCCACCGCGGGTCATCGACGGCGGGGACCTCGGCCACGACGGCTCGGAGGAGCTCGGGGTCGAAGTGGCCGTCGACGACGGTGTGCCAGAACGGATCGAGCGTCACGCCCACTGCTTCACCCGCTTCTCGATGAGGGCCTGATCACGGTCCCGGTTCGTGCGCGCCTTGGCGTAGACGGCATCGTCGACGCCCTTGCCGTACACGGGGTGTAGGTGTTCGATGATCGAGGCGGGCGAGTAGGCGAACTCGCCGAGCTGGTGGGCTCGGGCCGTCCATTCGTTGTCGACGAACCAGTGCCGGTACCCCTCGTGGGCGACGCTGCCGGGGCCGTCCCACGAGGCGCCGTGCTGTTCGATGTAGCGGCGCGACATGATCGGGTGGGTGGCGTGGCGGCCGGCCATCACGTACGGGTTGCATAAGTCGTTCGTGGCGATGAACCCGCAAGCGCTGGTCCGGGCGGTGAACAGGGCGTGGTCCCACCAGCCGGGCCGGAACGTGACGTCGTCGCCGACGAACAGGAACCAGTCGTGGTCGGCGGCGGCGCGGTAGCCGTCGTTGACTTTCACGGGGAAGGTGTGGCTGCGGCTCGCGACCCGTCGCGCGCCGAGCTCGACCCATGGGCGTGCGTCGTCTTCGGTGCCGCACACGAACACATCCGCGAGCCCGGTCGACGCGACGAGCGACCGCATGAACGGGGCCGCGTTGTCCGGGCGGCCGAGGATCGGGACGATGACGGCGATGCGCTCGTCGGCTGGCGGGACCCGCATGGTACGCAGGTACCAGTCCTCGTCGGCAACGAAGGTCTTGACGTGCCCGGTCTTGATACCGGTGTGAACGTGGATCGGGTAGCCGAGCGCGCCGGCCTTGACGCAGAAAAACTGGTCCTCGGACACCATTTCGCCGTTCATCACCGACGTCCGATACCAGGGCAGCGGGTGGCCGTCCTGCCAGCGTTCATCGGCGAGCACCCGGCGGTGGATCAACATGCAGTGCGCCCCCGTGCCGTGGACCTGCACGAGCTGGTGGCGCGGGTAGTGATCAAACCGGGAAAGCTTCCCGTCGGCCTCCCACGCATACAGCGTCGGCATCCCCTCAAGGATCGAGCCCTGCGTTGGCGACAGCACCGGGGCGCCGTTCACCGTGTACGGCTTCACGCCGAACGCGAGCGCGCCGACGATCGGCCGTTCCGTCGGGTGCGCGGCGGCGAGGAGTTCGTCGACGATGTCGTCGGCGAACGTGGCGTCGGCGTCGACCATCCACAACCACTCGGGTTTCGCCGGGTGCGCGAGGAAGTCGGCGACGATCTTGCAACGCCCGTCGGGGACGTGCACGCCGGACGTCTCGCGCGACAACCGGCCGACGATGCGGCGAGTTGTCGCGAAGTCGCGGGCGAGGACGAGCTCCATGCTGTGCCCGAACTGTGGGGTGTAGGTCGACTGCCCGTAGACGTAGCCGACCATCACCTCGCCGCTCATCGGTTGCGCTTTTCGCCCGGGCGGGCGGTGGCCTCCTCGACGTGGGTGGTGCCCCCTCGGACGGTTACCCGCACCGGGGTGAACATTTCGGGGTACGCCTTGACGTGCGGGTCGTCGTCGGCGAGGACATCGGCGGGGCCGAGGACGATGTCGCGGCCACATGCGGTGGACACGAACGAGCTGGTGGGACGGACGAACATGGGAGTGCTCCTTCGGGTGGGACGGTGGGGACGGTTGAGCTCGGTCGCGCCGCACCGTCCCAGGGCGGCGCGACCGAGCGATCAGCCGATCAGAGGCGCAGGATGCGGAACGCGTTGGCGTCGACGGTGTTACCGCCGGTACGCCAGTGGGCGAGCCAGCCGCGCTGGGCCGTCGGACGACCGGTCGACGTGTCGAAGTAGTTCGGGATGAACTCCACCGAGAAGCCGATCCGATCGATGATGAAATAGCGTGAGAAGTCACCATAGAGCAGGATGTCCTGCCCAGTGGTGAACGAGCTGGACATCGGCGACGCCTCGTAGATCGAGTCGCCGAGCAGCGTCGGAGGGACACCGCGCGACGCGTCGGTCCACGCGCTGTTCGCGCTGTTCTGCGCCATCAGGAGCTTGCGGGTCCGGTCGAGCACCGCGATGTTGCCCATCCACGCCAGCGACCCGCTGTTGCGGAACCGGGCGGGAAGCGCGGAGTGCAGCAGGTAGGTGTCGTCGACGCCATAGGTGCCGCCCGTGGTCGGCGACACACGGGACGCGGTGACCTGCGCGGTAGCGGTGACGATGCCGGTCGGCTGCGAGGAACCGGTGCCGGTCTGGAACGCGGTGGCCTCCAGGTTGTTCCGGGCGTCGCTGAACAGCGCGATGACGTCGCCGGCCAGGTCCGAGATGTCCTCGAAGGCCTGGAAGGAGACGTTGACGTGTGCCTCGGCCATGTACACCGGGATGTTCGGCTGCGTGACCGTCGGCGTGTTGTCCGGGGCGGCGGAACCCTCAGAGGTCCACGCGGCGGTGACCTGCGCGGCGGTCGCGCCGTACCATCCACCGAACGCGGGGCCGATCGTCTTCACGGTCGCGATGTCGCGCATGAACGACACCGAGCCGGCGCCGGTGATGATCATCGTCGGGTCGACGAACACGGGCACGAAGTAGCCGCCCGAGTTGCCGGTGCCGGACGTCATGGCGCGCTCTTCGGCCGAGACGTCGTCGCGGCCTCGGGACAGGGCGACCCGCTCGGCTTCGTTGAGCTCGATACCGCGGCCGGTCATCACCTTCGACCACGCCGACACGTAGTTCGGGTCGTGGGTGGTGAGCGCCATGCGAGCGGCGGCGGCGCCGACGGACGACCCGCTCCGCTCGATGAGGTTCACCAGGTTCGCCTTGTGCTCGTCGCGCACGAACGAACGGGACTCCTCGATCATGGTGATCGCCCGCGCGCGGGCGTCGGCGGAACCGAGGCGGGTCGCATCGCCGCGGACGTCGGACAGATCGTCGGCCTTCTTCGTGCCGCCGACCGGGGCGAGACGGGCGTTCGCAGCACGCTGCTCGTGCTCGGCGAGCTGCGCCTCACGCTCGAGGAGCGGGGCCTCTTCGGTCTTGATAACGCTCAGACGGTCCAGGATCGCCTGCGAACGGGTCTCCTCGGTGTCGCCCCACGCGTCGCGGGCCTCGGCCATCGCGTCGCCCTCGGCGAGCAGCGCAGCGCGCTCCTCAGCGAGCTCGGCGAGCTGCTTGCGGATCAGGTCGATGTACTTCATCGGAATGCCTCCAACCGCTGACGGAACCGCAGCGGCGTGTCGTGGTGTTGGGGAACGGAGAGGCCGCTCGACGCGGGGGCTCCGGTGGAGATCGCAGAGGCCACGACCGGGGTGGGGGCTGCGGATCGAAGGGATGTGCGGCGCTCGCGGCGCCGCTCGAGGTAGTGGTCGGTGAGGCCGACCATGCGACCGGCGGACGCCGTCGCGGCGGGGTAGGCGGGGAACACGACCGGCCCGAACTCGTAGAGCTTGATCTCGCGGATGGTGCGCTCGGGAAGGCCGGTCGGGTTGTACGTCGACGGCTTCGGTTCGTGCACCCACTCGTCGCGCGTCACCCGGAACCGGAACGACGCGCCGAGCACCGACCCGCGCAGCTCACCGGACATCAGCCGGCCTTGGAGCATCGGGAGGACCCGGTCGCGGTTGTAGTCGGTGTCCAGGAGCGGCACCGCGTAGAACGTGCCGATGTCGTCCTCGGCGAGCTCGTCGATCGGGCCGAGGACCCCGGAGCCGACCCAGTCGTCGCAGCCGTGGTCGTACTGGACTTTCACGTTGGCCCGGTCGTTGTTGATGGTCCGTTTGGTCGCGCCGGGGGCGACCCGCTCGAGGAACTCGCCCTCGTACCACGACGAGATCTCGGTCCACTCGTTGAATACACAGAAGTGGCCGGTCATCACCGTCGCGTCCGCGGCGGCGGTACCGGAGCCACCTTCTTCGCCGTCGCCGTCCTCACCGTCGCGCGTCGCGAGGGTCAGCCCTCCGGGTACGCCTCGGTACAGGTCGTCCTTCGGTGCGTCCATCAAGGTCACCTCACTGCGGCGGCGCGGCCGGCGCGGGATCAGGGGTCAACTCAGGCCCGGGCACGGCCAGGTTCCCGCCGAACTCGTTCACGATCTCTCGGGCTTCGTCGGCCGTCAGGACGGTGCCGACCCCCAGGTAGACCTTTTGGACGGCTTCGGCGACCGACAGGTCGCGTCCCTCGCCCGGCACGCCGGGCTCGTCGTAGATCGGATCCGGGAACGGCAACTCGTCTTCGAGCGCGAGGACACGATTCACCGACGTCGTCTTGTTCTTCAGCCGCTGGTCGTGGATCTTCCACCGCGTCTCGGCGTCCATGCGCAGCAACGCGTCGACGTTGAACTTCACCTGCTGCGAGGGGGCCAACATCGCGGACCAAGCGTCCTCGAGGTCGGTGATCCACCCGGTGACGCTGTACTTCAGGAACGCCAGGTCGGACTGGGCGACGTTCGCGTAGGTGACGTTCTGCCCTGAGATCGCGGCGTACACCATCGCCGGCGGCACCCCGTACACCCGGCACTGTTGCAGCACTTCGAACTGCAACAGGTCGATGAACTGCGAGTCCTTCGGGTCGATCTGGAGCTGTTCGTACTTGAGCCCGGAACCGAACACTGCCGGCGAGCGGGTGCCGCGGATCGCGTTGAGGAACGCCTGTTTGATGTCCTCGGCCTGCGGGGCGGTGAGCTCGGCATCGCTGTAGATCAACGCGGACGGATGGCCGCCGTCGCCGAAGAACCGGGCGCCGAACTCCTCGGCGGCGATACCGGTCCCGATCGCCGTCGACGAATACTCGATCGGCGACAACGCGACCCGAGAGCCGGGCATCAGCAGTTGCGACACGGGGACATGCCAGAAGTCCCCGGCGGGCCACAACGTCTGCGGTTTCCCATCGACCGTCGGGACCTCTTCGCCGTCGCGGATCAGCCATCGGACCCGATCCGGGTGGATCGTTTCGATCTGACGCGGGTACTGGCCGGTGTTGTCGGACGCAACGACCTGGCCGTAGATGTTCCCGGCGGAGACGTTGGAGCGGACGACCTGCGCGACCCATGCTCGCCGGGACACGCGCGCCGACGGCGACGCGACGATCGGCGACGCGACGATCGGCATCCGCCGGGAACCATCGACCCGGATCTGGTCGACGGGCAGCGACGAGATAGCCGACACCAGCACCCGCTGGCACGCCCACGTCGCCGCGTTACGCAACGCGGATTCGGTCGTGACCGCTACCCCCGCCACCGACGACGCGGCCAATTGCGACGGCGGGAACGGATAGCCGGGCCACACCGCGCCACGCGTTTCGGTCGGCGAGACGCGCGCGCGTCGGAACACGCTCACGACTTGCGACCCTCGAGGACACCGACCGCGACCAGCGTCACGCCGGCGAGCGCGCACGCGACCGCCGAGTTATGCGTCGCGAAACCGGCTGCGGCGGACATCAGCATCATGCCTGCGACCTCCAGGGCCGTGGTGATCGCATCGCGCATCAAAGTGGCCTCTCAGAACGCAAACACCGGTTTGGTTGCCTTGCCGTTGTTGACCGCCCACGCCGCGATCGTCAACGCGACCAGCGAGCACACGTCGCCGGTGCGCCGATCCCAGATGAACGCGTCACCGGATGGCTTCTTCACCGCGACTGACACCGCCGCGTCGAGCTTCGAGTCGGCACGGATCTTCACTTTGCGGTCCGTGACCGCATCGAAGAACCAACCGCACGCGTCCCGGTAATCCGAGAACGACAAGCCGAGCACCTTCACCCCGGCCCGTTCCAGGTCCGGCGTCAACGCGCCCGCCGCGGACGACGACACCAACGCCACACGGGCGTGGTGTTCCTTCGCCAGCCGGACCGCTTCATCGACGACCCAGCCGACACCGTGGCGTTCCTCAACTAGCCCGCAGCCTTCGACCCCCGCCACCGCGAGCGACGCCCGGGTCCGTTCCGGGTTCACGTCAACCGCGAACACCAGACCCGTCGACGGCTTCTCGATCGCCTCGCACCGCCACGCATCACCGAACAACGACATCGCGTTGTTCGCCGGATCCGGGTCCCACACGCACAAGATCTCGCGGCTGAACAACTCGGGTCCGAGCTCGTCGAGCAACGCCTCGACCGCTTCCTCGGTCACCCACCGGCCTAACCCGGGGATGCACCGATACCAGACGTCACGATCCGTCGGATCCGGCGCCACCGACACCAGCCGGCCGCCGATCATCGACACCGTCTCGCCGGTCATCTCCGTATACGCCAACCGGCCACCGGTACCCGACAACGCAGCCCGCCGGATCTCCCACGCCACCGACGACGTCGGCAACCCACCCGACCCCGCATACCACGTCTGGCTATTCGGATTCGCGAGCTTCGCCGGCCCGGACGCCGCGATGTGCTCGCGCGACAAATGCTGCGCCTCGTCATAGACGACCAGATCCGCTTTCGCGAACCCACGCCCCGACCCGCCCGTCCTAGCCCGATACTTCAACCGCTGCCCGGACAACATCTCGATGCCCTGCTCGCCGTTCGCATACCGGATGCGAGCGACCTTCTTCCGCAAGTCATCCCACGCATCGAACACCGCGACCAACCGCAGAAACGACTCGTTCGCCGTCGGGAACTCATGCGCCGTGTGGATGATCAGCTCTTCGCCGAACAAGATCAGCCCCGCCAACTCCCGCGCGGCGATCTTGTCGTTCTTCCCGGTGCCCTGACGCGGACCGAAATCCGCGACTCGCGTCGGCGCCCACGAACCATCCGCCCGCTCACCCAAAGCGTTACGCAACGTCACCCGCTGCGACTCCGACAACGGGAACCCGTCACAAACCCCGTAGGCGTCAGCCAGTTCGATCGCTTCCTCCGCGGCGGCGCTGCTGACCACGTCGGGAGGCTGATGCAGAATCGTCGGCTCCTGGGCGCCGAGCCGCACGTCGAGCAGCGATCTCATCCGCGACCGACACCTCCCCCGCACTTTCACCCAACGCCGCGAGATCCTTCACAACCGCCCGCAACTGCCCGGCGATCTGCGCTTTCACCGCCACATCCGCCGCGTCGAACGCCACCAGCAACCCAGCCCGCAACAACTCGAGGTCCTCACGCTGCCCCATGCAACACATCCATATGCACTAGGTGTCTCTCTCGTGAGGTTGTTCACGCGGGTCTCTCAGTAGGTTGTTGTCGGTAACACTCTTACCATACACTGGTTGATCGTTTACCAGAACCCTGGTAAGATGGCTTCCATGAGCACTCCCGACCGCCAACCGGCGAACGTCGTAGTTGGAAGCAAGTGGCACGAACGACGCCCACGCGACATGGACCACTCCGGGCGCCTCTACGAAGTCGTCGCGATCGAAGGCGACCGCGTCACGCTCGACCAACCCAAGTTGTTCACCGACGCGGGCTATCGGCTTGGCGCCCAGCGGCGCACGACGATGCGGGTTGCTCGCCTCGTCCGCGACTTCAAGGACGTGACGCATGGCTGAGTACGTGAACCAGTGCGGGCGGTGTGGTTCGTCGATCCACTTCACCGATTGCATCGACTGCGACGGCGCTGGATACGAGGAAGGCATCTGGTCGTGCGAGGAGTGCGACGGCGACGGCTTCATCGCGTTCTGCATCTCGCCGCAGGAGTGGTGCGAAGCCAACCCGCTACCGGGCCACGAGAACACACCCCGCAGCACCGTACAGGGTGTGATGGTCCCGGAGCGGTGGTTCAGGACTACACCGTGACGTACACCGATAGCTACTCTCCGGGCGTGGACAAGGCCGTGGGTAGGCGGCTCGAGCGCGCTGCTGCCCAGGTGGATCGTGCCCGGGGTCAGCTCGAATCTGAGATAGTCGCCGCCTTCGTTGGCGGCGCCACTCTTCGCGAGATCGCCCGGTCGGTGGGGCTCACCCATCCGACCGTGAAGGCGATGATCGACAAGCACGTGACCGAGCACGGCTCGGTCGACGAGATCCGCCAACGCCTTGCCGAACGTGCACGGGCGGCCGAGGAGCACACGCTCCCTGTTCGGTGACGACAACGTCCCGAGAGAACACAACTAGGTCCTGCATGACCATGCAGACCCCCCGGCGCGACCCTAGAGAGAGGGAGCCAGATCGGA